>Ga0209164_1000562_pt1 | contig 80765 bp, 82 predicted proteins | sample MTBNYHSulfiMetaG_FD_187458 | JGI IMG/M metagenome (GOLD analysis project Ga0209164, IMG submission 187458) | Enrichment culture microbial communities from rom New York Harbor, USA that are MTBE-degrading - MTBE-NYH (New York Harbor Sulfidogenic)... | ecosystem: Environmental > Aquatic > Marine >... | reverse complement strand
TCAGACAGGGATGTCAGCTTGGTTGAAATGAGGCTGAACCATAGACCCAGAAAATGTCTCGGTTTTTCATCCCCATATATGATATTCTTTCAGGAGATGTCAGTTGCACTTGGAACTTGAATCCAGGTATGGATTTATGAATTAAATTTCCAAGAATATTTTTTATTGAAAAGTATCATTCTCGGTATTGGATGTATGCCGAAGCGGAATCAGACTAATCATTAAAGCAATCAGCGTGGTGATTATGGCCGATATGGGATAAAAACCCGAGAATTCCAAAGACAAAAGATAGCCGCCGATGATCGGCGCCAAAACGAAACTGGCGCTTTCAACCATGGCATTCAACCCCATGATCTGACCCTGCTCATGCCTTTGAACCGAGCGGCTCATGATGCCGTGCATCACATCCACGCTGCAGGTAGCCCCGAAACTGATGAGGGATGATACAAGTACAAAACCCATGATCGGCGGATTGAAGGTCAGCACGGTAAATGCCGCCAGAAAAGCCAGTAAGCCGATGCGGAAGGTCTTGCGGTCTCCCAATTTTCTCAAAACATACGGAAAAATCACTAACCGCACCGCTAGGTTGACCGAACCTGTTAGAGTAAATAGACTGCCAATTTGACCAACGGATAATCCAAACCTCTTGGTCAGGTAAAGAGTTGAAGTGGTTACAAAGATTATATGCGACAGGAAAGCAAAAAAGTTCAAACTAAGCAGCACACGCGGATTATGCTGACGGACCAGCTCGAGAATCCCACCCCGGGCTTTCATCGAATGGCGCCCTAGATATTCCACCGATTCCTGACGGATGAAAGGATGGGTTTCTTTGAAGGTAAGGAGCGTATTCAGAAAAGTGAGCAGGGACAATCCGGCGCAAGCCAAGCCGAAACCCATCAGCCCCCACCCTGAAAGCAAACTGCCGACTGCAGGGCCAACCAAGCCGCCCGCGATCCAGGGTATTCCCACTTTGCTCATCTCGGCGCTGCGTTTTTCCTCCCGGACGACATCACCCACCGCGGTCAAGGTGATCAGGATGCTGCGCGAAAAGATGCCGTCCACCACACGCGAAAGCACTACCATGGTGATATTGGTGGAAAAGGCCAGGATCAGGTAGCCCGCCAGCGCGCCCAGGCGGCAGATGAGCAGGATCGGGCGGCGGCCAAAGCGGTCAGAGAGCCTGCCCCAGAAAATTCCGCTGAAAAATCCGATAAATGAATTCACTGCCAGCAGCAGCCCGATCCGCGCGAGCGGCGCGCCCAAGTCCAGGTAAAAGCGCGGAAGAAATGGGTTGAGTATGGTGAACGCGAATATATCGGTAAATGCGCCTGCCCAGATGAGGGAGAGCGCATTCTTATCGAACAACTGCGAAAATGTTTTCTTCACGAATCCAAATTTCCAACCTTGAAATGATCTCTGTTAAGCACCCGCCCAATGATACCTAATTTATTTTGATTTTTTCTCTTCATGCTTTCCACTTAAAAGTTTATCCGCTCGCCTACGCACCTTTATTATGCTGGACGCGGGATAAAACCCAGACGCCTGTGGAACAGATGGATCGGTTATTCAACGGGCTTGAGATCCCGGAGATATTCAAGCGGTTGGAAAAAATTTCCGAATTTTGGAATAAGTTGATTGAACGCTTTTTTCTACAGCAGTCTCTGATCTTTTGTTCGGGAAAGAATAGTAAAACCGGAAAAAAATTTGATTCTTAGATATTCTTTAGCGATAGAGATTTGACCAAACTTGAAAGAACGTCCTCTTCGTTATGCTTGTTCTTCGGAATATCCGAGACTGAAAGAAAAGCAGCCCGGTCATTAGTCACACTTCCGTTAGAAGACACGACTAAATGCACTTTGTTCCTTGGAAAAATTTTTAAAAATGCTTGTGTTACAGGAGCGATGGATCCAGCCCAAATAGGCGTGACAAGAATTATTTCTTCGATATCCGAGAGATCACATTGAATCTCAATTTCCACGCTCCGTTTGGTTGAAGCAAAGAAACCCGCTTTCCAGTAACCGAAAAAACCCTTCCAGTTCTGGTTATCTAGAAGTTGTACCAAATCCAGCAATAAACTTCCCGCAATCTTTTCAGCGATCCGCTTGCAGGTACCTGTTCGGGTAAAGTAGAACACTTTTCTTTTCAATTTTCCCTCCTATTTCAATGAATAAAAATGCAACCAAGAAATTGTCAGTTTTCCAACAAGTCCATTAATACAGCGGCTGCTTTTTCAATTAACTGAATACAAGATTCCTGACCCACGTTTCCGATCCAATGTTCTTTGAGTTCACCGCATCGTAACCAACCGAATTCCTGCAGGAAATCCGCCCTGTATCTTGCCGCCTGGTCCTGGCATTCCTGGTCGGGCACAGGCCCATCCTGGCGTCCGTACAGGCCGCCGATCACCATCAGCCCGCCGGTCAGCGCGCCGCACAACTCCGCGCGGGAACCACCCACCCCGCCGGCAAAAGGCGAAGCAAAGGGCAGCGCCCGCATGGCTTTTTCGACACCCAGAAAATGCCCGCCCACGGCGAGCAGGATAGCTTCTGATCAGTGATAATCCTGGCCGCTGAGTTCTCCGGCGCGGGCGATGATAGTCTGTCTCGTTGTATCGTCCATTTTTACCCTCAATAAAAAGTCCGCACGCTTCGACAGGCTCAGCGCGCGGACAATTCTTGATCCCTTTAGATTATTCTTCCACCAGGTCGCGGCCGCCCTTGAGCGCGGTGATCAGGTCGCGGCGCTTAAGCGCGCGCTTGCGGTCGATCTCCGTCATGCCCGCTTTTTCATCCGCCACCTTGAGCAGCGCCTGGGTCCACGCGCCGCTTTGAATGGGCGTATGGCTCACCCGCCAGCGCTCCACATACACCGGCAGGGCATCCGCGTTGGTGATACGCTCATGCTTGACCACTTTGCTCACACCAAACGCTTCGGCTGTGACCTCATACTCCTCAAATTCCGCCTTGACCGGACAGATCTGCATGCAGGCGCCGCACTTGATGCAGTAGTAATCCGCCAGCACCAGATCGCCATTGTCATCGATGTGCAAGGCGCGCGTGGGGCAGATATCCGCGCAGGCCAGGCAGCCTTCCACGCACTTCTCGCGCCGCAGCTCCACCTTGCCCTTCCAGGGCTGCACCACATTAAAAGCGCCATCGCTGGCGACCTCGCACTGGCGGCAGCGGATGCAGTGGGCATCCCCCACCAGCATGGTCTTCTCTTTTTTATCGTAGGAAATCACGTTGGTCGGGCAGTTGTCAATCACGAAATCCCTGCGTTTGAAATCGAAGGCATCTTTATCGAAGTTTGTCGATTCGACCAATTCCGGGAAGGCGTCATATTTGATCACCGGGTTTTCCGGCTCTCCGTTGACCGTGAGGGTAATGGCGCTGACCGGGCACATCTCCATGCACTCACCGCAGAAAATGCACTTCTCCGCATCAATATCCACCGCCTGTTTCTGCACCATGCGGCCGTTCTCCAGCACGGCATCGACATGCATGATCGCGTCCACCGGGCAGATCTCGGGGCCGATCTGGCAGCCAACGCAGCGCTCCAGGTCCCAGGTCATCAGGTAATGGCGCGTGACCATCGCCCGCTCCAGGACGATCTCACTCTCATTCGCGCGTTTCTGTGTCAATCCTCGTTTGCTCATTGCCGATCCCTAATCCCTTCGTAATTCCTGCAGCTGCTGGCGCTCATGGTCAAACACGCGCACGATCATGGGCGTATCCCCTGGTGCCGCATGCGTGGCGCAGCCCAGGCAAGGGTCATACGCCCGGAATGCCATTTCGACCTTGTTCAGCACCGCTTCGCCTACCGGCTTGCCCGGTACGATCAGCGCCTCGGCGGCTTTCTTGATGGACATATCCATGGCCGCGTAATTATTGGTGGTGCCAACGATCAGGTTGACGGCTTGCACCAACCCGCGTTCATCGGTCATGTAATGATGGGTCAATGTCCCGCGCGGGGCTTCCACGATCGCTACGCCTTCGGTGGGGGTTTCGGTCGGGATGGTGCGCACATTTGTGGAGGTGATCTCCGGATCCATCGCCAGTTCCAGCGAGCGTTCCGCCGCATACAACGTCTCGATCAGACGCGCCCAATGGGTGGCCAATGTCTGATGGACGGGTTTGCCGCCCATGGTTTCATAGAATTTCTCATATTCCACCTGCGCCAGCGGCGTAGCCATGCCATCTGAGGCGTTCAGGCGCGATAAGGGAGACGCACGGTAGACACCGCTATCAGGACCATCCACAAACCCCTTCCAGCCGATCTTCTTCAGGTAAGGGAATTTGAGGTAGGTCCAGGGCTCCAAGTGTTCCGCGATCACATCCAAATATTCTTCCGGGGAGTATTTGACGAATTCCTGTCCATCCGGTCCGACAACACGAACCTTGCCGTCGTAAAAATTGACTTTATTGTTCTCATCCACCAATCCCATGTAATAGGTCTGGTGGGTGAAGGCATCGCTCAAGATCATGTCCAGGTATTCTTTGTTGCCCAGCACCATATCCTTGAAGAGCTGCAGGCCAAACTGCGCGGTTTTGATCGAGTCGCGTGCGATCTGTTCGATACGCACCCGTTCATCTTCGGTAATGGGCTTGCTCATACCGCCCACCAGGGCGCCCACCGGGTGAATGAAGCGGCCGCCGATAATCTTGCAAATCTCGTGATTCTCGCCGATCAACTTCATCACCTGCGCGCCCACCTCGCGACCGACCTTCTTCACCACGCCCAGGATATTGCGCTCGCTCTTGGGCGCGTCCGGCCCGACTACAAAGTCAGGCCCACCCAGCACATAAAAGTGGGTGGAATGGTCAGCCACAAAGAAGGCGGAATACATCAGCTCGCGCAGCTTCTTTCCCGCCGGGGGCGGCTCTACATGATAGACCGCGTCGCCGGCTTTGGCTGCCGCCATGTGATGCGCGATGGGGCATACACCGCAGATGCGCTGAGTGATGCGCGGCATTTCTTCCACCGGCCGGCCTTCGCAGAATTTTTCAAATCCGCGCAGCTCCGGAACGATCATGTAGGCATTTTCCAAGCCGCCTTGCTCATTCAGGAACAGGTCAATGCGCCCATGCCCTTCGAGGCGGGTGATCGGGTCGATCTGGACTTTTTCGTTGACAGTTTTTTTCGCAGGCAATGTCTTGCTCCTGTTCTTACTTTCCGTATTTAAGGTCGGACAAAATAGAATCCGCCAGACTGAAGCGGTAGCCGAGTCCAACAGGATCCGCAACGCCAGCGAGGATCTCATTCAATTTCGCCGGGTCATCGGTATCTACCAGCGCGGCAATGGCGCTAATCAGTTTCGAACCCTGGTCCACAACCCCGTCCGGCGGGCCGTAGCATCCACGGCAGGGCATGTTGGCAGTCAGGCAGGGCAGATCGCAGCCGGAGCGCGTGGCCGGCCCGCAGCATATGACGCCCTGCGTCAGGAAGCACATCTCCTGGTCCAATTCGACCTCATGCGGCCGATGAAATTCCGTGATGCGCATACCGCTGCCGCCCTTCTTGCGCGGGCAGACATCGCAGTTGGTCTTACCGAACGCGCCGATAACCGCGCCTTTATCCGGAAGCTGTCCAGCCAGGATGGTCTGGAAAACCGTCCAAACCTGGTCAACCACCGGCGGGCAGCCGGGCATGAAGTAATCCACATCAACCACATCCGCCAGGGAGCGCACATGGTCATACATTTTCGGGATTTCGATCTCGCCTTCCGCGACCTTGTTCTTCCGCTTAGGGCGTGTACCTCGTGAATCATCCAGTGAGGGTGAGGTATCAAACACTCGTTCCAGCAGAACTTCAATATCAAACATGTTCGCCAGCCCGGGGATGCCGCCCAGGTGTGAGCAGGATCCGAATGCCACCAAAGTCTTGGATTTCCGCCTTAATAGGTGGGCGATCTCTTCATTTTCATCGTTGCGAATGGCGCCATTATAAAAGCAGACATCAATTTCCTTGTCCTTAAGAGCAGCTACATCATCGTACTTGAAATCCATGGCTGCCGGCCAGAAAACGATATCCGCGATATCCCCAACATCCACCAGGCGCATACCGAGTTCGGTGATGGTGATCTCGCACCCGCCGCAGCTGGCTGCCCAGTAAAAGGCTAATTTAGGTTTCGGTGCGGCGGACTTTTTCGACGTTGCTGTTTTTGTCGTTGTTTTGGCTGCCATTACGCCACCTCCTCCTGCAGGGATGAGAGCATCGCGTCCACCTCATGGCGAATTCTTCCACGATCCTGGGTGCCGATCTGAACAAAGCGCACTCGCCCATCCGCCAGGTCCATTTGGCCCAGCATGCGGTCGAGCAGGCTGATTTTGCAGGTACTGACGTAATTCCCGCGTTTGAAATGGCACTCGTCTGGCGCACAGCCGCACACCATCACACCGTCGATACCGGATCTCAAACCCATCAATGCCATTTGCGGGTCGATGCGACCCGAGCAGGGAATGTGGATTACTCTTACATTATCCGGGTAGGATTCGAGAATATCGAGGTCTTCATCTACGCGCAAAGACCAATCGCAGACAAAAACTGCCAGGGTCGGTAGACCCTTATGTTTCTTGATCTTGATCTGGCTGGCTACTTCGGCATTGGACACACCCGGCCGGGCAATGGCGCCGATCGGGCAGGCCGCCACGCACATGCCGCAGCCCATGCATTTTTCCTCATCCACCTCTGAGAAGCGATCCATAACGCCATTTACTTCCTTTTCGATCAGGCGCGGCGCTTCATACGGGCAGGTCATCACACAGATGCCGCAGCCCGAGCATAGTGATTCATCCACAACCACAGTTTCCAGCGGCGATTTATAGCCGGCTTCCACAGCCAGCTGCTTGACCGCGCCGATCACGCCGGAGATATGAATCTCCTGCGGGCAGGCGGGGTAACAAAGGTCGCAGGCGGAGCACAGCCAGGTGGTGGGCGAATCAAACGCCTCTTCGCGCATGTCCATATTGACCATGCGCAGCAGGCGGCGCGGATTGTATTCCGGTTCCAGTTTCTGCTGGATCATGCACTTGCTCACGCAGGTGCCGCAGGAATAACACACATCGAAATGCTCCCCACCCGGGATGGCGCGCACCTGGTCAGCGAAGGTCAAGACTTTCTCACTTTCCACCGCTCACCTCCGTAACCGTCATAGCCAGCGACATCGCTTCGGAATATTCCACGGCTTCATTGATCCCGGGTGTTTCATACATCCTCCGGGCTCGCTTTTCCATTTCCGGTTTCATCACTTCGATCTCTTGCGACAATTTTTCCGGACCCAGCTCGTCGATCACTTTCTGCATCTCATTGATCACACGGGCGTATTTATCGCCCTCCGCCGCAGAGATCCACTCCACGCGGAAGCGGCCGGGGCTCATGCCCATTTTCTCAAAGGTTTTCAGCAGGCGTTCCGCGCGCACCGCACCCACGCGCTGCCCGGTAATATAGTGGCAGTCCTGTGGGTGGCAGCCGGAGTACAGCACCGCGCCGGCGCCCAAACGGAACGCTTCATAGATAAAATCGGCGTCCATGCGGGCGGAGCACATCACGCGAATGCCGCGCTCGTTGGATGAATATTCAAAGTGGCTGGTGCCCGCCAGGTCAGCGCCGCCGTATGAGCACCAGTGGCAGCGAAAAGCGAACACCTTTTCTTCCGGTTTATCCGCCAGCAGCGCGCGGATCTGAGCCAGCACCTGCGCGTCGGTGTAGTGCAGCTGGGTAATGGCGTTATGCGGGCATTCACCCACGCAGCCGCCGCACCCGTGGCACTTGGCGGTCACAACCTCCGCGGCTGTACCCACCTCCACCGTGATAGCGCCATAGGGGCAGGCCTTGGCGCAAATGCCGCACTTTTTGCCCTGTGCGCTGATGCAGCGGTCTTCCCATACCTGCGCGATGATGGGTTCAATGGCCCACTCATCTGAATGCAGCACCCGCCCGGCGCGTGAAGCGGCGGCGGAACCGGACGCCACGGAAGCGGGAATATCCTTCTGGCCCTGGCAGGCACCGGCCAGGAAAATGCCGTCGGTCGGCGTATCCACCGGGCGCAGTTTGGGATGGTATTCCATAAACCAGCCGCCGGGGCTCTGCACAATATTAAGCACGTTGCCCACCGTATCCACATCCGGCTGGGGCACCGCGGCCTGGTTGAGCATGACCATGTCATACTCATGCTCCACCACCTTGCCCAGGGTGACATCTTCCGAATGCACAAACAGGTTGTGCGTATTCTCGTCTTCGGTGATCAAACCCGGACGCCCCTGGATGAAGCGGATACCCATCTCGCGCGCCCGGTCGTAGAATTCTTCATATCCCTTGGATGGGGTGCGGATATCGATGTAATAAATGCTCAGGTCAATTTCCGGGTACATCTGCTTGAGCAGGATGGCATTCTTGATGGCATACATGCAGCAGAAATTGGAACACCATGGATTGAAGCGCTTATCGCGCGAACCGACGCAGTTGATGATCGCCACGCGTTTGGGGTTGGCCCCGTCGCTGGGACGGATCAGGTTGCCTGTGGTCGGGCCAGCTGAGTTATTCAGGCGTTCCATTTCCATGGCCGTGATCACATTCGGGAAGCGGCTGTAGCCGTACTCCGGCATGACGCTCGGGTCGAAGTGATTGAATCCGGTGGCCACCACAATGGAGCCGATATCCTCCCAGGAAACCTTGTCCTGCTGGCTGAAATCGATCGCATCCAGCGCGCCGCAGGCTTCGACGCATTTGTAGCAGTGGATGCAGTGCTCTTCGTCGATCGTATAGAGCAGCGGAACAGACTGGCTCATGGAGACATAAGCCGCCTTGCGGGGGGCCAGGTTCATTTCGAAATCATTGGGGATCTCGATCGGACAAGCCCGCGCGCAGTCGCCGCAGCCGTTGCAGCGGCCAGCGATCACGTAGCGCGCTTTTTCGCGCAGCTGGACTTTAAAGTTTCCTACGTACCCTTCAACTCGTTCTACGTTCGTGAATGTCTTGACTTTGATGTTCGGATGACGCGCCGCGTCAACCATTTTAGGTGCAAGAATTCATATACTACAGTCCATGGTGGGGAAGGTCTTGTTGAGCTGCGCCATCACCCCGCCAATGGTCGGTTCTTTTTCCACCAAAATCGTTTCAATGCCCTGATCCGCCAGGTCGAGCGCCGCGCTGATACCCGCAACGCCGCCGCCGATGACCATGGCGCGCTTGGTCACTGGCACTTTGATGAAATCCAAGGGCGCCAGGAAGCGCGCTTTTGCTACAGCAGCTGCAGTCAGATCCTTGGCTTTTTTCAGCGCGCCGGGTTTATCGTGTCCATGCGCCCAGGTGCACTGCTCGCGAATGTTGGCCATTTCCATCAGGAATGGATTCAGGCCGGCTTCCTGGACAGCGCCGCGGAAGGTGTTTTCGTGCATTCGCACAGAACACGCGGAAACCACCACCCGGTTCAGATTATATTTTTTGATATCTTCCTTAATAAGGGTTTGTCCGCTGTCAGCGCAGGCATACAGGGCTTCGGTCGCGCGCACCACCCCCGGTAGATGAGAGGCCCATTCAGCCACCTCCGCCGGATTGATGACGCCCGCGATGTTCGTCCCGCAGTGGCAGACATACACGCCGATTCGCAGGTCCTCAGGATTGGGGCTATCGCTCATGCTGCTCCTTTGTCAAAGATTCTCATCCTTATTTTCAAAACCGTGACCGCCTTACCGGCAGTCAAAATCATTTCTTGGGTCCAACCACTTCTTCCTTCACCAATTCACGGCGGGATTTTTGGGCCCGCTGATCCGGCGTGGTCAGGGAAAGAGCTTCCTTGGGGCACCACAGCACGCACTGCGGGCCTTCTTCCAGGTCTTCGCACTGGTCACAGATCTCAGCCAGCTTGGTTGCGGGATTGATAGAGATGGCGCCAAAATCACAGGCTTCAATGCACCAGGCGCAAGCGTCACATTTCTGGTTATCGATGTGGATGATGCCGGTGTCCAGGTCCTGCTCAAGAGCATTCTGCGGGCAGGCGATAACACAAGGCGCGTTTTCGCAGGTCCGGCAGGCGATGGCAGTGATGAGCACTTCATCCACACGTACGGTGCGGATGCGGCTGCGGTAGGTGTTGTATTCGCCGGTCTTGGTGTAGGAGCAGACATACTCGCAGATCTGGCAGCCGATGCAAAGATCCGGGTCGCAGTCCACGTAGCGGTATTTGGATGTTGATACAGGCATTCTTCTCTCCGTTCCTTACACGCCGATGGCTTCCGCAACGTCCGGCATGCCTAGTTCATGTAATTTTTGCTTAGGGATCATCCCGTCTTGGGTCCAGCCCTTGGCCTGGTAATACAGGTCTTTCATGTATTCGAGTTCTTCATCAGTGACTACGTAACCCGCGGAGGGACCCTTAGTCATCGGGTCGTGTTTCCAGCGGTAGGGTAGATCATCGTCCGCCCTCTTCCAGCCCTCGCGGATGTTGAATGCTTTCTTGATGGTATGGGCGCGTTCACCGATCAGATCAATATCTTCATACTGGAAATTCCAACCGGTGGTCGCATTTACCAATTGCGCAATGGTCGGCCAAGCGCCAGCTCGGTCCGCCTTGCCGGTGAAGCAGCGGCGTATGAATTTGCACAACGGTAGCGTATCATAGACAGCCGCATATTCTTCTGTATCCTTGGCGAGTTCGCCGCGACGGTCGTCCACCTTAAAGCGGTCCACTTCGCCTTGAATATCCGGGTCATACGCCGCCGTGCGGTTATGGCAAGGTCCGCGCACACCCACTGCTGAACCGAGGGCGAAAGTTTTTAATCCCCGCCCATCATATCCAGCTGTCTCCAACCCCTTCGCCTGCATGGTCCATTTCCATGTCTCGGTATTGCGTTGATCATCAATGATGAGACTGGCCATGCGGGTGCCTTCCGATAGAATTTCACCAATACCTTCGCGGTCGCGGATCATCTCTGCTACAGCTACCGCGGCTTCCCCATTGCCAAATCGCACATCCAACCCATCAGGATGTTTTTCACTTTTGAAATCTTCGCGTTTGAAGATACCTTTTTCAAAGGTTTCCATCGCCCAGGAAATCGTGAGGCCCATGGTAATGGCATCCATGCCGCTGCGATCCGCCACCTCAATCAGGCGGATGATGGCGTTCATGTCATTAATACCCAGGTTTGGCCCATTGGCGAACAAGCATTCGTATTCAATGCCGGTCATGGCGCCTGTAAAAGGCCCTTTCTTGGCGATGGACATCTGCTCGCAAGCAATTGGGCACTGCGCGCAGGCAATGGTTTTGATTTTATGGTGTTCGTGCAGGAATTCACCGCTAACCTTCTCGGCATCCTCAAAAACGCCTTCCTGGTAATTGCGGGTCGGGAGAAGGCCAAGTTTGTTCATGTTCAGCACGTTGGTTGTTGTGCCCAGAATACGGTACTTGGATGTGTGCGGGCCCTGGGCTTCCTTTGTAATGTCAAAGGATAGCTTATTCAAGGTATCCGGATCAGCCACCTTGATCCCCTGGGTGCCGCGCACGGAAACAGCTTTCAATTTTTTGGAGCCCCAAACCGCGCCGTGGCCAGTGCGGCCGGCCTGGCGGCCGTCATTGGTCACATTGGCATAGCGCACCATGTGCTCGCCGGAAGGTCCAATGGTTGCAGAGCGTACCTGGTCATCCGCCAATTCTTCGCGGATCGCTTCTTCGGTCTCAAAGGTATCCAACCCCAGCAGCTTAGCCGCGTCGCGGAATTCCACGCGGTCATCGTCGATGAAAACATTCACCCATTCATCGCTGGCGCCGTGAATGACGATGCCGTCCCAGCCGGTACGTTTCAGCGCCACCGAGAACCAGGAGCCGGACAAACTGTCACCAATGAAATTGGTCAGGGGGGATTTGGATGCCAGCCCGTATTTGCCGCCCACCGGTACAGGGGTGCCGGCAAAGATGCCGTTGGCGATGCAGACAGGATTTTCCGGAGAATACGGATCGCAGCCGGGTTTGATATTCTCCCAGCACAAGCGCGATGCCATCGAGACGCCGCCGATCCAGGTCTTATACCAGTCTTCCGGTTTTTCTTCGACCCAATGCTTGCATTCAGTCAGGTCAATATGCAAGATCTTACCGTAGTAACCAAACATACTTCATTCTCTCCTCAGAAAAAAAGTAGCCAAACTACCGGCGTTAACCGCCGGACAACAAAGACAGCAGGATTAGACGATCGCCTTCATCAGGCTGGTACTGCAGATCCGACTCGTGGATAATCTTCTCGCCATTCACGCTGAAAATATTAGTCGGTATCAGGGATTTGCCGTCCTTTTCGATGATCTCGCCCAGTAATTGGGGAAATGCTTTCCCCAGGGCGTTGACCACATCGCCGATATCGGCGCCTTTCTGGAGATCAAGCGTCATTTCCCGCCTCCCGGTGAGTACCCGGGAGATGCTGGAAAACTCGACTTTGATCTGCATGGTCTCCATTGATCTCTATTCTAATGAAAAGGACTTGGTTTGTTGAGTGATTTTCTGCGCTTTTGACAGCGTAAAACCACCGGAGAAAATTATAATATAGGAAGTCCGGAGGGGAAAATTCATCAGATCAGGCATACAACCCCGCGAATTTCGCATAATTTGGGCATATTTTATCATATTTCATTATCTGGGACCAAAGAGCGCCGTCCCTAACCTCACCATGGTCGCGCCCTCCTCGATCGCCACGCGATAACTGCCGCTCATCCCCATGGAAAGCACACGCATCTCCACACCCGGAATATTGGAACGCTGGATTTCCTCGAAAAGACGTCGGGTTTTGAAAAAATACGGCCGCGCCAATTCCGGATCGCCGGTCAACGGACCCATGGTCATCAATCCAACCAGCTTCACATGCGGCAACCCTGAAGCTGCCAGCAATAATCCATTGAGGTCTTTCGGGAGAATACCGGTTTTATCCTCTTCCGCGCCGCTGTTGATCTCTATTAGAACCTCGATCACCTTGACGGCAGCAGCGCAGCGCTTCTCCAGTTCTTCGGCAAGGCGTATAGAATCGAGAGTCTCGATCATATCAAACAGATCCACCGCGTCTTTGGCTTTGTTGCGCTGAAGGTGCCCGATCATGTGCCAAACAGCATCAAACCCTACTTGCTCCAACATTGACCGGGCTTCCTGCACATAATTATGCCCGAAGTGGTGGATACCGCCTTCGAAAGCGGCTTTGACCTCCTCAACCGAGCGGGTTTTGGCTGCCGCTAGCAAGATAACGTCGGGAGGTATTTCCTTTAATAGACGTCCGGTATTTTCCTTAATCATTGCGATATCGGTCATTGATTCTATTTTAACCTTCTACCATTTAAACATGTAGAGACACGGCATGCCGTGTCTCTACAAAAATCACACAATCCATCTATTTCGCTTTCGCCTGGTTCTTGACCGCGTTGATCGCAGCTTCCACCTCCGCCTGGTCACCCAGGTAGTAATGCTGGATGGGATGCATATCCTCGTCAAGCTCATACACCAGGGGGATGCCGGTCGGGATGTTCAGACCAGGGATCTCCTCATCGGAAATGTTATCCAGGTATTTCACCAATGCCCGTAAACTGTTGCCGTGAGCGGCGATGATGACCCTTTTGCCCTCCTTAATGGCCGGGACAATCGCATCCACCCAATACGGGAGAAAACGTTCAACCGTGTCCTTCAGGCATTCCGTGAGCGGTACTTCATCCTTCGGCATGTGCGCGTAGCGTCGATCTTTGCCAGGGTAGCGCTCATCTTCGAGGGAAAGGGCAGGCGGCGGGGTATCGTAGCTGCGCCGCCAAATAAGCACCTGTTCGTCGCCAAATTTCGCGGCGGTTTGGGCTTTATTCATTCCTTGCAGATCACCATAGTGCCTTTCATTAAGCCGCCAGGAACGCACCACCGGGATCCACATCAGGTCCATATCCTCCATGACGATCCAAAGGGTAGAAATTGCGCGTTTGAGAACAGACGTGAACGCAATATCAAAAGTGAAACCGCCTTCCGCAAGCAGTTTGGCTGCGGTATGCGCTTCTTCTATACCTTTTTCAGAAAGGTCAACATCCGTCCAGCCGGTAAATAAATTTTCCTTGTTCCAAACGCTTTCTCCATGCCTGAGCAGTACGACTTTATACATTTCTAATATTTCCTTTGATAGTTTGGTATATATAATCAACAATCACAACGTGAAAAATTATAATATATGCGTTGGATAAGACTATGGAGGCATCTAAATGAAACTACGAGTTGGCCAAAAAGCGCCTGACTTCACCCTTTCCAGCCATCTGGATAGGGACATCACCCTTTCAGACCTGCAGGGAAAATACGTCATCATCGCCTTTTACCCGCAAGCCTGGACGCCGGTCTGAACGGCCCAAATTCCTTCTTACGAAGCGCTGCGCGCGACGTTTGAGGAATTGAATGTCCAGGTTCTGGGCATAAGCATTGATCATATACCGTGTATCAAAGCATGGGCGGAAAGCCTGGGCGGTATCCGCTACCCACTGTTGAGCGACTTCTGGCCGCATGGCAAGGTCGCGAAAAAATACGGCGTTCTCCGAGAAGAAGGATACACGGAGCGTGCGATTTTCATCCTGGACCGCGACAACATCATCCGCTACATCGATATCCATGATATCGACGATCAACCAGACAATGACGTATTAATGGATGAATTGAAACGAATCATCCCCGGTTCAGCCAAATTAATTGACAGGTTGTATAAAGGCGAGGAGAAACCCACCGAGGATGTGGTCATGTACTGCACCCCATGGTGCGTGGACTGCCCCAAAGCCCGCAAATGGCTCAAGGAAAATAATATCCCATACACAGAGATCGATATTTCCACCGATTTGGCTGCGGCGCGGCAGGTGCGCGCCTGGGGCGAGGGTTTCCAGGTGACGCCCACATTTAACATCAAAGGTGAAATTCTGCTCGACTTTAATGAAGACCAGCTGAGGAAACTTCTTCTTAAGAAATAAGAAAAAATAAAAACCCTAAAGGTTACAAACCTTTAGGGTTTTTACAGAATAAAGTCGGTTATTTACGCGTCCAGGAGCCGTTTCTCGCCTTCCAGTTTGCGGATACCGGTGACATCCTGTGAGACTTCCAAGGTTCCGCGATAATTACCCTTTGCGTCATGCATTGGGAAATAACGAATATAGATGAACTTGCCGCTTATTTCGATCCAGAATTCGGCTACATCACGTTTGCCGGCGCGGAAATCATTCACTATCTCCACCACCTTGTCCACAGACGCCGGGGGATGACAGTTCTGCACCTTGCGGCCAATGATGGCGGGCGTGCGTTTGAATACACGCTCGGGGGTCTCGGAATAATAGCATACAGTGTCATTCTCATCAACGAAGGTGATATCCACAGGCAGGTTTTTCAGCATCATGTCGATCTGCGAAATGCTCAGGTCGCCGTGGGTCAGGGGATAATCGCTCATTACAGGTGTCCTCTCCTCATCAGTTGTTTTTTCTATTGTAACTTCTTTTGCCGGTTTCAGACCGTTGCCCTCAGGCCAATCGGTTCCACGCGTCACATAACTGAAACCAAATTCATCCTCCTGCGCGTGCAGCGTCAGCCAATCATTGTCCGTTAAGCGCTCCAGGGAGTTAGGGAATAGTATGCGGTCTTCCTTGTAGAACATCTCATGTATGGCCGTGGCCATCGGCGAGAAGATCTTCTCGATCTCCAGAGCTAACTCGCGGGAGTCAGGCCGGTCAGATTCAAGGTTGGCCAGGATCTGCTTCCATGCCTTGCGGATATCATCGTGGATACCCCACATCACATTCGAGGGACCGCTGAAGCCATATCGCTCCAGATAAGGGAATAATAAATTCTCTTTCCGTTCGTAATGCCGGTCAAATTCCTTTAATTTGCTGATACTCTCAACCAAGGTTTTCCTGGTTTCGGGCGAAGGGGAGTTTTTATAGTCAGAGAGTGAGGTTTTCGTGTTTTCCAAAGCCAGATTGGCCAGTTCATTCTCCGCCCTGAAAGTGTAGATTGGATGGCCCGGCATCATTTCAGGGGGCGCCTGCTGGTCCAGCGACTGGCGGAACATCGCGACATGCACATCGCACAGATACTGGATATCCTCGACCGGCAGTCCTTCCGCGATTAACGCTTGCTCGATCTCGGCGATCTCGCCGGCAGTCGCTTGGCTGAGGATCTCCGCAAACACCGCTTTCACTTCTTCGTACGGCCGGCCCTCGTGGATCTGGCGCAACGCCTCTTTCAGTTTTTCCTTGCGCAGGGTATGGTTATTAATAAATTCGCTCATGTTTCTCCTTATATTTATGCCCAGCGGATGATGTATTCCAGTCGTACAGCGCCTGTGGGACAGTTTTCCTCACAGATGCCGCAATATGTGCAGGCTTTGGGGTTGACAAAAGCCAATCGTCCATTCTCAATGGCCAGGACTGATTCCGGGCAGATGTCCACGCACTCACCGCAGACTGTGCACTTTTTATTATCGATGACCGGTAAAGCTTGATCCGTCATGGTATTTTTCCTTTCCGGCATAAAGATAACATCAGGCAACCAGTCTGTCTGCGACTAAAGTCTCATTCATTGCCATCCGCTGCCCGCTGAAGCTTTTCCCTGTCGACAAGCAGGATCTTTTCGCGTTCAATGCGCAGTATGCCCTCGTCCGCCATGCGCCTCAGAGCTCGCCCTAGGACATCGCGCACGGTCCCCAGCCGGTTGGCGATATCCGTCTGCGTCCAGCGTACTGTCCCTTCGCTCCCACCGGCTTCCGCCTGCGCGATAAGAAACCGCGCCAGACGCTGGCGCACAGAATACAAGGAAAGAGACTCGATCAAATCGGTCATATGGGCAAGACGTCTCGCAAAATAACGGGTGACCGCCATGCCAAATGCGGGAATTTCCTCGATCAAATGGATAAACTCGTTTTTGGTGATCACCAGCAGCCTGCATTCTGTCAGCGCACGCACATTGGCCTGGTTTTTCCCTTTTTGTAGCAGGGCAGGCACCAAATTAAACCAATGTCCTACGGGCATACGATCCAGGATCTGCTCCCGCCCCCCTGGCGATAAACGAAAAATTTCAATCTCTCCAGAGACTACACAAAACACCGCTTCACAAGCATCCCCCTGCCAGATGATTGCCTCACCACTCTCGAAACTTCTTCCAGAGGAATGTTGAACAACTGATTTCCGCTGATCCTCAGTGAGTTCATCGAATAGAAGCATACGGGCAAGATCAAGGCGCATCTTCTTTATTCTAAGTAATCATCAACCAGAAAAGTTTTATAGAGATCATTCGCATCATCATCAAGCAATCGTACATTAAAATGAATCGAACTGAAGTTTCAAGGCCATTTACTTGATACTTATCTTACGATTTGAATTCATATTTTTCTTGTCATACCGTAAGGGGAAAAATTTTTGGCCGTTATTACCAACTGACGTTTAGAAGCCTTTATCACCACCGGATTCTTGAATAAGAAGGCATTCACTAATAGACTTGATTGTCATAAAGCTATTAATTGATCTTCAGCATTTTTTAATGCTTGTTTCCATCGCTTCATTTCAGCGCATATTTCAGTTATTGGGCTTAAAGCATTAATGGCTGAAACATACTCTTTCTTATTACAAAATTGTGGCTGATTCATATATTCAAAAAGGTCTGCATAATTACCAATACTATTCAAGCCTGGAAAATTATAATTGGCCATCATATTACAATCATAATAGCCATCTTTAAAAAAAGTACCAGCAAGAAAAGATACATTGAATTTGAAATTACCAGGCACCTTGTTAATAAATTGATTAATTAGTATACATAATGGTGATTCTTTAAAGAGTCTACTCTTATTAATAATAAGATCTACAGCCTCCATCCAAAAATTAGCTCTGGTTTCATGATCCTGTTCTTCCAATTCGGCAATTTTTTTCTTTAGATGTTCGATCACGATCATGGTATTCTGGGTCTCTTTTAGTGTCGCTGACGCAGTAAGATCGCGCGCCATCATTGGGGTCAGCAATCCATTTTCACCTTGTTTTAAGATAAGCTGTGTTCCACAATGGGTACAGAATATTTTTTCGAGATCTTTTTCAACTTGAATGTTTCCCCCACAAGACGGACATCGTAAAGCGATAAACTCCTCCATTGTTCTCCTTCGGTTTTTTAATGAATGTTCTAAATTATTGAAGAAAATTGGATATTTCTCTTGTTAGTATATCCTTTACTTCTGTAAATTCACCCTGCAATTCACGGTAGATCAATCCTCCTCAGTTATTGGGAATTTGGAAAATTAGATCATAAGCAGTTTAATACCTAAAAATCGACCCTTAAACTTTTGATCATGCGAAAATCCGATTCACAGGGATCTCCCTGCCAAATGACCGTTTCCCTGCTCGGGTACTCTTTTTCCCTCTTCAACGGAAGGATCTGTTCCAACTGGCAGGCACTTAATTCCCGAAATAAATGAAGATCTCTAAGGTATGAAGACATCTTATATATTTTATATATTTTTTGGGTTCTGACGGCGTATAATCTTATTGAAAATCATTTTCAATAAGATGGATAGGAAAAATACCTCAAAGGTCAGCCAGACCTGGCAGCATGAACTCACCCGCAGCGGCGGACGTATCACGCGTCCCCGGCAAGTGATCCTGGATGTCATCGCCGGCAGCCAGCGCCCGCTTACCCCGCAGGAAGTGCACGAAGAAGCCCGAAAAAGGCTTCCGAAGATCGGACTGGTGACAGTGTATCGTACCATCGAAAAACTGGAAGCTCTTGGCTTGGTGAACCGAGTTCATCACAGCGACCAGTGCCAAACTGTTTTTCGCAGCACACCCAGCCATCAGCACTTGTTGATCTGCACCAAGTGCGGGCAAAGCGTGTACTTTGACGGCTTGGAGATCGAGAAGGAATTTCAAAAAACCGGCGAAACCCTGGGGTACAAAATCACCGGACACTGGCTGCAATTGAATGGGATATGTCCGGATTGCTGGAAAGGAAATAAGGAATGAGGTTGAGAGTAGTCGCTTTAGTCACAATTTTGTCAGTAGTTCTCCTTTTTACCGGTTGCGCGGCACCCAAGCCCGCTGACGATAACCGCATCAATGTGACGGTGAGCATCCTCCCAGAAAAGTTCTTCGTGGAGCGGATCGGCGGTGATCACGTGACGGTCAACGTCATGGTCGGTCCGGGCGACTCACCTCACACCTACGAACCAAAACCCGAGCAGATGGCCGCGCTCAGCCAGTCAGAGATTTATTTTGCCATCGGCGTGGAATTTGAGGGTGCCTGGATGGACAAGTTTATATCGGCCAATCCACAAATGAAGACCGTTAACCTCTCAGAAGGTGTGGACAAATTGCCGATGGTCGGGCATGATGGCGAAGAGTTGGATCCTCACATCTGGACCTCACCGGAAATCGCCAAATCCATTGCCCGCAGAATCACTGATGGGCTCTCTGCAGTTGACGCGCAAAACGCAGGAGATTATAGAGCCAACTTCGATGAATTCTTAGCCGAAATTGAACAGCTCCAGAGTGAAATTCAGGAAGATCTGCGAGTGGTCAATAACAGGAAGTTCCTGGTTTTTCATCCAGCATGGGGTTACTTTGCCCGGGAGTTCAACCTGGAGGAGATCGCCATCGAGGTGGGTGGTACAGAACCCAGCGCGAGCGAGCTAAGCACAATCATTAAAGCTGCTTTCAAAGAGGATATCCGGGTGGTCTTCGCCCAGCCCGAATTCAGCACCCAGATCGCAAATTACCTCGCGAGCGAGATCAACGGCGAGGTTGTATTGATCACACCTTTAGCTGAGAATTGGCTGGAAAACTTGAGAACGGTCGCGCGAACCCTGAAAGAAAATATTTGAGGTAGTATGGAAAATGAACCAGTAATCGAGATCAGAAATTTATGGGCGGGTTATGAAGGCCAATCCATTTTGGAGGACATCAACCTGACTCTTTACCGATCAGACTTCCTCGGGCTGATCGGCCCCAACGGCGGCGGTAAATCCACCTTGCTGAAATGCATCATTGGATTGATTGAGCCGTATCAGGGGCAGATCCGCGTGATGGGCAAAAGCGTGGATGACGGACGCTGCCATATCGGTTATGTGCCGCAGTATGTGGATTTTGACAGGCAGTTCCCCATCCGCGTCTGGGAAGTGGTACAGATGGGCTTGCTCGGCTGCCGCAAACCGCTGCAGCGCATCTCCCAGGCAGACCGCGACTTGATCGCTTACGCGCTCGAACAGGTGGAGATGGAGAAATTCAAGAACCGCGCGATCGGCGATTTGTCCGTCGGTCAGCGACAGCGCGTCTATATCGCCCGCGCTCTGGCCACCGGCCCGCAGATCCTACTGCTGGACGAGCCCACCGCCAGCATCGACCCGCAGGTCGCCAACTCGATCTATGACCTGCTTCAGCGGCTGAACGCCACGGTTAGTATATTAATGATCAGCCACGATATGAACGCAGTCTCTTCTTACGTTAAAACCATCGGCTGCCTGAACCGCCGGCTCCATTATCATGGCGACAAAGAAGTCACCGAAGACATGCTGGAGGCAATCTATGAATGCCCGGTGGATATTATCGCCCACGGCCTGCCCCATCGTGTTTTATCACCCCACCAGCATGAAGGAGATCAGCATGTTTGAAATTTTCCAATATGGATTCATGCGCAACGCGTTGGCCGCCGGGGTGCTGGTCAGTGTGGCCTGCGGCATCATTGGCACATATATCGTCATAAACCGGATTGTGTTCTTAAGCGGCGGCATCGCGCATGCGTCCTACGGCGGTATTGGTCTGGGGTATTTAATGGGCGTCAACCCCTTTTATGGAGCCATTGTGTTCAGCCTGGTATCCGCACTGGGCATGGGCTGGGTTCACCGGCACACCCGCGAGCGCTCGGACACCATCATCGGCGTCATGTGGGCGGTGGGCATGGCTTTGGGTATCATTCTTCTGGATCTATCCCCCGGTTACAAAGCTGACCTGATGAGCTACCTTTTTGGCAGCATTCTGGCGGTGCCAACCACTGACCTGATAATCATATTTATCCTTAATATGGTCATTGTTTTGCTGGTCGCCGCATTTTACAAGGAACTGCAAGCCATCTCATTCGATGAGTCATTTGCATTTGTGGTCAATGTCCCAGTCAATAAACTCTATATGCTGCTGGTCAGTCTGATCGCAATTACTGTGGTGATGACTATGCGTGTGGTGGGTTTGATCATGGTCATCGCGCTGCTCACCATTCCGCCAGCCATCGCCGGTCTTTTTACCAAGGATATGCGGCATATGATGGCCTGGTCGGTGGTTTTAAGCATTTTGTTCTCATTTACCGGATTGGTCCTCTCTTACTTTTTGAACCTCACATCTGGGGCAACCATTATTCTGTTAGCCGGCCTGGCTTACCTGGTCAGCTTTGGGATTAAATCCAGGATGCAAAATAAACCAAACACTGTTTGAACAGAAAGCCAACTCCCTAACCATTTTCAAACCTTGGGGAAATCTCAAAAGTAGATTCACTGGGTTCACAGTTGATATCTGACTCTATTCTCTTATATAATCAATCCGTTCCAAACCGATTTGTTTTTTCTTGAGAGAGGGGAGATGCATGAAAAACCAACTCGCAAAACTTGGTGATCTTTTACAAGCGCATACCATCGAGATTATGTTATCCATAGCCATCGCATGGATTGGTTATGCTTTTTTTTAATCCCGCCTTACGCTTTGCGCCCGTGGATTCGGCAATTCTGGGTATCGCCCGCTCTATTCAATTTCACTATGGCTTGAGTTTCAAATATTTGGAGTATCTTCCGGCCCGAACCAGCTGGTGAATATCCTCCTTCATATTACGGTTACGATCCTGCTGTTTCATCTGCTTCGAAAAACCACAGAGAATACGTTAATCGCTTTCCTTTCCTCCTGTCGGGGTTTGATCTCTTTATATACTTTTTCACCTGCGAGCTGGGTTTCCGACAGGCCAACGCTGTTTGTTGCGTTTTTCCTGGTTAGTGCGCTATATTATTTGCTGGTTGTCAGTAAAGACCAACCACCAAAGTCATGGATTCTTATCGCGCTTTCTCTCCTTGCCTTAATGAGCAAGGAATCTGGATTGATTATTCCACTAACCTCTGCTTTCATCATTTTCTTCACGCCCTCTGAAGGAAACCGCAAGTACAAACAGATCGCATTTCTTGCTGCATTGATCATTGCATACACGGTATTCCGATGGATCGTCTTCAGCGGCAGCGCTGCAAAGTATGAGGAGAGCGGCTATCTTTTTGGTATCAGGTACTATGAATCCTCCGCACACCTCAGCGCCGTTGAGCTTTTGCTTTCCAAAGGGGAGAATGTTCTCAAGAATTTCATTGCCGTTTTTCTGCCAGTTTTCGATGGGCTGGGAAAAATATCCAGGATCGGGACTCTCTTCAACTCGGTCGTTCTTGTGGGAAGCACGATCATCCTTACAGCAATGTCTTTCCGCCGCAAGTTGACATTCCCTCAAATGGTCGGCATCCTCATCATTGCACTCAACGCACTTCTTCACTTTCACGTGTTTCGATATCGTACGCTTTACCTCGGACAGATTGGCCTGGCTCTGTTTGTTGCCTCCTCATGTTCATATTTTGAACCGAGGAAATTCTGATACGTTCTTGCTGCTGTCCTGCTAGTCCTATTGGTCAGTTGGAACATGAAGATCATCGGCGAGACCTTAACCTACCAATATCTGGAAAAGATCGACTATATCCGAACGGAAACATTCCGAGACGATATTCTTTCGAAATCTTCAGCCATCGACGAAGTCATTGTCGATCAGATCATCCAAAAATACCGGCACTGATTTCCCTGGATCGAAATTAATATAATAAAAGGACGCGGAATAATCCGCGTCCTTTTCGTGGTCAAGTTCTGCTAGAAAATGTGGAATGCCGCGATGACTGGCGCAAACAATGAAGACACCAGAGACATTACGGTGATCAATGTGTTCAATGAAGGGCCAGCGGTATCCTTGAAAGGATCGCCGACGGTATCGCCAACCACGCCCGCCTTATGGGCTTCAGAGCCCACGCCGCCGAATTGGCCGGTCTCGATGTATTTCTTGGCATTGTCCCAGAGACCGCCTGCATTTGACATCAGCAGGGCGAAGATCACGCCGGTGAAAATAGCGCCACCCAGAAATCCTCCGAGCGCCTCGGGGCCGAGGACGAAGCCAACCAGCAATGGCAAGCCAACTGCCAGGAAGGCAGGAATTACCAGTGATGTTAAGGCGCCTTGCGCAGCCAGACTGACGCATCGCTCGTAATTTGGGAGGGAAGTGCCCGCCAGGATGCCCGGATCTTCGCGGAACTGCCGACGGATCTCTTCGATCATATCAAAAGCATTATGGGTTACAGAGAGCATGGTCAACGCGCTGAAAATGGGAGGCGTCATCGCACCCAACAGCACGCCAGCAGTCACCAGGGGATTCCGCAGACTGATCTCAAGCGACAAGCCGCGCGCTTCGATCACTTCCGCATAAGCAGCAAACAAAGCCAGCACTGTCAACGCGGCCGCGCTGATGGAGAAACCTTTGGTGATGGCTTTAGCTGTATTACCAGCAGAATCCAGTACATCCGCCCTTTCAATCACCTCGTGTTCCATACCGGCCATTTCCGCGATGCCGCGCGCGTTATCCACAATCGGGCCGTAGGCGTCAGCAGAGACGATCATGCCGGATACTGCCAGCATGCCCACCGCGCTGATGCCGATGCCATAGATACCGGAAACAACACCAGATGCTTCAGATACATAATATGAGACAAGTGTTGCGATCACGATACCTACGATTGAAGGAAAAATACTCAATAAACCATAGCTAAAGCCATTGATAATAGTAATGGCAGCGCCGGAACCTGAGACCCTGGCAGTTTCTCTTACGGGTTTGAATTCATCCGATGTGAAGTACTCGGTTGTGTTGCCGATCAAAACACCAGTGGTCAGACCCACCAGGGTGGACCACATAATGCTCAGGTCATAACCACCGATCAGCACAAAAGCAATCACCATAACTGCGAAGATAACGCATGTGAAAATGGTGCCAAAGTTCAACGCCGCGCCAGGTTTTCCGTTCTTACCTACGCGCACAAACTGAATACCGATAAGCGAAGCAAAAATGCCCAGTGTGCAAAGAATTAACGGGAATACAGTGTATTTGAGCGAGTCGGTTCCCGTCATAGCAGCACCCAGGAGCATGGCTGCAACCGTGCTTGCCACATAACTGTCGAAGATATCTGCGCCCATACCAGCCACGTCACCGACGTTGTCGCCAACATTATCTGCGACCACTGCCGGATTGCGCGGATCGTCCTCGGGGATACCCACTTCCACCTTGCCCACCAGGTCAGCAGCAATATCCGCCGTCTTGGTGTAAATGCCACCTCCAGCTTTGGCCAGCAGCGCAAGGGCTGAAGCGCCGAAGCTGAAGCCCAGCACCACCTCAGCGTTTTGGGTAAACAGGAAGATCAAACTCATTCCGATCACAGCCAAGCCGACCATCGCCAGCCCCAAAACAGCGCCGGCAAAGAAAGCCACACGAAAACCGCGATTGAGATTATCCTGAACGCCTACCGCGCTGCGGACGTTGGCCTGCACCGCGACAGCCATACCCAAATAACCTGCCACTGCTGAGCAGAGTGCCCCGAAGACGAAAGCGCCTGCCATGATCAAGCCGTTGGATGGCGTTATGCTCACGCTCCCACTGCCGAGTTGTGTGAGATCAAAGGAAAAGACGATGCCGATTATGAAACCTAAAACCACTGCCACCAGTGTCAGCGCGGTATATAAGCGCTTCAGATAAGAAGCTGCGCCATCACGGATCCAACCCGCTACCTCGCGGGCACGTTCCGAACCGGCATCCTGCCGCATGACCCAGTTATATAGATACAAGGCCACACCCACAGATAGAACTCCGGAAAGGATCCCAATAATTAACCAAGTTTGCGTCATATGATTACCTCTGTAAATAATTTATTGAATGCATACTTCACCCATCTGGACATCCAGCAAAATTTCCTTTTGGGGATTTCGCTGATTACATTGTGGCTGAGCGCCACCAGCGGTAGTGATCTTTCACCAGTTCTTCTTCTTCCGGCAGATGGAAATAGAGCAGTTTTTCTGCGTTGCCGACAAAGAAACCGTTCTTGATCGTGCGATAGGGAATGCCAGAGGTTGGCATGCGGTCCACCATTTTGGTCTGAACGCTTTTTGTGCGCAGATCCGCTAGTACTGTGCGTAAATGCTCCACATTGGCATAAGGCAGGTCGCCGATATCGCCATGAACCGGATCTGTGGCCAAGTTGCCCAGCCGAAGTTCAGCAAAGCAGACTGCGGGAAGCTTGATCAGGCTGGTTGGGTTCTTCACGATCAATTCGAAGAAATCACGCGGTCCTAACGCTGAAGCCACCAGAGGGGTTACAGGTGAGATCTCGCGATAGAGATGCATTCCCTCACCATTTCCAGGTACTTTGGCGCCTGGCTCGAGAGAAAGCGTACGGCCATCCTGGGTGGTCAGGTGCAGCTTTTTAATCGCGTCCATTGGAACATTCTCGAGAACCCGGTAAACGGAAATATAGATGGACCGCTTGGGAGAACCATCATCGTGCGGTACACAGCGTGAGATACCTTCCTCGATCTGGAATACCTCACTGCGGAATTTTGGGTCAAGTTCAAAGAAGATCGCCTGACCGCGGGATTTTTTCTCGGAGCCAACCGCATAATACGCGCCAAACTCTTCCGGGGAGAGCATAGACGCAATTAAGGCTTCGGGAATAAGGGATAAATACAAATTAACAGCCATAAAACCTCCGATTCATAAAAAATTTTGCCCTGGATTTAAGACAAATTGCGAGCATTATACCCTAAATAAAAAATTTGAAATTGGTTTATACATAAATTATAGCGTCACAGGTTTTAAAGGTTTGCAGAAAATAGGAAAAATTACAGATCTCGAAAATGAAATCTGGTGGATTAAATGATCAAAGATTCGATTGATTTACAGTTTCAATTCTGGGATCCGCTGACCGTAAAGCTCTTTAAATTTTTCGTTATTCTCATCGCCACCAGGCATATTCCGACTGATCCGGATGGGAGGTTGATGGCCTTTTTTAACCAACTTTACCGTTGTCTCCACGACAATCGAGTTGATGATCGACAGCACGGCAATCGAGGAGATCGGTCCCACCTTGGGGGCTAATCCTTCAATCTCGATTGCAGCGTCTCCTGCCGAAACGTGTGAGTCAATGACAATATCTGAGATCTCGTATAATTTTTTCCCGCTGGAATGGCGGGATTTCACTTGCCGGGAGTGATCCAGCGAAGTGATAGCGATTATTTTTCCACCTTTTTCTTTACAAATCATTGCCACTTCTATGGGTAATGGATTGATCCCGGAAGATGAATTCACGATCACGGGTTCATCTTTCCTGACCTCATAGTCTGCCAGGATAATCTTAGCCATTCCTTCAAGGCGTTCGAATTTCTCAAGCTCGTAATGCGACCCGATGGTGCGTATACATGACAAATTGCCGGCTCGGGTAAATACTTCCCTACAGGCGATCTCTGAATGGCCTGTGCCAAAAATATGTCCAATATTGCCGGCAATAATTGATTCTGCCAGGATTTCAGATGTTGCCTGGATCTTTTCCTTCTCAAATTTCTGTATCGCCTGAATGGCTGAAATTGCTTCGTTTATGTAGTTGTTAATATAGTCCATGGTTTTTTCCTTAGAGCCTTATGCTATGGTTTGGGTTTAACAACTTCCACTTCAGAAATGCACAATTTTTTAAATTCCTCGATTATCGGCTTCGATTCTTTTTTGCCATCCCAATTTATTGGAATGATCAGCCTGGGATTAATTTGATTGGCAATCGCAGCCGCCTCCTTAACTCGGAACTGATCATCAATTCTTACCGGAATGAGAAGTACATCAGTCATTTCTGGTTTTAATTCAGGAAATAAAACAGTATCCCCGGGATGAAACACACGTAATCCATTGGAAAATTTGATATTTAAACCAACGCTATCCGTCAGTACCCTTTCATTCCCCTTACTTTCGTATACAGGAAATACATCGATATTGGCGCCTTTCAGGGAAACGGAGTCGCCTGCTTTGATGGTTCTCACATCGCCTTGAAACCTTACCGCGCAGTCCGCAGGACCCACGATCACCGTCGCCCCTTTTCTCAGCCATTTCGCATCATCGGGCGAGCAGTGATCAGACTTATTGTCAGTAAATAAAATTGCGTCCCCAATATCAGGAAATGCCAATTTGTAAGGGTTTATGTAGAGGATTGGTTTTTCATTGATCAGAATACCCTCGTATCCCAACCATCGTACATTTCGAACTAAATGATTCACCATGGTCAACAATCCTATGTATTTCTAATTTCTTAATTCAAAGAGTCAAAACAAACTTTCCCCTTGACCATTGTCAAAAAAACATTGACTTCGTCATCAATAACAGCAATATCCGCGTCTTTCCCAACTTCAATGCTGCCGATTCGCTGATCTAATCCAATAACTTTGGAGGGTATCAGTGAAGCCATTTTCACAGCCTCGGAAAGTCCGACCCCCACCTTTTGGACCATCAATTGCACATTGTGGTTGATGGGCCATTCACTCCCAGCCATGGTATGGTCCATATCGGAAGTTGAATCCTTGAACCTGGTGATCCCATCCTTCTTCACCAATGGCCGGCCGCTGATCTCATATTCACCGTCTACCAAGCCAGCCACGGAGGTATTATCCGTAATAATGCATACCTGATCCGCACCCTTGCATCGCAACAAAACGTCGATCGCGACTGGCGACACATGGTACCCATCCGAAATGATCTCGTTGGTTACTTCATCGCAAGTTAATGCGCCGCCCACAACGCCCGGATTTCGGTGATGAAGACCGGTCATTACGTTATAGGTGTGGGTTACGTGGCGAATGCCGGCTTCCACGCCATGCATAAATTGCTCATACGTTGCCTTAGTCGAATGGGCGATGGCAGGCACCACCCCATTTTTCTTCATCTCCTGAATGATCATGTCGGATTTCTCAAGCTCAACTGATATGCCCATCATTAGCAGGTAACCTTGAGCCGCCTGTAGGAATTGATTAAACCGCTCGACCGATGGTTCTTCCAGTCCGGCATCGATGCCCTTGATTCCCGTGATGGCTTTGGGAGTGAGGAAAGGGCCCTCCATATGAATTCCAGGAATGTCCGTCCCGCCCTCGTGTTTTTCCTGGATGAATTCAACGATCGCGTATAGGCTTTCCAGATTATTGACGGTGGGAAGCCAAGATGTGCAACCTGTTTCAACCAAACGATCAGCGTTGGGTTTAAGCGCTTCTTTTCCAGCAGAAGCCACCATCATTCCCATCCCTCCATGGTTATGAATATCGACGAATCCGGGAGCAATGATCCTGTCCCCGACATCAATCATCTTAAACCCTTCAGGGGGCACGAAACCTGCTTGATTATCAACACCGGTGATCTTCCCATCCTCAATCAAGACGACGGCGTCGCTTTGAAATTCAACAGGGGTGATCAGTCTTTTTGAAAAGAGAGCGTATTTCTCTTTTACCATATTTTCCTCCGGTTTAAAATAATTCTTGTTAATCTCCCGAAACGATCTTCTCAACCTGGCCAACTTCTTGCGCGTTGATCAAAGTTTTCAATTTTTCTTCATCGCCGATGATCCTGGCCAGCTTGGAGATCGCGTTGATATGCGCATTGTGATCAACCGTAGCAAATGCGATTACAAGCTTCACTGGGTCGTTATGCACATTGCCGAAATTAACCGGGTTTTTCAGAGTGATCAAACTCATACAAGGTTCTTTAACTCCATCCTCCGGCCTTGCGTGCGGCAAAGCAACACCGGGCGAGATCACAATATAAGGACCCAGTGTTTTTGTGGTTTCGATCATGGCATCAACATAACGGGGTTCCACCGTACCATTCGCTACCAGGAGACTGCCCGAAACACGGACAGCCTCCTGCCAATCCTTTACATCCACATTTAATGCAATTGTTTTCTTGGAAATCATTTTTTCCAATGAGTTCTTTTCATTGGAATTCATTTCATCTATGCCTCATCTGTCTTGTAAATTTTTGTCGTTGTTCATGAAATTTCACATTATACTCTTTGGCTTCCGGCAGGTTCCCGCTGAATGCTACGGGAGGCATAACGCCGTTTTCCAGGACATTTTGCGCTGCCTGTGTAACGATCGAATTGAGGATCACCGCACCTGCCACAGTGGAACCCGGGCCAACCTTCGGAAGCAATCCAGGCAGTTCGATCATCGCATCTCCGGGAGGGCATCCGTTGTCGATCACAATATCCGCAACTTCCATCAATTTCTTTCCCGAAGGATCATTGGATGTTACTGCATTAGAATGCGCCAATGAAGTCAACGCGACAACCTTGGCGCCCAACCTCTTAACCTCCAAAGCCATTTCCACCGGAACGGGATTTCTGCCCGAGTTGGAGATAATGATGACCAGATCCCCTTCCCCGATACCGTAATCATTGACCATGCACTTTGCGTAACCGGGCAGGCGCTCAAAACCGCTTTGTCGCCTCGCACCGGAACCATAATCCAATCCTGCATCGAGCATTGGCTGCATATTTCCCAAACCGCCAGCCCTGGCGAAACATTCTATTGAGAGGATGCTGGAATGGCCAGCTCCGAAAATGAAGACGAGTTTTTCATTAATAATTGCATTTGAGACAAGGTCCGCCACCTGGTGAATAACTTTCATTTGGTTTACTTCGATTTTGGAAATTAGTTCTTTTGCCGCGTTGATATATTTTTCCGCGCTCATTTTCTACTCCTGAATTCTTCAGGTAGAGCCAAAAATGGCTCTACCTGATTACCTGAAAAAAAACAGATTATTATAGGCCAACACTCTTGAGCAGGTTACCCAATGCCGCTCCCAAGAGAGGAAGCAAGTGGGTATCCGGATCCGCGCGCAGTGCCTGGTAAGGAACGGAGGTAGCCAACACATTGCCAACGATCAGCTGGCCAAATGCGAGGGCTGTACCCATAAGGAAACCGCCGAGGATCGCGCCCTTCCATCCACCAGTGCTGTTGCCGTACACGCCAGCCGCAGCGCCGGGGAAGAAGATCGGGATCATGTTCGGAATCACGATGCCCCAACCTGCTGCGCCGATGATGAACATGCTAACCAGGAAGCCAGCAAAGCTGGATAAGAAACCGATTACTACAGCTGTGGGGGCATAGGGGAAGACGATCGGGCAATCGAGGGCGGGTTTAGCGCCTGGCACGACCTTCATGGAAATGCCGCGGAACGCCGGGACCAACTCACCAATGATCAGGCGGACACCATAGAGGACGATGGAAATACCTGCACCGAAGGTCAAACCTTGCTGCAACGAATATACGATGTAGTTCTTAGTGCTAAATTCCGCGACCTTTTCCGGTCCTGCCAAAATGCCAACGATGACGGTGAAGACGCCTAATACCAAAGACAGGGAAATTACAGTATCCTTAAAGATTTCGAGGGCTTCCGGCAGTTCGAGATCTTCAGTGCTCTGCTCAGGTTTGCCAACAAATTTGCCCAATGTGGCTGCCAGCCAACAAACAGTCATGGATGTGTGTCCATACGCCAAATCTTCCGAACCGGTAATACCCTTCATGTATTTGTTGATGATCGCTGGGCCGACTGTCCAGTAAATGCCGATGACGATGCCAGTAACGATAATTGCAGTCGTGGGACTGATAGCCGGATTGGTGGCAATTAGACCTGCAATTACCACTTCCGCGGCAACGATCATCAGGTGGCCGGTCAAGTAAACATATTTGAATGGCGTTACTCTAGCCAGGAACAAGTTGACGGCAAAACCCAGCGCTACGGCAACAGTGGCGAAACCACCCCATTGAGCCAGGAAATCATTATAGGGGATACCACCTGCAGCAGGAGCTGATAGCCCAAAAGCTGCCTGAACCGCAGGTCCAAGGAAGTTGAGCACTCCAACAACAACTCCAGCGCCACCATTGAAAATAAGATATCCTGCTGCAGTCTTGACGCCGCCACCCAGCACCTCGCTGAATGTTTTTTTCTGAAGGATCAAGCCTAACGCAGCAATGAAACCGATCAATAGTGCCGGGGTACCGACAATATCTTTTATAATCAAATTTAGAACTTGCATGATTAACACTCCTTATTTTTATTATGGTTTTTTTAAGAAAATGGGGTTGATTTTTTCCGTTTTACCTCCTTTCCGATTAGAACCAAAATTGTTAATCTATGAACCCTAACTCTTTAAGTACAGGGGTTAATTTCGATCGCAATTCATTTTTATCCGTGAAACTTGTGATGGGGATCACCTTGGCTGTGGCGCCTTGGGTTACATTTACAAATTCGTTTGAGCACATGACTATGTCCGCACTGGAGCTTTTCGCTTCGCTTGCCTGCCCTGCCTGAACCCGATATCGAACACCGAACTCTTCCAGGATATCCTCTACGTACATCCTCAATATCAGGCTGCTCCCACTACCAACACCACATACAGTCAAGATATTCACCCTCGGTTTTTTTTCCATAGATACCTCCTCTGAAATAAATTAAGATGATTAAACAAAGAAATTACAATCTTTATAAAAATTGTATAAAAGGATATGCTTGATTTCAACAAGTAGTTGTTATAACTTGTTCAATCATGATGGGCGAAGTTCTTTACTAACTTTGGTTTATGTTAAAAGTGGCGAGGAATCTACTCGTTAGTATTTACTCACGGTCTGGGCAAGCAAGCCAATGATCTCCTGGGCATTTTGACTTTTCTCTAGCAGAGAAATAAATTCCTGATCTCCCAGGAGTCGGCTCAGTTGAGAAAGCGCCTTGAGGTGGGACCGTCCGTCAACCGTGCCGAACACGATCCCTACAAACACCGGATCGTTGGATGGATGCCCAAAATTCACCGGAGGGGAGTATGTCGACAGGCTCATGCATACCTTATTGACCCCATAACCGATCATCGCATGCAACAGAACCACCCCTTTGGCCAGAACCATGTATGGTCCGTGTTTCACGAGCAGATCTTCAATTCCCCCCACATACTTTTCATCAATGTCACCCTGTTCCAATAAAGGTTTGCATGATTTGACAATGGCATCCCGCCAGTTTACCGCAGCAACCTGGGTTTGGATGGTATTCTTGTTCAACAGGGTTGTGATTGAGAAACCGGAATCAACTGCGAGATAATGATTATGAGCGGACTTCTTCTCCTCGATCTCCTCAATTTCAGATTTGATATCATCGCGTTCATTCTCACTGAGCAATGGAGATACTACGACTGTGGGTATTTCAAGGTTCTCCAGCGGAATGGTAGAGATGATCAGGTCAATACCAAATCCTTTTAGAGACCGTTCCGATAATTCAAATACCGAACATACTTTCAATACTTCCAGCTCAGGGATTTCCGCTTGAATTCTGGATACAAGCATCCACGCGGTTGCGCAGCCTCCCCCGCAGACAACCAGGGTCTTGATCCGCGTATCCGAAACAGTCCGCAGCCTCTCCATGGCCGCCGCAAAATGCATGGCGATGAAACCGATCTCTTCTTCCGGGATGGAGCAGCCGATGCTCTCTTCAAGGATTTTCGCAGTTTTCTCAGAGACCATAAAGATGTATGGGTATTTCGCTTTGATCTCGGGAAGTAAAAGGTTTCTGATCGGCAAATTAAAGACCAAACGGTTGATCGCCGGCTTCATATGAACCAGCAATCCCCGCTTTAATTTCTGGTCAATGCTCAAGATTGGATGAAGAATCTTCGAGGCTTCCTGGATCATCTTCAGGACGATCTCCTCGATTACTTCAGTTGTTAGGGTTTCATCCATCGAAAAATCTTCCGACGACAAGGTTTGCCGGCTGCGGATACTCAACATTCTCATGGCAATGTTGACTGTTTCGTCATCAGGGACTTGAATCTTAAAGCGTTGATGGATGCGATGCGAGGTCTCCCTGGAAATCTCCAAAGTCCGTTCATTGATCCTGGAAATCAGATCCTCGGGAAAAGGCTCTATGATCCGGTTTTCTTTCACGCGGCTGATCAGTATCGCGAGAAACAAGGCCAAAGAAACATGCGAGCTATCAGAGAAAAAAAAGTTGGACAATTCCTCGATCTTTTCAACCAGATGTCCGCAAAAATCCAGGTTTAATGAGTTCAAGGTAAAAGGTATCGGTGTCAGAATATGGTTGCCATCATTTACTCTGGTGAAGAAGCTTTTGTGCTCGCCCTGATATAGGGCAAGTAGTGAAACCTCTCCGATAGTTTCGAGCAGAATAGTCTCTATCGCATGGCGGAGGTCCAATTCTTTACCCATTAGCGTGAAACCCCAACCGGGTCGCCGGTCCAGAAGAATTTGGAACTGGGATAACCATTGCTCTGCTTGATCCAGATCTCCCAGAATGGTTGGGCGCGAAACACCCAACACAATTGCTAATTGCTTGGACAGGACGGGTTCCTGTTGGGTCAACAGTGTTAAAAGAATATACCGTTGTCTCTCGACTGGAGTTAAAGTAAGGGAAAAACTTTCAAGATTTTTTAGTTCGGAAATGACCTGCGCTCGGTCTTTTTTCCCGAGATCTATCGAAACACCGTTCACGGAATTATTTTCAATCGTCAGGTTCCGCAGCCTCAGCCAGTAATTGACCTGGCGCAGACTGTACTTCACGGAATCCACAGATAAATTCAATTTTTCCGCAAGGTTTTTTACTGAAATGGGGGAGCTGGAGTTCAGTAAGGTAAGCAGGATATCCCGTGAACGCGTGTCTATTGAGCTCATAGCGCTAAGTTAAATTTTATCCATTTTTTTATATAAGGCAATTCCTGCGTGACCCTCCGTCAGTTATTGATTCTTAAATTGTTTCGCATACAAACCCGAATACATCCCTCCCCTTGCGATCAGCTCTGCATGGGTGCCTTTCTCCACGATCTTACCCCGGTTAAAGACCAGAATCTGATCTGCTGCCAGAATGGTGCTCAACCGGTGGGCGATCACAATGCTGGTACGCCCGGCCATTACGCGTTTGAGCGCTTCCTGGATCAGGGCTTCCGATTCGCTGTCCAGGCTGCTGGTGGCTTCATCTAAAACCAGGATTCTCGGGTCTTTGAGTATCACCCGCGCCAGCGCGATGCGCTGTTTCTCGCCGCCGCTCAAGCGGTAACCGCGCTCCCCTACGATCGTGTTGTAGCGGTCCGGCAAGTCAGAAATGAAGGCATGAATGTTAGCCGCTTTGGCAGCTTCCTCGATCTCCGTGCGGGCAGCATCGGGTCGGGCATACAGCAAATTCGTCAAGATAGTGTCATGAAAGAGATAGGTCTCCTGGGTGACCATGCCGATTTGGCCGACCAGCGAGTCCAGTGTAATATCCCGCAGGTCATGCCCATCCAGCAGAATGCGGCCTTCGGTTGGATCGTACAACCGCGGGATCAAATAGGTCAGGGTGGTTTTTCCCGCCCCGCTCGGCCCAACCAAAGCAGTCAACTGCCCTGGTTGAATGTTGAAATTGATCTCATCCAATGCGGAATCGCGCGCTTGGCTGCGTTCCTCCTCAACAACTTCCTCGTGTCTTATCTCTTCGCCGGAAAGCACCGCGGTCACATCACTAACCTGACCAAAACGTCTGACTTCGCTCAACAGATAGGTGGTTGAATCGTCATATCGGAAGCAAACATTCTCAAAGCGTAGTTCGCCTTTGATTTCTTCCAGATGAATTGCTTCGGGTTTTTCTTGAATTTCCACTGGCAGATCAATGACCTCAAAGACGCGCTCAAAACTTACTACCGAGGTGCTGAATTCTACAGGCGCGGTAGACAGACTCTGCAACGAACCATAGAGCATCCCCAGGTAAGAACCGAAGGCCACCACTGTGCCGATGGTAAAAGCGCCTTGAATGACCTGGTAACCGCCGAATCCATACACCAGTGCGGTGCCCACCGCGCTGAGCAAGCCCACAATCACAAAGAACACCGAGCCATAGACCGCGCGTTTAACACCCAGATCCCTGACAACGCCCGCGCGTTCGCGGAATCTTTTGGTTTCTGTATAACCGCGCCCGAAAAGCTTCACCAGCAGCACCCCGCCGATATTCAGCGTCTCATTCATCATGGCATTCATGCGCGCGTTTGCATCCATTTGCTCACGGGCAGCATCCCGCAATCTTTCCCCTAAGATGCGGGCAGCGATGATGAAAAATGGGAGAATGATCACGCTGACCAATGTCAACCGCCATTCGATCGAGAACATGACTGCAAATAAGGCGATGGCCTGAATGGTATCGGTTACGATATTCACAATCGTATTACTGATGGCATTCTGCGCACCGACCACATCATTGTTCAACCGGCTCATCAATTCGCCCAATTTGGTGCGAGTGAAAAACCTTAATGACATGCGCTGCAGTTTTTCGTACAGACCAGAGCGGAGATCGAAGATCAACCCTTCGCCGACCGTTGTGTTTAGCCGTCGCTGCAGGACATTGATCACTCCTTTCAATGCAGGAACCGCCAGTAATCCCAGGGAAAGCCAAATCAGCCGGGTGACATTGCCGGACGGGATGGTTTGATCGATCAGATCGCGCAAGATCAACGGGGAGAGCAGCGAAAGCCCTGAACTGACCAGAATGAGCATCAGCATACCCGCCAGATGCCATCGATATGCTCCGGAATAGGACAATACGCGCCTGAAAAGATCCCAGGTCAATTTGGGTTTTTCATCACCAGAGCGAATATAGCTGCGAAAACTGCTCCCTCTCAACCTTTCTTCCTTTCTTACGCCGGAAATTCAAACCGAATCAGGCGCGATTCAGCTTTTTCATATATCACTTCAAGTTGTTCGCGTGTTTCCTTGGATATTTCGTCGACTTTTCTAAAAGCAAGGATCTCTTTCGTCATTGCCCGAACCCTCTGGTTGTAGCTGGAGGCGCCATGTAATTGCCATCCGTCATGTGTTTCCCGGTTCGCGAGCCAGGGACGCCAGAGTTCTTTCCGGTAGTTCCTCGCGGTATGAACTTCCGCCAGGAAATCCCCGCCTGGGCCGACCTTCTCGATCAAATCCAACGCCAAAGTATTTTCATTGATCTCAAATCCGCGTTGAAGCCGTTTAACATAACCGATGATCTCATCACACATAACGATGGAGGCGGGATCACCCAGCAATCCCTGACCCAGGTAGCCAACATCATGGATCAGATTCGCGCCATCCATGGCAGCGAGAAGTGTCCCGAAAGTGTGCTCCATGGCTGCCTGCTCATCCAGCGTATGAGTATCGCTTCCCACCGTGGACCACATGGGGAGCTCGTAATGATGATACAAATCTGCAAACGCGGAATTGGTCAGCCGGAATTCCGGCGCTCCGTAGGAAAAGATGGTGGTTTTCATGTCCAGCGGCACCAGGCCGATGCCTGAGATGATCGGCGCGCCGGGTGATTTCAACTGGTGGATCACAACCCCGCTCAGACTCTCCGCATTCGCCTGCGCAATCCCGCCCGCCAATGTCACCGGCGTGCTTCCGCCCAAGCTGTCGCCTGCCGTGTAGCAGATGGGGATATGGTGGTCAGCGCAATACAGCAGTTTATTTAGAGCGCCAAACGAGTGGGTCAACGGCGCTGTCGGCTCGGCATAATGAATGATGTAGGGCTTTTCCTGCAACCGGCTTTCACCACCCATGGCTGTTGATGCCATCTGATGGATCACTGCAAGGTCTTCCCTGCCCGCTGCAGTGAAGAAGATTGGTTTGGTTGAATTCTCCATCATCATGCGGGCGCAGACCACATACATCAAGTTGGTTGGAACGTCGCTGGGCAGCGCGAAGGAAGCGATGAAGTCCACATTCTGGCAGTGATCTGCCACCCTGGCTGCGTTGATCACATCCTGCAGGATTGACTCACGGTGTTCGCCCGTGTCCATATCCACCGTCCGAATAAGATCCGTGCCAGTCCCAAAATAGGAGTTTCTCCCACCCAACCGCATGGCCAATTCTCCGTTGCGGTTGAAGATCAAAATTTCCTTTGGAGCGCTCCGAATAGAGTTCTCAACCAGTTTCGGCGGAATCCTGACCACATGACCCTCTTGAATCTCACATCCCGCGTTTTTCAGAAGGGTATGCGCCTCTTCCTGCAGTACACGCACACCGATGCGCTCCAGAATCTCTAGGCTGGCGTTATGGACTCGCTCGATTTGTATTTCTGTGAGCAAGTGATAGCGAGGTTGAACATTGTGAGCCGATGAATTATCCATGGTTTCTATCCTTTCCTCGATTATAGACTTGAATCAGAATCTGCCAGGCCAGCCATCTTCATCGAAATATCCCATAACTGCTGGCTCTGATTTTCATCCAAGGCAAACCGGTTGGGTCGTTTCCCTTGGCGGTATTTCCAGTAGAAATGATCTGATGTAAGAATTTCATCACCTTCGAGCAGGAACAGGATATCTTCAGCCGCCGATTCTGACGGCCGCCCCTTCCTGGTGCGCAGCTTCCAGAACATATCCATCCAACGCGAGTTGCCTTTGAAACCGATGTCTGTCCTCACCAAACCCGGATCAGCGACCAGTGCTGTGATTCCTGAAACTTCTTTCATTCGCCGGTTAAATTCCGCGGCAAACATCACCTGCGCCAGCTTGGATTGTTTATATGCCAGAAGTGGATTGTAGAACTTTTCCGATTGTAGATTATTCCAATGCATGCGGGTACAGTAATGGGAATCGGAGCTGACCAAGACAACACGGGCGTTTCCTGCATTTGTGAGTTCAGCCATTAATAAATGCGTAAGCAAGAAACCGGAAAGATAATTCACCGCCCATTGGGTATCCAAGCCCTCATCGGTGAAAATCTGACGAAATGGCACCGACGCCGCATTTAACACCAAGGCGTCCAGCTTGTTGGTTCTCCAGTCGCTCAACTGTTGTCTGATATTCATTGATAGGTCACTCACGTTCCTCATCAGAGATAATTCCGAGGGAATAATGAAAAACGGGCATTTGTCTGCTTCTTCCAACAGCAACCCGGTGGCTATTTCACACCGCTCTCTGGAATGTCCGACACCGATCAGCCTGGCACCCCGGGAAACTACCAGCCTGGACAAAGCCAGCCCGATGCCGGTGGCGGCGCCTGTGACCACGATCGTTTTATCTTTCAAAAAGTCCTTCATCTTAAAGCAAGGCTTTCTTTATGAAGATTGTACTTGACGCGCTGTTTCAGGTAATTCACCAACTACTAAACAATAGGAGATCAATCTCCTCACGACCAAAAGCGCAATAACCAGGACGGATCATGCGTGTTATCATAGGCAACCGTATCCCTGATATGAAAAACCAGCGAATTGAAACACCCGACCGGCTTGACCGGGAGTCAAAGACCATCCGTATGATGATCGGGTTGTACTGCCGCAAAAATCATCACCCCAAAACAGGGCTCTGTCAGGATTGCGCAGAAATGCTAGCGTATACGAAAGAACGGCTATCCCATTGCCCTTTCGGACAATCCAAACCCGCCTGTTCAAAGTGCACAGTTCATTGTTACCAAAGGGATTACCGGAATCGCATCAAAACCATCATGCGCTTTTCCGGCCCGCGCATGCTGATCTATCATCCCAGATTTCTGATCTCGCACTACCTCGATTTTTTCCGCTATTCCTCTAAAAAGAGTTGAGATAGCGGTAAAAAAAATTAACTCAAGGAACTTACCTGATGAATTCCCCTGCCAAAGTTTACTTCACCAACATGCGGACGCGGCACCGCTATAACCTGCTAGACAAATTCGACCTGCTGATGAAAAAAGCCGGGATCAGCAAAATCGATTTTGAAAACAAGTTCACCGCCATCAAACTGCACTTCGGCGAACCGGGCAACCTGGCATTCGTGCGGCCAAATTACGCAGAACGCGTGGTCAGCCAGGTCAAGCAATTGGGCGGCAGACCTTTCCTGACCGACTGCAACGTGATGTATTGGGGAAAACGCGGGAATGCGGTCGACCATCTTCAATCTGCTTATCAAAATGGCTTCAACCCACTGGTCACCGGCGCAAATGTAATTATCGCAGATGGGCTGACCGGTAGCGAGTACCAGGAAGTCCCTGTCAACCTCAAGCACATCAAGAATGCCAAGGTGGGCGCAGCGCTCTTTCATTCGGAAGTGATCATCAGCCTGACCCACTTCAAAGGCCACATTTCCGCCGGGTTTGGCGGCGCCTTGAAAAACCTGGGCATGGGCGGCGGTTCACGCCAGGCAAAAATGGAGATGCATTCAACCAACAAACCGATCATGGATGAGGACAAGTGCGTTGCTTGCGGCGCCTGCATCAAGTACTGCCCGGAATCCGCGATCGCCTTCAATGAACGCGGGAAAACCCAGATCGACTATGAAAAGTGCGTCGGCTGCGGCCAGTGCATCGTCTCATGCCATTACGGCTCCGCCCACGGCAGCTTTGATGGCAGCAAGACCGATCTTAATGAAAAGATCGCCGAATATACATACGCTGTGCTGAAGGACAAAACCCATTTCCACCTCAGCTTGGTCATGGATGTCTCCCCTGGATGCGATTGCTTCGGTTATAACGATCAGGCGATCGTTCAGGATATCGGGATGGCCGCTTCCTTCGACCCGGTCGCGCTGGATCGAGCCTGCGTAGATCTTGTTAATCAGTCCCCCCGCATGCCCGGCACTCAGCTCAATGATGAGTATGTTGAGCACACGGATAAATTCGGGCACATCTACCCCAATTCCCGCTGGCAGGACTGCCTGGATCATGCTGAAACCATCGGCCTTGGCACTCAAAAATACGAGCTGGTAGAATTCGAATAAGTTAATTTTAAAAAAATAAGCCTGAAGATTAAATTTCTTCAGGCCTTTATTAAACCCAAGCATTTTCAAATACCGCAAAAATCCAATTTGAGTATTCCGTCGATCACATCACCGAGTAGCAGTCTGGATTGATTAAGTGAAGTCACCCGCAGTCCGGAGGATTTGGCTAATTTCTTCAAATCCTTACTGTGGGACATTTTATCCATCGGCTCCCGGAAGATCACTCTGCCGCGGGTATTAAGGAGCTGTGAGAAAGTATAAAAGAGCTGTGGTAGGTCTTTATAAGGGATCTCGTGCAAGGCAAAGTGAGAGATGATCAGATCGTAAGATTTCTTTTTCAAGCCAATTTCGCTTAAATTGCCCTGGAAAAAATCCACGTTATCATAACGTCTGAGTGTACGTTGAATTATCCTCATCCAGCGGGATGAGACATCAACGCAGTCCAAATGCCCACCGCGATGACTCAACCGGTGCGCAATATGCCTGGAGCAAATACCCGAACCGGAACCAAAGTCAAGCACATTTTCAGCGCCTGTTAATCCAATGGAATTTACAAAGGAGAGGTAATAAGGTGAAAGCAGGGTCATACCCAAACTGAGAGTAATCCCGATCTCAAGATCATTCGGTTCATAAGGTGAACTGGCCAAATACAAGTTATTTCCTGAATTGGGTCATTGATTATTTGAGCAGACAATTTAATTTTACTTTAAACGATTGGATTTGCAGGACGTATGGAAATTTTAAAGAATTCTCTTATTTTCCTGTCGTGACCAAAGGGAGGAATTCCCGCCGGACCAATCGGTAGGCAGGATGATAGGCAGCAGTGTATTCTTCTGTATGCTGAGCGGGTGGAAAATTATGCCGGACAACCCATTCATCCAGTGTCGCCAGCTTCTCAAGTTCAAATTTCCTCAATCGGCCATCACGACATAGTCGCTTGAATGTATCCCAGCTTTCTTTCAAGTCTTCCAGGCTGCCTTTAAAAGATGAAAGTGTCCAGAGACATATAGTGGAAAGGGTGTCAGGGTCACCCCCGCGTGCCTTATATGGCGCGAGGTTGATCCGCACAATTTCACCATCGGGACGCAGATTTTCCCATAAGGGAATTGTCTCATCCGGAGAAACCCGCGCGAATTCATCTCCCAATTGGTCTTCGAACCGGGAATCATCATAGATCAATTTTTTTGGACCCATAGTCCCTTGAAAGAGGAGCAGGTACACATCCTTGACTTCCATTAGCGGATAACGGTGAAGATGACCGATGATGAGATTCAGGATCTCGGATGGAGACCGCCATGGATTTCCTAGTTTGAATTGGCCAATGACTAATACCATGTGTACCCGGAAAGTAAAACTGTATATATTCTATATTAAGGATTCACTGGAAAATATTGAATTCGTACCTTTTCGGGTTGATAAATTTCATGAATTTGAAAATCCCGGCTCAATTTACACAATCGAGTCGGGAAATGAATACCGAGATTTTAAGCGACTTTCGGTTTCCACAAGATCATCAGGATTGAGGCCAAAAATGCCAATGCTGCGCCGAACAGGAAAGGCGCCGAAGGGCCGAAGCCAGTCCATCCGCCTGCGCCCTGCCATAAAAGTCCGGCAATCAATGACGCAGGGAAATCAATAATGCCCAAAATGGCATTGTATGTGCCGTAAGCGGTACCGCGCAGGTGTTCCGGCACCAGATCCGCTACCATCGCCTTGGCCGTGCCATACGCCATTCCATAATACAGGCCGTAAAGGATATAGAGCGTCCAGATATGCCACTGCACCTGAGCCAATCCAAAACCCAGGTAAACCAATGCGTACACCAGCCAGCCGCCGATGATCAATGTACGACGGTTGATCTTGTCGGAAAGCCTTCCCGCCGGCGTAGAAACCAGGGTATATACCAGGTTGAAAACTGCCAGCATTCCCATGATGCCCAGCACGCTGACGCCGCGTTCCTGCGCCCTGAGCACCAGGAAAGCGTCTGATGAATTGCCCAGGTCAAATAAACCTACAATGAGCATAAAAATGAGAAAAGGCTTCCCTAGCGAGGTTAGAGCGAATTTGGGGGCTATCGTCTCTCCTCTGGGCTTGATATCCACGGCTCCTACCGCCAACGAAAGCACCGACAGAAACGCCGGTACCAGACTGACAAGTACGACCAATCGAAATGTGTCAAGATTTAAAGAAACCGAGGCAGATTGTGCCGCCCAGACCAGGCCGAGAGCGATCAGCAGCCCGACCATTGCACCGCCAGTATCCGCCGCCCGGTGAAAACCAAAGGCCAGCCCACGCTGCGATTCATCGATGGAGTCTGCGACCAGCGCGTCGCGTGGTGCTGTACGGATTCCCTTGCCCACCCGGTCCACCCAGCGCACGCCCGCCACCCATCCCCAGGAAGTGGCAAAGTAGAAAAACGGTTTGGCCAGCGCCGAGATGGCGTAACCCGCCACTGCCAGCCATTTCCGCGCGCGCAGCTTATCCGACAACCAGCCCGAGAAAAGTTTAAGCAAGCTGGCTGTCGATTCCGCAATGCCCTCCACCAGTCCGATCAACGAGGTCTTGACCCCCAAAACATTAGAAAGGAACAGCGGCACCAGGTTGATCACCATCTCGCTGGAAATATCCATCAAAAAGCTGGTGATGCTCACCGCCCAGATGTTGCGTGGAAGATTAATTAAACCGCTCTTCTCTTTGTTTTTTTCCATCCTACCTCCATAACCCACTTAAATTTATAGATAATTTTAATACCCGGATCTTCCCAATATCATAAAATTATTCTTAACAATCATATTTAAAAATCAATTGGAGGAAAAATGAGATTAATTATCCGTTGGGTGGTTGCCGCCTTGGCTCTGTTTGCCGCGGCGTATCTTGTACCAGGAATTCGAGTGGCTGACCCGAACGCATGGACCGTGTACGCGGTGATGGCGGTGGTGCTTGGGCTGGTGAACGCGCTTATCCGTCCGCTGCTCAGCCTGCTTTCTTGCCCATTCATCATCCTCACCCTGGGCGTGTTTGTCCTGGTGGTCAATGCCGTATCCTTCCTGATCGCCGCGCGTATTGCGGAATCCTTGGGTGTTGGCTTTTTCGTGGAGGATTTCAAAGCTGCGCTGCTGGGGTCACTGGTCGTCAGCGTTGTTTCGATCTTGTTTAACGTTTTTTTGAAAGACCCGGTTAAACGCGTTTGAAAATATCGGTCAAGAAGGAAAACAAACCCGTTTACTCATCCAGGTAAATAACCATATTTCCGAGCACTTTCCAGGAACGCTCGAAATACTCGGTCTGAATATCGTAGAATTTTCCGTTGTTCATGTAACGGATGTGGGTTTCGTTATAGCCGGTGATGATCACCACATGTTCGTACGGGGCAGTGATCACCTTATTGCCCTGCTTATCAGTATATTCATAAGGTTCGCTCCAGGTGACGTTGCCAACCACCCAGACGATCACTGGATAATTCGCCGCGATCTGCTCTTTTAATTCCTGCAGCGTAAAACCCTTCACGCCGACCGCGTTCATGCCATAATGCTCCCGTAGCACATCAGCCACAGGCCCGGCATGTACGCCGTATGCATACGGCGGCACCTGCCCCCACGGACCGGTCACATCCCCCACAAATCCCAGGTCGGGATTATCCGACAGCGGCAGCCTCACCTGGAAATGAAATTCATTGACTTCCACGCCGAAGTACTTGGCCCAGTCATCAGCGGCGGATGCTTCACAACCGATACGGAAATACTGCCTGTGGCCCAGGATGTTCCAGATGTAATGCGAGTCAGGCAAATCTTCTGCAACGTTTTTTTCTGATTCAACCTCATCCGCAGGTAAAGCTTCCTGGGTGATCTCCACGGAATACTGCTCGCCGGGTGCATCCATCCCCCAATTCGGTACTCCCGTTTGAGCTGCCTGCAGAGCATACGCCTCCAGGGTTTTAGCGACCATTTCCGCGACGATGTCGTCTTTAAAGCCATTCTCCTGCTGCGATTGATCCCGGGTAGGTGGCTGACAACCGCTAATTAATAAGGAAAGAAGCAGGAAAATAATGAATAAACGCCGCATTATCGCTAAATTCCAGAGATGAAACCTTCAGTTTGAGGCAGAGAGAAAACCTGGATCGCCGCATCACCGCCCACCGGGCAGTGGTATTCGCAGACACCACAGCCGATACACAGATCCCGGTGTACTCGGGGACGGAAGATAGTCATGCTCCCGCCGTCCGCTGCAATCACTTCCACCTCTTCCAAAGAAATCGCTTTTTGCGGGAGTGGGCACATCTCCTCGCAAACGCTGCAAAGCGTGTCATACGCCCAGGGGAGGCAGCGGTCGGTATTGATACTTGCCAGGCCGATCCGGGTGGCCTGTTTTTCCTCTTTGCTTAAGGGCGGGATGGCGCCTGTCGGGCAAGTGCGCACACAGGCATCGCAGTTGTAACTGCAGTACCCCAGCCGCGGGACTAAGCGAGGTGTGAAAAGATTTTGCCAGCCGCCTTCTATCAGACTGGGCTGAAGCCCTTGGGTTGGGCAAACGCGCACGCATTCACCACAGCGCATACATTTCTCTTCAAACTCGGTGAGTATCGCTCCAGGAGGGCGGATCAGGTGGTCCGGTTGACGGCGACGATTCGGTTCCAGACCAGCCAGCGCCACTCCAGCCAGCACACCCACCGCTGTGTTCAGCGCCTGGCGGCGTTGCGGATCATAAGATTGAGGTTCTCCCAGTCTCCATGTTGACAATTTTGCAGGGAAATGAATAGCGTCGACTGGGCATACGGCCGCGCAATCAAAACACATTGTGCACTCCGCCGGATCACTCACATAGTTTTTCTGCGCGTTCACGGTTCCGGTCGGACAAACCGCAGAGCACATATTACAAGCAATACAATTTTCGGCCACTGATCGGCGAAAGATCGAAAAACGCGAAAGCAATCCCAAGAAACCGCCCAACGGACACAAATAACGGCACCAGAAACGCTCAGCGATGCGGTTCAGGCCAACAATCAAAATAAAGAAGATCAATACCGGCAGCGAAGCATAGAATGCAGACTCGATCCCCTGAAATAAAGGCACGAGGATATTCTGATGAAAGGTGTCCAGAACCGGCCAAAGTAGATCAAATTGATAAAGAAAACCCTCAAATCCTTGGATCAAAAAACGCAGACCCGGCCAGATCGCTGTCGTCATGGTACGGGTTAGGATGGTGATGGGATCGAAAAAGATTCCGGTCTGGTTTCTCAGAAAGGCGGCAATCACCATGCCCAGAAAAACCAGGTATTTCACCCTTCGCCAATCCTCTTTTACACTGAGTTGGACTTGCTTAGGAGACAGCCACTCCAAAACACTGCCGAATGGGCACACCCAACCGCACCAGACCCGACCAAAAGCCAACGTCAAGAAGATCGTGATGGTTGAATACAAAAGGCCGGCGATCACCACACGTCCGGCCAGCATGGCAGTGGCAGCAATAAGCGGGTCCAGGCGATAAAAGAAATCGCTGGGGAGCGCTGACTCGCCCAGATAAACAGCCTGCGCAAATAGAACAATAAATAAGCAGACAAAGAATATTTGCGAAAATTGCCGCAGGCGCCGCATGAGCTTTGGCTTCATACCGTGAGCTCTTCCAACTTGATCGAACCAAGATCCAGCGTTCCCAAACCCATATCCGCTGCTGTCTGAATATAACCGATGTCTGATCCCGACTTATCAAATAAGGTTGCTGCATAGGCATCCGCCGCAACAATATCGGCGCTGGCAATGATAGTGTTGGATAATTGTACGTCATCGAGACTGCCGCCTGTTGGGCCGCCGCGCATTAAAGTTCGCACCGCATCCACCATGGTCAAAGCCGGTCTGACTCGGCTTACCAGGTCAGCGATACGCTGGTGGATATTGGCATGGATCTGCCCGCGGTTAAGGATCGTGCCCATCAGGTTCTTGCAGCCCAATGTCAATCCGGTCGTGCCGTGATGTTTGGCGATCGGGACATTGATCACCACATCCGCGTCCAGAATATCCTGATAAAACACCCATTCACGGATATCCTTACCCTCTGGTATCTCTGCGCTGCGAAATTTATTCTTGTTCATCACTTCCATCATCCCGCCAGCGGAGACCACGGCGCCTTCGATCCCGCTGCGTTTATACGCGCTGACCGCCGTGCCGCCAAAGGGATTATCCATCACCCTCACACGGGATGCGCCCGCCCCCAAGGCCAGGGTGGCCAGCGTTCCAACCACGAGTGGATTGGTGGTCGCACCGTACTCATAGGAATAATAATCCGTACAAATATTGGGCTTGATGATCACATCTGCGCCGCTGGATACAAAACGCTCGATCCCGCCGATCGCCGCCAATGCACGCCGGACCATCTCCGGAATATCTTCTCCGCGCGCAGCCGCAAGATACACATCTCCGTAGGTTGGTTGAGTAGCTGCCGATTGTGAATCTTCCTGCCGGTTTTCTTTAAGTACAGGAGATTGTGTGACAGCGGTGAACGGGGTGGGAGACTGACCAGCCACTTCTTTCGCGCACCCGGCCAATGTTAGACCAGCTGTGGCTAATGCGGTTTTCTTTAAGAAATCCCGCCGGTTGAGTTTCTTTTCATCAGACATATCTCTCTCCTTTGGGAGTAGACAAATTTCCTATGATTTATCTACTTTAGAAATAATGCAATTATAAGAGAATTCAAAATGTCAGACGGTAAATTTGATAGCGCTTATACAGCCGGGCGCCGATGCGCTCCGCAAGTACCGGTGTATTGGGATTGTCATCCGATGTGAGTGAAAAGTCCGCCCACTGGTAGCCCTTGGCCATCAGCCGTTTGGCCATTTCCGCAAAGAACAGAATGACCACACCGGAGCCCCAATATTCAGGCAGCACCAGGATGCTTTTCACCGAAGCGCTCTTGATCGGTTTTTTTGAGTACCACCAGACTGTCAAATAATCCCACGGATATCTGAAACCGTTCGCATGGATCAGGATCTCGTTAAAGTTGGGCAGCGCGGGGAAGAAACCGATAGGTTTGCCGTCCAACTCCGCAAACAGCAGCAGATCCTCATCGGCAACATCCACGAAAGCGCCCATAGTCTCATGCAGCGCTTCTCTCCGCCAATCGATATGCCCGGGTAAATGGCGCAGGCATGGATTGATCAACTCATACACGACATCAATCTCCGCCTTCCAATTTTTCAGATCTGCATTCCGGATGGTGAAATTTTTGCGTTGGCGCACTCGTTCGGCGAAGCGGGATAATTCCTCCAGGTTCTTATCACCCTCAAAGAATTCATAGCAAAATGCCAGGTTGCTGCCCCGCGCAGGCACAAAGCCCATTTCATCCAACACGCCGATGTAATATTCCGGCGTGTGCCCGCACAGAATCGCCGGCGGTCGGTCGCGCCCTTCCAGAAGAATGCCGTAGCTGTCCTCATAATCCAGGTTGAACGGCCCATAAAGCGAAGTCATCCCACGCGCCAAAGCCCAGTTTTTCGCGTGATAAATTAGTGCTTTCGGCACTTCAGGGTCTTTAATGAATTCGAAAAATCCAAAAACGCATTCTTTGTTGCCGGTTTCCTCATTTGCCTTGTGATCGATCGCGCAGCAGATCGTGCCAACCGGTTTATCCTCCCGCCAGGCGATGAAAAACTCCGCCATTCCTCGCTTGAAAAAAACGCCCTTCTCAGGATTAACCGCCGCATATCTTTCAGAAAGCCTGGGCGGCACCCATAAAGAATCACCTTGATAAATCTTCCAGGGAAAGGTGAGGAAGGTTTTCAAATCTTTGCGCGATTCGACCTTACGGACCTCAATCGCGTTCATCATGCCTTTCCCCTCCGCTCCTGCAGTTCCTTGACCACATTGGTGAACTGCACCCGGTCCAGCGGGTATTTCAAGGCAAAGATGATCCCGATGGTGAGAAAAACTGCCGGGATCAGGCCGACCAGAAAACGGATCCCCAGGATGGCGCTTTCCGGCTGCTGTGCTGCGTTGGGCACATAATTGGTCAAATCCAGCATCAGCGCGGTGAGAGGAATAGCCACGGACGAGGCGACCTTGCCCATTAAAGTAACCAGGCTGTAAAACATGCCTTCATGACGTTCTCCGGTCTGATATTCATCCCACTCCACCGCGTCCGGGAGAATCGCCCAGGGCAGGACATGCGCCGCGCTGATACCAATCCCTGCCATAATACAAAGGAAGTAAATGACTGCCGCCGGAACGGACGGGCTGACCATGATAAGCAGGATCTGCACCACCGCCCAGAATGCAATACCAAAGGCGTAAGCCAGCCGTTTGTTATACCGCCGGGAAATATACTCCCACAGCGGCAGCGCGAACATGGCCGTCACAAAAATCAGCGCCATGATCAAGTCGCTCATGCTTTCCAGCCGCAGAACGTGCTTGACGAAGAACAGCAGAACGGTTTGAAGAATGTCCATACAGATCCAGGTCAGCAGATAGATCACCGCGCCAAAGACGAACGGCCGGTTCTTAAAGGCGGCTTTCAATGATTCAAGCAGCTTGGGTTTTTCCAAAACGGTAAAGTCTTTTCTCTCGCGCGTATTAAAGAAAACCAGGATCAGCGGCATCGCGCTTCCCAAGCCGAAAATCGTGCCCATTAAGAAAACGCGTGAGGCGCTCTCTGGGTTAAATGTGCCCACGATCATCAAAGGAACCGTGAATGCCAAGAGACTTCCCAAAATGGAATAAAACATACGGTAGGAAGTCAAGGATGTGCGTTCATCGTAATCGTCGGTCAATTCCGGAGTGAGCGAGAAATAGGGCATATACACAAAAGTTGCCGCCGCATCATACAGGATAAACGCGAACGCATAATAAACTGCCAGCGCGAATTGGCTTTCAAAAGGTGGACGGTACCACATCAGCATGAATGTCAATCCATAAGGAAGCGCCCCAAACAAGAGGAATGGCCTGCGCCTGCCCCACCTTGTGCGCGTACGGTCGGAGATGTGCCCGATCAGAGGATCATTGATGTAATCCCATGTCTTACCGATCAGAATAGCGATACCGGCAACCGCGGGCTGGATCCCAACTACATCGATCAAGAAAAATAAAAAATAGGCACCGATGATGGTGCCTGTCAGACTGAAACCGAGATCACCGGATCCGTATATGATTTTGGTTAAGCGGGAAAGTTTTTTATCCACGAAGCGACCTTTTTGAAATGGATTTTCATGATTTTATCAAAATTGCCTCTAAAAACGCCATTTTTGAAGCCACTTTTGGAGCTACCCCCCTGTTTTAATAAGATATGTTGAGGTACGGGAACAACGCCCTCCGAACCTTTACCTCACCTCTAGGTGCCCTGCCCCCTTCCCCTTTAAGGGGGCAGGTATGTCCTGGAACTTAGAAATATACTGAGGATCCCAAGGGATCCTTCGCTTATCTGATCGCCGCCGCAATTTCGGAAAGGAGAGCCCGAGAAGAAAATTTATGGTTCTTTTAATTGCAGTCGCGCTGGGGCTCGCCAGTGGGCTTATTCGTACCCGAATCTCCGGCAGGACATACCAGGCTGTGGATATCAAGTTCATTGGAGTGGTGTTCCTTGCCTACCTGCCGCAATTTTTTGTTTTTTACCTGCCAGCTACCCGATCCCGGCTGCCCAACGAGTGGATTCCCTGGATCCTTATCAGCTCCCAGTTATTGCTGCTCGTTTTTGTGTGGTTCAACCGCAAGCTTCCCGGCTTTTGGCTTCTTGGCCTGGGTTTGCTGGCCAATTTCATCGTCATCGCGCTTAATGGAGGAATGATGCCACTGCTCCCTGAAGTGGCAAACCAATTAGTTCAACCAGGCAGCGAGGGGATGCTGCAGCTGGGTCAACGTGTAGGGTATGGGAAGGACATCCTCCTGGCAAAAGAAAACACAGTACTTTGGTTCTTGGGGGATGTTTTCCTCCTGCCGTCCTTTTTTAATTATCCTCTCGCTTTCAGTTTAGGTGATATATTAATCAGTACGGGGGCATTTTGGCTGCTTTGGCAGCTGGGCGGTCCCCGCTATTTTAACTTGGAGGTTCACCAATGATCAAACCAAATTTTCTTTTTTCACCCATTAAGGCATCCGCCAAAAAACCGGAATTTAGCCGCCTGCTTTCGGCAGCAGTTGTCAACGATCAATTCCGATCCATGCTCCTATGCGACCCGGCGTCCGCCGTGGTGGGAGGGTACGAAGATGAGCTCTTCTCGTTCGATCGAAGTGAAATCGAAAAATTAAGCGCCATTCGCGCATCCTCATTGCGAGAGTTTGCTGCGCAATTAGCCGCGATCTGACAGAAGTGAGGTGAGTAGATTTATGAAATGATAAAAAATTATCCGGGCAGCATCAATGGCAATTGTTGGGTTGTTGCGATTGTTTAATCATGCCCAAATTTTATTGGATGTGGGAATGGCCAACGCCATGATCAAAATCACAAATTGAAACAAAAACAAAGGAGACTGAAATGAAAAAAATAACCGCAGGATATATCGTGATCAAAAATGCTCTCACCGGTAAAACCGGACGCACGCTCCTCATGCTGGCTGCAATTGCGCTGTTCGTGCTTAGCGCTGCTGCCCCCAACGCCACGATCGGCATTGGAAAATAACTGACCAAGGAAATTAACTAATAAGGAGAAAACATGTTACGACAATTCAATTCAACCGCCAGCCCCAAACGCCAAATGGCTTGCACCGAGTACAGCCGCATTCTGTCCGCAGCGGTCGTTAACCGCCATTTCCGCCAAATGCTGCTCAACGATCCAGTCAAGGCCGTTTCGTCAGGTTACAGCGGCGAAAAGTTTAATTTAGACCGCGAAGACCGCAGCCGGTTGGCATCCATCCGCGCCACTTCCCTGGCTGAATTTGCCGCTCAACTTTCACAGATCTAATATAAACACTCGGAGAAAACCATGAAAAACCTTCAACAGACCATCACCCTGGCTTCTGGCGTTCTAACCAGCCGCAATATCCGCATTATTGCCATGATCATCACTGTTGCACTCTTTGTGCTGTCCGCTGGCGCCCCCAATGCCACCATTGGTATCGGTAAATAAATTGAACTGAAATTAAGGAGATTTTCAGATGAAAAAATTCAATAACGATCTCGCTTTACTGGCCTCATCCCTCACTGGCAGGAATGGCCGACTGATCGTGATGGTCATCACCATCGTGCTCTTTATTCTTTCTGCTGGCGCCCCCAATGCCACCATTGGTATCGGTAAATAAATTGAACTGAAATTAAGGAGATTTTCAGATGAAAAAATTCAATAACGAACTCGCTTTGCTGGTCTCATCCCTCACTGGCAGGAATGGCCGACTGATCGTGATGGTCATCACCATCGTGCTCTTCATCCTTTCTGCTGGCGCGCCGAACGCCACGATCGGCATCGGCAAATAACTGAATTCTAAGCGGAGGATTTTTCCGCATTATTTTGGTGTTAGATCATGGGGCTGGATGTAACGGCTCTATTACCGGTAGGGATCAATGGAGTAAACCATATTTTTCAGCGCCGGTTGATCAAAGCTAACCAGGATGTCATTTGGATAACTTAAAGGATGTTCAGTCGTTAAAGTCAATACTCGTCACGAGTACGCGCGCGAATTATGACGGAAGTTCTATTGCCGCAGATATGGCCGCGATCATTGCGCATAACGGAAAACGTGTTGCGCTTGTAGACGCGGATCTGAGACGCCCGCTGCTGCATCATCTATTCAACCTACCCAATCGCGTTGGGCTGATGGACATCCTGCACGGAGAACGCGCGCTTTCCGGCATCATGCACTCGGTCAACAGCAATCACTTATTTGTACTGACCGCCGGAGTCAATAACAACGGGAAAACCGATCCATTCGCTTCGCTGCAGACTACTGAATTGCTCACACAGCTCAAAATGGATTATGACAAAGTGATCATTCACGGCCCACCCTTCTTTTATCCTGAAACCGTCTCGCTGGCAGCCAAGATGGATGGCGTAGTTCTGCTTATACATCCCAATCGCGCCCGGACAGACTCCACTCGCCCCATCTTGGATAGACTCCAGAGAAGCGGCGCGAAGATCATCGGCGTGGTAATGCGCGATCAACCCAGGTACCAGGTGAACCAATCCTCTTTTATTGACAAATTGCTGACTTACGACCGCCGCGCACGATCAACGCATTAAAGAAATTATTATTCGAATGCTAAATCCCTGCGGGGATTTTTGCATTTAAATCGCTTATGTATACTTAAATCATTCTGTTCACAGGAGTGGAACAATGGATCCTCGGGAGGTACAGGCTGGTATTGAACGCATGAAAGGCATGGTCGAACCCTGGCACCGGGCGCTGGCTGAACCGGCGCATGCGCAGGAAAGAGTCTTGCAGGGATTATTGAAGATTTTTTCCCAGACAGAATATGGCCGGGAGCACCAGGCAGACCAGATCGGGTCACTGGAGGATTTCCAGCATTATTTTCCGATCCGCACCTACGATGAATTCAAGCCGCTGATCGACCGGGTGATGGCAGGAGAGACCAGCCTGTTGCTAAATGAGGAACCGATCGGATGGGCGGTTACGCGCGGCACAACCAGGAATGAGAATAAATTCATCCCGATGACACCCACAGATCTAAGGATGCGGGTAGCAGCCGGCCGGGCAGTGGTTAACTATGCCTTATCCAACCAGCAATTTGACATTTTCGCAGGCATCAACCTTAACCTCAATTTTCCATCGAAAGTAGGCACAGTGAAAGCCGGCAAACGCGAGTTGGATTACGGGTACAGTTCGGGTATCTACACCAAGTATGTATCCGAACAGACGCCTGTACGTTCCGTTCCCACCCAGGATGAGATCGATGAGTTGGGAGGGGGAAAAACTATCAGCGACTGGGAAAAACGCTTCGACCTGGCATATGAGAAATGCAAGTCCGGCAATGTCACCCTGGTTGGCGGCGTTGCGCCGACCGCCTTGCAGTTTGGGCGGTATATGTACCGCAAATACCGTCGGTACCCGAAAAACCTTTGGAAAACCATCGTGATGACGTTGGGCAGCGTGCCTGGGATAAACACGAGGCATTCCGAACCATTGTTGGCAGTGTACGGAAGACAGGCAGCCATCCGTGAGATCTACGGCGCCACCGAGGGGATGTTCGGCCAGCAGTTGGACGAGAACCGCGCCTGGTCGCCTAACTATGACCTTTTCTTTTTTGAGTTCCAAACATTATCAGGCATCAAACCGCTGCATCTGGCCAAGCAGGGCGAGATAGGCAGCCTGGTCGTTTCCACTCCAATATTTCCCCGATACAAGATCGGTGACCTGATCCTCGCTTTCAAACCCCCCTATTTCCGCTGCATCGGCAGGGAAGAATGGTTGACGCCCTTGAAATACGCCTGGTATGAATTTGTGACGTTTAACTTCGGCCGCCTCTAATAAAAGAAATAAAACTGCAAGAGAATGGGCCTTGTTAGGCACTTACCAAGCTACGCGCCTGCATGCGTCTATGTTATTAAAATAAAAAGCCGCCCATTAAATTTCAAGGAAAGGCGGCGCTCTATTTAAGAATATCCTTTTATTGCTTCAGATATTGGTCAAAGAATTGGATCGAATTGTCGATAAATTGGGAATCGCCGGCCCCTCTAAAGGTATGCAGCTGATTGGGGTAGATCTCATACGTCACATTCTTACCCAACTTGCTTAATTGATCGAAAAGAAAGCCGGACCACTCGTAAGGTACGCGTTCATCCTGATCCCCATGATGAATGCTGATGGGAGCATTGATCTTGTCCAGGTAATAGAGCGGCGAGATCTGGCGGATGGAATCCTCAGAGGCCTGGCATTTTTCATACCCACGGCCATCCTCTTTAAAATGAGCCAAATTCGCCTGCTCATCAGCATGTACGGACGCGTAGAGCAGCCCCGCTTTAATATCCGGATCGACGATCATGACACGCATCACAATACCGCCGCCCATGCTGTGGCCCCACAATCCGATATTGTCTCCGTCCGCAAATTTCAGCAGTCCTTCGCCGCCCGCTTGCTGCCGGATGATTGAGATGAGGTTCAAAATATCCACTGTGTCGCCAACACCCAGTTGATTTTCCGCATCCGGTGTGGGCAGGTAACCGCGCAGATTCGGATGAATGACAATATACCCTTTCTCTGCCAGTGCGTCAGCATACCTGGCGGTGTATGCTAGCGTGTTGTAGCCCTCACGCTTTACATGGCCATGAAGAAGGATGATCACCGGGAAAGGTCCTTCCCCATCCGGTAAATTGATGAATCCGTACATATCCATCCCTTCACTGGGATAACGGAAGTGCCTGCGGGAAAAACTCTCTGATTCGCAGTTCATGGATCCCAAGTCTTCTATAACACCATTGCCGGTTGCTCGTGCTTCCAATGAATCTATGAACATATGGGCAAACGGATCAACATAGGTGAATTCAACCGTCAAAGGCGTTGATTTTTCTTGAGCAGTATCCGCCAGGATAACCTTTTCCTCCGGGTGAATAAGCGCTTCGGGAGGAGAAACATTTTTGGTAATTTTGACTTCCGGCTGCGCCAGCACAGCGCCTAGTGAAAAGAATCCGATAAAGGCAAACAGGATCAGATTGGCTAACAGCAACATCAGGAAAGTTTTTCTCATGTGAATAGGTTTGGGGTGAACATTCGGGTTTTTAGGATAGTTTTTACCGTTATTGTCATATTTACAAAACGGCTGTATTTTAGTATTAAAACTCTCATTGCGCAAGTCCAATTTATTGCCCTTTTAAATAAAACCCGAGAATGAAAAATCGTTACTTGAATGTATTGCAAGTAGTATGCCAGGCGACAACTATCAATCCCGCTGGCGTCCTCACCAGAGGTTTAAACAAAGACCCTGAAAAGGAAGAATCCCGTCAGGGTGCGAAATACAAGTTGAATTATTTTTTCGACCGGCTCAAACCTGAGAGCAGGACATTGACGCCCACTGCGATCAGGGTCAACGGCCATAGATAACTCCAGGAGAACCACCCGCCCAATCCCAAGCCGATGAAGATCGCCGCAACGATCAAGGTGCCGCCCACATGCCTTCGGAAATTGGGTATCAGCAGTCGGGCAACAGCTTCCAGAAGAATGATCGCGCCAGCCCCCAGGGCGATCAGATTCCAAACGCCAATTCTGTCCCAATCTTCAAAAGATTTGAATACCCAACTCTGATCGATCGTGATGCCCAATTGGTCAAACCAGCCCACATTCGTAGCCAGAAAAACCAAACCCGCCCAGATCAGGATAAATGCCCAGGTGATGGAGCTGAGCATGTCCCGCTCCTCTACTTTTTCGTCGTGCTTTTCCAATTCTTTTTCATCTTTTTCATTGTACTGTTTCTCGTCAGCCATTATTCCTCCAATTATTATCGCATCTTCATTTCAACATATGTACGAAAATTTCTCGTTATAGTTGCATAAAAAAATCCCAGCCAGGTGGTGAACTGCAGTGGCTGGGATTTTCTCTAATTCGACAATTAAAATTTTTTTCGCAGCACTCCTCCGAACAAAACGCTGACACCCAACAAAATTAAACTGACCGGCCAGACCAGATCCAATCCGAAGAAATTTCCCAAACCAACGCCGAGGAATTCGCCGGCCAGGATCAGTGTGCCGAAGATATTGCAGTGAAAACTTGGCACGATCAATCGTAGGATGACTTCCAGCAGTAGAATGGCGCCTGCTCAAAGTGTAACAAAGCTCAAAATTATTGGTTCGAAAATTTCCGTTCCTTCCGGCAAAAAACGATTGAAGAAACTGCCCGAGAGAAAATTGTCCACCCAACCCGTGTTGAACGCGAGAAATATCAAACCCGCCCAGATGAGAATGGCAGCCCACGAAACAGAGTTCAGTGAATCAAGCTCCACTGTTTTCTCATCGTGCTTGTTTAGTTCCTATTCTGCCTTTTCATCCTTTTCTTTCACTTCTTAATCCGTCACAAATCCTCCATTAGATTTCCTAAATGGATCTTTTACTTCTTGTTCTACTTTACTTCTTTTCCTTCTTTTCCTTCTTTTCCTTCTTGTTTTTCTTTTCCTTTTTCTCTTTCTTGTCCTTCTTTTCTTTCGAATCTTTATCCTTTTTGCCCATTATCTGCTCCTTTCCATTTAAATAATTATATAGGCATAAAACTCATTGCTTTAATTGGGCGTTGAAAAAAGCAGATGTCCTGGCGATCAATTGAGTATCCCCGCTGTTCTGAAAAGTATGCGGCTGCCTTTCATAATTCCAGCATTCAGTGATTTTATCCAACGACTTCAGCTTCTTACACAGATCGATCGACCATTCCAGAGGTACGACATCATCAACTTCGCCATGATGGATGCTCAGTGGTGCGGTAATCCGCTCGAGATAATTCAACGGCGAAAGAAGATTGATCGTTTCTTCTGGAGCAAAGATCTTTTCCATACCGCGCCCATCTTTATCAAAATGAGAAAGATTCAAGGTCTCATCCGCGCTGATCGAAGCATAGAGCAATGCCGCTTTAATATCCCGATCAATGATCAACATTCTAAATACAATTCCGCCGCCCATACTATGGCCCCAAAGTCCGATACGTTCCGCATCGGCCTTTTCCAGCAAGCCTTCAACACCCGCGAACTGCCTGACCAAAGCCAGGAGATTCAACGTATCGATGGTGTCGCCGATCCCAAGCCGGTTTTCAGCCCCCGGCGAGGGAGGGTAACCGCGCAGGTTGGGATGCAAGACCACATACCCCTGCTCCGCCAGAGCGTCCGCGTAGCGTGTGGAATAATCGAGGGTCGTATATTGCTCCGGCTCCACATGCCCATGCAGCATAATGATTACCGGGAAAGACCCTGCTCCGGATGGAATATTGAGAAAGCCATACATCTGCAGCCCTTCGCTGCGGTAGCGGAACAAGCGCCGGGAGAACGCTCCCGAAGTGGAATTCAAAGCGCCGAGATCCTCCAATACGCCGCCGCCGTATTGCCTGCCTGCCAGCGCTTCAATATACATTTCTGCGTAAGGATCTGGGGTTGCCGATGGCGTTAAAGTCGGCGCGACCGTGCGCAGCGGATTGAAGGTTGCGGTCAGCGTTGGTTTTGGCGTTTGGGTAGGAGTAGGCGCAGCGGTGATTTGCACGACAGCCACGGCGGGTTCTGGCAATGAGATCTCTGGTTGGACTGCCGGCGCGCAAGCCGTTAATAGGATCAGGTGGGTCAAAATTAATATCAACGATCGCTTCATCTAATTATTCTTTAGAAAGCGCTGCTATCTTTCAACGGTGATGATCTGAAACCGCATCCCATTGATCTCCCAAACAGGCAGATCGCTTTGTTCGAGGTGATCTGGAAGTTGTATGATGATGAATCCGGTATCCGTTGTCATCTGTTCGATGGCTTCATCAGAATAACCCTCGATGATCGTGCGTGTGAATCCATGCGTGCGCAGGCCGTTATAGATCTCCGCTCCGCTCTTGTTTGTCCTCTCTTCTGGCAAAAACACGGTCACCCGGTCCGCCTGGCCGCTCTTGGCGTCAGGCGGAGGGAGCATGCGCGAGATCTGCCTGGCAAGGTAAGGATAGGTCTGATATTCCATCAGATCCTTGTAATATGAAGGAATACCCACGGCATAGTAAATGACCAATCCAACGGTCAGGAAAGATAATGCTCCTTTTGGTTTTCCTTGATAAATGAGCCAGCTCGTTGCGGCAAAGATCAGGAAAAGAAGCAGGAAGAAAAGCGGTCCCAGGATCTCGGTGAAGAAGGCATCCACCGAACCCAGCGATTTGAGCAGATTCCCGTCAGTGGGGAAAACCGCGCCTTTGATCAGGGTAAAGTACGCAAACGCCACCAGGCCAAAAGGCAGCAGCTGGCTCAAAAAAATAAACAGCCAGCGAGATTTAAATTTTTGCGGCTGAAACCGGTCGATACTGACAACGGCAATGATAAAGTAGATCACGGAAAACACGATCAGATAACGCCCCATGATGGTCGAGGGAAGATCCGCGTTGTAATACGCCCGCCAGGAATGCCGCGTGACCGCCGCATAAAACCCGGCCATGAGCGCCAGGGTCTGGATGATCCATCGATCAAATCCCTGGCGCCAATTCTTGAAATCAAACTGCCAGAGGGAAACGAGCAGCAGATGCAGCACCGGCGCCGCAACCAGGAGGAAGTAGCAGGCATACAGCACTACCCAGATCACTAGACGAGGTAAGGTTAACTGTGCCTGAGTCGTCCGCGAGGTGACTCCAAATCCAAGCAGCAGCTTGAGCGGCACGCCTTCGCTCAATCCATCGATCAGCCATGGGCTGAAGACTAGAAGAAGCGCCAGGCAAAAGCCGGCAAAATGAAGCAATTTTTTCCGTCCTGGCTTGAACAAACTGGATTCTCCAGGAAAGGGTTTGACCCACCATGAAAGCATAAAGAACGGGATAGTGGCCAGCGAGATGTAGCGGGTGAGGTAAAGAGCGGCAACCAACCCGCCGTTCAACACATCCCATGGCAGGCGATATCTTTCGTTGGCTGGTTTTTCATAGGTGACGAACATGGTCCAAAGGAAGAGCGGAAAGAACAGATTCTCGCTCAGGATGCGGCGCGGAAACACCAGGTGGTAGGGGATTAAACAGGAAAGAAAAGCCGCCAAGAGCGCTTTTTTTGCATCCACGTGGCTGCGCGCGATGAAGTAAACCGGGAATACCAAACTGGAAGATAAGATCACATTCAACAGCTTGATGCCTTCAAAAGTCCATGCCTTAAACACCAGGGCGACCACCAGGGTCAGCGGATAAAGCGGCGGGTAATGATGGGTATCCTTGGGAGAGAAAAAGCCACGGTAGAAAGAATCGGCCATATCATAGTATGTCATCTCATCCCCCCGCCCGAGCGGGCCGTATGAGGTGGAGGAGACGAAAATTATCTTGATCGCAATAAAGATCACAAAGAGACCGAATAGGGGAAGCAAATCCTTCTGAAGGTCCTCATCTGTTTGATCGCCATTCCCGCGGACGAACCTGGCGCTGTACCACACCGCGCAGAATCCAGTCGTTTGCGCGCCAACCACGATCAGCCAAACCAGGACAGGTTCCAACCGTTGATAGACCTGCTTGAAATTACCGAACGCATTGATTTGCCGGGTCAACAGAAAAAGCCCGAATCCTGCCAAGACCAATCCGCCCAGGAATACCAGCCAAATCTGCTTTTCCGATCCCAAAAACCTTCGCTCAAAATCGTAATTCGACCGTCTTTGAAAGAACGACCGGAAAGATAAATTCAGAAAGAAAAGTCCCAGCAGGAAAGCGAAGACCACGATAAGAAGCCGCGATAGTGATAAACCCAGAATCAGGCTTGCCTGCTCTGTCGAACCGACAGAAGCCATGTATATGGAAAGGAAAAAGGATTCTAACGCGGTAAGGAAAAAGAAAATTCTAAAAATCATCAGATTCTCGGACAAGACGCCCTGTTTGGCAGTATGTCATAAAAGCAAATTCCCGTCAAGCCAGCAAAATTAAACCTTTGCTGTCAATTGTACGATCAAGATGCCGCTCAGGCAGATCAAACCGCCCAATCCCTGCAGCCAGGTGATATATTCCCCCAGGATGAGCGCCCCGAGCAGCGTGGTAACGATCGGCTGGCCGACCAGCGCAACCGATCCGGCGGATTGCGGCAGCACACCCAACGCGTGGTTCACCAACACCCAGGCTACAACCTGGGATGTCAGCGCCATCAAGGCGATGAGGATCATGCTTTGTAAAGGCAGAGGTTGACTGAAGAGGCCGCTGAAAAGCACCACAAAGAACAATCCTGCGGCTCCGATGATCCCCACCAGCCAGGAGTATTTCACCGCGCTGAATGAGGCGCGCGCTTTGCGGGTGAAAATGATATAAGCCGCGTAAGTGAAACCTGAGACCAATGCAATCAGGTTCCCCTTTAACTGCGCGCTACCAACTCCAAGGGAATTAAATCCCACCGTCATCGCCGCGCCGACCAGGGTGATGACCAGGCCCAGCCAATAAACAGTGGGATAGCGCTTGCCGAGGAACAGGAAGCCAAAAAGCCCTACCCAAACCGGCGCGGTGGTATCCAGGAGGGTGACCGCTGAAGCGGTGGTGAAATTCAGCGCTGTGCACCAAAGCGCGATGTTCAAGCCATAGACCAAAGCGCCGCCGACTGCCCAAAGCCAGCCTTCTCGGCTGGGTTTCTCGACATTACCATTCGGTTGCAGGATCGCCGGTAAGGTCAGCATCAGCCCTGCAAAGAGCATGCGGTAAAAACCCACCACCAGCCCATTGGCATTCACGGTCTTTACAAAAATCGGGCCTGTACCCAGCAGGGCAACGCCAGCCGTGATGGCAATGAAGCCGTTCCGTATGGTCTTATTGGTCAAAGGTATTCTCATTTTCCTGCAGTGTGAATCGAGGTATTTTAGCCGAGATTTTGACTTTATTGCGGGCAAATAACACTTTTCTTTAAAATCATGAAATATTCCGTCTGAATTTGTTAGTTATAATTTCCATCTTATTCTAAGGAATCATGATCGGAGATTGAATGGCTAATAAAAAAGAAAAGTACTTGACCCGGCCGGAAGCAATGGAAATCTTCCACCAGGATGGCATTCTGGAAGTTGTCATGGGGGCAACCCTGCTCAACTTCGGGTTTGACCTCCTCAATGAAATGACCTTCACATCCTTATTCACCTATGTACCCATCGTGCTGATGTCCGCAATGAAAAACCAGATTACCATTTCCCGCATCGGGTACGATGCATTTGACGGTGATGAAACCACCGTGCGAAACTGGAATTTGGTTACGGCCGCCGGTATGGTTGTCATTTTGGTCGCGCTCAGCATTTTCGTTCTAAATGACACGCTGAAGATCCGGGAATTGATCTCGCTTCCCGAGACCAACCGTGTTCCCTCGCTGCTTACCGGACTGGTGCTTGCGTTGGGTTCGCTGGCCGGTGCGGTCTTCATTCCCCTCAAGCGTTTCTTCGCCTACGCCGCAGCGGCATTGCTGATCGGTGTGGCCGGATTTTTCCTGTTCCCGGCACAGGTAGCCGCGTTCGCCATTGCAGGCGTGCTTCTGGGAAACGGCGTGCGTATGATGATCCGGTTTTCACGAAAATTCCCGCTGAAAAAAGACGATACGAAAAACGAGGGGAAGAAAAAATAGCATGAAAACCAAAGATTGGCTGCTTTTCTGGTTCCTGGGGATCATTTGGGGAACATCTTTTCTGTGGATCAAGATCGCGGTGGAAGAGATCAGCCCTGTGATGCTGGTCGCTTACCGAACACTCTTCGCCTCCCTCGGTTTGGGTTTGATCTGGTTGTTCACCAGGAAAAATTACAATGTAACCTGGACAGATATCCGCGGCCGCCTTTTGGATTTTTTGGTTATGGGAGCAGTGAATATCGCCATCCCCTGGGTGATGATCTCCTGGGCGGAACAATTCATCGATTCCGGCATCGCATCCATCCTGAACAGCGCCATGCCGCTGTTTACCATTCTGATCTCACCGATTTTTATCTCGGATGACCGCATTACTCTGCCCAAAGTCTTTGGCCTGCTCACCGGATTTATCGGAGTCATCATCCTGATGTTGCCCAGCATCCGCCAGGGTTGGACCAGCGGGCTGACCGGCCAAGCCGTCGCTCTGCTGGCGACTGTTTTTTATGCAGCCGGTACCGTGTATGCCCGCAAACGCGGCCATGGACTGCCCCCGCAATTGCAGGCGTTCCTTCAGCTCAGCCTGGGAAGCTTGATCATCTGGGTGGTGGCGTTGTTTATAGAACGGCCAATCGTTTTACCCGCGCTGCCCATCACCTGGGTGGCGACGCTTTGGCTGGGCTTGTTGGGATCCTGCCTGGCATACATCATCTATTTCAAGCTGCTGCACGAGATCGGCCCGACACGCACGTCTATGGTCACCTACATCCCGCCTCTAGTGGGAGTGTTATTGGGCGTGGTCTTTCTGAGAGAGCAATTCCACTGGCAGGCGTTGTTCGGAGCACTGTTGATCTTATCGGGTATCTCCATAGTGAACGTAAAGCCAAAAGTCCTGGAGAAAAAAGAATCCTGACCAGAAAATATCACCGCGCTTGTAATTAAAGCGCGGTCTTTTTTTATCGGCTATTGAGCGATCAAGTATTGGAAATCAATAATCCCAATTTCATATAGTATTAAGATTATTCATCGAGTGTTATCAGGCAAAACCATGATTCAACTACCGTTGACAAACCAAGATATCCTTCAACATTTGGAGGAAAACATACCTCCTTTGTTGAACTCAGGAGAGCGCATCCTGGCGATCATCCCCGACCGCACGCGCAATGCTCCCATACCTGTGATCTTCCCCGCCCTGAACCACATCGCCGCCCAAGCCGGCTGCCACCTGGATTACCTGATCGCCCTCGGCACCCATCCCCCGTTGGATGAAACCGAGATCGGCTCACTGGTTGGCTGTTCAATGGCCGAAATTCGCCAGGTCTATCCCCGATTGAAGATCATGAATCACAACTGGGCAGATCCAGCTCAACTTGTTTCATTGGGTGTCATCCCTGCAGCGGAGGTTGAAGAATTTTCCGGCGGCTTGATGCGCCAGGAAATTCCGGTCACCATCAACAAATTTGCGCTGGAGTATGACCGCCTGCTGATCTGCGCGCCGGTTTTCCCGCATGAGGTGGCAGGTTTTTCCGGCGGGGCGAAATACCTCTTCCCCGGCATCGCCGGCGAAGAGATCATCCACCTCACCCATTGGCTTGGCGCACTTTCCACCAGCATGCATACCATCGGCGTCCAGGATACACCCGTGCGCCGGATCATCCAGGCGGCCGCGCGCATGGTGCACGTTCCGGTGGTGAATGTTGCCTTCTGCATGGAGGGCCACGAGACGATCGCGGTTTATATCGGTGATCTGGAGCAAACCTGGCAGCAGGCGGTTAAACTCTCATCCGAGATCAATATCCGCCGTGTGCCGCGCCAGTACAGCAGCGTGCTCTCACAGCCAGCCGCCCTGTACGATGAAATGTGGACCGCGGCAAAAGCCATGTACAAACTGGAATCCATTGTGCGCGACGGAGGAGAGCTTATCATTTATGCGCCCCAAATCAAAGAATTCAGCCTTACTCATGGAAAACTCATTCAAGAGGTCGGGTACCACTGCCGGGATTATTTCCTCAAGCAATGGGATAGATACAGCGCCTACCCTTTGGGCGTGCTGGCACACTCCACCCACCTGAAAGGCGCCGGGTGTTTTGAGAACGGCATCGAAAAATCGCGCATCAATGTCATCCTTGCCACAGCCATTCCCAAAGATATCTGCGGCAAGGTCAACCTTGGTTATTTAAACCCTTCTTTGATCAAATTCGAGGATTGGAAACACCCGGAGGATAACGACAGCTTATATGTGCCAAATGCGGGAGAGACCCTGTACCAGTACTATCCCCTTTGATGATTTTTTAAAACATGCTATAATGTAAGAAATTGTTCAAAAAGTGACATTCATTTGTTCGCTTTTGATGTTTAAAAAAGCAGTACGCCGGCTGCGTATAAATTAATCGGCGCGTTTTCAACCAACCGCGAGGAAGGACATCATCAATCTGAGGGAGTGTTATGACTAAATATTGGACGGAAGAAGTAATCGGCACCAAAAAACCCATCATTGCCATGTGCCATTTCAACGCGCTGCCGGGCGATCCATATTTCGATGCCCAGGGCGGCATGAAAGCGGTGATCGAATGGGCGCGCAAGGATTTCCTGGCGCTGCAGAACGGCGGCGTAGACGCCGTCATGTTCTCCAATGAATTCAGCATGCCCTATCTGACCAAGGTGGAGACAGTCACCGTCGCTTCCATGGCGCGCATCATCGGCGAACTCATGCCCGAGATCAAGATCCCCTTCGGCGTGAATGTGCTCTGGGATCCCGCCCGCTCGCTGGACCTGGCTGCCGCCACCGGCGCCAAATTTGTACGCGAGATCTTCTCCGGCGTGTACGCCTCCGATTTCGGCTTGTGGGACACCAACACCGGTGAGGTCGTACGCCATCAGCGCGCGATCGGCGCCGATAACGTCAAATGCCTGTTCAATATCGTCCCCGAAGCCGCTGTCTACCTGGCGCCCCGCGATATCGTCGAGATCGCCAAATCCACTGTGTTCAATCACCGCCCGGATGCGTTGTGCGTTTCCGGCTTGACCGCTGGCGCGGAAACTGACGCCTCTACACTCAAACGCGTCAAGGAAGCCGTGCCTGAAACCGTTGTTTTTGCCAATACCGGCATGAAAGTCTCCAATGTGGAAGATCAGCTCAGCATCGCTGATGGCGCCGTTGTAGGTACAACCTTCAAGATTGACGGGAAATTCGTCAATCACGTGGATCAGAGCCGTGTGAAAGAATTCATGGACAAGGTCAAAGCATTCCGAAAATAATCCCGCTAGATCCTCCTTTTTTGGAAGCAGCCCTCCCTTCGCGGAGGGCTGCTTTCTTAACACGTGGGATGTTTATTGGAGTAAGCCACAAGAGGAACTTGATTCCGTGCTAAGATGTTAAAAATCTTTTGACGGGATTAGAGCCATGCAGATTGTTGAGGATTCTGTTTCCTTTTCGGGCGAACCCTCGCACGCCTTTGACACCGCCCTCAGAACCATGCTCCCGCTGGGATTTCAGGTCATCAGTGAAGGCAGCGGCCTGCTGGTCCTGAGCGGCCCGGGATTCACCAGCACAAGGCAGAACGCGCTGTTGGGGGTCTCGCGCGCGGAATTCACCGCGGAACGCAGCTCACTCAAAGTTCGGGCTGAATTGGGCGGGGTCGATAGAATGCAGCTTTTTCTGATCGTCCTGCTGGTCGGCCTGGGGTTGTTTGATTCACTGATTTTTCTCGGGTTGTGGTGGTTTTTAGACGCGCTGCGCGCGCGCGCCTGGTTCCTGTTCATTCCCGCGCTCACGCTGCTTCCCTGGGTGATCATCGGCCCCATCCTGGCTCGCTGGATCGGTAAGCGCACCCGTGAAGCCCTACGCCAACTTCTGCAAAATATGGCCCTTCAGGCATAATTCGTGTTACGTATGCGCATTTCATATTTATAATTACGGCTTTATGGCTGACCTCATCGAAACTGAAAATTCACGCTCCCGCAGCGCACGAAATGAATTTCTTTTTGGCGCCCGCGCCGAACTGCCTATTCTGCTGGGCGTCGCGCCCTTTGGCATGATTTACGGCGTACTCGCCACCGCGGCAGGCATCTCGGCGCTGAATGCCCAGGCCATGTCCTCGGTCGTATTCGCCGGCTCCTCGCAATTCATGCTGGTGCAGCTGCTGGAACTCGGAACACCCGCCGTCATGATGATCCTTACCGGCCTGGTAATCAACCTGCGCCACGCGCTCTACAGCGCTTCCATCGCGCCATACACGCGCCACCTCTCCACTGCCTGGAAGTTGATACTATCCTACCTGCTCACGGATGAGGCGTATGCGGTCGCCATCATGCGCTACAGAGAAAGCAGCCCCATCCGCCACAAACACTGGTTTTTTCTCGGCGCCGGGCTGGCGCTGTGGACTTGCTGGCAGCTCAGCACGGCTGCGGGGATATTCCTGGGCACCCAGGTGCCGCCGGAATGGGGACTTGATTTCACTTTAGCCTTGACCTTCATCGCCCTGGCCGTGCCGGCCATCAATGACCGTCCTGCGCTGCTCTCCGCGGTCAGCGCGGGCGGCACCGCCCTGCTGGCCTGGAACCTGCCCTACAAACTGGGGCTGATCGCCGCAGCGCTGGTCGGCATCGTGGTGGGCGTTTGGAGCGAGAAGAGATGAGCGGTATCTGGGTCGTCATGCTCGCGGTGGGATTGCTGACCTTTTCCACGCGGCTCTCCTTTGTGCTGCTGCTCGAGCGCTGGCAGCCGCCCGAGATCATCCGCTCCGGGCTGCGCTATGTGCCAGTCGCGGTGCTGACCGCCATCTTTCTCCCGGAGATGCTCATCAGTGATGGAAATTTCAACCTCGCGCTGCTCAACCCGCGCCTGATCGCCGGGATCGTTGCCATTCTGGTCGCCTGGAAGACCAAGAGCGCCCTGTGGACCATCGCCCTGGGCATGCTGGTGTATATTCTGGTTAATTTGTTGTGATCGGGATAGTTACAAAAAGTAAATCCTGACGACGAACACCGCCAGATTGAGCAAGTAATGCGCCAGGATCAGGGGGAGAATCCTGCCCTTCCTTTGATAATATCCGCCCAGCAGCAGCCCGCCCAGTCCTGCCGCGGTCATGGCGCCCCAACCCTGGTAAGCGTAGGCCAACGCGAACACGAAAGCGTTCAGGACCAGCATGACAGTTTTCCACTGGCTGCCCTTGACCAGTTCCCAGGCCCTCTGCAGCGTGAAAACGCGGATCAGTTCTTCGTATAAAGCCCACAGGAAAAGCCCCGCGCTGAGAAAAATCGCCAAGCGCGACGAATGATTCCGGATTTCACCCGCAAATTGATCGAAACCGGGAAAGCGCGGACTTATGGCTTGAAACCCGAACCATAGTGCGATAAGAACCACCGCGAGAATAGCGGAACCGATCAATTCTCTCTGCAGGCAGCCCTCGGAAGTATTGAGATCCCGGATGGATTTTTGCAGGAAGCTGAGCTGCAGATACAGCACCCAGACGCTGATCACGCCGCCGATCACCCACAAAAAATTCAGGATAATGGTCAACTGGTCCTGGTCCTGCCGTGCCATGAAGCTGAGATATCCCACCAGCAGTAAAGGGATATACCCCAGGATCAGGGTGGTTACCGTCCGCAAGGGTAGCTGATTATCTTTGGGTGATTGTTCTTTCTGATTATTGATCATTGGCCTTTATTATAAAAAGAAACGCAGATTTACCTGCGCTTTATACCACATGATGAGCTTTGCAGCATTCAATCTGACCTTGCCTGGGTGGAAAACAAGTGACCGAGAGCAATCCACGATAAAAATTTTCGTTCAAAATGGGCCCGGCACGCCCTGCGGGCAGTTCGTGGAAGTCCTGGTTTTAATGGGAAACTTGCGACCGAGCGATTTACATAAAAAAAGTTGTGGGCCCGGCAGGATTCGAACCTGCGACCGAGCGGTTATGAGCCGCGTGCTCTGCCGCTGAGCTACGGGCCCGAATGGGCAAGATCGATTATAACATGCGCTCCCCCCCCAGCTGGAATCACTATTCTATTCCATGTTGAGGGTGTTGAAAATCAGATCCCAATTGATAAAGGATTAATATAATCCAGCCGAGACTCATTCCCCTTCGGGGAGGCTTCGCACTCACTGCGTTCAGAGTTACAATTCAGTCTAAGGTTTCGTGCTCAAATTCTTTGAAAAACAGTCATATTGTCATGCTGCTCGACCCGAAGGGCGCAACACCCAAAGGGCGCTTGCAGAGAGCACTCTTTGAGTGAAGGCGAAGCCTGACTGAGAACCGTCCCCTTTAGGGGAAGCATCTCGGCATATTTTTCAGTATGGTCTGATCACAAAATCATTAAATCATTGTTTTTTCAACACTCTCATGTTCTTAATTAACGATTCTGTCATAGAATTAACCATAGAGTTTTTCGAGCAGTAGCGTTCTTTCCAAAAGGCGGGAAAACATGAAAAACAAAAGAACAGCGTGGCCGTTAAGATTGGATCTGGGGATTTCCATCCTATTTTCCACGGCAGTTGGATGCCTGGCGGTCCTGGTTTTCTGGCAATTCGAACTTCGCTCGATCTCCCGTTTCATCCTGCTCGCGGCTCCGTTGGCTGTTGTTATTTGGCTGCTTTCCTATTTGCTCTATTTCCGGGATCGAGGAACCGCATTAAATTTTTCGCCTTTTCCTGTTTCGATGAACGCCCTCACCTGTTTATTGATTTCCCTTCATCTGATCCCGCCCCAGGGTATCGCTTCTCGTTACGTCCTGGTGCTTCTCATTCTCTTCTTTTCGCTTTTTATCATCAATCACGTTTTGCTTTCCAATCTTCAGGGACATGATCGCGATTGGAAAAAGATCCTCTATATCGCCGTCATACTCTTGGCTGGGGCGAATCTGGCGATCATCCTCTACAACGCGCAATTTGTGCGCATCTACGGCGATGATTTCGCTAATGTGCTCAAGCTGGAGAAGTTGGGGACATGGGGCGCCGGGCTGCTTTTCTACCAGATCTGGTCCGGCCGCTTCTTCTCCAATTTTCTGGTGATGGGTTTCAGCGACAAGCCCTGGGCGCCGCTGGCCTTCCTAATGGCCATCCAGGCGATCCTCTTAATCACCCTGCGCCGGTTCTTTAAAAAGGAATCAACTGTTGAACCTCTAGCCTTGTCCTTTTTCATTCCTTTAACGATCTATTCCGTCACCCCGGACATATACAAATCCTTGTACTGGAATGCCTCCGCCATGACGCTGCTCCCGCTTTTTGCGATGATCTCCATCTATCTAGTTCTCGCCTTTCAGATCTCATCAGAGCCTTCTTCGCGATCGCTGCCAATATTCATCCTCGCCGGTATTCTGGGTTTTGCCATCACCACCAGCCACGAGTCCGCGGCGATCGGCTGGGCGGGCTTGCATGTCGCGGGTTTGATCTGGATCTGGGCAGCGCGAAAAAAGGCAGGCAGACTCCGGAGCTTCTTATGGATCGGTTTGCTCGTTTCCCTGGCCGGGCTGGGGGTGATGCTGGCTTCCCCCGGTGCGAGCGCCCGTTCCATCGACCAAGAGTACAGCATCCGTACCGGAATACCAGCCTTGCTGGTCGATACCTCGCGCTATTTCCTTGGTTTCCTGGGCGACATCAGCCGCCCAATATACCCGCATCACGATTTTGTCCGCCCGGGTTGGCTGTTGTTGACCGGGCTTTTCAGTTTGGGCTGGATCACTGCTTCACCCTTCAAAAGATCTGGCAGATCCGCAATCCTCGTGCTGCTTATCTCTTTTGCTATGTCATTCAGTGCATTCATTCCCGGCGCGGTCATTCTGGCTGAAACGATCCCCTATCGTACCCAATTCATCCCTTCAATGTTTCTTACCCTGGGGATCTTTTTCTTTGGGCTGCTCCTTCCCCAACCGGAAGTAGAGGCGCACAGAAGGAGCATCATTTATTTTTTAGTTCTGATTCCCCTGACCGGCGCCATCCTCAACCTCACCCAGCTCTCGCGTACGGTTGCACCCATGCTGCAATATGCCAGCGATTGGGATGCACGGGATGAACTGGTGCGCACCACGGATGCCATTCCCCGGCGCCTCAGCGTGCCATGGGATGAATACGAACAGAACCTGGGCGATTTCCGCCGGTATTACAGAACTCGCGATTCATCAAATAAGTAGAGACACAGGGATGAGCTGTGTTTATACTGAAACCAAAATTCTTTTGGTTTTACCAGATCAAATTTGCCTGCCCGTCATAATCAATATCGTTGCCGTAATAATAGGTGCCGGTCAGCGTAAGCGTACTGAAGCCGGAGAGCTGGATGCCGCTGCCCCAGTTGCCGGTGACCACGCTGTTCAAGATCTTCGCGTCCATACTTCCCGAACTGGATATGAGGATGCCATCCTCGTCGGAGCCCATGCTTCCGTTATTCATCACCAGCGTATTGCTGATCAGCATATTCCCGGTTAGCCACCCGCTGATCCCCTCCCGCGAGTTGTGCATGAAAGTAGCCGTATTAATGGTCAGGTTGCCTACACCGCTGAACAGCAAGCCTGCCCACCCCGATTGGTTGGCTGTTGCCTTATTTAGGGTTACATTGGCTGCGTTGCCGATATACATGCCATATTCTCCATTACGGTTAAAGTGATTCTCACCCAGGGAAGCCAGCATCAAAAAATCACTGGTGGTTGCGATGTACAACCCATGGGAAGCGTTGTTGTCTGCATACACTTTATTCAAGGTCACTTTCCCGGTTGAGTTGATGTATAACCCGCGATTATTGTTGCTGGAGAATTCGCTCGCTCGGATGCTGATGGGCTGCGGAGCAACGGCATCATTATTTCGGAGCTCTGCCCCTCGATAGGAATTGCCGTTTGCCTGGATAAAGGCCCCGGTAATGGGGCCAATGGTGTTGACATAAATTCCATAATTGGAATTCTCGTTGGCATACACGCGATTCAATGAGACGGATTTAGGTGTGATCGCAGCGATATTGTAGATGGTTGCGCCATATCCTGCCACATTATTTTCCAGCCGCACATAACTCAAAGTGACACTGCCGCGCGTGGTTATGTTGAGTCCGTCGCCATTCAGGTTTCCGCTGAAACTGGAAGGGCTGGCGTTGGTCCCGGTTATGAAAACGGAGCCCGCCGAGCCTTCATAATCCATGTAGATGAATGCCCCGGTGGAGCCATTTCTCAGCGCTTCAGTGTTCTGTAGCCGCACAATGCCCACTGCACTTATGCTCAACCCGGCGTTACCGTTGTCGTTATACCCCTGCCCCCCTTTCTTGCCGATGATGGTGACCGCACCGATACCTGTGCAAACGCCGCCATTCCAGTAACAGGTATCCGCGCTCAATCCGTATCCCCACGTGTAATCATTTCCGGAGGCAGAGACATTTTTCACGGTGATATTGCCCTTGGAAGAGAGAGAGAGCCCATTTCCCTGATGATTGTTATTAAAGACCGCGTTGCTGACATTGATCGTTTTGGGTGTTGATGCGCCACTATTGTTGAGCGAGGAGCCATCTCTTCCGTTATTGCTGGCGCCGCCGGTATTCCAGGAGATCGTGCCGAGAGAGAAGGCATTTAATCCATCATACTTATTGTGATTCGCGGTTGTTTTGGTGATGGTGATATTCTTGGGTACCGCAGCGCCATTATTGGACAATTCAAATCCGTTAGAGAAGTTATGATGCGCTTCCGCGCTGGCCAGAACGATATTTCCGTTGGAGTATATCTCAACCCCATTGTATGAATTGTGACTGAATTGGTTGATCTTTGCGCCCAGCGGTTGGACGATCACGTCACCTGTTCCATACGTATTATCCACATAGAGACCTCGGGTATACAAATATGAATGGGTGATGCTACCAATCGGATTATTTAATGCGACCGCATATAGGCCGTACTCGCTGTCCTTGGAAGCGATCTCGATGCGGTAATTCCCCACGGCTGGCGGGGTATAGGCAGTGATATAAGCGTCATCCAGGTCTCCACTGTTCGCGTCCCATTTCAGCATATAGCCATTTTCATCATACAAGTAAAGCAGCGGAATGAAATCCGTGCTCTGAAGCTGGATATTAATAGTTCCACTTCCGTTGTACCAGAACCAGTAGGATTCCCACATCCCGCCCTCATACATATACTGCTCGGCGCTCAGATAGTCTACCGCGGTATTCCCGTAGTAGATGGGCGTGGTATAACGGGAGTTGCCGACAACAGTTATTCCCTTCAGCGTTACTGTTCCCCTGGAATTAATGTCCAGCCCGTTATTCTGGTTGTGGTTGAAGAATGAGTCAATGACTGTAACGTTTTTTGGTGTGAGCGCGTTATGGTTCGAGATAGCGGCTCCATAACCATAATTATCATCAGAGATGGTACGGGTGAGAGATATCGTACCGAATGAATTAAGGCTTATCCCGGTCCCCTCGTTCCACCGCACGCTGTTGTATTTTCCACTGGCCGCGTTGAGCGTGATTGAGCCGGATTCTCCGAGATAATTGTTATAGACATAGATACCATACTTATTATGGAGTACTTCAAAGTTGGAGATCGATACACTCCCACCCGAGGAAATAAAAACTCCATAATTCGCATTGCCGCTGAATTCATTCCAGGCACCGCCGATCACCACATTGCCAATCCCCTGGCATTCGCTGCCTGTGTACTGGCAGGTGTTGGCGTAGAATCCATCACCCCCGTTATTCAGTGAACGCAGGTTGCTGGCAGCAATATGACCAAGAGTATCGATAAGAATTCCAGCGCTATCATTGTCCCTGACCTCTATTTTGTTCAGGATTATCCCTTGGGGTACGGCGGCATATTCGTTACGAAGATATACTCCCATACTATCATTTTCATTGGCTGTGATATTCTTCAATGTGATTTTTCCCACACTCCAAATTTCCAATCCCGTACCGTTGGAAGTCTCAGAAAAGATGCAATCGCTGACCGTTACCGATTTGGCGCTGCCTGCGCTGTTGTTAGCCAAATACGCTCCATAGGTCGATCCGCTGCCATCCACGTGGTGGATATTGATCACGCCATTGGTGTAGATCTCCAGCGAGCGTGGATTACCGGTCATATTCTTCATGGTGGACGCGCCGATGGTGATATTCCCAACACCCCCCGAGTTATTGATGTACAAACCCGAACTCAAATTGTTATAAGCCGAGCAATTCGTCACGGTGACGCTGCCCAATGAGTAGAGTTCGAATCCGGAACTGGAGTTATCCCAGGCTTCGCTGTTCAGCAGTGTCAAATTCTTGGCGCTGGTTGCGCTGGTGTTATTCAGATTGATCCCATCCCCGCCGTTATTAACCGTCAATACCTTATCCACGCTGATCGTTCCATTGGAACTGACCGTCATACCGTGGGATAAATTGTGATGGAGAACATTGTTAAAGGTGCCAAACATGGGGGTGTATGTGGCTTTTATGATCACACCTGCTGAAATACCGTCGTATGAGTTCCTGATATCCACACCCCGCTGGCCGTTATCCGACGCTTCGAAATTGGTCAGCGATACTGAGCCGGCAGCCATGATCCGCAAGCCGTATGAACCATTGTCGATGAATTCATTCGGTGGATTGCCGAACACGCTGACAGGACCCAACCCCTGACAAGCGCCGCTCGATTCCAGGCAGTTATCCAGATAGACACCATTGGCGCCGTTCAACCGCGCGATGATGTTGTTGATCGTGATGGCTTTGTTGGCTTCTACCCGCAATCCGTCACCGCCATTGTCAATAAAGCTTGTGTTGGTGAATGCTGCAGTTCCGTAAGAATGAATAAAAGCACCGCCGCCTCCGTTAGAGACAGCTCCAATATTCTTTGCGCGTATATTGCCGCCATTCACAATGTAAAAACCGCTGGCGCTGTTGAAATCCGCATGGACATTTTCAAGAATAATATGATTGGTTGTATAACCAGGAGTCATAACCCAAACCCCATAACCCCGTATGGGATCAGGGGGTGATCCGTAATTGTTATTGAAGGTGCTGTTCTTGATCGTTAATGTTTTAACCGTATCGACAAATAATCCCCGGCCATCGTTGTAACTTCCGGAGATATAGTTGAGCGTAACCGGCCCTTTGGAATAGATCCACAAGCCGTTGCTTGTAGCTGACCCACCGCCATCATTGTTGTGATTGAATTCTGAATGAGTTATTGTCACCGGAAAAACCGCGCCGGCATTCTCAATGGAAGCGCCGGAGCCAAAGTTGTCTGTGGAGACCACTCGGCTCACATTCACCGCTCCCGTCTGCCCGCTCACCACGATCCCCGGTCCGGTGCCGTTATCCACCTTGAGATCTGTGAGCGACAGGGTGCCGGTGTTATCGATCATGCGTACAATCCCCGAAGAACCCTCGCTCGACAAGATGTTGAATCCGCTCAAGGTGAAACCCTTGGTTGTGTTGTGAACATACACATAGCCGCCAATGGTTGGGTATAGTCCGGAAGGGTTGGCCAGACCGATCAACCCGGTAAGCTGGGTGAGTATCGGATCTCCCCCATTTATCGTCACATCCTCGTTATAAGTCCCATACTCGACATATATCTTGCCATCTGACGGCAATAAAGACATGGTCTGGATGTAGTTGATCGCTGCCTGAATGGGATTTGGGCATGGCTGATTTCCCGCAATGCCAGGATCGCAATCAGCAGTTGTAAAGGAATACATCACTGCACCAACCATAAAATAGGGGTCCGGTGCGCTGATCAATTCCGCGCTTTCATTGCTGGCCATCACCAGCGGTTCACCCGCACCATCCACCAGCTGCACCCCCGCCAACTCAGCTTCGGTGGTGAGTGCAACCAGATCTACCGCCGTCCCCGGTTCCGCTGGAAGTCCGCTTAGTTCTTCGGCTTTCTCGTCAATTACCAGAGGTGCCTCTTCCTCGACCGCCCCATCCACATTGGTTTCCGTTGTTGTGTCCGGTTCTGCCGCCACCTCCGGTACCCCTTCAACCACGGATTCATCAACTGGAAGTTCATTCGCGGGAGGTTCAATCTCCTGTGCGGCGGAAGCGTCTGGCGCTTCACCGGCAGGTACCTCAAACGGCGGTTCCTCGCCTTCCGCCAGAACACCGCCAAAAATCATCAAGCATAAAAGAAAAGCAAGTATGAAAGAAAAAAGAAGTATGGGAAAAGAAATAACCCGTTTCATCAGAGCCTCCTGTTCGAACCTGTAGCTACCTAAAAAGGCATAGATGTCTACTTTAGGTTTGTGGCTCCAGTTTCATGTCCCGCTCTCGATGAAACACAATGCCGGATGGCAAATTGTCAATTGCTGGATTGGGATTCCCTCTTAGTTTCAAGTATAGGACTATTAAGGCGCAAATTCAAGAGGTTGCGCAAGTCCGTTCTTGGCGCCTTCATCATTTTGATATTCCAATGAAATTTCAAAAAAGCAAGAATAACAAATCTATATCTTTGTCACAAAGAAATCCTGATGAAAATAATGTGTAATTATTGCCAGATCAGGAATGTGCGTTATACAATAGGGTCAGGCTGATATCAAATGGTTGGGAAATTCAACAGCCGGCAAGCATCCTCGAGTTTTTTAAAATAACAATAACTCAATAGATTTTCCTGTATCGCAATAAGAATTGCAGGGAGGCAAAGATCATGGGTGATATTGGATGGAGTCTGATCGTGATTGCCGGTACCGGGCTGATCGTGGGCAGCATTTTTCTCTTAATCCACAGAAAGAAAAAAGCGGCCGAAATCGCGCTGCGTGAGCTGGCAGCCCAACGAGGCTGGTCCTATGAGCCCTTCCGCGAAGCCCTCGCCTAGGGATTCCGGCTGGCGAGCCCGCATTGGACGCTTGAGGTAGTATCGAGGTCGAGCGGTTATTCTGCAGAACTTTCACAAAATGATGTCGAGCAAAATACCCGTCTGACCGCTCCGGATTTTGTCACCGCGAGTCGTATCCTGGTCAAACCCCGCTCAGGCGGCTCCAGGCAATTAAGCGAACTGGATTTGAGTCTAGCCGCGAAAGCAGCGCAGATGTTCGCCGGTAATGGAGTCTATCGCCTGGAAGAATTTGAGGCAGGCTCTTTGGAATTGCGCAGCCAGTATCAGATTCTCGGACAACCTGACGGTCCTGGTTCATCCATTTTCACTTCTCAAGTGGAATCGCTTTTATTGAACTGGAAGGGAGAACGGCCTAGGATAGAGATCTCACGGAATGGTATGGAAATAAGGATTCCCGGCAAACAACTTCAGTCAATCGAGGAAATCCGCTCGCTGGTTGACCTGGCTGAATCCATTCTGGCAGCAAGCAAATACACATAAAACCATTTTAATAAGGAGAAAATCATTCGATGAAAAAGAAAAAGATAATCGCAGCAGGATTGTTTTTGGTTTTTTCAATAGTTGTTGCATCGTGCGGTTCATCCGCCGGGAAAAATGATCTTCTGGGGGATGAATATGCCAGCCCTGACGGCAGCTTCAGCCTGAAAAAACCATTTGGATACACGCTGCAGCTGGATGGAAACGTGGTCAGTTTTTCCGCGGCTGACGCGCACCCGGAGATCGGGCCCATGTTGATGGTGATGGGCGGTGATACCGCCAATGAAATGGACAACGATGCCTTGTTCGAGCAGACCCGCGCCAGTCTTTCGGTGATGGAATTTGGGCGCCCGAAGAAGATCACCATTAACGGCGTTAAGGGGTTGATGGCTGGGGGAAGCGCGGAGTATGAAGGTGAGCCGGTGGAAGGCCAGATGTTCGTCGCCATGGTCAGTCCAACCCAACAATTCAACCTGGTTGGATTTGCGCCCAAAGACCGCGCGAAAGAACTGGTCAATATTTTTGACGCAGTGCTTGGATCGGTGAAATTCACCGGCCTTGAGAGCGGCATTTCTCCCGCGGTTAATGGTGGCAGCGATCCGGCCTCTGTTGTGATTGAACCGCTGCGGCAGTGGGCATCATCTGCCTTGGCCAGTTCGGAATATTCACGGACGGAGTATTCTTCCTCACGCGCGGCCGGCGCGCCCGATGTGGATGCGTGCGGGGATAACGTCAATGCCTGGGCCTCGATGAAACCCGATACCGAAGAGTGGCTGGAATTAACCTATGACGTTTCTGTAGTACCGACCGAGATCAACATCTACCAGTCTTACAACCCATCTGCGGTGGTGGAGGTCGATCTCGTGGACACCAATGGCGAGATCTGGGTTGCCTGGACAGGGCAGCCGGAAGCGGTGGAATACTGCCCGGACCTGATGACCATCACCATTGAATTGGAACAGGAGATCCTTGTCAGCCGGGTGGTGGTATTCATCGACCAGAGCGTAACGGGTTGGGGTTGGACGGAGATCGACGCGGTGGAGCTGGTGGGCTTCCCCGCCGACCAATCGCCCACACTCGGCAGTCCGGGGCAATCGGCAGATTTAGGCCAGCATGAGGCTTCCGTTCAGCCCGCGTCCGGAGGGAGCAGCTCCTTCTCGCCGGAATCGCTGTCTTCCGGAACATTTGTCTACCAGGTCAGCGGATATGAAAGCGAGTTGGTCGAGAATAATAACGTTTCTTATAATTCCACGGATTCCGGCTATGTGATCGCTTTGTTCAGCGGCGGCAATGGGCGTTACGCGGTCAACCTGATGCTTCCACGGGAAGGATTGAAGAAAGGCAAGATCGACCTAAGGCCTTACGATGACAAAGATGCGGCCAAGCATTATATGGGCATGATCTATATCAACGCCTTCCCGTATAAGGCGCCGGAAGGATGGCTGGATATCCAGTCCGACCCGGGCAGCGGAAAGATCACCGGAACTTTCTCATTTACCGCGCAGAGCAGTGATTTCCCCGACCGCTGGGTGACCGTGGAAGGGGCGTTCAAGGACATTCCTTTGAAATAGCAGAATATGCGGTGAATTGAAGAGTAAAAAAAGGTTGCCCATCAAAGGCAACCTTTATTCATTGGGAGAACTGGTTGAGTTTCTTTCTGGGATTGATCAATTTCCCATGATATAAGCAACCGCTTCCTCCAGAACCACGTCGCGCGTGGAGAGCACGCTCATCTCATCTACCGGGAGGCGCACGCTCAATTGCACACCCTCGCCCTCCAGGAAGATGCTGCCATCCGGCAGGGTAAAGCGCCCGGTCGGGATGTTGAACTCCATGCCTTCCGGGAGCTGGAATTTACCGCGCGCGACCTCGGCTTCCACGCCGGCGGTCGGGAACTGCCCCATCACCACCATGCCCGGCACCTGGCTGAAGCCGTACGCTTCGATCTCGCAGGCGCTGTAGCAATACTGATCGACCAGCAGCACCATTTTCGCGAAACGATACTGGTTCACATTGGGAAACACCTTGTCACGCGGGCCTTCCGGCTCGAATTTACCGGTTTTGTCGCTGTAATATTCCAATTGCCCTAACGGAATATCTTCATCATGCAGATATCCTGCCAGTCCCAGCGGAGCGCCGCCGGAATTCTTGCGCATGTCAATTACGATACCGTTGACATCCGCCCATTCAAAATCGCTCAGCGCCCGCTCAAAGATGCGGATCAAAAGACCCAGGTCGTCGTAATTGGAATGGATCGTGATCACGCCCACGTTGGCGCCAGGATACATGAAATATTCCGTTGGCAGTTTCAACCCATCGTCGATGCCGCCCTGGTAAACCGCGAACAGGCTGTCCAGTTCATAAATGGATGTCATATCCACAGTCAGGCTGGACAATCCTGGATTCTGGAATTCTACTGTGATCATTTCACCGATGCCGCCTCGCGTGAGGAAGTCGGTTTGCTCCTTGCGCAAGCCGAAGTCAGTAGACTGAGGTTGGAAGGGTTTCACATTTTTAATCGCTTGCTGCGCTGGCTGGCCATTGATCGCCAGGATCTCGGCGCCAACGCGCATACCTACGCTTGCCGCCGGCGTGCCGGGGATCACAGCGACAACGATCACTTTGCTATTATCCAATTCACGGACCGCAAAGCCCCAACCGCCCAGGATGTTTTCTTCGTTATACAAGCCAGCCATCGGCCCGCCGCTCAAGCCCACATGGCCGTCCTCAAATTTCAGCATGAAATCCCTCAGCGCCAGGTAATATGCATAAGGGTCTCGCGCGTCATCAGCGGCTCGCACGCGCGGCTGGATCTCAGCGTAAACCGCGTCCCAGTCCGGCTGCTTGCCTGAGATGCCGTTGAAAGCGTATTCCTTGCGGATGACCTCAAACATGCTGTCAAACGCCTGGGTATAGCTCATCTTTGAGTAATCCTTAATCGCCAGATCTTCCGGCTCATACAACGTCATTTCCACATTCCGGGTGCGGATCACGCCGAAGGGTTTGGCATCCAGATCAATGATCGAATATCCGGCAGGAACAGCCATCACCGGGTCGTCCGCGGTAAAGAGCAGACCGTCATCGCCGAAGCTGCTGGGGAATTCCTGATCGCCATCCGGCGCCCAGATGACCAGCTTACCGCCTGTAAGCTCGTCCTGGTTCTCGCTGTCGGTGGTCACGGAAGCCAGATAACCCGGCCAGCCCAGGGAGCGGTCATCGCCCACAGAGAAAACATCGCCGCTCAGGTTCGGGTTGTACCCCACCACGAAGATCTGTACGCCGCGCTCCGGCTTGCCGTCCTGGTCCACATCGTTGAATTTGCCTTCCGGCACCGCGGGCAGCGCCAATCGGAAAGTCGCGCGGTTGTTGTCCGCATCCAGGTCCATGTAACCCAGCACCTGGCTTTCCACCGGCAGTTCCCATTCCTGGTCGCGCAGCACGAACCCAGTCAGGTCCAGCAAGCCCACCGCATGTTCCACGTAATAGGTTTCCACTACAAATTCGTTGGTGTATTCAAACTGACCGGTGATCAAAACCGGCCCATCCGGTATGGGTGCGCCATTTGACAAACCCATATTGAATTTCGGGAAGATCGAACACGAAGGGATCAGAAACCCGGTAATCAAGAAAAATGCGATGAGATATGATCGTCCTTTTTTCATTCATGACTCCAATTTTTTACAATTCAGATGATTTTATCCTACTTGAATATAAGTCGGACAGAGCTGGAGGCCACAAAAAAAACCAGGCCTGGCGGCCTGGTTTTCGTTTCAGATTTTTTGAATTTAATCTCCATTTTCCTGTTTATTCGGATTTTTTTGGAATTTTCGCACTTGCCCCACTCCCAGGAAACCGGGTTTGCCATATTTGGCGAACAATTCACCGACGCTCATCCCCGATTGGTATTCAGCAACCAGCGATTCCAGGGTCACGTCACAAAATTCACCGGTCTCTTCACAAGTTTTCTGGGTCATTTCCAGGATTCCAAGCAGCTTGGTGATCACGCCAAATCCGATCTTTTCTTCCTGATGCAGTTCTGCGATGATCTCGGCGTTTGCCACCGGTTCGCCTAGTCCGCCCCTGCCTAAGCCGATATCACCTGGCATTTCGGGGTCCGAGTCTTCGCCATTTTCATCCTCCTCGGCGCCAGTCAGAAAGTTAAAGAATTCTGCCAGCAGCCGAACGATGGGTTGGTTCAAGAACCAGGATTCCCCTTCACCATTTTCCGGATCCTCCATCGGATCATCGTGTGAATCAGCTAAAACGGGCAGGGTAGCGGTCATCAGCAAAGCAGCGGCGATCAGGATGCTCAACCATTTTTTGTTTCGCATGTGTACCTCCGATCTCAGTCTCTGCGCTTGGGCTGGTCTCCCACGGGGAATTCACTGAACCTACTGAAATTTGCAGGCGAACCCCAGAAAATTCCCTGGCTTACGATCACCAGCCCTTATGGGTTCATGCCTATTAATAACCAATTGGGATAGGTTAAGCTGTCAGAGGAATATTAAAACCATGTGAAAAATTCATTAATATCCCGGAGTGCGTGACTGTTCTCCATTTGACGCGACAGCAGGAGATTTACTTTCTCTACACTTCCACATTATAAAAAAGCCCCGCGGATCTCGAAACCGTGGGGCTTTGCTCTCTTGGTAATATGACCTAAGGGTTATTTTTTCTTTCCGCTGTTGGTCTTGACCTTCGGTTCAACCGCTTTACGGACCTGGCCGACACCGGTCATTTCGGGTTTGCCGTACTTGGCAAATAATGCACCGATACTCATACCCGCTTTATATTCCTCGACCAACATTTCCAATGTCAGGTCGCAGAATTCCCCTGTTTCGGCGCAGGTGAGTTTTGATTCAGCCAGAACAGCCAACAACTTGGTGATCACACCAAACCCCAATTTTTCATCTTTGTGCAGGGAAGCGACCACTTCCTGGGAAACAGTCGGAGCATCCGGTCCTTCTTCAGTCACTGGGGGTTCAGTCTCGCCATCATCATCATCGCCAGCCGGCGGATCACCGCCCTCCCCGGGGAGTTGACCTTCAGGTTCTTCGACGATCTCTTCCTCAACAGGCGGTTCAAACAGGAAAGAGAAGAAACCGGAGAGCAGTTTCACCACCGGGTGGTTCAGGAAACTAGAACTCACCACGATCACGGTGGGGCTGTCCTCTGGATCCTCCACATCCTGCGCAAATACAGGTGTTATTAAAGAAAGCGCCAAGGCAAGAGTTAAAACCACACTCATTAATTTGTATAACTTTTTCATCTTCAACCTCCTTTTTTCTTATCTTGAATCTCTGCATCTTTGGGGTTTGGGGAGAAGTTGGAGCTCCATTGGAGAGCGCCGCTTAGCTCATCCAAATTACCCGTTTGTGTATCGACCCCACTGTTTCAGAATACAACTTTACCATGACCATGTCAATAGGTGAGGAAAACTTGAGTCATGACCACCCGCATAGCGGGTGGCATGACCTGACCCTATAAGGGTCTTTTGCTTGCTGCACCTCAAGGTGCTGCTTTCTCTTCGTTCAAGCCTGGTGCACCGATTACCTAGCTACCCCTAAAG
>Ga0209164_1000560_pt1 | contig 81030 bp, 73 predicted proteins | sample MTBNYHSulfiMetaG_FD_187458 | JGI IMG/M metagenome (GOLD analysis project Ga0209164, IMG submission 187458) | Enrichment culture microbial communities from rom New York Harbor, USA that are MTBE-degrading - MTBE-NYH (New York Harbor Sulfidogenic)... | ecosystem: Environmental > Aquatic > Marine >... | reverse complement strand
TAAAAACCAGTTGAAGAAAGCCGTGATGTCTCATATGCGACGACTACAAAAGTCTCCGCAGCTGATTCGGTCTTTTTTCCTGACTCAGACAACTTGTTATGCTGCATAATACGTCTATACTATTTTGCACACGTTAATATAGGTTGGCAGAGAAATTCAAGAAACCGGTTCTCCATGTGGACCTTTCCAGGGTTTGCCGGGGGGATGCGATCTCAATGGTGAGGGCATGGATCGCGAGGAACCACATCGAAGTCTTGAACGTGGCAGGCTCCAGGGCGTCAAAAGACCCAGGGATCTACCATGAGACGGTCGAGCTGCTGTCTTTCGTGTTGGGATTTTATCCTCCACCAAGGGACGTTCCGGGATTTTTCATTGCCGAACCAGCCTTTTTTCCAGCGGAGGCTTACGCGTGAAGCAAAGATTTTTGCATTTAAAACGCGTATGGGTTCAATGAAGGACGACGCTCAGCTTCGATCCAAGAGGATCTCGAAGTTTACATGCTCGGGATAGCCGGAGGTGCTGAACGGCGGGGATCCTTGCCCGCCCCTCCTGGGTATTCATCAAACAGGGAGAAAGTGAGGGCACATGGGAGTGAAGGTCAGAGAGAGGCCACCGGGATCGGGAGAGTGGTGGATTTTCATCAATCACAACGGGAAACGGAAAGCCAAGAAAATCGGCAGGGATCAAGAAAAAGCAGAGAGGGTCGCTGCGAAGGTTGAGGCGGCCCTCACACTGGAAGACCTGGGATTTCTGGAGAAGAAAAACATCGTAATGCCCACCTTCGGGGACTATGCCGCATTATGGCTATCGTTCATTGAAGCCAACCGGCGAGCATCCACCTATGACAGGTATTCAAAAACCCTCGATAAACACATTCTTCCCGTGTTTAGGAATCGCCCACTTGATCAGATCACCAGGGGCGAGATCCGAAATTTCATTGTTGAACAATCCAAGGAACGAAAGCCTTTCATCTTCCGCGATATTCTTTCGAGTGTATTCCGATACGCCATTGATGACGAGGTTATAAAGGCGAATCCTGTATCGGGAATTTTGAAGAGCATCGCCACGCGGAAGCTCACCGATACGGTCGACCCATTGAATGATGCAGACCTGAATCTTTTCCTGGATACAGCCCGAGCATACTTCCGAGAATGGTACCCGTTTTTCCTCACGGCGGCCCGAACAGGCTTGAGATTGGGTGAGCTCCTGGCCCTGCGCTGGTCAGATATATCATTCAACCATCAGATTAGCACCCCAGAAGGGATTGAGGAGCGGCCTTACTTATATGTGTCCCGGACATACCGCCGGAAAATCTTCACGCCCCCCAAGAATAACAAAGACCGGAAGGTGGATATAAGCCCCAATTTGAAAGCTGTTCTCCTGGAGCACCGAATATGTGAAAAAAAGAAAGGCCTGGCTTTGGGATTGGGATCTGAGCCCGAGTTGGTCTTCAACCGGGAGGGTAAGGTGATCGAGCAAAACTACATCAGAAGGGTATTTAAGCGGATACTCAAAAAGGCAGAACTTCGGGATATGAAGCTGCATGGCCTACGTCATACCTATGCGAGTCTCCTTTTGAGCAAGGGAGTGTCACCCGTTTACGTCAAGGAACAACTTGGGCATCATTCGATTCAGATTACGGTTGACATCTACGGGAAGTGGATTCAAAGCAATGAAGCCCCGGCTGTAAATAGGCTGGACGGTGAAACCATCCGCAACCTATCTGCAACCAGGGCCTCAAAGTAGGGTATAACTATTTGAAATTATTAGTTCTGGTGCCGAAGGCGGGACTTGAACCCGCACGGGCGTCGCCCACTACCCCCTCAAGATAGCGTGTCTACCAGATTCCACCACTTCGGCAAGCATGGTTCTGTTACGGCTTGTTCTGGGTTTCACTGCTCGGCGCCGGCGCACTGCCGGTTTCGGCTGCCGGAGGTTGCGAGGGCGTCACATCCTCCATAACCGAAGAAGTGCCCCCCTGGCTAAAGAGGAACGAAAGACCTAAAGAAGTCAACATAAACACCACAGCGATGACTGTCGTCACCTTGTGGAGCAGGGTTGTTGCTCCCGCGCTTCCGAAAACGGTCTGACTGGAGCCTCCAAAGGCCGCTCCCATGCCGGCTCCCTTACCCTTCTGCAGAAGTACAATCAGGATGAGTGCGACACATATACATATGTGTAAAATGATGATTACCGGTACCATTTAGATGTCTTCTTTCTGCCAACACGCCGTCTCTCGAACGTCGTGTCTCTGTTAATAATACGAACAAAATGCCTCTTCTCAAGCAGCCTTTCCGGATGACTTCTTGTCAGGAACAATATTAACCCATAGAAATTATTTTGCAATAAAAAACTGACCCGCTCACAGCTCTTTGTAACGAATGATCTGAACGAATGAATCGCCGTTAAGGCTTGCCCCCCCGACAAGGGCCCCATCGATATCCGGCTCCGACATCAGATCGGCGATATTATCAGGTTTTACGCTGCCCCCGTAGAGGATCCGCACCTGGGCTGCCGTGCCTGTATTAAAGGTATTCTCGATCCACTCTCGAATAAACCGATGCACTTCCTGGGCCTGGCCCGGGGATGCCGTTCTCCCGGTACCAATGGCCCACACAGGCTCGTATGCCAGGATGGTGGAAGGCCGCATCAGGCCCTCTGCCTTAAAGTTGTTCAATGACGCATCGAGTTGCGCCCTGATCACCTCAAAGGCCTGGTCGGCCTCACGTTCTTCAAGGGTCTCCCCCACACACACGATGGGAACCAGTCCCAGAAACGTGGCGGCCCTGACCTTGAGGTCGATGGTCTCGCTCGTTTCGCTGAAAAGGATCCGCCTTTCAGAATGCCCCAGGATGACATGCGTGCACGTGCCTTCCTGCAGCATCCGTCCAGAGATCTCTCCGGTGAAGGCCCCGCTCATTTCCCAGTGCATGTTTTGCCCGGCCAGAAAAATCCTGGAGCTTCCGATGGCCTCCCTCACCGGGAGCAGGTGTGTAAACGGGGGGGCCACCAGGACATCCATACCATCGAGGCCTTCAATGCCCTCCCTTATGGTCTTCACCAGCGCCGCTGCATCCGAATGTCGCAGGTTCATCTTCCAATTGCCGGCAATCATCGGCGTTCTTTGAAACATCTGTCAATTCACTCCCTTGGGGGCCGGCCCCTCTTTTCACTGCCGCCGGGTTTATATTTTCACTAACGATTTGCCATATGAACAGCCAGATCGACCATCCGGTTCGAATAACCGAATTCATTGTCGTACCAGGCCAGAATCTTGACCATATCCCCGATGGCCATGGTGGATGGCCCGTCAATGGTGGACGAAACAGACGTACCATTGAAGTCAATGGAAACCAGGGGGGCTTCGCTGAAGGCCAAAATCCCTTTGAGATGGGTTTCGGCAGCCGTTTTCATCGCCTGGTTGACGTCAGCCACCGTAACCGGTTTTTTTAACTGGGCAACGAGGTCCACGACCGATACATTGGGGGTGGGCACCCGGATGGCCATGCCGTTCAGCTTGCCCTCCAGCTGCGGAAGAACCAGGGCCACAGCCTTGGCCGCACCCGTCGTGGTCGGTATCATGGAGAGCGCTGCGGCCCGCGCCCTTCGCAAATCCTTGTGGGGAAAGTCCAGAAGCCTCTGATCTCCGGTATAAGAATGGGTGGTGGTCATGAGCCCCTTTTCAATCCCGAAATTATCGAGCAATACCTTGCACGGGGGGGCGAGGCAATTGGTCGTGCAGGATGCATTGGATATGATATGATGTTTCCTGGGATCGTATTCGTTCTCGTTAACCCCCATGACGATCGTGATGTCCGGCCCTTTGGCAGGAGCGGAGATAACGACTTTCCTGGCGCCGGCCTCCAGATGGCCTGCGGCCTTTTCCCGGTCTCTGAAAAGTCCCGTGCACTCAAAGACCGTTTCGATCCCGAGATCGCCCCAGGGTAAGTTTGCAGGGTCCTTCTGGGTGAATATCTCAATCTCTTTCCCGTTAACGATAAGGGCATTCTCCGTACTCGATATCTCAGCGCTGAGAGCCCCGTGCACCGAGTCATATTTTAACAGATGGGCCAGCGTCGCAGGGTCGGTGAGATCATTTATCGCGACAAAGTCAATCGCGGCGTTGTCAATTCCAGCCCTGAAAACCATTCTTCCGATTCTGCCAAAACCATTGATACCCACTTTAAGAGACATCTTCTCCCTCCTTGTCCGCAATATGCCGGAACACCCCGTTTCCGGTCGAAAATGTGAAGCCGTTAATCATCCTTTCACCCGCTGCGCCCTTCGATCTTCCCTTTATGGGGAATTGGCATGGACATGATGACGGCATCTTCACCTGTATCTCTATAATACCGCGTCCTGCGGCCGACCTCCCTGAATCCGACCTTCCTGTACAGAGACCTCGCCGCAAGGTTTGAAGGTCGAACCTCCAGCCACGCCGTTTCGGCGCCTTCAGCGTTCCCAACCTCAACCATCTTGGACAGAAGCCGCTGGCCCAACCCTTTTCGCCGGCAGGTCTTGTGTACGGCAACATTCAGCAAATGAACTTCATTGGCAAATACCCAGAAGCAGATATATCCAGCAAGAACGTCATCAATCGTGATTACCCAAAAATGAGAAATATCCCGGTCGATCTCTCTTGAAAAACTGTTTTTATCCCATGGGGAAGGGAAGGAACTTCTTTCGATGGAAAGGAGATCACTCTGAAATCCCGCAAAATTTGCTTCGGTAACAGCCGCCAGGCAGATCATGGGGTCTTCAGTAATGTTCGAGCCAGCGTGATGCTCCGCTTTCCTGCCTGCTGCGCCTTTTCACCCAACTCACCCAGTGTCAGACGATCCCGGTCACTGGAAACGGCAATAACCATTGGAAGGTTGACGCCTGTCAACACCTCGACCTGCTCATCATTCAGGAAGGAAAGACTCAAATTGGACGGCGTTCCCCCAAACATATCCGTCAGCACCAGTACCCCCTGCCCCTGGTTGAGCGAACGTATCTTTCCGGAGATCTCTTGGAGGATCTCCTCGCATTCTGTCGTCTGCGTAATGGAAATGGAATCGGCTGCCTCGAGCCGGCCCACAATCAGTTCAGCCGCATTCAGGAATTCCTTTCCCAGGTCACAGTGTGAAATAATCAGGAGTCCGATCATCAGCCCAATAGAAACCTCGACATTGTGTTGGGTGTTTTCATTCCGGATATCAACCTGTTGCCTACAACCGACTACGTCTCCTCATCTGATTGAATAATTGTCTGGTAGAGCTCTTCCCTTGTTTCGGCCTGCATCAACTCCTTCCTGAAAGCGCTCTTTTTCAGCATTCTCGCTATTCGGGTCAGGACCTGCAGATGCAGGCCCGAAGAATTCTCAGGGGCCAGGAGCAGGAAAAAGAGGTACGCAGGCTGCCCATCCATAGAATCAAAATCGAGACCGCTCTTGCTTCTCCCGAACGACACAATGGGTCGTCGGACAGAGTTCAGTTTGCCGTGGGGGATGGCAACGCCGTCGCCAATGCCCGTGCTGCCGAGGTGTTCCCTCTCAACAAGGACCTTGACGAGCATTCCCTTGTCAATACCCGGATGATGACTGGTAATCGCCTCGGCCAACTCTCCGAGAACACCTTTCTTGTCCTTTGCCCTGAGTTCGGGTATGATTTTGTCTATGGTGATAATTTCGGATAGCTTCATGACGCAAACCAGATCGTCCGACAGTGATTCGCCCCTGACAGATCGCTTTCAGGGGCAGCCCGGACGTTATGAATCAGTGGATGACGACGCCGGAATTTACAATTCAGCATGTCGTCTGAACCCTGTGTTTATTCAGGCGCCGCTAATTTGCGGGCTCAATAAGCCCGAGATTGCCGTCGCTCCTTTTATAGATAACGTTGATTTCCCTTGATTTGGCATTTCTAAACACCAGGAAATCCTGTTTCAGCAGATTAAGCTGCATTGCCGCTTCTTCCGGGTCCATCGGTTTGGCAAACATCTTCTCGACTTCGATGGTGGGCTCCTCATGCGCCAGTCCGGCCGCATCAACAGCCTCATCGGTAACCGATTCGGGTTCACCTTTGGGGCTTTCCTGGCGGTGGTCCCGAATCTTGGAGAGGTGTTTCTTGACCCGATTCTCGATCTTGTCCATCACCTGGTCAATCGCCGAATACATATCTCCGGTTTCTTCAACCGCCTTTATCGGCGTTCCGTTAAGGCTAAGAGTCACGTCTGCTATATGTCGAAATTTCTCAACAGTCAACACAATATGGGCTTCCAGAGGGACATCGAGATATTTTTTGATCTTGGACACCTTCTCTTCGGCGTACGCCCGCAGGCTCTCAATAGGTTCCGTATGCCTGAATGTCACCGTAATTTCCATAAGGCTTCCTCCAGATTATAAGGTAATATACTGAATGATGGTTCGCCAAACCCCTTCCGGTAAAAGAACTTTTTTGACGACCAAAGGCATGAAAAAAAATAAACGACTCGCTCTCAAAAAATTTGGGAGCCCAATGCCCCGGCGCTGTGAAAGGTCCTATTTCAACAGCAGATCCCTCCGTTTTCGCGATGGGAGAATGCCCATTGACTCCCGATATTTGGCAATGGTACGACGGGCCACATTAATGTTAAGACGCTTCATCATCTTTTCAATCTCTTTGTCACTGTACGGCCGTGCCTTGTCTTCGCCCTTGATGAGCTTCCGAATCCGCTCTTTGACGCTTTCGGATGCAAGGGCCTCTCCGTCAATTCTGCTGATGGAGCTATTGAAAAAGAATTTCAGCTCAAACAGGCCCTGCGGCGTATATACATACTTGTTGGTGGTGACCCGGCTCACCGTGGACTCGTGCATCTCGATGTCCTCTGCCACGTTGCGCAGCACGAGGGGTTTGAGGTGGGCAATCCCCTTATCAAAAAATTCTCTTTGAAAACGGACGATGCTCTCGGTCACTCGAAACAAGGTCCGCTGACGCTGGTGAATGCTCTTTATCAACCAGGCGGCCGACCGCATCTTTTCCTGAATATACGTCTTTGTATTCTCTGAAATAGGAATTTTATTCTGGAGGAGTTGCCGGTAATACCCATTGATCCTCAGCTTGGGCAACCCATCCTCGTTCTGTACGATTTCATAATCGTCTCCAACCTTAAAAACGTAGATGTCCGGTGTGATATAGATGGTATCCTCGTTTGAGTAGGCCCTCCCGGGCCGCGGATCCAGCGTCTGGATCACGGATAGTGCGGAAACAACATCCTGAAGAGGCAGGGAAAGGCCGCTCGCGATCTTATCATAGTTCCTGTTTTCCAGGTCCTTCATATGATCCATGATTATTTTTTCTATCAGGGTCCCCCCAAGCTTGTGAAACCTGGCCTGTATGAGCAAAGACTCCCGGGTGTCCCGGGCGGCGACTCCCACCGGGTCGAAGTTCTGGATCAGGCGAAGCGTTTCCAGCACCTTTTCATACGGATACCCTGTGATCTCTGAGATCTCTTCCAGAGAGATGTCGAGATACCCGTCTTCATCAAGATTCCCTATGATGTGAATTCCGATCTCCTTCTGGTCATTGTCAAGGCTGCTCATACCGAGCTGCCAGGTCAGGTGTTCGGAAAGATTTGTCTTGGTGTCGGTGATGTTCTCAAAACTGGGGATCTCTCTTTCCTCGTAGTGGGTTTCGGCCCATCCGGTATTGTATTCCGTGATATAGGTCTCCCAGTCCACATCATCCCGGGCTCTCTCCTCTACGGTTACTTCTGAAACCACGGGGCTTTCATGGATCAGCTCATCTTTTCCTTCATCTTTCTCCTCATCCTGATCGGAGTCCCCTCCGGTCAGTTCTTCCAGCACAGGATTTTCTTCTATTTCCTGGGAAATGGTCTCGAGGAGTTCAAGCCTGGAAAGCTGTAAGAGCTTGATGGCCTGCTGCAACTGGGGGGTCATCACGAGCTGCTGAGCAAGACCCAATGATTGTCGTAATTCTAAGGCCATAGCGGATTCATAAATTGAAGTTGTCTCCCAGGTAAACGCTCCGGGCGATGTCGCTCTTTACAATTGTGTCAGGGGGGCCGTGTTCAATGATTTTACCCTGGTTGATAATATAGGCTGTGTCACATGCGCTGAGTGTTTCCCTGACGTTATGGTCCGAGATGATGACGCCAAGGCCCCGCTCTTTCAACTGCCTGATGATCTGCTGGATGTCATTGATGGCAAGCGGATCAATCCCTGCAAACGGCTCATCCAACAACATGAACCTCGGATCTGTTATCAGTGCCCTCGATATCTCCACTCTTCGACGTTCTCCGCCGGAGAGGGAATTGGCCCTCTGGTTGGCCAGATGGGCAATGCCGAGCTCTGTGAGGGCGTCGCCAAGTCTCGATTTCCGCTCGTGAGCCGGCACATCCAGCATCTCGAGGATCGCAAGCAGATTCTGTTCCACAGTCAGTTTTCTGAACACCGATGGTTCCTGGGCCAGATAGCTGATCCCCTTCCTTGCACGCCGATACATGGGATCCCGGGTGATGTCACTGCCGTCCAGGAAAACCATCCCCTCATCAGGATGCGTGAGCCCCACCACCATATAGAAGGTGGTGGTCTTTCCCGCGCCGTTGGGACCCAGGAGACCGACGATCTCCTCGCGCTCGACCACGATGCTTACCCGGTCGACAACCCGCTTTCCGCTGTAAACCTTGACCAGGCCCTCTGCCTGGAGCGTATCATCCGCCACGACTAAAGGCCCTGCCCCTTGTCCTGCCCGGGAAAGATCACGGCCCGCACTTTCTTGTCCGATGAGCCTTCTACGACGCTTCGATCTTCTTTTAAAAAGAGCGTGATTCGATCGCCCTCCACTGAATTATTCTTCTGTTTTATAACCGGCTTTCCAGTCAGAACAAGTTTTTCATCCTGCTGATAATACACGGCTTTTTCACCGGTAGCGATGCCGCCTTCGGCGCGAACGATCTTCACGTTTTCAGTGGCAACAATCTTCTCTACCCGGGTAGCGAATTCTTCACCATCCTTTTTACCGGGGGATTTCTCGTAATATACCACCATCCTGTTACAATATACGGTAAAATCGTCCCGTTTCGCTTCAACGTCACCCGCAAATATGACGGTCCCCTTTTTGTCATCCGCCTCCAGCGTGTTGGAATGGATGACCATCTGCCCCTGACCTGACTTCCGGGTCTGACTTAGAGGGGATGCTGATTGTGCAGCGCAGAATGCTGACGTCAGCAGCGGCAACAGGAGCGCGAAGCTCAATATCAAACCATATCTCACGCCTCTCATAGGGTCTCCGGTTGCTCCTTTAGGGTGGTCGTAACATCTGACAGTATCTTAAGGGTCTCATCGTTCAGATCTGCAAAAAGGCCTCGGCCCTTCACGGTGAAGAACGGCCCGGATACCTTAACCGGTTCTTCAGTACTCAACCGTCCGAGATTATCGCTGATCAACAAATACTCGGTAAAGATCTGATACCTGCTGCCATAGAACCCTTTCAATTCTCCCCACAGTTCGATTTTTTTAGATTCCTTGAAATAAGTTCCCCGCTTGCCGCTCAGTTTGAAACCCGGCCTCCCTTCGGGTTCAACCTTCAAATCAAAGCCATAAAATCGTATAACTTTCTTATCCTCAGAGAACTGGACCTCTTCGGCATCCAGGACCCATCTGACCTTGTCTTCGGTATCATCCTGGCGATAATGGATATCCTTCAGCTTGAGACCCTCCGCCGAAACCATATCTTTTAGAAGTGCCGTTGTCCTGACCAGCCCTTTACCGGATTTCGCCAGGTAAAAGGCCACCACAAGCAGGAGCGCCCCCAAACCCAGGAGGGGCCAATGTCTCTTCAGTAAGATTTTCATAAAAACATTACAGCCTACTATATCAACCTCCGGCAAGTTCTGTAAAGCCGTTTTTCGGCAATGCCCCCTGCCGTTTCAGTATCCATTCACAGGCCTCCCTTACGGCGCCGTGCCCCCCTCTTCTACGCGTTATGAAATCGGCTCTCCGGCGGACCGCGTCGGCCGCGTCGGCAACGGCAATGCAGAGACCTGTCTCCCTGAACATGCCAAGATCAGGAAGATCGTCCCCGATAGAGCCCGATTCGTGCTTCTCAATCCCCTTTGCCCTGAGAATCTGTCTGCACACGGACCCTTTGTCTGCGTCCCCCTGGTAGAGCTCGTTAATACCCAGTTCTTTGGCCCGATGGGCGACGGCCTTCGATGTACGGCCGGTGACGATCACAACCTCGATGCCTGCCGACATCAACATCTTCAATCCAAGACCGTCTTTTACGTGAAACGATTTGATTTCTTCCCCCTTTTCGGTCAGGGTGATCTGACCGTCCGTGAGCACGCCGTCCACATCCACAAACAGCAACCGGATCGGATCCGTCTTGCCCTCCATTGCACCTCCTGATCGTAGTGAACACGTTCTATAGCCGGTACCCGCTGCTCTGGATGGGAAGCCGCATGCTTTTTGCCGGCGGCGCGACCCTGCCGCCAGGGGAGCGATCCGTCCTGTTCCCGGTGAGGTTTGCGTTCTACCCGTTTCCTGCGCCCCCGGCCGGTGGAGATCTGTTGACCTGAAAAGACCGGCAACAAAGGCCCGGCTCACTCAGGAAGAAGGTGTGGGCATCAGCGTCTCACAAGGCCGTGGATGTCCTTGAGGATGCGCAGCAGCGGCTCGACGTTATGGAGAGGCAGTGAATTCGGCCCATCACACAGGGCTGCATCAGGGTCTGGATGGATTTCCATGAACACCCCGTCCGCACCGGCCCCGACTGCGGCCCTGGCAAGGGAGCTGACAAAATCCCTCTGACCGCCCGAACAGGCGCCCTGGCCCCCCGGAAGCTGCACACTGTGCGTTGCATCGAATACCACGGGAAAACCGAATGCTTTCATAGTGGCAATGGACCGCATGTCCACGACCAGATTGTTATAACCGAAAAAAGTCCCCCGTTCGGTAATGAGAATACGCCGGTTTCCCGTTGAAATCACCTTCTCAATGATGGGGCCGATCTCATAAGGGGAAATAAACTGGCCTTTCTTAATATTGAGCGGCACGCCGAGTCGCGCAGCGGCCAGAATCAAGTCGGTCTGCCTGCACAAAAAAGCAGGGATCTGAATCACGTCGAGGACGCCTGCGGCCTTTTCCACGTCATTGATTCGGTGAACATCCGAGAGGACCGGCAAGCCGGTTCTCTCTTTGACTTTCTGTATGATTTCAAGGCCTTTATCCAATCCAGGCCCTCTGAAGGAATCCAACGAGGTCCGATTGGCCTTATCGTATGAGCTCTTGAAAATGGCTGGAATACCGAGCTTATCACTCGCTTGTCTCAAGAAATCAGCAACCTGAAATGTCGTATCCTCGTTCTCAATCACACAGGGGCCGGCAATCAGAAAGAAAGGGCCGCCTGCGTTCAGTGTCAACCGACCGATGGTGATGCTATTTTCCATATTCATAACCCGCCGAAAAACCGGTGGTTCAAAAGGGTTCAAGGCATTGTGTGATGTCGCGTCATTCGCCATCCGGTTCAAATGCTGCAGTGGCGTCCTCGAAATCGTTCGGAAAATTCCTTTTGGAAACCTTATCCCAGTGCGGGTTGAAAGTCAAGGAAGGCTAACGCCTCCGGCAATTCTCACAAGGGTGCAGCATCTTAAACTTTTACTTGTCAAGGGAATCAATAAACCGTATGATATTTTTTACATTTCCGAATGCATGCCAGGCACCTGGTTCCCCGGCCCCAGTGTATGAGGCGTCAAACGTATCTCTCCGATGCGGAAGCAGCATTCCCGCTTGCCACGGAATCATCGAGCCGCTTTTGGTTTGAAAGAAATGGGAGGATAATGGGTTATGGCTAAAAAGAGGTTTTCCAGAACAATCGACGAAATAAACCAGAAGATCAAAAGGGGCAGTGTCGCTGTGGTGACGGCCAGCGAAATGACCGACATTGTCAAGAAAAAAGGCCCTGAAAAAGCGGCCCGTGAAATCGACGTGGTCACCACCGGGACCTTTTCCCCCATGTGTTCGTCCGGGGCCTTCATCAACTTCGGACATACCAAACCGGGCATCAAGGCCTCCCGGGTGTGGTTGAACGACGTTCCTGCCTATGCGGGCATCGCGGCGGTCGACGCATATATCGGTGCGACCGAGCCTTGCGAAGACGATCCCCTGAACAGGGTCCACCCGGGGCAGTTCAAGTATGGGGGGGGACATGTGATCCAGGACCTGGTGGCAGGCAAGAAAGTGGAATTGAGGGCCTCTGCGTATGGAACCGACTGTTATCCCAAGCGCGAGTTCAAGAGGAGGGTGACCCTCGAGGATCTCCCGTATGCGGCATTGTTGAACCCCAGGAACGGCTATCAGAACTACAATTGTGCGATTAACCTCAGCAGCAAGACCGTCTATACCTATATGGGAGTATTAAAGCCCAATGCGGGAAATGCCAACTATGCCACATCAGGGCAATTGAGTCCGCTCTTCAATGACCCTTATTATCGAACCATCGGTCTCGGTACACGGATCTTTCTTGGCGGTGCAAAGGGCCATGTCATCGGCCCGGGAACCCAGCACAATCCCCATGCCCCCAGGGGGAAAAACGGCGTTCCATTGCGCCCGGCCGGAACGCTCATGGTCATGGGCAACCTGAACGGGATGAATCCAAGATGGCTGGTGGGCGTCAGTATGCTGGGATACGGCTGCTCGCTGGCCGTAGGGTTAGGCGTGCCGATTCCGATTCTCAATGAAGAAATGGCCCGCCATACAGGGGTTTCCGATGAAGAGATCTACACCCAGATTATCGACTACGGAAATGACTATCCAAGGGGGGAAGCCACCAGCCTGGGACAGGTCAGCTATGCGGAGTTAAAAAGCGGGCTGATCGGTTTTAACGGGCTGGAAATTCCGACAGTTCCCATCTCCTCTTATGTCAGGGCCCTCGAGATCGCAACCCTGCTGAAAGACTGGATACAAAAGGGGGAATTCCTGCTGACACACCCACAAGACATGCTGCCCACTGCGCTGCAAAAGGCTAAATAAGGACGCGTTCCGTGTTTAGAGCGTGAACAGGCGCCTGTTCGTCGCACTCGGGATTTTCATTGCGCTGACAGGAGGACGGATTTCAAGAACACACCATGAAGCGCTGCCCAGCCAAAAGAAGTCCTGTGAAAGTTACGGAGATCATATTGAAAGATCGGGTGACGGAGCCGGGGCCGATCACAAATAGCCGGCCCCGGGCCAAACAGGATGGGGAGGGCTACGGCCTCGCGCAAAATCCCAAGGCGGCCTGATGGCCGCAACCAAATCCGGTCCGTGTCGTTCGAGGTTGGAGGAAGGAAATCCATTGCCTCAAGCCTCCGTCCCCCAACTTCTTCGCAAACTGTCCCGCAAGGCGGGATTACGAACGGGGTAACACTTCAGCCATCTGAAAACATGGCAGGAGGCCCATGGGGCGCCTTTTTCAAGGGCGGCATCCATGAGGGGCCGCAGCGCCCGGGACCGGCCCTTTTGGATGGGCATACCCATTGTTCAGAGGCAGCTGGATCGACCGTCCCATGAAAGGACACACCCGGCGCTGGAACTGACCGAATTTCGCCGCGCATGCTGCCGTTCGCACGAGCGACGGAAAGAGCATGCAGCCCTTGAAAAAGGCGCCCCATGGGCCGACCCTGTTGCGAACCATTTTATCAAAAAGAGTTGCCAAACGGGGAGTCAAACCCAATTGTCTGGAGAAATATTCATGAAAACAAACGCTTCCATCGAGCGGACCCGTTTAATGAAAGCCTGCCCTCTGTTCCTGGGTCTTCCAGGCGAGGAATTGCAGGAACTCTGCAAAATGATGCGTGAAAGAGACGTCTCCGGCGGGGAGAACTTTATTTTCCAGGACAGTATAGGGGATTCCTTTTTTGTTGTCGTGAAAGGCGAGGCGTTGGTTTATCGGCACGATGACTTTGGAGATAGAGTCATACTGGATACGATCGGACCAGGAGAGTGTGTTGGAGAAATGGGGTATTTCTCGGATGGCAGACGATCGGCCTCGGTTTGTGCGAAAAGAGATTCCCAGCTCCTGGAGATCGATTACAGGACCCTTGACCGTGCATTTGAAACGACACCCAAACTCGCAAAAAATTTTCTGGCCATGACGACAAAGCGACTCCGCCAGACAAATCTCAAATTCCAGGAGGTGTCTCAAAAGGGCCGCCACCTGGATCGGGCCATGAAAAATCTTACCAGCTACCTGGATATGTCGGAAGCCATCCTCCTGAGCAGGGGGATCGAGGATTTGATCCAACGGGTCGTATTTACAGCCAGCAAGGTAATGAATGCGGATCGCGCCTCCCTGTTTCTGATCGACGGCGTCAAAGGCGAACTCTGGTCAAAAGTCATACAGGGAGATGAAACCCTGGAAATCCGGTTTCCGGTAGGAAAAGGTATTGCCGGCTGGGTCGCGTGTCATCATCAGCTCGTCAATATCAGGGATGCATATGCCGACCCCCGCTTTAACCCTGAGACAGACAGGGGCACCGGTTACCGCACCCGGTCGGTTTTATGCGGACCGGTCATGAATCTCCAGGGCGAGACAGTGGGTGTCCTCCAGATTATCAACAAGCAGAGCGGGGCCTTTGACGCGGATGACGAATTCACATTCAGGGCATTCGCATACCAGACCGCCATTACAGTGGAAAATTTCAACCTCTACAAGAAGATCCTCTCAGCGCACGGCAAAATGGCCATTCTCCTCGATGTGGCGACCTCCCTTACCCAGACGCTGGATCTTGACACGTTAATGGACACCATCGTGGCCAAGATGTCCGAAATTTTGAATACGGAACGCAGCAGCCTGTTTCTGATAGACCCGAAGACGGGGGAGTTGTGGTCAAAGGTGGCTGAGGGCGTAGACGCTGCAGAAATCAGGCTGCCTCGGTGGAGCGGTCTTGCCGGACACACCGCTTCCACCGGCGAGCTGCTCAACGTACGGGACGTCTACGCGGATGACCGGTTTGACCCGGCCGTTGATCAGAAGACCGGTTTTACCACAAGAACCGTCCTCTGTGCGCCGGTCCTCAGCAGGACCGGCGAGGTCATCGGGGTTACCCAGGCCATCAACAAAAAGGAAGGCATTTTTGAGAGGGAGGACGAGGAACTCCTTCGGGCCTTTTCCTCACAGATCGGCGTCTCACTGGAAAACGCTCAGCTTTTTGATGAGATCCTCAACATGCGGAACTACCTGCAAAGCGTCCAGGAAAGCATCACCAACAGCATTATCACCCTGGATCCTGCATATCGGGTCGTAACAGCCAACAACGCGGCAGCAAAGCTCTTTCAGATGCCGCCCGAAGATCTCAGAGAAAAGGATTTCAAGGATATCCTGACCGGAGTGAACAGCGAGCTCGTGGCGTATCTCACGCATGTTCGGGCCACCCACCATTCTGTCGTGGAGTACGATATCGACCTGCGCCTTCCCGGAAACGGGACATCTTCGGTCAACATCAACTTCTTCCCCCTCATGGATCATCAGGGCAAGGACCTGGGCCTGGTCCTTGTATTTGAAGACATTAGCAGAGAGAAGAGGATCAAGAGCACGCTGACCCGCTATATGGCGAAAGACCTGGTAGAAAAGGTCCTCAATGACCCCAATGAACAGGTCCTGGGGGGCACCCGCAGCAAGGCCACGGTTCTGTTTTCCGACATCCGCGGATTCACCGGGATCGCAGAGCTTCTCACCGGCGAGCAGACCGTCGAGTTCCTCAATGAATATTTCTCCCTCATGGTAGAGGCGATATTTGAGAACAAAGGCGTGCTGGACAAGTATATGGGAGATTCCATTATGGCCGTATTCGGAGTCCCTTACGTGAGAGATGACGATGCGAAGCGCGCCGTCAGAACAGCCCTCCGGATGCAGTCGCAACTCAACCGGTTCAATGTTCAAAGAAGGGGCAAGATCGGAAAGGTCCGGGCAGGGATCGGCATCTGTACCGGAGAGGTCGTCTCGGGAAACATCGGTTCGGAAAAGAGAATGGATTTTACGGTCATCGGAGACGGGGTCAATCTGGCATCCCGATTGGAAGATCTCAATAAGGAATACGGGACCTCTGTCCTGATCAGTGAAGCCACCCGAAACGATATCGGGGAGGCGTACGTTACACAACTGATAGACAAGGTGCGGGTCAAGGGGAGATCGCGTCCCGTCCGGGTCTTTGAGGTTCTGGGAGAGCGGGGCTATCGTCTTTCGGATGATGAAAAATGCTTTGCCCAGGGGCTGGCGCATTACCGGCGAAAGGAATTTTCACAGGCTGTCCGCTATTTTGAGTCAGGGGCGCGCCGCAGCCAGACCTGTTCCATTTTCCTGGCGCGCTGCAGCCGGCTCCTTGAACATCCGCCCGATCCCGACTGGGACGGCGCCTGGGTATGCCGCTAAACCGGATGCGCGAGCCCGGCCTCACCCTCCTGCAACCTTCAGGATCAGATCTGCAGCATGGGCCACATCGTCCTGACTGATGTGGTAGTTCGTGACCGCCCTCAGTTGCCGAGGTCCGGTCGGCAACAGCAGGACGCCCTCCCTGGCAAGCTGTCCCGCCACATCGTTCGATGACCGTCCTTTGTAGGTCATGTCCATGTACACGATGTTGGTCTGAACGCTCCCTGTGTCGACAGAGAGGCCCTCTGTATCCTTCAGCCGTTGCGCCAGCCGGCGCGCATTAACGTGATCTTCGACCAGGCGGTCAATCATCTGCTCCAGGGCCACAATGCCGGCGGCCGCGAGCACACCTGCCTGGCGCATGCCGCCCCCCACCACTTTCCGCGCACGGCGGGCCTCTGATATGAAGTCGCGGCTGCCGCATACCAGAGAGCCCACCGGCGCGGCCAGACCCTTGCTCAGGCAGAATGTCACGGAGTCCGCTTCCGAAACCAGAACCGATGCATCCACGCCCAGGGCCACGGCAGCGTTGAAGATGCGGGCCCCGTCCACATGAATCTTCAGAGCATGGCGGCGGGCGATATCCCCTACGCCCCTCATATACTCGGAGGTCAGGGCTCTTCCGCTGCATCGGTTGTGGGTATTCTCGATCACGATCAATCGCGTTCTCGGAAAATGAATGTTGTCGGGCCGGACGGCCTCTTCCACCTGGCGAAGATCGATTGTGCCGTCGGGTTGATTGGGTAGGCTGCGGGGATGGACCCCGCCAAGAGCCGCGCTCCCCCCCTGCTCGTAAAAGAAGGTGTGGGAACGATCTCCCAGGAGGACTTCGTCTCCGCGACCGCAGTGGGCCAGCAGACTGACCAGGTTCCCCATGGTCCCGCTCGCCACAAAGAGTGCGGCCTCCTTGCCCAGGCGTTCCGCCGCCAACGCCTCCAGCCGGTTGACGGTCGGATCTTCCCCGAACACATCATCACCCACTTCCGCCTCGGCCATGGCGCGCCGCATGGCCGGTGTCGGCCGGGTGACGGTGTCGGACCGCAGATCGACCTTACGCATTTTCTTGTTTCCTTTCTCCGGGGCTTCCGTCAATAAACATCCACCCCCTGGACCGTCCCCTGACCGAACTCGGACATGGTCTCGGCCGCGATGGTCAGTCCGGCCTCCAGGTGGTCTCGTTCCACACCGGGGACTGCATAGGCGTAGAAGAGGACGTTTTGTGTATCGTCCGTGACCCGGGTCTTTTCGTCCGCACCCTGGCAGAGCACACAGACAATGTCTTTTTCATCCCTCAGGACGATCTCGCCCGCCTTTGTCTCAAAGGCCTGACCGCCCATGCCCCGGCACGTTTCGCCAGCCTTTGCAGCGTCAAGGGTCAGGCCTCCCTCAAAGCGGTCAAAATCGGTCACTGCCACAAGGATGCCCGCGCACATCTCCGCCATGAAGTGGGCGTCCACCATGAGGTTATATCGGGCGAACCCGCTGTTGACCGTTCTCCTGAGATGCCTGGGCAGGGGGCATTCAAACCCAAACTTCTGGAAAAACCTGTCATAAGCCTCGATGCGTGTGGTGATCTCCTCGAGCGTCTCGCGTCGCCGCATTCTTCGGAGCAGCTTTCGCTTGTATTGATCGAAGCCGGGTGGGTTGAAAAAATTCCGGCATCCCGATATCAGGGTAAGCCCGAAGGCGAGGTCCGGATATTGATCCACGTATGCGGCTGACTTGCAGAAACGAAAACCTTGCTCCATCAGGATCTCCTTCGTGGTTCGTTGACCTTTCGATATATCTGCCGTACAGGGGCCCTCTCAGTCCTGCGCGGCAGTGTCGACGGTTGTCTGCATCCGGCTCACGACCCGTTTAATCGTTGGCCCGTGGTAGAGCATGGCCACATGGCAGATGGGATCGGTCAGTTCCTCTTTCCAGCCGGACGGAGGCTTGAGAGACGCCGAAGGAAGGACCATATTGTCTACCGGCGAGCGGAGGGCCGTGCAGGACACACTGGAAGGGTTGTGAATTCCATCCAGTTCTTGGATTAAGGGGCTGCCGCAGGCCAGACTCTTCGCCAGACGTCCCATACCGAAGACGACCGCCTTGCTTCCGCCGAATGGCGTTCCCAGGGTAAGGATCATCTTAACGGCAGGTCCCCTGGAAGCATCTTTCCTTCCGGCATAGGCCTTTGCCAGGAGCCCGCCGAGGCTGTGCCCGACCATGACGATGGCTTCCCCCGGAAATGCACGGCTGATCTCCATGATCCATTCATCCAGTTGACCGTAGATCTCGTGGAAATCGGCGCGCCGGCTGTTGTAATGAAATGCGTAAACCCTGTCATATCCCGCCCGTCTCAGCCACCCCCTGTAACGAACCCATGCACTCGGATTGTGGTAGAGACCGTGGATCAGAATTACGGGGGGAGAGGATGCGCTTCCGGTTTTCGGCCCGGGCCGCCAGAGGCCTCTGATCAGACCCAGCGGATAACAGGCAATCGCGACGATGTGGCTCAGCACGCTTGAGAAAGTCCCCCTCAGGATCCAGGAGGTCGTCCTGCCTCCGGATATGCGGGCCAGCTCATCCCTGTAGGCCGAATTGGCCGTCTCGTACCAGAAGAGGATGTATGTGGCCGCGGGAAAGAACAGAAAGACGGTGATCAAAATCAGAAAAAAAATGAGTCCCATCATACGTTCCTGTTTTGCCCTTCAGATACCCATCTTCAATTCCTGAATCCCTAAATTCCTCACTTCGCCACCCTAAACCGTGTACAGCATGACCAGGCACCGGGTCGGCTCATTGGACAGGCTCTTGAGCTTATGGGGGATATCCGAGTTGAAATGGATGCATTCCTCTTTCTTGAGGACGTGGATCTTACCCCCCAGTGTCAATTCCAGGTCACCGTCCATCACATAAATGAACTCCTCCCCTTCGTGCCTGTATTCCACCGGTTTGTGCGCGTGATGAGATTCAATGGTCACCATAAAGGCGCGCAGGTGGCTTTTCTCGGCCCCGGGGGTCAGGGTCTGGTAGGAATAGCTCCGCGTGCGCTTCACAAAAGCCTGGACACGCTGGTCCCGGATCGCGGCCTGCTCCTCCTTGTGAAGAAACGTCCCCGGATCGACGCCAACGGCCCCGGCGAGGCGCACCAGAAAACTCACGGGCGGGGAGGTTTCTCCCGATTCCACCTGGGCGATGAAGTCCGGGGTCTGACCGGTCGCCTGCGCCAGGGACTCCCGCGACCATCCCTGGGCCTCCCTCAGTTTTGCGATCTTTTCTCCGAAGCCTTGTATTGTCGACCGAAGCCCCCTATCATATGTCAGGGCATCCGCCAGATTACGCATGACCGTCTTCTTGGCCATGGCGATAAGAATCGGCACAACGCTCCTTGCATCCGCCACAATCCCCAGGTCCGCCACCTGGAAAATGGGCGCATCCGGGTCACGATTGATGGCAACGACGGTCTTGGCCTCGGTAATGCCTGCCGTGTACTGGACCGCCCCGGATGTACCGATGGAAAAAAGCAGATTCGGCCTTACCGTCTTGCCCGTCTGACCGATCATCCGCGCTTCCTCAACCCAGTGATCGAGAACCGGGGGCCGGGTCGCCCCCACCTCGCCGCCAAGGGCCGCGGCCAGTTCTCGGACCAGCCCGAACCCCTCCATGCTCCCCAGACCGGCCCCGCCGACGATCACTGTTTCAGCTGTTTCCAGCTTAAGACGCTCAGTCGGTTCAGGCGAAGAGGAGAGGCGTGTGAGCCCCCTGATTTCATGGGGCGAATCCACCCGGATCCGTTCAACCGCCCCCGGGTCGCCGGGGGCATCCGCCGGAGGACACACATGGGGCTGAACCGTGGCAAACCCGGTAACGCGCGGGTTTGAAAAAATAATTTCAGCCAGTATCTGGCCCCCCCAGGCAGGGCACGCCCCCACGATCCCGTCTTCATCGATCCAGAGATCCGCACAGTCGGCAATCAGGCCTCCATCCCGGATCCGGGCGGTTCGGGCGGCCAGTTCCCTTCCAAAGTCGGTCAGGGGAAACAACACCAGAGAGGGAACACGTTTCCTGACCAGATCGGCCAGGGCCTTTGAATAGACGTCACACGCCGGCACGGCAAAGGCATCGCTTTCGAGCCGGCAGACCCGGTCTGCGCCGTGAGCCACCCACGCCTTTTCCGCATCGCCCATGTGAACGCGGCTGTCTGTTATGGGGATGTCTGCCGGCGAATCTCCCGGCGGGCCCAGGCAGACCACAACAGCCTTGCCTCCTGCGGTGCGGGACAGCTCCCGTGCCTTGGCCAGTACATTGAGGCTGAACCCGAACAGCCTTTCGTCTCTCAGGTCCCCAAAGACCCAGATGTCTTTTGTGAGGTTTTCAGTCATAAATTATCGTTATGAAGGCGCCATGCGGTTCGGATGCTGAGCTGTTGAGCCAACACCCGCTTATCAGCTTATCAGCCATTATCCAGCATCCATCTCCTATCCAATCATCCCGGACGCGTTCAGTCGCTTCATGAGGGCATCTGCCTGTTCCGCCGGGCTTCCCTTCAGAAACGCGCATCTTTTCTGATGCGTTACCCTTGAAATCGAGCGCACACGGGTGGGAGAACCTGCGTCACCTACCTCTCCCGGGTGGAGCCCCAGGTCGTTCAGATTCCAGAACGTCACCTTCTCTTCTTCAAAGACCGGCCCGATCCTCCCGAGATCAATGTCCCTCGGCTGTGCGGCCCCCGGATGGACGGTCAGCGCTGCCGGGAATACAATGTCGAACCGCTCCGTAAAATGGTCGGCGGTCCGTTCAACCTGGAGTCCGGATTCAACGGGTTCGATCGAATGGACCCCGCCCACCAGAGGTATATCGAGGAGCACCGCGGTCTGAGGCCCTACCTGGCCGGTATCGCTGTCGGCTGCTCGCGTTCCGAAAAGGACCAGATCAAAAGGGCTCAGCCTGCGTATGGCAGCAGCCAGTGTGGTGGAGGTTGCAAGGGTGTCCGATCCGGCAAAGGCCGGATCACAGGCCAGGACACCCTGATCGACGCCCATGGCCCGTGCCTCGGTAAGGGTGGACAGGGTCGACTCAGGCCCCATGGAGAGTGCGGTGACCGTGCCGCCCCTGGCTTCTCTCAATGAAAGGGCTGTCTCGAGGACAGGCCTGTCAAATGGGTTCATCTCGACCGAATCATAGGAGCGAAGCGCGCCTCCCGAGCCTGCGGTCATGCTGACCGCCTTGATGCATACGATGATGTGCATATCACCCTATCAATCCCCTGGCAATGACCATCCGGTGCACCTCGGAGGTCCCCTCGTAGATCCGGGTCACCCTGGCATCCCGGTAATACCGCTCAACAGGGTATGATTTTGAATAGCCATACCCTCCGTGGATCTGGACCGCCATGTCCGTTACCCTGCAGGAGGCCTCCGAGGCATAGAGCTTTGCCATGGCCGACGCCTGGGAAAAGGTCCTGCCCATATCCCTGAAGGCAGCCGCACGGTATGTCATGAGTCTGGAGGCGTCCACAAGGGTGGCCATATCCGCCATCATCATCTGAACAGCCTGGTGCCTTTCAAGAGGAACTCCGAACTGCCGGCGCTGTCTGGCGTAGCGGAGGGTTTCATCCAGGGCCGCCTGGGAGATCCCGGTCGATTGGGCCGCTATTCCCATCCTCCCCGTATCCAGGGCTGCAAGGCCGATCCTCAGCCCCTGCCCCTCTTGTCCAAGGAGGTTATCCGCGGGAATCCGGCAGTCGTAGAGACGAATGGAGCTTACCGGGTTTGCCCGCATCCCACAGAGGTCTTCAAGATCTCCTGCCACAAAACCCGGCATGCCCCGCTCGGCGACAACAACACTGATCTCCCTGCGTCCGGCTCCCGGGTTGGTTCGAACAAACATGAGGCAGGTATCGGCAATGCCCCCGTTGGTCACAAAGACCTTGTTGGCATTGACCAGATAGGTCTGTCCGTCTCGAACAGCGGTCGACTCGATGCCGGCCGCATCGGATCCGGCATTGGGTTCGGTGAGGCAGAATGCCCCGATCTTTTCCCCCCGCGCAAGCGGAGGCACCCATTTCCGTTTCTGGTCTTCTGATCCGAAGGCGAGTATGGGGTAGACTGCCACGCTGTTGTGAACCGTCACACAAAGCCCGAGGCCTGCGCAGACACTTGAGATTTCCTCAATAACGATCGCATAACTCAGGGCGTCCAGGTCCGCACCCCCCATCTCCCTGGGCGCCTGAATCCCAAAATACCCGAGCCGGCCCATCTTCTCTGCGACTTCCCACGGGAAGCGGGCTTCCTGGTCGATTTCCCTGGCAACCGATCTCAGTTCGGCATCACAGAACCTGCGGACCGACCGGCGCACCACACGATGTTTTTCTGATAAGCCGCTGTCCATGAACGACGCTATGATACCTTCCTGTATACGCCCCTGTTCACATTCTCAATCTTCCCCTGCTTCTTGAGCCTCAGGAGAACGTTATAGAGCTTTTTCTTATCAAAGCCGGTTTTTTCTGCCAGCAGATCGATTCCCACAGGCCCTGTCTCACGGCTTATGGCCGCGTACACCCTATCGGATGCAGTCGCTCCTTTTGTTCCCTGCGAGCCTGGCTCTTTTTCGGCCTTCCGGGGCCCTCTCTTGGCGGGTGGCGCGTCTCCTGTCTCACGGACCGGGACAGGTCTGACCGGGGATCGGGCAGCATCGCCTCCGCTCTGCTCTGCAAAAGACTCCAGCTTGTCGGCGATGACCTTGACCCCCTGCGCCAATATCTTCAAACCGTCGCTCACCGTCTTCAGAAACATTTCCATTTCTTTCATTGTCCGTTACCTCCCTTGCAAGGATGAACACTGGGCAGATAAGGCGACCGGCCCTTTGAATAACGATTCGCGACGCCGCTCCCAAACACAGGGCGGGTCACCGTACTCCCGGTCCCGGTTCACCCGCCCGATCCCGCTGCGACCGGATCCTATTCCGTCACATTGAGGGACTGTTCCTATTTCAGATATCTCCGGGTATTGCTGATCGTTGCATCCTCACACCTTACGTTTCAGGGTCCATGTTACTACAAACCCTGTTTGAATGTAAACCCCCATATTAACAAGCACACGTCGGTTTACGTCTTCGATCGAAGCGATCACGCGTGCCTCATCAACACTTGACATCAGCCGAACCCGGCACTACGATTCCTACCCTGCAACAGGGTGTGCTGGGAAGTTCGATTTAAAGATGGCGCGCAGGAAACAGGCGGCCGCTGAACCCCAAACAAATGGAGTCCCGGGGGTGCTGTGACGGACAGGTTTTCTATCGAAGCATTTCATCGCCAATATGAAACCGATACATCGGAACTCGTGGTCAGAAACCGTCGGTTCCGGTTCTTTGTGCCGAAATCTCTTGACAGATTTGTGGCCGCGGGGGGCGTCTTCCACGACTTTCCGTTATGGGCCAAGATATGGGAGGCCTCTGTTGTATTGTCGGACCATCTCGCCGCCATGCCGGTTGACCCGGAAAGAGGCCTTCTCGAAATCGGCTGCGGTCTCGGCGTCGCGGGCGTTGTAGCCGCTGCCTTCGGTCATCGGGTCACCATGACGGAATACAATCCGGATGCACTCAATTTTGCAGCGGCGAATCTCCATGCGAATCTGTCTGCCGACAATGCAGCAGGCATTGAACTGGCCCGGCTGGACTGGAACCGGCCGCAGTTGAAAAGGCGCTTTGATGCCATTGTGGGGTCGGAGGTGATCTACAAGGAAATGGATTTTCAGGCCATCCTGAAGCTCTTCGAGACCTGCTTGAAGCCTTCGGGAGAGATCATCCTGGCGGAAGGCGTTCGGAAGACCAGCATGGAATTCTTCAGGCAGGTCTCCGGTCGTTTTAATATCTCAGCCCAGAAGAAAGCCCTTCGCTCCAGGGAAGAGGTCTTCCCGGTCATTCTGGCCAGGATGCGGTTCAAGAGCCCTTAGGAAAACGATGTTATTTCCCCACCTGGGAGTCCATGTCAAACTGTGAGAAGGACCCCAGACTGGCAGAGGCCGGCTTCGGAGAATAGGCGGTGGGTTGCGTCCCTTCCTTGAATGACTGGAATACGGTCTCCCTGGAGTGGCTTCCGGCAAGGAGGCCGGTCTTTGTGTCGATCTTGGCAAAGACAACGCTCTCGGGGACCTTGAAATCCGTTACCGGACTTCCATCGAGCGCACCCGACATAAACGCGAGCCATATGGGACTCGCCGCCCTTGAACCGGTCTCTCCGTCGCCCATCTCCCGGGAATCGTCATACCCGACCCAGACCCCGGCGACAAGATCGGGGGTATAGCCCAGAAACCAGGCATCCTTCAGATCGTTGGTGGTCCCGGTCTTCCCGGCGGCCGGTCGTTTGAGTGCCCTGATTCTCCACCCTGTCCCTTCGGTAATAACGGCCCTCAAAAGATCCGTCATGACAAACGCGGTCTCCCGTGAAATGACCTGACGGGTTTCAGTCTGGTTCTCTTCCAGGACATGGCCATCCCGGTCGACCACCCGTTTGACAAAAATGGGCTTAACCAGCATGCCGCCGTTGGCAAACACGGTATAGGCCCTGGTGATCTCCATAAGAGAGACTCCGGAAGAACCGAGGGCCAAGGAAAGGTCGGGCGTCATTTCAGACACAATGCCCATATTGCGTGCGTAGTCGATAGCGTAGTCTATCCCGATATTTTTGAGTATCTTGACGGTAATGACATTTCTGGATTTTGCGAGACCGGTCCGGATCAGTGTGGGCCCGTAAAACTTTTCTTTGTAATTCTTGGGCTTCCAGGCCTCCCCCTCAGAGTTCCGATCCGATACATAGGGCGCATCCATGATAACGGTTGCCGGCGTCATCCCCTTATCGAGGGCCGCCGCATAAATGAGCGGCTTGAATGCGGATCCGGGCTGCCGGCGGGCCTGGATCGCCCGGTTGAACTGACTGGCGCCAAAGTCCCGGCCGCCCACCAGGGCCTTGACCTCTCCGGTTTCAGGTTCCATGGCCACGATCGCCCCCTGGACAACAGGGACCTGTTCCAGGGACACTTCCCAGTTGAAATGCTCTGCCGCGCCGGACTGCGTTCCTCCCTTTCCGGTATCGGCATCCGGGAGGGTCTCGCCACCGCGTTTCAGGAGGCGAACCAGGACAACATCCCCGGGACGCAATGCCTGAGAGGGCCTTCTGATCGCGGCCTCATAATAGGGAACATCCTTATCGGGTTTTCTGGCCCACTTCATTTCTTTGAGAGAAAGACGGGCCGTCTCTTCCCCGAGATCGATGGTCACCTCTCTCCTCTCATCATCGACCCCGGCCACAAGGCCATGAACCACCGCCCCAGCCTTCAGCGGCTCTGACAAAAATTCCCGAATAGCCTTTGTCCTGAAATCGACAGACTCCCGGTCTGAGAGATGCCTGAGAGGACCCCTGTAGCCTTCCCTTTTGTCTAATTCAGCCAGACCCTTGTTGAGGGCCTCACTGGCCAGGCCATGCATGTTCAAATCCAGGGTGGTGTAAACCTTCAGGCCCCCTTTGTAGAGGAGATCTCTACCATATCTTTTAAGAAGATATCGCCTGACATGCTCTGTAAAATAGGGCGCCCGGTCAAAGACATTTTCCCCTCCAGAATGAATATCGAGGGGTGCGTTCAGGGCCGTTTCAAACGTTTCACGGTCGATCAGCCCTTCCTCCAGCATCCTCCCCAGCACATAGGTCTGCCGTGCCTTGGCACGTTCAAAATGGTCAACGGGCGAGTACCTGGCAGGGGCCTGAGGCAGGCCTGCCAAAAGGGCCGATTCAGCGAGCGTCAGTTCTTTGACCGGCTTGTCAAAATAGGTCCTCGCGGCCGCCTCCACGCCATACGCCCCCTGCCCGAGGTAAATCTGGTTGAGATACAGGTACAGGATATGGGTCTTGGAGAACTCTTTTTCAAGCTGGAGAGACAAAATGGCCTCCCTGACCTTCCTCCGGTAGGTCCGCTCGACATTCTTGAGGAGGAGGGACCTGGTGACCTGCTGGGTAATGGTGCTCCCTCCCTGCCTGATCTTTCCGGTAGTCAGATTCTTGAGGAAGGCCCTGAAGATACTCTTGATATCCACCCCTTCGTGCTCAAAGAAACGGGAGTCTTCCGCTGCCACGAAGGCCTCGATCAAATGTTTGGGCGCCTGGTCCATGGGAATGATAGAACGCTTTTCATCCCACAGCCTCCCGATGACCTCGCCGTCATTGCTGAAAATCTCCGTAATAATCGGGGGCCGGTATTCTCTCACCGATCCGATGTAAGGGAGATTGCTGGACCAGACGTACCAGAAGTAGGCCCCGGTGCAGAGACACAAAAAAACCACCGCCAGGAGGCTCCATGTCAGGATCTTGAAAAACTTTTTCATGCGAAAATCACCTTAACAAAGCCGGAATGCGCTGCCATTCAACATAGCCGTGTTTCAGCCTTCGATCAAGGAAATAATAGGAAAGGCGGGAGGCATGAGGCGTCAGGCACAAGGTGTTATTTTTAGCTATCCGAGCCTTTAAGCTGTTGTGAAAGCAGCTATTGATTACCCATCAGGTTATCAGCCGGCAGCCAGGGGGCAGGAGCCGGCAACATTACCAAATTGTAACGCCTCGGAAAGGTTGGGGCAAGGGTTGGATGTTATGTTACTGCCAGCATCGGCGGCACATGTCGTTGCGGGGCATCGATTCAGCAAGAGGGTTTCAAGAAAGGAGGGGTGTAGATGAAAACAGGAAATACATCGAGACGATTGTTGACGGGGAAGAGAGTTGTAGCAACGCTTATTGTTCTTTTGGCGGGGGTTTTTGCCATTTCCACCCTTTACACGGTTCCCGAGAGCCGAGCCACGGCCAGTGCGCCAGGGCTCTCGCCGGAGAGCTTCTCGGCCCTGGCTGAGAAGAACAGCCCGGCCGTTGTGAACATACGGGCCGAGAAAAACGGAAAATGGGGGTCTCCCCTGGCGCCGCGCTTCAAGGGGGGGCCGATGCCCAAAGATGACCCCTTCCATGATTTTTTTGAAAAGTTCTTTGGCGGGGGACCGCAGAGGGAGTTCAAGCAGCGGAGCCTGGGTTCAGGGTTCATCATCGACAAGGACGGGTATATCGTCACCAACAACCACGTGGTGGAAGGGGCTGACAAGATCAAGGTAATTCTGAAAGACGGAGGGGAATTTGACGCCGAGGTCAAGGGCCGCGACCCCAATACGGATCTGGCCCTGATCAAGATTGTATCGGCCAGGGATCTCCCGGTCATTCAGTTGGGCGACTCGGATGCCCTCAAGGTCGGGGAATGGGTCCTGGCTATCGGCAATCCCTTTGGTCTGGAGCACACGGTCACCGCGGGCATCATCAGCGCCAAGGGCCGCGTCATCGGTTCCGGACCCTACGATGATTTCATCCAGACCGATGCCTCCATCAACCCGGGCAACAGCGGCGGCCCCCTCATCAACATGGAGGGCAACGTAGTGGGCATCAACACCGCCATCATTGCCGGAGGGCAGGGGATCGGATTTGCCATCCCTGTAAACCTGGCCAGGGGAATCATTGACCAGCTCAAGACCAGGGGAGAAGTGACCCGGGGCTGGTTAGGAGTCGGGATACAGGATCTCACGCCGGCGCTGAAGGAATACTACGGGGTCAAGGAAGGAGAAGGCATCCTGGTAACCCAGGTGTTTCCCAATGATCCGGCAGACAATGCAGGCATCAAGAGGGGAGATATCATCCTGGAGGTGAACGGCCACAAGGTGGAGACCGGACGGGAACTGAGCCGCATGATTGCCGAATCCCCTGTCGGTCAGGAAGTGGCGCTTGTGGTGCTTCGCAAGGGAAGCGAAAAGACATTCCGCGTCGAGCTTTCCAAAAGAAAGGAAACGGAACGTGCGGATGCGGGTAGCGTGCCTGAAAGCAAAGAGGCCTTCGGCATTGCGGTGTCGAATCTGACGTCTGAAACCGTGCGGCAGTTCAATCTGAAAGACAGCGAAGGCGTGATTGTGGTCGCTGTGGAACCGGACAGCAAAGGCGAAAAGGCAGGCATCCTTTCGGGAGATATCATCCGCGAGATCAACCACCAGCCAGTGAAAGATGCGGATGACTATGAAAAGGAAATCGGAAAAGTCAAATCCGGAGAAACCGTCTACTTCTACATCCTCAGGCCCGGCAAGGGCTTCATGGTCATCAAGCTCACCAAGTAAGCACAAGCGATAATCCGCCCCGGACATCCGGGCAGGGGAGAGTGCCGAAGCCTGCCGGATGTCCGGAACCCCTTCCATTTTGATCATCATATCGACATAATATAAACTTCATGCTTCCCTAACATAAGCCTAACACATCATCGCCATTTTAATGCACCTTGTTTAAGGAAAGACACGGGATAAGAGCACTATCCCCGATAAACCGAAACACATCATTTGTCAGCACCGATCTGACCTGCGGGTCGTCGGCAAAAGGAGGCACATTATGGAAAACAAGCGATACGTCAATCAATTACACTGGGTATTCGATCTCCCTCAGACAGCCGGATTGGCCCCTGAGGGGAGGGAACCCACCCGCGTCATGTTGTTCTATGACAGGACAGCGAACCTCATGCAGGTCGAGGTCCTGGACCGAGAACTTCCCGCTGATGTCCGGGAGAATATCTCAACGTGGTTGCACAATAACGGTCATTTGTGCGACATGATCAACGACCTGACCTGACACAACCGCCCGTCTCCCATTCCTGCCTAAAGCTCTTCTCCCCTTTCATAATTCATTTCACTCATTACGCACTACTAATCTTTCGCTCACAAAACCCTAACCCGAACCATTCATGATCGCCCAAATTGCAGAATACATACACGTTCAGAGAGGAGGTGAAACAAGGAGAAGTCCTGAGGAGAGAGTCATCGCCATATGGACAAGCGATGTGACGCAATGAAAATTGAGTGAAAGGAGAATAATACCAATGAAGAAGATCACGCTTGTTGTATTTCTGATGGGCGCCTTCCTGCTGAATCCGGGTATGGCGCCTTCACATGCCTCTCAAGTTGATGTGTTGATCAACAAACTGGTTGAAAAAGGGATTTTGAGCCAGCAGGAGGCGGGCCAGCTTCTGAATGAGATGCAGAAGGAGGGGGCCAGGCAGGAGACAACGGTCAAAGAGACCGCGGAAAAGGTCGCCAAGGAGACAGCCGCCAAGACCGTCAAAGAAGAGTCGAAGAGCTGGGCCAAGCTGCCCAAGTGGGTCAACCGGATTCACTTCAAGGGAGACTTCCGGCTTCGTTACCAGTATGAGGACAAAAAACATGATGACGGCGAAAAGACGAACCGGAACAGGGGGCGCTACAGATGGCGCTTTGGTGCCGTGGCCGATGTGACCGAAGACAAGAAGTGGCAGGTAGGCTTCGGACTGGCCTCCGGCAGCGGAGATCCTCGTTCCACCAACCAGACCTTTACCAATGACTTCGAGACGCCCGATGCCCGGATCGACTATGCCTATGCTCAGTTTCAGCCATTCAAGGAATGGAAGATCATCGGCGGTCAGTTCAAAAACCCGATTTATCAGACCAAGGACCTGGTCTGGGACTCGGATATCCGGCCCCAGGGCGTTACAGCCCCGTTCAACTACGAGTTCAATGACCAGTTCGGGTTCTTTTTGACACCTGCCCTGTTTGTCCTTCAGGAGTTTAACTCAAAAGAAGAAACCGCATGGATGTTTGTGCTGCAGCCGGGTGTCACAATCAATCCCACCAAGGACACCTGGATCAAGCTGGCAGGGACATGGTATCTCAACAGGGACGTTAAAGGCAACCAATTCGCATACAGCGCCGGGACCAACTCCACGGATTCGGACGGCAAGCTGCTGTATAACTACTCATCCATCGCCGTGGACGGCGAGGTCGGCTTCAAGTTCAATTCATACGTCCAGAAGCTGGCCTTTTTCGGACAATTCATCAAGTCTGATGCGGACAACGACAATGTCGGATGGCTGGGAGGTGTGAGATTCGGACGAAGTGTCAAGAAGCTGGCAGACTGGGAAGTCAAGTACAACTACCGGCGTCTCGAAAAGGATGCGGTGCTCGACTTCCTGCCGGACAGCGATTTCTACGGCGGCGACACCAACGTGGAGGGCCATGAAATCGAGCTCAAGTTCGGCCTGGCAAAGAACGTGTGGCTGGCCCTGGACTACTATCGGAGTCAGAAGATCGATCATGCTCCCGGGAAGACAGACGAACCCCAGAACCTCTTTCAGTTCGACGTGAACTTCAAGTTCTGATAACCCGTTGCGGCATCCCACCGTCCGAAAGGGCAAAGGATGCGTTGAATGCAGTGCTAATAGAATGTTAACGTGACCTTAATATAAATCTAACAATTCAGGACTATCGTAATCAGCAACGAAACGAGGTCAGGTGGGTTCAAGGCAAAGCAGTGTGAACCCTCTCCAAACACTTTCAATCCTATGGAGGAAAAGATGAAAAACAAGGTTATTGCAATCATGGCGTGTCTTGTGGCCGGGCTTTTTGCGGCAGATACGGCACGGGCAGGAAACATTGTGATCAAGGGATCGACGACCGTGCTTCCCATCGCACAGAAGGTCGCTGAGGCCTACATGAAACAGAATCCGGACGTCAAGATATCCATTTCGGGCGGCGGTTCCGGCAACGGCATCAAGGCGCTTGTTGACGGATCGACGGACATTGCCGACAGCTCCCGGTTCATCAAGCAGAAGGAGGTCGATCTGGCCGTCAAGAACGGCATCTATCCGGTCCCCTTTGCAGTTGCCTATGACTGTATCGTACCTGTGGTCCATCCCGGTAATTCAATCGTCAATATCACCCTGGCGCAGCTGAAAGATATTTACATGGGAAAGGTCAAAAACTGGAAAGAGATCGGCGGGCCGGACCAGCCTCTGGTGGTCATCTCGCGGGATACCTCTTCAGGCACCTATGAGGTCTGGCACGAAAAGGTCATGAAAAAGGAGCGGGTCTACCCGGGAGCCCTCCTCCAGGCCTCGAACGGAGCGATTTGTCAGGCGGTGGCAAAAAACAAGAATGCCATCGGCTATATCGGTCTTGGGTATCTGAACAGCGACGTGAAGGCTCTGATGGTGAACCGGGTCGCCGGGTCGGAGGAAACGACCCTGAACGGGACCTATCCGATCAGCAGGCCGCTCTTTATGTTCACGCCGGGATGGCCCCAGGGGGATGTGCTCAATTTCATCAATTTTGTCTTGAACCCGGATAAGGGACAGAAGTATATTTCGGAAGCAGGATATGTGCCCCTTTATTGATGGATGACCCGGTGAGGCAGTGAGGAACGGCGTTTCACCGGACCGGATTATCCATGGAGAATAAAGCGAAGGAACGCCCCGTGACACGTGAAAAAAACCTGTCACGGGGCCCAAAACCGTTGGACTGCATTATTTGAAAAGATGTAACATCAAGATCTGCCAAGTCCATGAACAGAATCGTTGAAGGATGGTTCGGATGTCAACCAGCACACAGACAGGAAGACGACGTCGAAGGAGGGAACGTACCATTCGGCACCTCTTCTTTGGCGTGGCCCTGGCCTCAATAACCACCCTCTTTATGATTGCCCTCTTCCTGTTTCTGGAGGGCATTCCCATTTTTAAAGACGTATCGGTCACGGACTTCATCTTTGGGCGACAATGGTATCCGACCGATGATCCACCCGACTTCGGGATTCTTCCCCTGATCGTAGCGTCCATAGCTGTGACGGCCGTTTCCTCCATGATTTCGATCCCTTTAGGCATATTGACCGCACTGTATCTTGCCGAGGGGGCCTCTGCGAGGGTGCGGGAGTGGGTCAAGCCGATCGTGGAATTGCTGGCCGCCCTCCCTTCAGTGGTCATCGGGTTTTTCGGCATGGTCATTGTGGCGCCGGTTCTCCAGCAGATCTTGGACATCCCCACAGGGTTGAATCTCTTCAATGCCTCATTGATGCTGGCCTTCATGTCGATTCCCACCATCTGCAGCCTCTCGGAAGATGCCATCTTCAGCGTTCCCGTGGAACTGAAAGAAGCGTCTTTAGCCCTGGGCGCCACTCAATGGGAGACCATCGCACGCGTCATCATCCCCGCATCCATTTCCGGGATATGCACCGCCGTCATCCTGGGAATGTCAAGGGCCATGGGAGAGACCATGGTCGTGCTCATGGTCGCAGGGGGCGCTGCCATGATCCCCACGTCGGTGTTTGACCCGGTAAGGCCCATGCCCGCGAGTATCGCCGCAGAGATGGCAGAGGCGCCCTTTCAGAGCGACCACTACTACGCCCTGTTCGCCACTGCCATTATCCTCTTTCTGTTTACAATGGCCTTTAATGTGATTGCAGAGCAGATTTCACATCGCTACCGGCAGGTGGGGGCGGCGACGCTGTGATGGGAAGAGGCGCAAAACAACCCGTCCTGATGATAAGCGGGATACCCCGTAACCATGGTCAGGAATGAACAGGATCAACCGATGAAAGGGGTTAACAAGAGTAATGGCTTGCAGCCTCGGCGAAAGGTGGTCCAGGGGGTCATGTTCGGCCTTTTCAGGGTCGCGGCGGTCATCAATGGGATCGCCCTGCTGGTGGTCATTTATTTCCTCGTGGTAAGGGGCTGGCGTGCCATCAACTGGACATTTCTCACTCAGCCGCCCATCGATTCCATGACCAGGGGAGGCATTCTTCCCTGTATCATCGGGACCCTCTGCCTCGGCCTTGGCGCCATTGTTGTGGCGCTCCCGATCGGCGTTGCGTCGGCCGTCTACCTGAACGAATATGCGCGCCCCGGCCGGATTGTCCGTTTCATCCGGCTGGGCATCAACAACCTTGCCGGCGTTCCATCCGTAGTCTTCGGGCTTTTCGGGCTGGCATTTTTTGTGGTATATTTAAAGATGGGTGTGAGTATCCTCGCCGGGTCTTTGACCCTGGGCGCACTTACCCTGCCGGTCATTATCGGGTCCACGGAAGAGGCCCTGAGGACGGTTCCGGACACATACAGGGAGGCATCCCTGGGACTGGGAGCAACCAAATGGCAGACCATCTACCGGGTGGTCCTTCCGGCAGCCCTGCCGGGGATTCTAACCGGGACCATCTTGGGGCTCAGCAGAGCGGCCGGGGAAACCGCACCGATTATGTTCACGGCCGCGGTCTTTTACACCCCCTCATTGCCCACATCTGTCTTTGATGAGATCATGGCGCTTCCGTATCATATCTATGTGCTGGCCACGGCGGGCACTGAGATCGAGGCCACGCGTCCCCTGCAGTATGGGACGGCATTGGTATTGATCGTCCTTGTACTCGGGTTGAACCTTATTGCCATTGTCTACCGGTCCCGTCTCAGGAAGAAGCGATAACGGTGATGACTGAAACCGGGAAACCTTGAATCTGATGATGTTGCAGCCAACGGTCTGCTCTTAGACAGCAATGGAAAACACAGCAAAAATGTCGGCCCAGAATCTTGATTTCTATTACGCCGATTTTCGTGCACTTATCAGTATTTCGCTGGACTTTTACGAAAACCAGGTAACCGCCCTCATCGGCCCCTCGGGGTGCGGCAAAAGCACCCTGCTGCGCTGCCTCAACCGGATGAACGACCTGATCCCTTACAGCAGGGCCGAGGGCAGGGTCCTCCTTCACGGGGACAATATCTACGATCCGAGCGTGGACGTGGTCACACTCCGCCGGCGTGTGGGCATGGTCTTTCAAAAACCGAATCCTTTTCCCAAGAGCATTTTTGAAAATGTGGCCTACGGGTTGCGCGTCAATGGCATGAAGGATAAAGGTTTCCTGACGAACAGGGTGGAGACCAGTCTGAAGCAGGCGGCCCTGTGGGATGAGGTGAAAGACCGGCTCCATGACTCGGCCCTGGGCCTCTCCGGGGGTCAGCAGCAGCGGCTCTGTATTGCCCGGGCCATGGCGGTGGAACCGGAGGTCCTCCTCATGGATGAGCCGGCATCGGCCCTGGACCCGATCGCCACCCAGAAGATCGAAGAATTGATCCATGAATTGAAAACAACTTACACGATCATTATTGTCACCCATAACATGCAGCAGGCCGCAAGGGTATCCGATGTCACGGCCTTCTTCTATCTCGGCAAGCTGATCGAGGTAGACCGGACCGAGACCCTCTTTACCCGTCCGAAATTGAAACAGACATCTGATTACATTACCGGGAGATTTGGATAAAACAGGGAGGCAATGAGGAAAAACCCATGGAAAGGCACTTACAAAGGGAACTGGAGCGACTGAAAAAGCGGATCCTCTCCCTCGGGGCCATGGTTGAGGAACGGGTACGCATGGCCATTAAGGCATTTGAGGTCAAGGACGGTGAACTTGCACGGTGGATTATCGAATCCGACACTGAAATCGATAATGCTGAAGTGGAAGTGGAAGAAGAATGCCTCAAAATCATGGCCCTTCACCAGCCGGTTGCAGTGGATCTTCGTTTCATCAGCGCCATTATCAAGATCAACAATGACCTGGAACGTGTAGGGGATGAGGCCGTCAATATCGCAGAGCGCGTGGCCAATATTGCCAGAAGGCCGCCCGTGAGGGTACCCTTTGAATACAGCACAATGGCCGAAAAGACTGAGGCCATGCTGCACAACAGCCTGGACGCCCTGGTAAACCTGGACGCGGATCTGGCCTATAAGGTTTGTCTGTCAGATGATGAGGTGGATGACATCAACAGGGATATCTACGAAAAGATCCGGGAAGTGATCAAGGCCAACCCCGATCGTGTCAGATATCTGATCAATCATCTCTTTATCGCCCGGCACCTGGAACGGATTGCAGACCATGCCACTAACATCGCTGAAGAGGTGATCTACATGGTGGAGGGCAAGATTCCCCGCCATAAAAGAAAGGTCCCCCCACGGGGAGACATGTAACATTCGATCCGTCCGGCGCCCAATATAAGGGGACGCCCTTGACTAACTGGATATAATTACATAGCATTCGCTTCATTATGGGAAAAAGGGGGCTGGTAATGCCGAGACAAGCAAGGCTCGATACACCGGGAACGGTTCATCATGTCATCATCCGGGGCATTGAAAAAAGACATATCGTTGATGACAACAAGGACAGGAAAAGCTTCGTAGACCGTATGGGCTCTCTTGGTCTGGAGACGAATACAGCCATCTACGCTTGGGCCGTGATGGGTAATCACGCACATATCTTCTTGCGGAGCGGTCCTTTGAGCTTATCAAATTACATGAGAAGGTTGCTTACAGGTTATGCGGCCTTTTACAACCGGCGGCATAACAGGCACGGTCATCTATTCCAGAACCGCTTCAAATCCATCGTGGTTCAAGAAGATGCATATTTTCAAGAAATTGTTCGCTATATTCATCTAAACCCATTAAGAGCAGGAATTGTCGGTACCATTTCAGAATTGGAACGTTATCCCTGGTGTGGACATTCTGTAATTTTAGGTAAACTGAAAAACGACTGGCAAAACAAGGAATATGTCTTGAAGTGGTTTGGCAAACGGATTGGAGATGCCAGAAGGGCCTATCGGAGTTTTGTTGAAAATGGCGTGAAACAGGGGCATCGGTCTGATCTGATTGGAGGAGGTCTTATTCGCTCTCAGGGAGGATGGGCCGCAGTAAAAGACATGCTTCGTCAGGGAGTGCGTGAAAAGTCGGATGAACGGATATTGGGGAGCGGTGCGTTTGTGCAGCAGTTGATTCAACAGTCTGACATACAAAGAAAACAGCAATTCTCCAGAACAGAGAATCTGGAACTGGCTATTCAACATATCAAAAAAAAATGTCGGGACGAGAGGATTGAGATAAATGTATTGAGAGCCGGGAGTCGGAGGCGAAACGTGTCAAAATTGAGAACTCGGTTAATTGAAGATCTGATTGTTGAGTTTGGCATCTCACTGGCAGAGACGGGGCGTCAGCTGGGAGTTTCCTCGTCAGCTGTCGCCAAAGCATTAGACCGTAGAAAACCAGAATTAAGTTAGTCAAATTAGTCAAGGGCGTCCCCATATGCTTGTTTCAGGGTTGATTTTTGAAACCTACAGATAACCGTAAGCAGTCCATCCTCCGTCAATGGTCAGGATTGAACCGGTGACGAAAGAGGCTTCCTCGCCGGCCAAAAACAGCGCGGCCCCCAAGACGTCCTTAACCTCTCCTATTCGTCCTTGCGGGGTTCGTTTTTCAATGGCGTCCACAGGCATGATCCCCCTCTCGATCAAATCCATAACCAGCTCCGTTCGGATATATCCTGGGGCAATCGCATTGACCCTGATTTTCTTCGCTGCCCACTCGCTGGCCAGGACCTTTGTCAGCATGTTCGCGGCGGCTTTGCTGGCGCAGTAGGCGGCTCGCATGGGCGCTGCCACAATTCCGTATACAGAGGTAATGTTGATGATAGAACCGCTTCCCTGAGCCATCATTTGCCTGCCTGCAGACTGGCAACCGTAAAAAACGCCAAAAAGGTCTGTCTCCACGGCCCGAACCCAGTCTTCCGGTGCAAGTTCTTCTGACGGATGTGCCATCGAAATACCCGCATTGTTGACCATGATGTCGAGTCGCCCAAATTTTTCAACAGCCGTGTCGACCACCGCCTGGATGCTTTCGCTTCGTCTTACATCCACTTTCACTGCAAGGGCCTGCCCGCCATTGCTATGAATGCCGTCGGCAATTGCTGTAAGAAGATCCATTGAACGGCTCGCGAGAATAACCGTGGCGCCCTCCTTCGCATAGGCAATGGCTATCCCCTTGCCAATTCCTTTGCTGGCCCCTGTTATGATGGCAACCTTGTTATTGAGTTTCATCTGCGCCCTCCAACTTTAGACTTTTCCAGAATTTTTCTGGCCTTCCGGTACCCTTTTCACATGAACTGCCGCTAACCCTTTGGGGCGAACGATAAGGGCTAAACTCCATCGCCGCCCTGTCCTCAGAATTCTTTTCTATTGGCTTTTATATGACGCGATTTCCACCGATATCAAACCGTAGAAGCCCTGCAGGCGACATGCGGCGTTTTCCATGCAGGCCGGAGCGCTGAAGGCTTGTTACCGGTTTATGTAGATTCTTCCAAGGCCCAGCGGTCTGGCGGACGGATGTCAAGGCAGACTATCCGTATTCATTCCTTAAGACACTTTTTAAGATTTTCCCTGTGCCCCCCCGGGGCATTTCATCAATAATCTCGGCTTCCCTCAATGCCTTAAAATGTGCTAAATTTTCGCGGCTGTAGGCGATGATTTCGTGAGCAGTCAATACTGCTCCGGGTTTGAGCACCACAATCGCTTTCGGGATCTCCCCCCATTTTACATCTTTCTTGCCAATAACGGCACATTCCAAGATGTCCGGGTGTGAGTAAAGAACCTGTTCTATCTCCAGAGATGAAATATTTTCACCACCGCTGATGATAATGTCCTTCATCCTGTCGCGGATATAAAGCGAGCCGTCAGACCCCATGGATACCAGATCTCCTGAATGATACCACCCCCCTTCCAGTGCCCTATGGGTCGCCTCATCTTTATTCAAATACCCTTTCATGACCATGTCTCCCCGAACGAGCAGTTCACCGATCGATTGGCCATCCCAAGGAAGTTCCCTTCCGGATTCGTCAATCACCTTAAATTCAACGCCTACCATGGGGAAGCCCCAGGTTTTATGGGCGCGGTGACGAAATATATCGGGAGCGAGCTCGGGGGGAAGCTCCGGAAATGCAATCAGAGGGCAGGTCTCGCTCATTCCGAATGCGCCGTGGACCGTACAGCCAAATACCTTTTCGGCCCTGGCACACATCCCGGTCGGCGGCGGCGCACCCCCGATGAGGATATCTTTCAGACTTGATAGGTCATAGGATGCCAGTTCAGGCACTTCCATGAGGACATTGATCATCGTTGGGACAATAAAAAACTTGGTTATTTTTTCGGTTTGAACCAGTTTCAGGACCTGAAGCGGATCAAACTTCTTGAGCATTACGTGGGTTCCGCCTTTGGCTGTCAAGTAGTGAGGCGTTCCCCAACCGTTGACATGAAACAGTGGGATTAGATGGAGTTGAATATCTGTCTCATGAACAGGGTAAGTGGCCATGGCAGACAGGGCATGGAGGTAGAGATTGCGATGCGTTAACATGACCCCCTTTGGGGGGCCGGTAGTGCCGCTCGTGTAAAAGAGTTCAGCCATATCGTCTTCTGCAAAGGGGTAATCACCGGCCGAACGCCTCGGCGCAGCAGGAGACCCTTCAAGGAGATTGTCATATTGGCCTTCGACCCACTCGGGCGGATTATCCATATTTTCCAAGATGTAATAGTGCTTCACCGAAGGGATGTTCTCCAATACAGGCGCCAGTTTTACAAGGAAATCCGGATCGATGAACACCACTTCGGGCTCTGCGTCCTGGATGATGTATTGAAAGTCTTGTGGAGCCAGCCTGATATTCAAAGGAAGCAAAACTCCTCCCATTTTTACGATGCCGTAATAACATTCCAGCAATCGATGGCAGTTGTAGCCCAAATAGGCCACTCTATCCCCGGATCGAACATTCAAATCCTCCAAGGCATTTGCCAGACGCTCCACCCGCTTCCCGAACTGCTCATAGGTCCATCGTTGCCCCTCACAGATGACCGCCGTCCTTGGACCAAAGAGTTTCAACGCCCTTTCCAAAAAACGAACCTGTGTCAGCGTAATATTCATGTTTGTAATCCCCTAACTGATATCTTTTGTATTCGTACGAACCTCGAACCGTCTTTCGCCCCAGTTGATTAGTCCAGTGCATCCACCTGGCCCAACAACCGGTTCATTATCTTCCCGCCGCTAAAAATGAGAACTATCGGCGTGCCGCCAACACCATAATTCTTTCTGAACACCTCCACCGAGTCCTCTTCCAGAAGACGCAGCCTCATCCTTTTGCCGTGACTTTTAGCCGCAATACGCTCGACAACATCTATCTGTCCCGGAAAGTCCGGATCTCGACGCATGCACCGTATCAGAACAGGCCTCCTTTCCTGGAGAATCTTTTCAAAATCCTCTAACCCGACTGCACGAATGGATATTTTTCTTTCCGATGATGGGTCACCCTAACGATGCCTGTTAGATCTACAATCAGGAGGAAATCCGTCAATACCACAGGGTACTGGTTTTCAATTCAACGAGGACCAGAGCCCTCAACGCTGTGCCACGGCGCAGACTCAGGTATTTGAGCGCCCAGTAGCGGAGGTGCCCGGAATGAGCAGGATTTACCTTAATTAAAAACCAAAGAGAAACAGCTGTCAAGCTGAATCGGGGACCACACTGTGTTGCGGAGGGAAGACAAAACGGGATACAGGGAACCCGCACATCTTGCGGTTACATCGCTGGTGGTCGTTTGCTTTAAAGTGCAACGTTGATGATATCAAATGATGATTGAACCATTTACTTGGGGCGTCGGCGTCAACAGATGTTGTTTCAAGTACTCATTTCAGCCGCTCAGTGCGATGTCCCGGCTGCCTTCATTGCCAAGCAATCCCGGCGGCCCCGGATGCCAGCCCTAAGAAAAAATGTCGGGCATTCACACCGAGCGAACGGACCCTGTACCCTCCCTCCTGAACGATCAGAGTGCGGAGGTTCAGTTCGCCGATGATTTTTCCGTTTTCAAAAAAATCCCCGGCTGTGAGTAGCCACGTCCCGGTCGGATCGTTCTTGGCCGGGTCGAGCCCCAGGCACACGACCAGAAATATGGGCTTGAATCTCCTGATACGGTTGATAGCCTTTTTGAGAGCCTCTCGATACTGAAGCCCGTTTACCACCTCCGGCAGAGGGATGTTCAGATTGTAGCCTTTCCCCAGCCCTTCTCCCTTTTCATCTTCAAACCCGGAGAAATAGGGGTAGGCCACACTCGGGTGACCGTGGATGGAAACCGTCAGGACATCCGCTCGTTCGTAGAAGATATCCTGCGTGCCGTTGCCATGGTGATAGTCCACATCCAGTATGGCCGTCTTTCCGTAGCGGCACAGATAGTGCGCCGCAATGGCGGCGGAATTGAAATAGCAGAATCCGCCGAATACATGACGCTCCGCATGGTGCCCCGGCGGTCGAACCAGGGCGTAGGTCATCCGATACCCTTCCAGGATCGCTTGGGCAGCGGTCAGGGCGCAGTCCACGGATCGTCGGGCCGCATCATAGGCATTCTGATTAAGCGGGGTAAATACGTCGATACAGAAATATCCGGCCCTCACCGGCAACTCTTTGGGCGGCCGGGCAGCATTCCGGATAGGAAACACATAGGGGTAGACCGATTTGTCCGGCGCCACCCTGGTGCACACCTTCTTCAGGTATTCCACAAACCGCCTGTCGTGGACCGCCGTGACATATTTTTCCGAAAAGCGGCGTATGGGCAGCAGGTCAAAAAGATCTGTTTTTTCAAGTTCCTTCAAAATGGATCCAACCCGCACGGGCGATTCCACATAACCGCGTTCGGTGACGTGATGAATCTGGTGTTTATCGCTGACCACCAGCCCGATCTGGTGCTCCATGGATCGACGGTGTCTACTGTTGAGGTTCCCGGATATGCTGACGCTCCGTCGCACGTATCTCGGTTCTCGAAAGCGGATCGGATCATCCTTGAAAGACGAAACCACTGTGTCGATATAGCCGGCCGGACACCTGGGTCCGTACTTACGCTCCAGGACCGCGCGGACAATGTTACGGCAGGAGTTGCAGGGAAGGGTTTCCGTTTGCCCCAGACCGTCGAACACGAGAAAGGGCGGACAGTCGTCGTCCGGTGAAAAGGGTGTTTCATAGGCGGTATGGATGATGGGGCGGGCGCCGTAACGCTCGTAAAATCGGAGCCGGGCCCGGTTCTCTTTAAGAAGTTGAGGGTCATGGCACAAAGCCGGATCATCGGGGAGGCACTCAAAAAACAGCCCGATGCATTTCAAGGCCCGTGTCTCCTCCCGGACCCTCTCGTAAAGCGCACCACCGATCCCGCCGCCCATCCGTTTAGGGTCTGCCGCCAGAAAATCGAGATAAGTGAAATTAAGGTCCGGCGCATGCATCATCAAGGCAAATCCCTTGACCACACGCCGTGAGCCCTCGGCTATCAGCAAAATGGTACGGAAACGAAACTTGAGCGGATTCCGCAATTGAAGTGGCAGCTTGTCTATATCCGCCTTGGAAAGGGCGTCAAACTGGGAATGGAGGATTTTCTGCACCTGCTCCACAGCAGCCCGATCATTGGGAAGCACATCATCATACACCCTTCGAATTCGAAACATGATTTTTTTCCTCATTTCATCACGACATGATTCGGTAAATAAGAGAAACACCCATGCCAAGGACGAGCAGGGTGGAAGGTATCCCGAACCGGAGATATTCAAAAAAGCCCAGGGCATACTGACGCCTGGCCCGCTCGGCCACGATGATGTTGGCCACCGAGCCGAGTAAGGTAAGATTTCCGGCCACGGTGGTAATAAAGCCCAGAAGGATCCATCCCATTTCCGAGTTACCCAGTTCGCCCAGATGAGGGCCCGTGAGCAGGACCATGGGTACGTTGCTGAGGAGGTTGGATCCGATGGTCATCAGGATCGTAAACAGGGAAAGCCCCTGGGAACCGGCAAAAGACACATACCCGGCCGATGCCGCCAGCCATCTTTCCACAATTCCCGTCTTGGCCAGACCGGCCATGACCATGAACAGGCAACAGAAGAAAATCAGAAGGGCCCAGTCCACCCGTGCAAAGGTCTCCCGCGGATCTTTTCGTTCAAGGAGCACAAGCACCATGACGCCGGCCAGCGCCGTATACCCAAGATGAAACCCGGCAAAAAATCCGCCAATCACCCCAACCGTAACGGGCAAAACCCGCTTAAGCCGTTTGGGGTCGGTTCGACCCGGGGAACCGGTGTCCTGGAGCAGCAGCTCGGGCGGAAGACGTCTCCCGTAAAAGAACCAGAGCAGTGCCCCGTTGACGAGCAGTCCGATCAGGGCCGGGGGTCCGGCGATCGCCAGAAAACGGGGGAATGGGATATGGCTGAAACTGGCAATGATCATATTCTGAGGGTTTCCCACCAGGGTGGCTGCGCTTCCGATATTGGCAGAGGTAGCCAGCGCTATCAGGAACGGGCCCATGGGCAAGTTGGCCCGCACGCACAGGGAAACCAGCACCGGCGTCAGGAAAATGCAGACCGTATCGTTCACCAGGAATGCGGAAAGAGAGCCTGATACAAGGCATGTAGACCACAGGAGCGTCACGGGTCGCCTGCATGCAGAGAGGATGGTCTGCGCCAGCCACTGGAAAAAACCCGCGTCTTCCAGGTAGACGGTGAGGACCATTGTGCTGAACAGCAAGAGAATGGTGTTGCCGTCAACAGCCCTATAGCTCTCCTCGGGCGTCAGCGTGCCGACAGCCACCATAAGGAAGGCGCCGAGAAGCGCCCCTGCCGGTCTGCCGATGGGGATCAGGGAAAGCCGTCGGGACGCGATGAGGATGTATGAAAGGATAAAGATGAGGTACGTAACCGTGTTCATATTCAAGGGCATCTATTCTGATCGACGCTGTTTCCAGGGCCCGCCGGCATCCACAGAATGCGTCAGGCCCTATTCTGTCTCCACAATGCCGGATGGCAGTCCGGTTCATACCGGCTTTCGATGGACATTGCATGCAATCCGGATGCCTATTCCATACAATTCACGGCCACAATTCGGTGGAACTTCTTGATTGCATCGGGGGGCGGCAGCGCAAAATTCTGCATAGTCTGTCGCCTCGTAATGGTTTTGTCAACGGGGATCTTTTCACTGAGGCCTTGGAGATGTCGCCTACAGGTGATACTTCCAGGAAGGAGGGCACGATAAAGCTGGGAGGTTAAATGTAAATCCCGACACCGATCCCGAAGGTCCCGGTTGCTCGATTGTCTTTATGATTGTCCCCTGTTTTCCGTAGACTTCGACCTTTATCACATTGGCAACCCAGTAGTCCCGAAACCGCTCGATGATACACGTAAGCCTAACCGGAAAGGGATTTTTGTGACGCACATGATTCAGCAATTCAAGGTCATGGCCTTTTGCCTCCATCTTTTCCCCTTCAAGATTGGCGTTCACCTTTTTCGATAATTCCTCAGAAAATACCACGAAGTTCAGTTGGCTGCGATAAAGGTATCCGGGTATATGTTTGCCTTGAATTTCAACGTCGAGGCGATAAAATCCATAATGCTGATTGCGGACAGTCTCTCCACCGAGTATCGTATCATCAAAAACAACGGTTTTGCCTTCATAATTCTCTGGATAGTTTAACACATGACGGCTATGGATCCCGGCCCGGGCTGCCGACAGGGCCGCCAATACAAACAAGATGGAAAAAACGATGCCTCTTTTCACACTGCGTTCCTTTCCCTTTGCCATCACGTACATCCTCCGCCAATCGTGCCTGTCGATCCTCTTCATAAACCATGTCCTATTTCCGTCAGGTTCGAAGGGAATTTGAGATCTCAAGCGGAAGATGGAATGTCTACCGCGACAGGATCTCTACGCTTCCGGTACTCAGATGGTAATAGGCCGCAGCTACCGTCAGCATGCCGGCCTCCACCGAGTCCGAAAGGACCGGCCTTGATTTTCTCAACCGCTCTGCGACCATCTCTGCATTGGCTTTGGAAGCCCTGTCCAGCTTATCTCCAGACCGATCTTCGACCCGATCCACAGCCGGCCGGATAGCCCCTGTCACACATCCCAGCCGGCCGGCCAACGGCCCGTGATTCGTCAGAGTCGCGCTCACCGCGCCGCAATGGGAATGACCCAGGACCACAATGAGAGGGGTCTTGAGATGCGATACGGCATACTCGATGCTCCCCAGGACCATGTCATCCAGCACGTTCCCTGCCACGCGCACAATAAACAGGTCACCCAGGCCCTGGTCAAAGATGATTTCAGGGGGCACCCTGGAATCCGAACAGCCCAGAATGACCGCGAACGGTTCCTGTCCATCCTTCAATTCGGCCCTGCGCTCGGAAGTCTGGTTCGGGCGCTTCTGTCTTAAACTCATATATCTTCTGTTTCCGGCCAGCAATCTTTCGAGCGCGCGATCCCCATTTGTCCGGCTCAGTTTCACCTGGGACATTGTGTTGTCTCCAACATTGGAATAATGCCCTCCCCTTATGGTCAATCCCCTTTCAGGGCGGCTCGAGGCGACGATATGATTTCCTTTACCCTGGCGTCCCGAATTCGTTCCTCGTGTTCGGCCTTCTTCTCATAGGCCCTGTTGATTTTGCCCACCAGGTCTTCCGTTTCGCAGGGTTTCAAAAGATAATCATAGGCCCCCAGTTTCAACCCTTCTATAGCCGTTTCCACGGTCGCATGTCCCGTCAGCATAATTACTTCGGTCAGCGGCTTTATTCTCTTCATCTCGCGCAGGACATCGGTACCGTCCATGCCGGGCATTCGGACATCCAGGATGACCACATCGAAGTTATAGTTCCGCAGCTTTTCAATGGCATCCTCCCCTCTCAGGGAAACGGTCACATCGTAATCACGGATCGACAGCCTTTCGGCCAGGGCCTCGACGAATTCCTCTTCGTCATCCACCAGCAATACCCGTTTTTTCATGGTAATTCCTCCTTGCAGTAAAGATTAGGATTCCTTTTCTCACCTTAACACCTTCATATATAACGCCTCCTGGGAAGTGTCATGATGACCTGGCTTACCTCCGGGTCCACGGAGAAGTCGGCTTCCAGGGCCTCGATCAGGGCCATTTCCCGCTCTGACGGAAATACGGGCGTATCCCTTTCGGCAAGGCGTTCAAGCCCTGCGAAGCGGATCCGGACCACCCTGTCATCCGCGTCGGCAACGATCTTCAATCCTTTTCCCTTCCCGGCGACTTCCATGGCGAAATCCAGGAAACACCACAGCAGGTTTTGCAGGAGAAAAGGATTGGATATCAGCAGAACCCGGGAATCCACATAGACAGGCTCCAGTGTCACTCCCCGCATGTCAGCGAACCGCCTCGTCAGCGCCACCAGCAGGGACAGGGTTTCATTGAGGTCCACCTCCTGAACCTTCTCATCCACGGCATGGGCAAATCGATTCATATTTTCAACAATTCCGTTTGCCCGGAGAATCTGTCTCTCCATGGATCCAGCCATCCTCTTGAGACGTTCAGTGTCCAGGGGAATCCCCTTTTCAGCCATCAGGACAACATCCTCCAGAAGCCCCGCATTTTCGTTTAATACAGCAAGGACGTTTTTGATCTCATGAGAAACGGAAGCAGTGATTCTACCAAAGAACTGCAGACCTGCCTCCCCAACAATGCCGCATTTACCGTCCATGCGCACCCTCCTTACCTCTCCATCAATTGGCCCATTTTCTCAATCAGCTCTTCGATATTGGCCGGTTTCACCAGGTAGAATTCAGGTCCTGCCTCTAAAGAACCGACCCTGAAATCCCTTTCAGAACCATGCCCGGTCAAGAAGATGAATTTCGTACGGGAGCATTTGCGTTCCATGCGTTTTTTGAGCTCTATCCCGTTCATCCTGGGGATCTTTACGTCCAGCACAGCAATATCATATCGACAGGTTTCCAGCCGCCTCAGGGCATCTTCTGCGCTGGTGGACCAGTCCGCATCGATACCCCGCATGGACAGTCGTTCTGCCATCGTTGAGACCAGTTCCTCTTCATCGTCAACCAGCAACACCTTCATATTTTTCATTTCCTTGTCTTCTCCGATCGGACAGGGATGACAATGGTGAAGCGGCTCCCCTTGCCTAATCCGCTTTCCACGTGAATGGTTCCCCCGATCTCCTGGACAAGACCGTATGTAATGGAGAGCCCGAGTCCGGTCCCTCCCTGGCCTTTCTTGGTTGAAAAAAAAGGCTCATATATCCGCTTGAGGTCTTCCTTTGCAATACCGCAGCCGTCATCGGCAATGCTCACGGAAACATGATCCCTGCCTTTCCGATCGGCCCTGACGGCAATGTGGCCCCCGTCGTCCACCGCTGCAAAAGCGTTATTGATAATATTCAAGAGGATCTGTTGCAGTTTTCCCCGGTCGGTCTCGAGAATGGGAATGTCTTCCGCCACGTCCATGTTGATCTCGATCGTCCTTAACTCAGCTTCTTTGCCCATGAACCCCAGCACCTCGAGAATGGCTTCCTTGAGTTGGACCGGCTCAATGCTGGCCTGAAGGTTTCGAGAGAAATTCAGCAGCCGTCTGGTAATGGTCCCGGCCCTTTTCACAGAGGCAAGGATCGAATCCACCAGGCCCATCAGTCTGGCATCCTGGGGGTAAACTCCACCGAATGTGAACAGGTCCTTGATGAGTCCCCCTTTTTCGTTGATAATGGCAAGGGGGTTGTTGATTTCATGTGCCACGCTCGCTGCAAGCCGGCCGATGGAGGCCATTTTGTTTGCATATTCCACCTGGTGGAGACTGGCGCTCCGTTTTTCGTCAGCGATCTGGATCTTCTTTACCATGTAAGTCGCGGTGCCCAGAATGACCGTCAAAATGACAGTGATACTAATCAACAGAAAGGCGATCAGCTTCAGGCCGGTCCTGAACCAGGGCTTCATGCACTCATTCTTCTTCTTGACGATCATCAGGATGAACGGCGTGTCGTCAATATAGCGGTATCCGATGAAAAGATCCTCGCCGGACGCGTTTCTTTCCTCCAACACCTCGGTCTCCGGAGACTCGCCGGGGACAGGCAAAGACAATTTTTCGAGGACGCCTCCATGATACCGGGACGATGTCTGGAGAATTCCCTCGTGATTGATCATGAATGCATCGCCCATGCCGGCCAGTTTCAGATTGGAAAGCAGGTTTTCAAAGGGGGCGATGCTCAAGGAGGCACGAAGGACATAAGAAGCGCCCTTTTCGCTGGTTCCTTTGACCGCAACGACCAGGTGGGGCACTTTCCGATAGCCTAAGAACACATCGCTGATATGCATGCCCGATTCCAGGACCTGCTTGAACCATTCCTGCCCGCTGTAATCTTTCCCTTCAAGCCTGTACGGACCCACGTAGTTTTTCTGATATCCGGAAGCATCAACCACCCCGATATCGACGAATCCCCCCCCGAAACTTCTCTTGAGGTTTTCCAGTATTCCCGAGAGCCTTTCCTTGTTATTAAGGCCCTCAAAGCTGTTGTCGTGAACGATAAAATCCATGGCCGACTTACGTTCAGTGAGGAAAAAGGATACGGCGCGCCTCGTATTGGAGACAACACGGGTCGTGCGAAAGATGATTTCGGATTCAATCGCGTGCCGCATGGCCTCATAATTCAAGCCGGTTATGAAGATCAGGGGAACCAGAGACACACCGCCGGTCAGCAAAACAGCCATTTTCCAGATGCGACGGTAAGTAAATTGATGTGTGGAAGTCCCTGGTGCGATCTCCAGCTTGTCCCAAAAAGAGGGTCTTATTTTTCTCCAAAACGCCATAACTCTTCAAGAAGCGACTCAAGAAGCGAATGGTTACGCCCTGCTGGTCCCCGGGCAAGTCTAAAAAGAGCCCCGAAAGTACGGCTATCCCTTCGAGGGTTGCGGTCTGTCAGCGGAACTCCTGCGGCTGATTTTCTCGTTGGCGCTCTTTATCGTCGCGCTCAGCTTCTCGATATCCACGGGCTTCTGGAGATAGGCGAAGGCCCCCAGGCTCATACAGGTTTCCCTGTCGGCCTCGGACCCATGGCCCGTGAGGATGATGACTTCGATGCCCGGATTCGTTTGTTTGACCCTTCTCAAGACCTCGATTCCATCAATACCAGGCATCCTGAGATCCAGGATCATCACCTCAGGTTCGTCCGCCTTGATCAGTTCCAGGGCGGATTCCCCATCATAGGCTACAGCCGAACCCATATCCCGCATAAGCAGCCGTTCAGACAGGGTCTCCACAAACTCGCGTTCGTCATCCACAAGCAGGACTTTCGAAGGCACTTCAAAATCGTGCTTCCGGTATATGTCCGCCTGGTAGAAGTCTTTCCCGACCTTGGTCTTCACACGCTTCACCCCCGGTACCTGGCCAGCAATATGGGTGAGTTCCTCTTCAAGGCGGCTCAACATCAGAACGTGTTTATTGATCGTCAACGTTATCGTGCCGTCTTTTCCTTCAACACCGACGTTATGCCCTTCCTTGACCAGACTTACCTGGACCTTGGCCGAGAGAAGAAAATCCGCCACCGCCTGCTGTGATCGAGACGTTTCTTTCATCAGATCCTTTTTCATCATCTCGTGAATGCGCCCCATGATATCATTTACATCCATCTTGTCCGTGGGCAGGAGCATATCATAAAGCGACGCATCCCAGGGGTCATTCACCTCCAGCAGGGTATGAACCCAGTCAGCGGCATCCTCGTCGGCCCTCCGGATAAGTTTCACCGCGTCATTTTCATTCAAACCACGTTCCTCACGGGCAGCCTGTATTCTGTACGGGATTCCCGCAATCAGGCAGACCCGGAGTACATGATCCACCCGCCGGGGGATCAGATGAGAGACGAAACCAACAATCACCGTATCTTTGTCCGAGAGCAGCTGCGCCAGCGCAAGTCTGAGATAAGCGATCGACCGCTCCTTTTCGTGGGTGAACTTGTTGAATACCGATGTCTTGGCGGAAAACGCCCGTTCCATCTTGTGCGGGGATATGCCTGAAAGCCGGCTCGCTTCAGAGACAATATCCGCATCCCTCACGAAGTCATATCCGGTGTCGAATGCCAATCTCTCGACCACAGGCCCTTCACTGCAAAATGCGCCGCTGAATATACTGACTGATGTCATGTCAATCACCTTATTCTGATCATGGCAGTTGGAAATCTTTCCTGTCCTCATCGCGCCTGAGACGGCCATCCTGCGGCCCCCGTTGCCGGATGAGATCTTTTCGCCGGCGCCCGTATCACGCATCATGCAGGCGGGCAGACCGGAAGGAGGGGGCAGACCCGTTCCTCGCCCGATAGATGCGCCTCTTTGTGAACGGATGCGATGGCTTTTTCCATTGTGGGATAGAGGTGTTCCCTGCCTAATTTCGCACTGAAATAGGTACGATCCAGCACGCTCATAACCGATTCGTTGACACCGCTCAGGGAAATATCGACCCCCGCACTCCTGACCCTGTCCACCAGCAATGACAGGGTTTCCTCCCCTGACGCATCGATATCGTTAATCCCGTTGGCTACAATGATAATATGTTTCAGGCCTTTTTTGATCCGCATAAATTCCGTTATCTTGTCCTCGAGGTAGCTGGCATTGGCAAAGAACAAGGGACCATCGAAACGGACCATGGAAATGTAGGGGCATTCCTTCAATCGGTGCGTGGTCACGCAGCGAAGGGCCTCATCCTCATGTCTCGACAGGGAAACGACCTTGGGACGCATGCTTTTATAAAGAAACACCAGAAGGGAAAGGACCACCCCGATCATAATCCCCTTGTCCAGATGCGGCGCAAAACCGAGGGTGCTTACAAGGGTGATAATGGAGATCGCGCCGTCATACCACTGGGCCTTCCAGGCGTGAACAAATCCGGAGACATTGATGAGCCCGATGACCGCCATCATGATGACCGCGGCCAGGACCGACTGTGGGAGGTAATAGAGGAGCGGCGTAAAAAAGAGAAGGACGATGACCACGGCGACGCTGGTAAACACGCTGGAAAGTCCTGAAACAGCCCCGGCCTGCAGGTTGACGGCGGACCTGGAAAAGGACCCGGATGTGGGGTAGCTTTTCCCGATGGCCCCGCAGATGTTGGCCAGCCCCTGACCGATGAGTTCCTGGTTCGGGTCCAGCCGTTGACCGGTCTTGGCGGCCATGGCCTTGGCAATGGAAATGGCCTCCATAAATCCGAGCAGGGAGATAATGGCAGCATAAGGGAAGAGATGGAGCACGATCCTGGAATCGATTCTGGGGATGCTGAACGACGGCAGCCCTTTCGGGATCTCGCCGACCACCGCGCCGCCGCCCATCAGGGTGAGCCCGTCTTCGGAGATCGGGCGGTTCCCTGCCTTGATGCGCCAGATGCGCCCATCGTGTTCGGCCCCCACCGGCAGATGCCCCTCCAGATAAAATTTCAGGCCGCCGTCGGGTTCCTGAACACCCCTCAGCATCAGAAGCCTGATCTGCTCGCGATAGGTGTGTGCCTTTTCCCTCAGGCGCTCGATCTGGTAGATCAGCGCGGCGGCAGCGTGTTCGGCCTTGAGGACCCCCTCAATATCATTCGCCTTCTTGGATTCCTCCACCGCTTCATACGCCGCTGCACGTTCCAGGGCCAGTTCAGGCATCTTCTTTGCCGCCCGATTAAAGGAGGCAATCAACGCCTTTGCCTCCCGGGAGACAATGGCCTCAACCGGAACGGTTGTATTGTGCTGATAGCCTGTCGCCCATGAAATCAAGGTCGTGACGGCCACTGCAACCAGGACATTGGGGATCCTGGGCGAAATCCACTTGAGTCCGTACATGATGGCGAAGGCAAACGCCCCCATCAGAAAGGTCGGCCAGTGGGTGTAATGAAAGGCCGCCAGAATAACGCGGATAATGGTCTCGTAATGGTGATCGGCCTTGTCCACATAGACGCCGAACATCTTGGAAAGCTGAGAGGATGCAATAATGATGGCTGCAGCGTTGGTAAACCCGTTAACCACGGGATGGGACAGGAAATTGACCACCAGACCCAGCCTCAGGACACCCAGGGCGAACTGGAATACGCCCACCATCAGGGCAAGCATCACTGCATACGCGATATACCCATCGCTGCCGGCAGTCGCCAGCGGTTCAAGGGAGGCGGCGGTCATCAGGGAAACGACGGCTACAGGGCCGGTGGCCAGTTGTCGGCTGGAACCCAACAGGGCTGCAATCATGGGGGGAAGAAATGAGGCATAGAGACCGTAATAGGCCGGAAGCCCCGCTAATTGCGCATAGGCCATGGACTGAGGGATAAGAACCAGCGCTACGGTCAGCCCGGAGACGGCATCGATTCTCAAGCTGCTCAGGCCGTAACCCTTGAACCAGGAACAAAACGGGAAAAACCTATACAGCATCTTCATCACCTGTTCCGGAAATTCGTTGATTCCCGACCATTCTGCGGCAGGCCGTGATCAGCTCGTCATAAAGCGAACCCGCATCGTAGAGTTCATATGTATTCAACCTGGCCAGACCATCGACCATGGAAAAGACGATCAGCGCAACCTTTTTCGGGTCCATGGCTGCCATGGAGTCATCCTCCTGTCCCCTGGTGATCGCCTTTTCAAAGATATTGACAAGGCCGTTGTAGATGGCTTCCAGATGTCCTTTGCATGCGTCGTTGACCCTTGCCAGCTCATAGGCATCCCGCCGGTGCAGAAGCAGAAAACGGTCTTCCATCGTCTCTGCCAGTGAAAGGAAAAAGGAGATGCACCCTTCCAGCATCGCCATGCCGCTTACGAACTTCATCTCCCCCAGATAACGGTCAAACTCACCCGTGACATCCAGCCTGAACTGTTCCAGAATGGCCAGGAAGAGGTCTTCTTTGTTCTTGAAATGATAAAAAATCGTGCCCTCGGCCGCGCCGGTGATCCTGGAAATCTCCGACATGCGTGTATTTTCAAATCCCTTTCTGGAAAAAAGGACTGTAGCGGCACGGATGATGGTCTCTTTCTTGGACATGACAGGCACCTTGGGGATATAAAATCGACTGAGCGCTCAGTTGGTTTTATTTTTACGCCGCCCCTCTTTCTGTGTCAAGAAAAAAATTCACCTTTTTGAAAAAAGTTGGCCTGCCGGTGGGTTAAGCAGCCCTGTAAAGACCCCTTCATCGCCATCATCGCCCCACGCACGCCTTCAAGACGAAATCCTGAGCCGGGCAGCCCCGGAAAAAACCTGGCGTTTTTATTTGACAAAACCAGTCGACATTCCTATAAGCTGTCGTTCAAAGTCATGCTGCGCAGGGAGGAATGAAGGCAGTGAAACATCTTTTTACCCGCTTTGACATCAAGAGTTGTCAGCTTAAGAATCGAATCGTTATGCCGGGCCTGGCCTCTTTTCTGATTGAAAATGACGGTTCCATCACAGACAAAACCGTCGAGCATTACCGGCTCAGGGCCGCCGGCGGGCCGGCCATGGTCATCGTAGAGGCCTGCGCCGTGTCGCCGGAAGGAATCGTCTCACCTCACCAGGCCAGGATATATGATGACCGCTTCGTCGAAGGCCTAGCCAAAATCGCTGCCGCCATGAAATCGGAAGGCGCCGTCCCGGCCGTTCAGATTCATCACGGGGGCAGGCAAACATCCGCCAAGGTCATCAAACAACAGCCGGTCGCCCCTTCACCGATCCCCTGTCCGTCCATACGGGGCGATGTAACCCCTCTGACCATCGACGGCATCCAGGCACTGGTCAGAAAATTCGGGGATGCGGCCGCACGGTCTATCGAAGCCGGCTTTGAACTGATTGAGATACATGGGGCCCATGGCTATCTGATCAATCAGTTTCTCTCGAGGTTTTCCAATATCCGGGATGACGCGTACGGGGGGACTGTCGCGGGAAGGACCCGCTTCGCCGAGGAGATCGTTCGGGAGATCAGAGATCGGGTGGGTCAGGCGTTTCCCATCTCCTTCAAGATCAGCGCCATGGAGTTCGTGAAAGACGGCCTTGACGTGGAAGAGAGCATTCAAATATTGAAGATCCTGATCGATGCAGGCGTGGACGCGGTCCAGGTCTCTGCCGGCAACGACGCCACGCCGGAATGGATCTGCCAGCCGATGTTCATGGAAAAGGCCTGCCTGTCCGGCTTCGCCGGAGAGATCAGGAAGGCGCTCAGTGTCCCCATCATGGCCGTCGGGAGGATCAACGATCCCCTGATCGCCGATGAGCTTATTGAAAAGGGGATGGCGGACCTCATCTGCATCGGCAGGGGCCTCCTGGCAGACCCCGAAATGCCGAAAAAGGCAAAGGAAGGCCGTCTTGACGATATCAGGAGGTGCATTGCCTGCAATACCTGTATGGAGTCCATTTTCAGGAGAGGCCGCGTCGAGTGTCTGGTCAACCCTGTACTGGGGCGCGAAAAGGAGATGGCCTTTCATCCTGCCAAAATCTGCAAAAAGGTCATGGTGATCGGCGCCGGGCCCGGGGGGTTGAATGTGGCCTGGGTAGCGGCCAGACGAGGGCACGATGTCCACCTGTTTGAAAGGCAGCCCGATGTGGGAGGCCAGCTCAAATTCGGGAGCATCACCGCATACAAGAAGGAGCTTCTGAACCTGATCCGGTTCCAGAAGCGGCAGATTGAACGATTCGGGGTCAAATGCCACCTGAACCAGGAGGTGACCCCGGAAACGGTGGCGGGCCTTTCCCCTGACGTCGTCATCCTGGCCACGGGTTCCATACCGGCCCTCCCGCCTGTGGAAGGGATCGACAAACCGATTGTCATCCCGGTCAATTCGGCATTGAACGATCATTCTCAGATCGGTGAAAAGACGGTCGTGATCGGCGGCGGGGCCATCGGGTGCGAGGTGGCCCTCCATCTGGCGGAAAACGGGCGGCAGGTGACCATCGTGGAAATGCTCCCCAAGATCGGCGCCCAGCTTGAAAGCATGACCAAAAAACTCCTGATCAGGAAGCTCAGAGGCTACGGGGTCCGGATCAAGACAGGGTTCAAGCTCAGCAGGGTGGAAGACAATGGGGCGATCGTAACGGACGGGAAGGACGACGTCTTTATAGAGGGGGATGCCGTTATCATTGCGGTGGGTTCCAGGCCGGATGACAGTCTCTACCGTCAGATCCGGACCCTCGGTTATGAAATCCATCAGATTGGAGACTGCCTCGAGCCAAGAAGCGCCAAGGCTGCCATCTATGAAGGGGGGGTATTGGGCCGCTCCATTTAGAGTATCCTACCGGGACTTCAGTTCCTGGTAGGCGGCCTGTATCTCTTTGAATCGAATTTCAGCCAGTTCCCTGAACTCGCTGCCCAAATGCATAACCTTGTCAGGGTGGTACTGGCTGGCAAGGCGCCGGTAGGCCCCCTGGATCTCTTTGGCGGACGCGCCTTTCCGGACACCCAGCACCGTGTATGGATCTTTCGGTTCCGCCGCCTCGGCCGGCTCGGCCTTCTCCCTGTCCGCCTGCCGACCATACGTACCCGCCCGGGGACCCGGGCCCTCATAGCTGTACCGCCGTTTCCGGTAGACGTACAAATACCACCAGAGAAGCCCCAAAACGATCAGGTCGTCAATCCAGCCCACCCCTACAAACAGGTCCGGAAACAGGTCGTACGGGCTGAGCACATATGCCAGCCCTAAAAGGGAGAGCAACAGCTTCATTTTTTTCGGGCTTCCTTGATCAGTTCCTGGCCCGATTCATCGAGGAACCGGTCCAGGTCCTCTTTCCAGTCCACCATCAGATCCAGCCCCTGCTTCTTGGAAAGCCTGTTCTCCATCAAACAATTGGCAGGCGAATCCACCGGGTGCTTCAGGTCCTTCAGGCTGCAGGGTTCGACCTTCTTTTTAATGTCCAGCCGATTCAGGACATGCTCTACAAATTCAAAGCGGCTGCAGAAGCCATCGGCAGTCGCATGGTAGGTTCCCCTTCCATTATTCTCCACGAGTTCTTTTATCTGCAGTGCCAGCCGATAACTCCACGTTGGAGCCCCGAACTGATCTTTAGGGACCCGAAGGACCTTTGAACGTTTGCCGAGGGCCTGGGCCAGGGTCGATTTGATCAGGTTTTTTCCATTCAACCCATAAAGACAGATGGATCGGACAATAATATAGTTGGGAGAATTACCTCTGACAGCCGTTTCACTTTCCAGCTTGCTCTTCCCATAGGCGGAAATCGGATTGGGCGTGTCGTCTTCAAAATAGGGCTGGGGCATCCCCTTCTGTCCGTCAAAAATATGTCCACAGGAGATGTGAACCATTTTACAGCCGAATCGAGCAGATGCCTGGGCAAGATTTCTCGGCCCTTCCACGTTAATTTTTCGAACCGTGAACTCCTCTTTTTCACAGGCCTCTAAATCGTTGAATCCCACGCAATTGAGGATCACGTCCGGAGAAGCTTCGGTCAGGCTGTCTATCACCACATCCCAGCTAATGATATTCACATCCTTCTTGCCCGGACAAATAACCTCGTGATCCTGGCTGAAGACCTTCCTGCATTCACTCCCCAACATACCCGTGCTTCCCACAATGAATATCTTCATCTTGCCCCTCTTCAACAGATAAGAATCCCCTGCGACGCTCAGGACACGACCCGATAACCTCCGCCTGCAGGTCGCAATTTTTACAATTATACCCAATTAACGAATAAATTTAATACATAAAACAAGAAAATCCACAAAATCTTTATGTTAGCGACCCGGTTTTCCTGATTTCATTGGGAAATTCCGCATTCTCCGCTTGCTTAAATTGCGTGTCTCATGTAGGTTATCTTTCCGGTGGCTGTTTTGACGGCACGCAGGCTCACCGATGCGGGCTGCGCGTCTTACGCTTTTCAAGGTTCGATGATCAATCGTCGTAAAACCAGAGCCATCTGAAAATACAGCAGCGTGCACTGTCGCGATGAATGTTATGAAAAGGCGAAAGCTTTACCCATCGTCAAACACGAGGGGTTAGACACTCAGACACGGAAGAGGATCTCTTGTGAACCGCTGGAAAGTTCTCGGATGCAGCCCTGTCCTTTCCGCAGGGCTCGTCATCATGATCTCCTGCTTGATTGTGGCGAGCGGCCAGGGCATCGCGGCAGGGCCTGACGGCGATCGATCGCCCCGGTCGCAGCCTATCAGCCCCGACCCGGACCTTTTGAAGGGCATCCATCTCATCTACGCGCGTCATTTCGATGATGCCGAAGATGTGTTCAAAAGGGTCATCGCCCGACATCCGGATAAACCGGTCGGATACTTCTACCAGGCCATGATTTCATGGTCCCGCCTGGCCTCCGGATTCTGGTCAGCCGACAGCGTCGAGACGTACAGGAACCGGATTGACCGCGCCATCGAGGTGGCTCAGGCGCGGGTTGCCGCAAATGTCGCGGACAGTTATGATTTTTTTTACCTTGGGGGCGCCCTGGGCTTTAAAGGTCGCTTTGAACTCATGAAGGGGAACTGGGTTTCCTCTTTTTTCCTGGCATCCGATGCCATAGAAGCTCTCAAGACCTGTCTGGGAATGGACCCTGAAAACAAGGATGTCCTGTTAGGCATCGGCACGTTCGATTATTATACGGCCCGCCTTTCCGGCGTCCTCAAATTTTTGACCTACCTGCTCCTCCATAAGGGCGATAAGGAAGAAGGGCTGCGAAAGCTCAATATTGCAGCCAACGAGGCCATCTATTCGGCCACGGAAGCCAAGAGCGTCCTTCTTCACATCTATCTCTTTCTTGAGCAGGATTTCAACAATGCCCTCCTTATTTCGACCGACCTGGTAAAGAGATACCCGGAAAACCCGCGGTTCAAGGTGCTTCAAGGTGTCAGCTATATCCGACTGGACATGGTTCCCAGGTACCGGGAAACCGTGAAGGAACTGCGCCGGATGGGCGCTGAAGCGTCAAAAAGGGAGGCCGCCGCCATGTGGGAGAGACGGGCCCTTTACGTGGAATCCACCTATGACCTCTTTCAAGGACAGTATGCTGAAGCGAGGTCAGTCCTCAAAAAGATCCTCGAGCATCCGGACCCGGTGAATGATCCTGAAATGATTGCATGGCCGCTGATAAAGACAGGGATGAGTTATGACCTTGAAAAAAAACGGGAAGAGGCAACAAACTATTATAACCAGGTCCTGAATATGGAAAATGGATCGGGGGCCCAGTTCCTGGCGATAAAACTGCTGCAAACTTCCCTTGGCACGCATGACCCGTTTATCGGTTACTGAAACATGAAAAAAGTCTCCGCCGGCCTAACGACTCTTGTGCTGCTTCTATTGTGCCTCGCCGGGTGTACAAGCCTGGCGGTGCATGCCACATCTTCCCTCGTGCCCGACTTAACCAGGACCTTTTTTGAGGAATGCGACCTGGAGCTGGCAAAACAGTCCCTGCCCGCAGAACTCAAGTTGATGGAGGGCCTTCTCAAAAACGCCCCCCGGAACAAAAATCTCCTGACGGCCCTCTGCATGGGGTTTACCGGGTATGCCATGCTCTTTGTGGAAGACGAGGACCCGGAGCGGGCATCCAGGATCTACCTGCGGGCCAGGGACTATGGCATAAGCGCCCTCGGCCTGAAAGACCTGACGTATCAGGCAGTCCAGGAACGCCTGGATGGCATCGGAACGGGTGAACTGGAGCCCCTGTTCTGGACCGCCATGTCATGGCATGCGTGGATCAACCTGAATCTGGACCAACCTGCCGCTTTAGCCGAGTTGAGCATAGCTCAGATATGCCTGGACAGGATCATGGCCATGGACCCGGACTATTTTTTTGGTTCTCCATACCTCATCACCGGTTCCATGCTGGCAGCCCGTCCCAAACTGCTGGGCGGGGATGCGGCCAGGGCCAGGGACTGCTTCTTAAGGGCCATGGCCGCGAGCGACGGGCAGTTCTTTTTAGCCCCCTACTACTATGCGAAATACTATGCCGTCAGGGTCCAGGATAAGGCCTTGTTCCTTGACCTGATCCGCAAGGTGGAGCAGGGCAGGCCCGACCGGCTCCGAGAGGCCTGCCTTATCAATACCGCGGTCCAGCAAAAGATTAAAGCACTTAATAAGATGGCGGATGAACTCTTCTTTTAGACGACAACTTTTGTTGCGGGAGGTTTTCTCTGTATGAAAAAACGCGGGTGTGTCGTTCTCTGTGTCCTATCCCTCTGGCTCGGCCTGGATCCGGCGCGTACAGCGGCGCAAACCGGCCCCCGGTATCTCATCAAGTTTGCTACCGTGGCGCCGGAAGGGTCGACGTGGGTCAAGTCCATGAGAGGCATTGATGCAAAGCTCAGGGAAAAGAGCGGGGGCAGGCTGGGGTTCCAGATCTATGCGGGCGGCATCGCCGGTGATGAACTGGATGTACTGAAGAAAATCCGAATCGGCCAGATTCATTGTGCCGCCTTTTCCGGCGTAGGGTTCGGCCATATCCTCCCCATGGTACGGGTCCTGGACCTCCCCTTCCTGTTCGACAACGCCCTGGAGGTGGACCGGGTTCACAGGGAGCTCTTCCCGTTTTTTGCGGGTGAATTCCGCAGAACCGGGTTTGAACTTCTGGCATGGGCAGAGGTGGGCAACGTCCATCTCATGTCAAAGAAACCGATCCGAAGCGTCCGGGATCTCGCCGGTCTGAAGGTCTGGACATGGACAGGGGACCCGATTTCCAAAGAGACCTTTGTCGCAATGGGGGTCAATCCGATCCCCCTGGCCGTTACAGACGTCACCACCGCACTCAATACAGGCATGATCGACACGGTCTATGCGCCTCCTTTAGGGGCACTGGCCCTCCAGTGGCAGAACTATCTCAGTGATATGATGGCCCTTCCCCTCGCCCATTCCACCGGCGCGATCCTGATTGCATCGAAATACTTCAGCAAACTGCCGGCGGATCTGGTTCAACTTCTGAAACAACATATCGAAGAGGGAATGACGGAACTGACAATTCAATTGCGGGAACAAACCAGGGAAGCAGTGGAAATCATCCAAAAGAGCGGGCTGACCGTCATTCCCGTCCCGGAGGGAAAGGCGCTGGAGCAGTTTCATGCCATACGCGCTGTGGTCGCCCAAAAACTGACAGGAGAGATCTATCCGAAAGAACTCCTGGACCGTGTTTACCTGATCCTAAGGAGATCGGGCCATTGACGCTTCTTCCGGGAACGCGCCATCGCCATCCCGAAGGAGAGAATACACTGCCGCGGTTCATCAATTTCAACATTCAGTCGTCACTTGCACTCCTCCATGGCTGTATTGAAACGGATCGACGATCTCCTTGCCAGGATTGAGGGCTGGCTGATCGTCCTGATGCTCTGGCTGATGGTCATCCTCACATTTGTACAGGTGGGTCTGAGGAGTCTGTACACCTACGCCCATTTGCAGTGGGCCAATGCCATGTTGGGGCACATCGACGGGACCGGACCCTTTGTCAGGCTGCTGGTGCTGTGGCTGACCTTTCTGGGCGCATCGCTTCTCACCAAAGAAGGAAAGCATATCAACATCGATATCTGTTCAAGCCTCCTCCCGAAAAAATGGCTTCCGGTTCGCGGAGTCCTGCTGGCTTCGGCGTGCATATACATCTGCGCTGTCATGTTCAAGGTCTGTCTGGATTACATCCGGATGGAGATGGTGTTCGGAGGGACCACCCTTCTGGGTTTTCCGGCCTGGCTGGGCCAGGTAATCCTCCCGGCGGGATTTGCCTTCCTTTGTTTCCGTTTCCTGATAAAGGCCATTCAAGAAGCGATTTGGACTGTGAGGGGGGCCCCATGATCCTTGTTCCGATCATCCTCCTGATTCTCATGATCCTCATGGGTCTCCCCCTTTTTGCAGGGATCCTGGCAGGGGCCATGATCGGGCTTCACGTGAGCGGGGTCGAGTTGACCGCCATACCGATCGAGATATTTCGCCTGGCCAATGCACCGATTCTCCTGGCCGTCCCTTTATTTACATTTGCCGGATACCTCCTTTCCCAGGGCGGGACGTCGGCACGTCTTGTCAGGTTTTCACGGAGCCTCTTCGGGTGGCTGCCCGGCGGCCTCGGCGTCGTGGCCCTGGTCTCATGCGCCTTTTTCACCGCCATTACAGGGGCCACCGGCATCACGATCATCGCGCTGGGCGGTCTTCTTTTCCCGGCCCTCATCTCTGAAGGGTATGAGGAGAATTTTTCCCTGGGTCTGATGACCACCTCGGGAAGCCTGGGCCTCCACTTCCCCCCAAGCCTCCCCATCATCCTGTATGGGTTTGTCTCGGGCACGAGCATTGAGGGGCTGTTCTTGGCCGGGTTGCTGCCCGGGGTGCTGATGGTCGGGATACCCTGCCTCTTTTCAGTGTACATGGGTAAAAAGTGGCGGCTCGAACGGCCCCCCTTTTCCGCCCGTGAATTCTTAGGGGCGCTCAAGGGAGCGGCCTGGGAACTGCCCATACCCATCCTTATCCTCGCAGGGATCTACTCCGGATTCTGCACCGCCACAGAGGCCGCAGCCCTAACAGTCGTCTATGTCCTGTTGATAAAGACCCTTGTGTTCCACGAACTGCGCCTCCTGAAGGATCTGCCCATGGTCATGCGGGACAGCATGAAAATGGTGGGGGGCATCATGATCATTTTAGGCGCGGCACTCGGTTTCACCAACTACCTGGTGGACGCCTTCATCCCCATGAAAATCCTTGAATTCATGGAAGGGCTGGTGCAAAGCAGGATCGGGTTCCTGATCATCCTCAACCTGTTCCTCATTGTGGTGGGCTGCATGATGGATATCTTCAGCGCCATACTGGTGGTGGTACCCCTGATCGTTCCGCTGGCCGCCCGGTTTGGGGTTGATCCAGTGCACCTGGGCATCATCTTCCTGGCAAACCTGGGGATCGGTTATAACACCCCCCCGGTGGGGCTGAATCTTTTTATTGCAAGCTCCCGTTTCGACAAACCGGTCATCCAGTTGTACAGGGCGACCTTGCCTTTCCTGGTTCTCCTTCTCTTTGCCCTCCTTCTGATCACCTACTGGCCCGGTCTCACCCTCTTTTTGCCGAATCTCCTCAAGTCGTAACGGGTTGCTTGAGTTACCGTGAAAATTCCTCAATTCCAGCATCCCACCATTCGCCAATCCTTCAATCGTCTCCACCTTTCGCCTTAATTATTTGCAATTCCGGATGAGACGCTCTATCTTATATTCGTCGCCGAAACAGACCCACGAAAGAATTCTGTAACCTTCTTTCCGATTCTGTTTCTATAGATTCAACAGTTGAAGCCAGCGTACAAAGGAGAAATAAATGCCTATTTTTGAATTCAAGTGCAGGAAATGCGGGACCGTTTTCGAGTCCCTCTGTTTCCGGAGCAGCGGTGAAGACAAGGGGGCCTGTCCCGCGTGCGGCGCCGATGACAGTGAAAAGATGCTGTCGGCATTCGCCTCCGTGAATTCCGGTTCGGGAAAAGGGCTGGGAGGGGTTTCCGCCGCAGGCACATGCGCATCCCATGGCGGGTTTTCGTGAGCGTAATCCCGGCAGCCGTGCGCTGCAAATGATGCAGATGGATAAGGAAAGGTGTTGGAACAGTTGGAACAGGACAAACCTCAAACAAGAGGGGGCGGCATGAGCATCTGGGTGATTCTTCTGATTATCGCCGGATGGGTCTTACTTCAGGCATATATCCTGCCTAAATTCGGCATTTCAACCTGAATGAGGAACAGTTGCCAGTTAGGCGACCCTCCCCGGCAGACGATCAAGGACATAAAACAAAAACCATAGGCTTTTCACAAACAAAACAGCCGGTCCGTTCAATTACCGGACCGGCTGTTTTGTTCTGAAGAACTCACGCATCCCCCGCCCCGTCACCCGTCAGCCTTGCGCGCCAATCCTCCGGCTTTCTCTATGGCTTCACCGATCTTCTCCAGCAAAGCGCTTCCCTCGCTTCCCTTTACCCGCATGCTTTCATGATCGCCGATCCGGATGAAGTAGACCTTTTTCATCTTTCTGATGTCGGAAAAAGCGGTCTCGATGATCCACGGCGAGTCGATCGGCAGGAGGTCGTTTCGCAGGGAAAGTATCCCGTAATTCACCCGGATCCCTTCACGACCCACGGATACGGCGCTGAATCCGAAATAGGCGCTGTTGAAAAACCAGAGGACGATTCCCACCCAGATGACCGCCGCCATCAGCTGCTTTGGCCGTTTCCTGACAAGGGCCGCCGCAAGAAAGACCAGTACAGTCCCCAGTGAAACCAGCATAATGCCGTTCTGAACAAAGAGTGATTTAATAATGAATGTCATACGCCCTTTCCCGCTGCCAACCGAGCCGACTCAAAACCTTCCTCTTGACACGTCAAAGTCTGTTTTGTTAGATTCCCCCAGCATCTGAGATATCTGGCCCGATGATTCTGACATCGGGCCAACTATAAGGGGGAAATAACGGTTATGAGAATCTTTCGGCGTTGTATGGCATCGGCTTTCATCATCGGTATCCTTTTCATGGGCTCGTCCGCCACGGCGGGCCATGGCCCAAAGGACGGACCTCCGCAGGCGGCCGTCCCAGGCGGCGACACCGTCAACATCTCGGGCATCGTCCTCGACAACCATAAGGAACCCATCGATGAAGCAGAGGTAACGGTCTTCTTCAACGGCAAAAAGGTTGACCAGGTCACCACGGCCCACACCGGAAGATATGTATCCCGTTTCCAGACGGAAAAGGACATAATCCAGGATGCAGTCATCAAAATCGAAGCCGTTAAGACCAGCTTTGCGTCCCAGACCCTCGAATTCAAGGGTGAGGAGCTCGCAAAAAAAGGGAATCAGTATTACATCAGTGAGGATATTGATCTCAACAGGGTCCTGGGACCGGCATTCTGGATCTCCACCATCGTCTTCATTCTGGCCTACGCCCTCATCGCCTTTGAACTGCTCCACAGGACCATTGCGGCCATGCTGGGTGCGGCCCTCATGCTGGTGATTTCATACACCATCGGTACCATCAACCCGGAATATCACATCTTTTCGTTTGACAGCGCTATCAACGCCATTGACATGAACGTGATTTTCCTCCTGATGGGCATGATGATCATCGTCGGGGTGTTGAAGCACACCGGCGTGTTTCAGTGGTGCGCCTACGTCTCCTATAAACTGGCCAAGGGGAAGGTCTTCCTCCTTTCAGTATACCTGATGGTATTCACGGCCGTCGCTTCCGCCTTTCTGGACAATGTCACCACCATGCTCCTGTTGACCGGCGTGGCCATCGAGATTTCCATCTCCCTGTCCCTCAACCCGCTCTATCTCCTGATACCCCTGGTCCTGGCATCCAACGTCGGGGGAACAGCCACCCTTATCGGCGACCCGCCCAATATCATGATCGGCTCTTACGCAGGCCTGACCTTTATGGACTTCGTGATAGCACTGGCCCTGGTCTGCGCGTTGTGCATGGCGGCCCTGGTCATATTCACCAAATTTGTATGGGGAAAGGCCTATGCTGCCGCGAAGGTCGATAATGTCACGGAATACATTCAAACCCTGAAAGCAGAATACCCCATCACCGACCCGAAGCTGCTGGCCTATGGATTGGCCGTTCTGGGATTTGCCGTGTTCCTGTTTCTGAGTCACGGCTACTGGCACATGGAGGTCAGCGTGGCCGCCATGATGGGCGCCGCCGTCCTCCTGACCATCGCCATTCTGACCGAAAAGGTCAACCTGATCGAGCTGATCGAGAAAGACATCGAGTGGCCCACGTTGATGTTTTTCATCTTCCTCTTCATTATTGTCGGGGCCGTGGAATCCAGCGGCCTGCTGGCCTTGATCGCCGACTGGATCCTGGAGTTGTCAGCAGGCAATTTTGTGGTGTCATGCAGCCTGATCCTCTGGGTTGCGGCCATCATGTCCGCCTTTGTGGACAACATCCCCTTTACCGCGACCATGCTGCCGATTGTGGCCTATTTGAGCGGTGTGATCCCCGGGGCCGAGAATACCCTCTGGTGGGCCCTCGCGCTCGGGGCGTGCTTTGGCGGGAACGGGACGATCATCGGCGCGTCGGCCAACGTAGTAACCATGGGGATTGCAGAAGCCAGAGGCTACCGGATCAGCTTTATCGGATTCATGAAGACAGCCTTTCCCTATATGGTCATCACTATCCTGGTCGCCCATGCATGGCTCCTCATTTTCAGGCCGCAGTAGTTCACCACGGAGACACTGAGGACACGGAGGAAAACTAATCTCCGTGCCCTCAGTGGTGCACTCGGGCGGGATCATTTCATGTAGGACGTTTTTTCCTTCACATCCTTCCGGGGCATGGCCGTCGGGTTTCCGTCCGGTTTACCGAGACATACCAGGGCGATGGGGGTCTTTTCCGTGCTCACACCCAGGATTTTCCCCATCGATTCCCTGTCAAAAAAGGTGAACCAGATGCCCCCGATCCCCAAGGCGTGGGCTGCGAGGAGCATGTTCTGTATGGCTGCGGCGCAGGCATGCTGATAACCGGTACTCCCCCCTTCCATGAACATGTCTACGCCGCTCTTTTTCGGGTCGCCGATGACCCCAACAATCACGGGCGCAGACTTGAGGAAATCGACCTTGTAGCCCCCGATCCACTTCCATCCGCTCTTATCAAGTGCCCAGGCCTTGCAACGGACGGCCTCGGCATGAATCTGGTCCTTTACCGCAGCGTTGGTGATGACGACAAATTCCCAGGGCTGCAGGTTGAGCGGGGACGGAGCCCATGAGGCCGCCTCCAGGATCTTTTCCACGATGTCCCCGTCCACCGGTTCGGGCAGAAACTTCCTGCAGCTCCGTCTCTCGTGTATAGCCGTAAAAACATCCATCGAACTACCCCTTTCCCTTTTGCTTTTCGATACGGCGGCGCTCCTCATCCCTGATTTCGCGTCTGAGGAGCTTTCCAACCTTGGACTTGGGAAGCATATCCCTGAATTCAATGTATCCCGGCACCTTGTAGGCGGCCAACCGGTCCCGGCACCACTTGAGGAGCTCCGCCCCGCCCACGCCCCTGGCGTCCTCTTTCAAGACCACGATGGCCTTGATCCGCTCCCCTACCTTGGGATCCGGTACGCCGACCACACAGGCCCCGATGACCGTGGGGTGGTCTTGAAGAACGGTTTCCACTTCGGAAGCCGAGACCCGGTAGGCCTTGTGCTTGATGATGTCCGCGGACCGTTCCACATAGACCAGTTCTCCATCTTCCTCCTGCTTCACAAAGTCGCCCATACGATAGTAGGTCTTGCCGTCAATGTCCACATAGGATTGTTCGGTCTCCTCCGGTTTGTTCCAGTAGCGCTTCAAGGTATAGGGAGACGTCACCAGGAGTTCGCCGCTTTCCCCCCGGGGCAGCTTTTCCAGGCTCTCGGGATCGACCACGATGCACTCCCGGCTTTTCAGGGGAAGACCGATAGTGCTCGCCCTGGGTTCCTTGTCGATGCGGCTGTAGGTCACGTGACCGGCCTCCGTGGACCCGTAGACCTGATAGATCGGAAACCCGGTGTGATCGTGCCAGCGGTTGAACACCTCCAGAGGCAGCATATCGCCTCCACAATAGCAGTATCTCAGCGAACTCAGGTCGTACTGATCCAGTCGATCGTTTTCCAGGATCATCCGGTACAGCGCAGGCACACCCAGCAGCCAGCGCACCCCATGGCGTTGAATGGATTCGAGGATGGCATCCACCTGGGGCGCCGGCATCAGCAGGGTGGTATTGCCCTTGTTCAGCCCGACAGCCATGAACAGGCCCAGGGCCATGATATGAAACAGCGGATTGACCGCAATATAGACGTCGCCGGCCTCCCTGAGATGTCCGCCGGCCACATCGTCTGTCACATCGTTGACATAAGAGGTCATCCCGATATGGTTGCCCGGAACGCCCTTGGGAAAACCCGTGGTCCCTCCTGTGTAGAGGATGTAGGCAAGATCCTTCCAGGGGTCCGGGGCGACCCTCTTCCTGAAAGGCGGGTGCTTCAGCAGGGACATGAAGGAATAGACCCGGCTGTCCCGGTCCACTTTACCATGGGGGATCTTGTCAAACAGCACCCCCAGTGACCGCTTCCAGGCAGGCAGGAGATCCACCAGGTTGGTCACGATGGCGCGTTTCAGTCCGGTGGTGGCAAAAACCTCCTTGACATAGCAGAAATTGGTATCCAGGCATATGGCGGTCTCCACGCCCGCGTCCTTGATCATGTACTCGATCTCATATGAGGTGTAGATGGGAGAGACCGGCACAATGACCGCCCCCAGTTTCTGGATGCCCAGAAAAGCGATGACCCACTGGACGCAGTTGGAAACATAGACCATCACCCGGTCTCCCTTGTTCACTCCCATGTCTGCCAGCGCCCCCGCAAACCGCTCGCTCAGGTCCCGCAGCCGGGCATAGGAGAACCGCTCCCCCAGGTACACAATGGCGGTCCTGTCCGGATACTTCTCGCTCATCCGGTCAAACCGGGTAAAGGTCAACTCCTTTTCCCAATCATCCTCACGGGCGTTCATCAATTCCAGCATCCCTCAATTCCAGCATCCCAGCATTTGTCAATCCCTCAATCCAAAATCCCTACACCCCGAAATAGGCCGATCGGACATCCGGGTTGTTCAACAGATCCTCCCTGGGACCTTCCATCACAGCCGCCCCGTTTTCCAGGATAAATGCATAATCCACAATCGGAAGGACCGGCCGGGCATACTGCTCGGTCACCATAATGGATATCGACTGTTCATCCCGGATCACCCGGGTGGCACGCACCAGCGTGGCCTGGATCAGGGGGCTTAAGCCCAAGAGCGGCTCATCTAAAAGAAGGAGCTTGGGCTGGGCCATCAGGGCCCGGCCAATGGCCAGCATCTGCTGCTCGCCCCCGCTCAGAAACCCGCCCACCCGCTTCTTGAGCCGGGTCAGGGCCGGAAACAACTGGAAGACATAGTCCAGGGTCGATTTCCCCTCAGAGGGCGTCGCCAGGTATCCCCCGATCCGCAGGTTTTCAAGAACGCTGCTCTCCTTGAAGATCCGCCGCCGCTCCGGACACAGGACAATCCCCTTTCGGGCCCGACGGCTCGGCTTGAGCCCCATGATATCCTCTCCCCTGTAGCGGATCTGTCCCAGAACCGTGATCCGCTCGCCCCCGGCCATCTCCTCCTTTTTCCGGATATCTTCCATAATGCCCGAAATGGTATACATCAGTGTGGATTTACCCGCGCTGTTGGCCCCGAACACCCCCACGATCTGGCGTTCCCTGCACCGGACATGCACATTGTTGAGGGCCAGCATGTTCTCGTAGAAAACCATCAGGCCGGATGCCTCAAGCATAGGTCATGACCTCCTCCACCTCTTCCGAACCAAAATAGGCCTCCTTCACGCTGGGGTCCGCCATGACCTCTTCCGGGGTCCCTTCCACCAGTTTCGCCCCGAAGTTCAAGACCATTACCCGGTTGGCCACCCGGAACAGCTCTCTCAGCCGGTGTTCGATCATGATGAGGGTGATCCCATCCATCTGGAGCCGTTCAATTAGCGGCACCATGCTGGCAATCTCACTCATGCTGAGCCCTGAAAAGACCTCGTCGCACAGGATGAGATCGGGCTTTAGGGCCAGGCAGCGTGCCAGCTCCAGTCGCTTGAGGTACCCTGTGGGAAGGGATGAGGCCATCTTGTACGGGACAAAGGAATCCCGCTCAAATCCGATCTCTTCCAGAATGTCAATGCCAACGGTATTCCGGTCCCCCAACTTGCCGCCGCCTCGCCATCCCCCGGTACGTTTGGCCCGGGGAGAAAAGAGCGGGATCACCAGGTTCTTGTAGGCCGGAAGGCTGTAGTAGGGCCGCATGATCTGGAAGGTCCGGGTCACCCCCATGTCCGCAATCCTGTGGGCAGGCTTCCGGCTGATATCCCTGCTCCTGAACCGGACCCTTCCCGAGGTCATCTTGACAAACCCGGTAATGCAGTTGACCAGGGTGGTCTTGCCAGACCCGTTCGGGCCGATGATTCCTAAGATATCCCCCGGATACACGTCAAAGCTGACGCGGTTCAGGGCAAGGATCCCGCCAAAGGTCTTGGTCACTTCCCTGACTTCCAGAATCGGTTGCTCGCTCATACCTTGACCCATCTCTGGAACTGGTGATATTTCCGTTCGCCGTAGACCATGATCCCTTCACTTCGAAACACCACGAACCCCACCAGGATCAGGGAGTAGAACACGATGCGCAGGGTACCGAACTCCCGCAGCAGTTCGGAGATGGGGACCAGAATGATGCACCCCAGTACCGGCCCCACCAGGGTGCCGGCCCCCCCGATCACCGTGGCGGCAATGGGCAGGATGGAAAAATCAAGGGCGAAGAGCGAGATCCCGGCCCACATGTAGATGTGCACCAGGCAGGCCCCGCCCAGACACCCCATGGCTGCGGCGATAACCACAGCAATCGCCTTGTAAAAGGAGATGTTCATGCCCGATGCCCGCACTGCCTGGTCATTGTCCATCACCGCCCGGAAGACCAGGCCGAGATCCAGGTTGACCAGACGCCGGACCCCGAAAAGGAACAGAAGAACCACGGCAATCACCGTATACTGCTCCACCCAACGGTTGGCGAAACTGTCCACTCCCATGATCCCGTCCGTCCCCCCCAGAATATCCAGGGCCTCGATGATCCGGGCAAGGACCAGGGGATACATGAGGGTCACAATGGCAAAATAAACCCCCCGCAGCGGGAGACAAGGCAGGAGAAGCAGCGTGCAGATCATCGCACCTAAAAGGGTGGCCACCGGCACGGTCACCAGGGGCGGGAGACCCAGGGAGGCATTCAGGATGGCCGCGATATACCCTCCGGTCCCCACAAAAAAGGCCCCGCCTAAACAGACCAGCCCCAGGTAGTGGGCCAGAAAATCAAAACTGATGGCCAGCAGGGCGTAGATGCAGACGATGGTGATCACCCGCTGCCAGTACATGCCCGGCATCACCAGGGGGAGGATCAGCATGCCCACGATCAGCACCAGCCTCGGGACCGTCAGGTAGGCCAGTTCACGCCACGACATGAGGGCGTACAGTCCGTCGGAACGCACCTTGATGCCCCGGTCCAGTCTCTCCCTTCGACGTTGCTCGTTGGTCGTCATTTAAACCCTTTCCTCCAACTCTTTCTGCATGCCGAACAGGCCGGAGGGTTTAAGGATCAGGGTGAAGATAATGGCCAGCAGCGCCACCACCATCTGATAATGGCTCCCCAGATAAACCACCGTGAGGATCTGGGCAAACCCGATGAGAAAGGCCGCCATGACCGCCCCCATCCAGCTTCCCAACCCCCCCACGATGCACACGGCAATGGCCAGAATGAGCACGTTGTATCCCGATTCCACCACAATGTTGCCTAAGGGGAGAAGGAGGGCCCCTGCAAGACCGGCCAGCATGGCCCCGATGGCCATGGCCACCAGGGCCATCAGGTCCGAATCGATGCCCAGCATGAGGGCGGCCCGTTCGTCCTGGGCCATGCCCCGCAGGGCCAGGCCGATCCGGGTATAGTGGGTAAAAAACCAGAGACTCAGGACAATCAGGGCGCCCAGGCCCACCACCACCATCCGCTGGAAGTCAACAGGGATTCCGCCGATCATAACACTCCCCTCCACAAAGGCCGGAAGGGTGTAGCTCATCCCTTTGAAACCGCCCCACCGAAGTCCCTCCAGGATGGCCAGGCCGATGGCGTAGGAGGCGATAATCTCGGAAATGGCCATCCCCCTGACCCGGATCAATACAAACTGGTACAGCAATGCCCCCAGACCCCCGATCAGGATCAGGGTCACCAGGATGCTCAGGGCATAGTTGAGGCCAAGGCTGCGCAGAAAGGTCCAGGTAATAAACCCGCTCAGCACGTAAATGGCTCCGTGGGCAAAATTGGGCACCCGGCTGATCCCGTAGACGAGGGCAAACCCGAGGGCCATGAGGGCCAGCGCAACACTGTTGATGGTCCCGTATACCAGAATATCCATAACGATTTACCGGTGAGGTTTCTTTTCTCTCACAGAGTTCACGGAGGCACAGAGTCTAAGGATGTTCCTTTCTCTGTGTGATCTCCGTGGGCTCTAACGAAACGGGCGAGAGATCATTTCTTCATCCACGGCGGCAGCTGGATCTCGCCCCTGGCAATGGATTTGGGGAAAACAACCACCCGTTTCCCGTCCTGCCACTGGAAGATGCTCCCCACAGCCCCGTCCTTGGGATCAAAACTCGGGATGATCTGATGACCCTTGGGGGTAAATCGGACCCGGCCGTACGGACCCACCATGTCGGTCTGCTCAAGGGCGGTCACCACAGCGTCCGAGTCGATGGTCCCTGCCTTTTCAATAGCATTCTTCAGAACATAGACCGCGGTATAACTGCTCGAACACCCCAGCCCCTCGGGCTCAATGTCCCATCGCTTCTTGTAGGCATTGTAAAACTTCATGGTCCAGGGCGTGGCCTCGCTCGGGGCATTGCCCGCATTCACCACATTGGCCAGGCAGAACTCCCCCTTCCCCTTGGTCGCCTCCCAAAAACCCGGCTGTTCTGCAGAACAGAGGGTCGACCCAAACGGAAGAGCCGGAACCTTCATGTCATACCACTGCTTCAGCAGAATCGAACTCTCCGGCATGTCCATCCACAGGCTCAGCACCTGGGAACCGGTCTTCCTGGCCTTGATCAGCCCCATGGAAAAATCCGTGGTGCCGGTAGGATAAATTTCCGTACCCGTAACCGTCCACCCATTCTTCGCAGCCAGCTTGCCCAGAATGTCCCCCGCAGCGCGGGCATGGGCAACGTCCTGCACCATTATAAAAAGCTTGTCCAGCCCGAAACGCTCCTTGATCTCCATCAGGCAGGTCAGAATCTCCTTGACCAGCCATTTGGCCTCCCCATGAATCCGAAAACAGTATTTCAACTTGTCGTACTGCTCTTCCACCAGCACATGATATTTGGGCGTCAGAACCCCGGTGCTCAGAATCGAGACCTTCTTGTATTTTGCCAGAAGCGACATGGCCGCCAGGGCCGCCTCTGAACGGACCGGCCCCCCAAGAATGAAATCGGCCCCCTTTTCCAGGATCAGTTTTTCAACCGCCAGGAGGGCCTCACTCACCGGAACCCCCGGCTCGAGGTCCCGGGTGTCCATCACCTCCACCTGGAAAGGACGCATGGTCCCGCCCACGTTGACGCCCCCGGCGGCGTTGATCTCTTCAACCGCCAGTCGGATCGCCCGCTCCGCATCCCATCCGTACAGATAGGCCGTAGACAGGGGACAACCCAGGGTGATCGGCTTTTCAGCCGGCGCACTCCCCGGCAGAACCAGAAAAACAGTCGCCATCAGCACCACCAACATGCCAGTACCTCTCAGCTTCATGTCTATCCCTCCTTTGTTTGCGGGTTAAGATGCCTGAGAGATCCCTTCGGGACGCGGTTTACACCAACCCTGTCCCGGATCTCGGTTTCATCCCGGGCCAAAACAGTATCTGAATCGGAAACAACATGCGTGTGGGGCATATGACGTCGGAATAGGCTATTGAACGATTCGGCATTGGCGCCCTTCGCCTATTCGCGGTGTCTTGTATGTGCAACCTTAGGGTGGATATGATGTGACGAAAACGCGACATTGCACCAGCGACCATGGGATTTATAACGAGCAGCCGGCAATATCTGTGAATAGAACGTCGATACTATATGCGGACAAACGTGTCATGTCAAGGGCAAACAAAAGGGGCGCCGTCCCTTAAAACAAAAAGAGCAGCGTGTGCGGATACATACGCTGCTCTTTTCGTCGTCTATTTCTGCTCGATACGGCCTAAGGTCGTTTCATTTCACATTATCCCCTACAGCCTGAAATCGCGCGTCACCCGTTTTGCGGGCTTGGTGGGTATATCTCCCATGTTCTCGGAAAGAAACCTGATGTATTCATCCAAATCGCACCGCTCGCTCTTCCTCCGAGCCGCCCTAAATGCCATTCGTCTCTCGAAATCCCTTGCATCTTCCAAGAGTTCCTCTCTTATGTCACGACTCAATCTCTTGAAGCCAGTCATCCAGCAATGCCTCTTTTAAGAAACAATCTCATCTGTGCTGAAGGTCTGTTTTTCATATCCGAATTCCGTCATTATATTTTCCACCTTGTCCTTGTCTTCTTCGTGGACGATGAAATCGATGTCTTTTGTAAATCGAGCCACCCCCATCGTACTCAAGGCAAATTGTGATTAACACCCATTCACTTTGCTCATTCGAGTCACAGAGTTCACCGAGGGAGTTGTTCTTTTCCCCAATCGGGAGACGGCGATTGGGGAAAACCCACAGGCCTTGCGGCGAGAAGGCTCATATTTGCAAAGCAGTGTTTCTTCTCCGTCTCCCCTGTTTCTCAAGCGCAGCGGGTGTGAAAAATCCGTTCTTGGACAAGAGTGACCTTATCAGATTTAACTTACCAAACTTCGTTTATTCGCACAATCGGGTAAAGTCAAGATGCTTCCCGGCGGCTTCATGACAAGAGTCACCATACCGCCTCCGGCAAAGTCACTCATCCCATCTTTCCTGCCTAATCCTGCAAATCCTGTCTAAACACACCGTGATCATCGGCTGTTCAGGATCTTCACGCCCACGCCCAGTTCTCTCCGGTCAAAATTGCCGAGATGATTGTGCGGAATCCAGGTCCTCGATACGTCGATGACCAGCCGCTGCGTTTGGCCCGGCGTCTCTGGAAGCACGTAACTCCTCTTCACACTTTCAGCTTTCAGCTTTGAGCTTTCAGCTTTCAGCTTAGCGCTTCCCCCTTTGCTCCCTGCTCCTCGCTCCCCGCTCGTTCCTCCAAACACGATCGTATCCAAAACCGTCCCCTCATGAGACACCTGCACCTCCACAGGCTCTTTCTCCATCTCCGGCGTGCGACAATGAAACGCCAGCTCTACAGCCCCTCCCCCCGGGACATAGATTGCCCCCTTCCTGCCGCACCATCGATAATCGCCATATTGCCACCGCTGCGAATGCTGGAAAAACCCTGCGAACCGATCCCGATCCTGCTCCATGGCGTATATTCTTAAGTCATACTTTTGAGCCAGGTTCCTCGACTCAAAATTGCTTACATAGAAAAAAATCCCGATGCCCAGGAGGACCACGCTCGTCTTTGTCAACACACCGGAAGCCCGCTGCAACCGGCCCGGAAGCACCTCCGGATCGATGGTCATGGCATATCCCAAACAGAGAAAAATCACCGACCAGATCATGGGAATATATTGCATGCTCTGGAATATCCCGAATATGTGGAAACTCAGAATGCAGATAATAACCGGTATATTGAGCAATCTTTTCTCTCTGATGAGATCAAAGGTCAGAATAACGAGTGCATATCCGATTGTCACAAGCCACAGATAGAGACCGACCGCGCCGCCGCTGCTGAATATTGAAAAGAAGATATTATGTGGGGTCTGGTGAATTATGCGACCCTTATAAAACGTGTTGAAATGGGACCCCGAAACCGGGGCCAACACATTCGCATGCCAGCAAAATGACTCATAACCGACCCCAAAAATGGGGCTTTCGCTGCCAACATTAAACCCCTGACCCCACGTATACTGGCGGCCCCCTGGATCCGATCTTTTTAGGTCCACCACTCTGCTTTTCAGATACTGTGTCATCTGCTTAGAGTCTTTTCTTGGCTCTTTAGTGTCGCCTTGATCTCTCAAATAGTCGGAAAGCGGCATCAACACTTGGAAAACAATAATAAAGCTGATCACAATGGTGATGGGCACGGATATTCCCACCTTCATTAAATCCTTCCAAGATAAACGAAATGACGCCAACCTCCCTTCTTTGGTGAACCAGAAAAACAGCCAGCAAACAAACAGGATAAGCGGGTACGAGACCCAACCTGCTCTGCCCCCGGCCAAAAGGAGCGCGATTTCACAGAGCACAAGCGAAGCGAACAGGAGCACCCTCCACCAGATCCCCCTGGTCTTGCTCATAAACCCGATAAGGACAAACGGGACCGATATGAGAATGAACTCCCCGAACCACCCCCTATTCCCAAATGTGGAATGAAGCGCACCCGGTACCGCTGTTTTTCCGAAACGATACCATTTTAATGAGATAACCCCATAGAAATCCAGCAAGCCTATGAGCGCGCAAAAAACGGCACCGGAAAATATCCCCGAGAAGAGCCATCTGTAATTATCCCGGGCCTCAGCACTCATAGCAATCTGAACGGCCAAGACCACAAACAGGATCAATCGAATCACCGCTGACAGCGGGTAATAAAACCCATACGGCGGTCCGATGAAGAGGTAAAAGAAGAAATTCGGAAATCCAAAGAACCAGGAATCTCGAAAGATCTGTGTCACCGGCAACAGAAGCAGCGAAAACAGTGAAAGCCCGACATAACACAAAATGAGGATCACCAAATGCCTGTTCAGCCCATGCGTTTTTGGAGACCTGAGATTCATGACAGACAGGGCCGTGGCCACCAGCGACACGATCAGCTCAAAAATGCGACTCTGAATATCAATTGCCCCAAAACCGAACAGGAAAAATGAAAACCCGAAAACGGACAAGAAAAACTTCAGGTATTTGGGAAGAAAAATCACGCATAAGCAGGCCAGTACGACGCCTCCAATCAGCAAACCGATCATCCCGTTATAAGGGGGATAATAAAAAATAGTTCCAAACCGAATTACGAGATTAAAGAGGAGGAAAACCAGCATGAGGCAGTCAAATACCCCGAGTTTCCGCTTAACCCGTTTCAGCATCCCATCATCCATACGTGTTATACCTCAGCCGTATGCCTATAACGCACCACAGAGGCACCGAGAACACGGAGAAAATTCTTTTAGTTACAGCATTCCTCCGTGCCCTCCGTGCCTCTGTGGTGAGCAAACCTAATTTGCTATCCGTTTAATACCATCCTTCAGAACAGGCACGTTGAAATTTATCAGCAAGCCATATTTAATCCCACTCAATCGCAAATACGTCAGCAGCTGCGCCTCGTGAATTGGCAAAAGCTCTTGACATGCCTTCAATTCAACAATCAATTGCCCTGGCACCACGATATCGAGCCGATACCCGCAATCGAGTTTAACACCCTTATATTCAACCGGAAGAGGCACTTGTCGCCTCAAAGGCACCTTCCTCAGATACAACTCATGACATGTGCACTCTTCATATGCAGATTCCAGAAGCCCAGGACCGAGTGACCGATGAACTTCAATCGCCGCTCCGATAACCTCACCTGTCAATTTGTTTATGTCCACCTTCCCACCTCACTGCTCCGCCACTAATTCACCACAGAGGCACTGAGAACACAGAGAAAAGTCTTTTAGTTACAGCATTCCTCCGTGCCCCCCGTGCCTCTGTGGTAAACTCACCATCAGGCTTAGACCACTCTCAGCTCACAGCTCATTTACCACAAACAAAAAAGCAGCATGTGATCCCACATGCTGCTCTTCTAAAACAATCCCCGTTTAAATGCAATCCCTAATGATTATAAGCTAATGGCTGATGAGCTGTTAAGCCCATAACCTCATAAGCTGCCGGGTAAAATAGCACCTCAACAGCTCATCAACGATCCCTCATTCCCCGCGAAGTGATTTGGTATTTTCAATTTCTTCTGGAAATTGAAAATACCAACATAACTATCCCAAACATCCTGTCAATCCTGTCCAAACACTTCTTTGCGCCTTTGCGCGAGACATTTTCTTATCAGCTGTCAGCCATCATCAGCCCTGCTGATGATACTCCGGCACCACCTTCCTCAGTTCCTCCCGGATCCCTTCTCCATCACATGCCTCAGCCAGCTTCACCAGCCGCTTAATGTGCTTATTCAACCGCCTCAACGTCAACTCATTGCCGTTTCCGTCCCCGCTTTGGGCTTCGAGTTTTGAGCTTTCAGCTTTGAGCACCATAATCTCCTCATGCTCGGTCTCCTGAATTCCTTCACCTTCGGTAATCAGCTCCTCATACAATTTCTCCCCGGGTCTGAGGCCAATCTCCTTTATCTCGATCTCCGTATCCGGCTCAAAGCCTGACAACCGGATCAGGTCCCGGGCCATATCTGCAATGCGAACCGGGGTCCCCATCTTCAAAATAAAGATCTCCCCGCCGCTCCCGATGGCGCCCGCCTGTAAAATCAGCCTGGCCGCCTCGGGCACGCTCATGAAATATCGTACCACATCGGGGTGGGTCAGGGTCACCGGCCCGCCCCGTTCAATCTGCCTCCGAAACAACGGGACCACACTCCCGGCGCTGTAGACCACATTTCCAAACCGGACACACATGTTGCGGGCGCCATGCTCTATGGCGTAACGCTGTGCCAATATTTCGCACACCCGTTTTGAGGCCCCCATCACATTGGTGGGCCGAACCGCCTTGTCCGTGGAAACCACCACACACCGCTCCACACCGTTTCTGGCGCAGAAATCCAGGATCGTGCGCGTCCCGATGATATTGTTGCGCACCGCCTCCCATGGGTGGATCTCCATCATCGGAACATGCTTGTAGGCTGCTGCATGAAACACCACCTGGGGCTCATATCGATCAAACACCCGCTTCATTACATGCCCGTTCTGAACAGCGGAAAGAACAGATACCATCTCCGTATCCGGGAAACGTGTCTGAAGATCCAGTTCCGCATCATAAAGCCCTGACTCGTCCTTATCCACCAGTATCAGTCGACTCGGCTGGAATCTGACAATCTGCCGGCACAGCTCGGACCCGATGGACCCCACCCCTCCGGTCACCACAACGCGCTTACCGGTGAGATACCCTCCGATCTGCTTCAGGTTCAGGCTGACCTGTTTTCTGCCCAGCAGGTCCTCATACCGCACCTTTCGAATGGACCGGACCGAAACCTTCCCTTCGATCAACTCCCCAACTCCGGGAATTGTCTTACAGGGGATGCCCGTAGCCTCGCAAAGACCCACAACCCGACGCATTTCCCCTGCCGAGGCCGCAGAGATGGCGATGATGATCTCATCGATCTCTTCCTTCTCCGTGATGCTCTTCACTTCATCCACCGATCCCAGGACCGGGACCCCATGAATGGTCTGGCTCTTCTTTCGCTTATCATCATCCAGAAAACCGGCCACATCGTACTTGATGCCCGGATTGTCCTTAATCTCCCGGATGAGTTTTTCGCCTGCATCCCCGGCCCCTACAATCAATACCCTCTCCTTGTTTTCGTCTTTCTTATTGAAAAAGGGGAACCGGGACCTTTCGCGGCCCGAACTCAACAAGAGGCGTATCCCGACGCGCGCGCCCGAGACAAACAGAAACGTCAACAACAGATCGATGGCAAACACGCTCCTGGGAAACCCTACAAACCGCACCTTGAGCACCAGAATAAAGACAATAATCCCTGAACTGATCACACATGCCTTAATGAGGTTTTCCAGGTCATATATGCCCGTGTACCGCCACATCCCCTTGTACAGCCCGAAGAAATAGAAACACGCCAGTTTCAACGGAACAGTCCACACCACTGTCCGCTTCCAGTTGGCCAATTCGCGTGCCGGAATGTCGCCGTCAAACCGGAGATAGTAGCTCAACAGATATGCCGCTGCCACCAGCACCGCATCCGCCAGCAATACCACCCAGAAATTCGGCCTTTTCAGTATTCTGAACATCGATGTATATATCCTCGCGCAACGACGCCAAGACGCCAAGATGCTTGCTCCTTGCCCAAACGATAGCTTGCCTCTACCGCCTCCGCAGCGTCAACAAATACTTGTACCGCCCCTTGAAACACCACCGGTGATACTCCCCCGATAGAGGTCAAAGTCGAAGCAAATAGCTCATCCCCATAACTTACCGATAGATGTCTCATTCGTTTCCGCCATCTTCCCCCGCGTCTCTGCGGCGTTGCGTGAGATGCTTCGCCCGCAACCTATCTTCTCTCCGCGTACTCTGCATCTCGAGTTCCGCCCATGGCGGGATGAAAAATATTCTCTCACTTGCCCGCATATCCCCGCTGTATGCGGGAATGGCCACCCCGTGCAGCGGAAGGGTTTAAGGGGGTCAACTAAAAACAACTTGGGAAGGATTTGAGAACGAACTTGCTTCGGCTTATCCCTTCCCCGTTTCTGTGGGCCTCCAATTCTTTGAACGCTTCTTCTGGAATGCTGATTGCGATTTTAACGGTCTTACCGATGTGCCCTCCCTGGTATGATCTTTTTCCTACCAAAGTATTAAAAACGGCCTTACACGTCAACTTTTTGCTAAAACAGAATTACAGCTATCCTGCCTGATATGTTTACACTGCTGAATGCGATAGCCTGTTGAGCCGGGGCGGAACTTATTTCTCTGGGCAGAATCTGTGGATCGTTTAGTCACATTCCCCAAATCACCATTGACGTGCCATCTCCTTTTGTTATAATAGCATCAATGTTTGACAGCCGAACTTTATTTGCGATATGACCGCCTACGGACGAGGCTACATGACATTTTTTAGGTTTCGGCAAGCTTATTCCCGGAGGTCTTAGCCATGCCAACTCAAAAATCACACCTGACCTACGATGACATCGCAGCAACACTCCCCACCCTTGAGACATAAGAACAGATAAATCTCCTGGAGTTGCTCTCGTCTGCGCTCAGGAAATCCGTTATGCAAAAAAAGAGGACATAGGCTCGTTGAGCTGGAAGGGCTTGGTGCTGAGGTTCTGTCGCGAACACTGGAATCTGTTTCTTCCCTTACTCCCTCATGGTGAAAGTCAGGCATCATGCTCCGTTATTGCACACTGTTATCTCACTTTTTAATCTGCGTTCATGCGCCGCTTGACACCTGCCCATTGACAGGTTACATTACGACATGTAAAGAAATCGATCTTTAATGGTCTCAATTCAATCTCGTACACACATGATTAAAAATTTCAGGCACAAAGGGCTCAAAAAACTTTATGATACGGGAAACCCAAAAGGCATCCATCCTGAACATGTAAAACGCCTGAGGCTGATCATGGCAAGACTTGATGCAAGCAAAAATCCCCAAGACATGAACTTGCCAGGACTTGGCTTACATCCGCTAAGAGGCTCATATGAGGGCTTCTGGGCTGTGTCCGTTTCCGGTAACTGGCGGGTTGTCTTCCGTTTTGAAGGAGATACGGTCGTAGATGTTGATTATTTAGATTACCATTAGAGGAGAAAGACATGATTATGCATAACCCGCCCCATCCGGGCGAGGTCATTCGAGAATTCTGTATCAAGCCGTTGGGTCTGACCGTAACGGAAGCTGCGGAAGGGCTCGGCGTTTCCAGAAAGACGCTGTCAGCGGTCTTAAATGGCCGCTTTGGAGTCTCTCCGGAAATGGCTATCAGACTTTCCAAGGCGTTCGGAGGAAGCGCAGAAAGCTGGATAACTCAACAGGCTCAGTATGATCTATGGCAGGCGTGGCAAAGAACCGACGTCACCAAAGTGAAGGCTTTTGCATGAACGGTCAGCGTGAGCCGCCGCTACGTCCTCCTCCAAAAATATCGCATCATTCATATGATTCGTGGTCAAAAATTATCCGGATCCTGCCTTGACTGCAAGTCTGGCGGCGAAGGGCGCCATAAGGGTTCAACCGGTTGACAGGAGTGAGCCAATCCGTTTTCGTGCTCACCAACTTCACCTTGACTCCGTTATCTACATCCAGACGCTACACTGAGTCCTTTTCTTTCACAAGGGATTGTCTTTTTCCCTTTCGTCCGGAAAAGAAGAAACCAACAAAATATCCCGTCAATCCCGTCAAAAAACCTTCAAACAGACAGGATCAACCGGATGCACAAGATTATTTCGCCCCTTTCGTGCCTCTCTCCGAAGTGTAGGCTCGCCTTTACGAGCCGGAGGCCGGCCTGGAGCGGCCTACGCCGCAGGCGGATTGTCTTTTTTCCTTTCATCTGGAAAGGAAAAAACAGCCAAAATATCCAGTCAATCCTGTCAATCCTGTCTGAAAAAAAGCGTTGCCCACTCTGTGCCTTCCGGTACGGGACTATTTTTCCAGTTGATTTATCTCTATATGTCCAAGAAGATTAGATGGCTGCATTTGGCTCTTTCTGATTTGGACCAATTGATGGGCTATATGAGCCAATTTAAGAACCCGAGGTGGCCTAAACTAAAGGCCTTACCAGCCCTCCAATAAGTCGAATCCCAGCCTCATCTCCAACCCAGAATGGCGATCGCGTCACCAAATTACTCGGCCCACCAACAAAAACGTCCCGCCAGGAGCCCTCTTAAACCACCTCCCATTATTCATGTTCCGAACCCAAAACTAAAAATCGCTTGACAAATATAGCCGCCAGGCTATAGTTATTCCATGTGGAAATTGAATTTACAGAAGAATTCGGTGACTGGTGGCAATCCCTCACCGAAGACGAACAGGAATCTCTCACCGTCAGCGTCAAATTGCTGCAGATTCTGGGCCCCGCTCTTGGTCGGCCACATGCCGACGCTGTAAAAAAGTCCAGGCACAGCAATATGAAGGAACTCAGGACCCAGTGCCACGGCCGGCCGCTCAGAACCTTCTACGCCTTTGACCCCCGTCGAAAGGCCATACTCCTGATCGGGGGAACCAAAAGGAATGATAAACGGTTCTATGAACAAATGATTCCACTGGCAGACAGGATTCTGGATAAACATTTACAAGAGATCGAAAAGGAGATTGAAGTCAGATGCCACGCAATTTCCAGGAATTAGAAGCTAAAATGGCCCCGGAGCGGCGCGCCCGTGCCGAGGTGAAGGCAAAGAAAATCATGGCGGATATGCTCCTGGCCGAGATCCGCAAACAGGTGGGGTTGACCCAGGGGCAACTGGCCAAGGCACTGAATATCAAGCAGCCTACCCTATCCAGGATAGAAACTCAGGAAGATATGCACATCAGCACCCTCAGCCGCATCATTCAAGCGCTCGGCGGCGAACTTGAATTGATCGCCCATCTGCCGGGAGGAGATGTCCGTTTAAGCCAGTTTCGGCAAACCGCTGAAGGAGCATAATCGCCGTTTGCCGGAGGCACGCCGGTTTTCGTTTGTCGGTCTCTCACCGACAGACGAAACATCCGGAAATCTCCTTTGCGGACTCTGCGTCTTGAGCGAAGCGGGCGGTGAAATCATCCTGGTTTTCGCGCAATCATCCCCACCACAAAACAATTCCCGGCATGTCTCTCTGTCGTCTCCTCCCTGATGGCCACCCAAAGTATCCCACCTGTGGCCACTTCAAAATGCCCCACCCATCAAGAGTGATTTTCCAGTAGAGATTGCTGAAAACGGCGACAGAACGTAACTACTCCCATTTGTGGAATTCG
>Ga0209164_1000559_pt1 | contig 81248 bp, 81 predicted proteins | sample MTBNYHSulfiMetaG_FD_187458 | JGI IMG/M metagenome (GOLD analysis project Ga0209164, IMG submission 187458) | Enrichment culture microbial communities from rom New York Harbor, USA that are MTBE-degrading - MTBE-NYH (New York Harbor Sulfidogenic)... | ecosystem: Environmental > Aquatic > Marine >... | reverse complement strand
ACCTTGGACGGCGTCCGATTGAGACCATCGAGTTGGGGAAAACCGAGCGCGAAATGATCAAAACAAAAGCAGCTTAAATGTGTTCATTCCGAGAGGGCGACTGTCCGGAAAGTAATTGACTTTTACAGATAAGAATCTTATTTCGCAGTTTCCATCCCGATTTGAGGGTTGCGGACGGACTAGTAACTTTGACAGTTTCCATCGTAGTCTTCCTCCGTTCTCTTGTTCACCTAAAATGCTATATTCATTTGCACAATGGCAGAGATAGAATTCGCAAAAAACTATCTCTGCCTTGGCAACCGTTCATGTGACAATTAACTACCATACTTCTTGTCAATTTCTAACCAAGTAGATAGCTTCACGATTTTTTCGTATTCTTTATACCTAAAAATCTCTTTATCTAAACTTGCCGTGGTTCCAGTTTCCTTTAAAGTTTTTACCGCTTTTTCAACAGCCTTCATGGCTGTGAATAGCAACAAATGCCAATATAGTGCAAATTTAACTCCTGTTTGTTTCCACTCCTCGATGCTGAAATTGGGCTGAATGGAAAAATGATCTTCGTCTGCTGCACAAGCCGCAACAGGCCCCTTGACTTGGGTTGTAATTTTCTTGTATTCATCGAACGTAAAGAAGTCGCCCATCATTGCGACATCGGCTCCGTTTTCTAAATATAAGTTTAGTCTGCGGATAACTTCGTCTACGCCCATAGCTTTGGAATCAGTTCGGGCAATGATAAGGAAGTCCTTTGATCGGCGCGCGGAATTTGCAGCCTGAATCTTCTTAACAAATTCTTCAGCAGGAATGACCTTTTTGCCTGCAAGAACACCACACCTTTTAGGGAAAGTTTGATCTTCAATATGGATTCCACTCACGCCACCAGATTCAAACATTCTAACAGTGCGGTAAAGGTTGGTGACACCACCGAAACCCGTATCTGCATCACAGATAATAGGTATATTGACCACTTGTGCTATGTTTGCTGCTTTTCTGACCATCTCCACTGAATTCGTTAAGCTCAAATCTGGACAGCCAAGATCACTTGCCTCATTTCCCAAACCTGTTATCCAACAAACAGGGAACCCGGCTTGTTCAGCAATCTGGGCTGTGACCACATCGTACGCACATGGGGCAATAATTAGAGACTCTTTTGCAATTATATCTTTTAATTTCATGGGAAGACTCCTTTTCATCTCTTAGGAACATTGATTTCGTTCGGCAAAAAAGTAGAAACGGCCCCTAAAATTTAGCCTTATCCCTTAGGGGCCTTAAAAATGATATTTGCAGTTGAGCAGGGCCACTCTGCACCTCCTTTCATTGCGGGGGAAAAAATCTGCGATTTAAGGCTAATAGAATTTTATAAATCCACAAATGCACCATTAATAACAGGGTATATCTACGGCCCATTTCTCGATACCCTTTACCCGGTCAATCATTTTCTCTATTTTTTGCATGGCATTTTTAGTCAACTTGATACCTTTTTCATATATTCTGTTGATGAGCCTCACCACTGGATTTACGGTATTGTATTGCATGGTTCTCGCCAGGCCTAATATTTTTTCTACGCTGTCTAATACTTGTCCCTTCCAGTGGTTTTCCAGTACCCCCCACACTCTTTCAATGGGGTTGTATTTGCTGTGGTAGGGTGGATAATAGATCAAGCTGATGCTGACTTCATTTTTAATTGCAAAATCAACAAGTCTTTGCATAAACTGACTTCGACGACTACTGTTTTCCGGTCCATTGTCTGCATTGATGGCAATGGTATGAGGATTAAACCTGGATTTGATGCTTGGCCAAAGATCTTCCAACGCATCAACCATGAAATCGGCAGTCACGTTGCCATGGGTAAAATAAAAATAGTTGTAACTATTCAGCGTAAAAACAGAAAAAGTCAAAAAAAGACTTGACACGGTTTTTGATCTAATTTTTGAAATTCAGTCCGTTAGTGTCGCTTCGCAAATAAGCGCCTCGCAGGTCTTCTTGCAGCCTAATCAGGGGCTCTTTTGGCCCATATGCAATGCCGTTCAAATGTAAGCGTTCCGCCAACTACACGGACGACGTCATAGCGGCGAGCGCTTCGCGGTCGACATAATGGGGCAAGAGCTTGCGGTACCCCTCTTCACTGTCGACTGTCGGCAGCATTTCAAAAAGATACCGGAGATAGGCATAGGGCTTCAGGCCCGCGGCCTTTGCGGTTTCAATCAGACTGTATGATGTGGCGGAGGCTTTCGCGCCGCTGGGAGCACCCGAGAAGAGCCAGTTTTTGCGCCCCACGACAAACGGGCGGATCGCATTTTCAACCAGGTTGTTGTCGATCGGCAGGTGGCCGCTTTCGATGTAGCGGACCAGCCGATCCCACTGATTGAGGGTATAAGAAATGGCTTTCCCCAACAGCCCCTGAGGCGGGGTCATGGCAGACCGGGAGTCCAGCCATACCTTGAATTCATCCAGGATCGGCTTTGCCTCTTCCTGGCCAAGCCGATAAAGCTGATCCGGATCGAGCTCATCCTTCTTCGCTTTTTTTTCGAGGGCATACAGTTTCCGGATAAATTCGAGAGCCTTTTCGGCGTTGCCGTCCTTGGATTTCTTCTTCTCTTTTCGGGCGTTGACGACCTTGACGAACATGCGCCGGGCATGGGCAAAGCAGCCCAAATGGCAGATGCCGGGCGTTCGCCCCAAGGCATCATACCCCGAATAACCATCGGTCTGGATGAAACCCTTGTAATCGCCCAGAACCTCCATTGGCACCCGACCCGACCGGGAAGGATGATAGACATAGATCAATATCGGCCGACCGGGCGGCCCCCCGCGGAAAACCCACATGTAGGAGGTTTCCGTGTTGGCCCGGCCCGGCTCCTTCAGCAATTGAAGTGTGGTTTCATCGATGCCGATCAGCGGCCCAGAGGGAATTTCCTGTTTCAGAAGATCCATCAGGGGCTCGCAGCATTCCCCCAGCCGGACCATCCATCCGGCCATGGTCGAACGGGATAAATCAATGGGCTGGTCTGAAAAATCATACCCCCAGCCTGAACGTGGTGCCGTTCAGACCAAGATGCCGAATACCTTTTTACGATAGTCAAATATTTCGTTTTATGGTGCCCGAATACTGCTCTAACACCCTGTTTATAATAGGCTTAAAAACAGCAACTTCGTGCCCATTTCGTGCCCACAATGTAAAAAATTGGGGTAAAACAGCATACAAAACAAGCTAACACATACGGATTTAACATTTTAATATCATGAAAAATAATCGGTCATCATACAACAAGATAAAAAGCCGTAAAACCCTTGATTCAGATTCACACGGTAGAAGTCACTGGTTCAAATCCAGTATCGCCCACCATGGAAATCAAGGGGTTACGGCTCAGGCTGTAAGCCCTTTTTTAGTTTTCGTGATGATCTGGCGCCCGATGCTCAAAAAGGACCTTTTCCAGCGAAATCATTCAAGCTCAGTGCGTATGGGGTGAACGGTTCTTCGGATAGGGCGATTTCGTCGAGCGGCATCAGGTTAACAATACGTTGCATACCCGACTCAAAGAGGCGGTCCAGCTTAATCCCCTGGAATTTGTTTCCACCAAATGGGTATTTGTGCCTGTATAGAAGTGCAACGATACTATATTATCCCCAATTATCAGCACAATTGTTACACCCCCTTTTATCTATGCGGCTTTCCGAGCAGCAACCCCATCCACCCGGCAAATTTTCTCGCCAGGCGACATAAAAGCTGAGCGTATGAAATTATGAGCCCCATCACTCATTTTTTAATAGGCTGGTCGATTTCAACTTCCTGCAACACCACCAGGAAAGAGCGTTTGTTTATCACGCTCGCAGGAGTAGCGCCAGACATTGATGGTGCCGGTCTGATATTTGACTTCTTGGGATCCCATCAGGGTTCTCAACTCGAATTATGGAGTAAATACCATCACGTGTTAGGTCACAACATTGGTTTCGAGCTGCTGTTGGCAATAGCCGCATTTGTCCTGTCCACAAGGCGTCGGCTCGTCAGTTTCCTTGTGATGGTAAGTTTCCACCTGCACCTGGTTGGAGATGTATTGGGGGCCAAGGGACCCGATGGATACCAATGGCCAATTCCATATTTGCTGCCGTTCTCGGATGCATGGCAATGGACATGGGCCGGTCAATGGCAACTGAATGCCTGGCCTAATTTCTTGATCACTGTCATCGCCGGCTGCCACATGTTTTATTTCGCCTGGAAAAGCGGCGTGTCTCCTTTGGAGATCATTTCCCCAAAGGCCAATAATTCATTTGTAGACACCTTGAGAAACCGCTTTGGAGTGCCAATTGGAAAAATCGCTTAACTGTGGACTTACAAGCCCCCTGAACGAGACGTCTTTTTGTTCAGGCGATACCTTTCCATAGACCTCTGAACCGTGGAAACCTCATTACCTGAAGAGAATATTATCATCTCAACTTTCGACTTTGTTAGGTCGGTGCCGGTAGGATACGGCACCTCTGTCCACTCACCATCATGAAAGTCGAAAGTTGAAATGTATTTTTTGTAGTAGGTTAGCTACTTGAAGATCCTGCCTCCATTTTGAAGGCTATATTCCCTGGCTACCCTCCTACAATCGAAGCATGCCGTGCAGCACAGCCACTCGTGCGCATTCTCTCCATTCAAAAATCTTCGCAAGGAATGGCGGATTCCACCGACAAAAGGGCAAACGGAAGGCGGAAGATGCAGACACCAGGCACCGCTCTTCCCCCGCAATGAAACCGACCTGAAGAAGATCGAACCGAACGAACCCTATTCCAGAGGAGATCGCCATGAAAAAGAATCGAATCGTCCAAATGATCCTTGTCGGGCTGCTCAGTATCCTTCTCTTTACCTCAGGCTGGGCTTCCGGCGGCGGCCGAACAATCGCTCTCGAACCGACGCCAGAGCATCCTGAGGCCACCGGGACCGCGTTGATCGACAACCGCCACATCAGCCTCCAGGCCCGGGGGCTCAAACCCGACGCCGTATATACCGTATGGTTTGTCAGACGGATGGACACCCCTTCTCCGTCTTACAAGAAACGGATCATCAACAACATGCCGAACCTTTACCGTGTCATCCGCAAAGGCGATGTCGTGCTGGTCGAGGGCCGCTCGGAACTAAGCCGGTTCATCAAGGTTTTGACCCAAAGCCCCTGGAGCCATTCGGTTTTCCATGTAGGCGATGCGCTTGAAGGCTCCGCCATTTCTGCATGGAACAGAACCGCCGAATAAAGGATGCACAGCAATGAACCCGACAAAAAGAAACAGATGGCACGGCAAGGCGCTCCTGATGGGCCTTCTCCTGCTGGGCATTTTTGCCTTCCGATACTTCGACCTGGGAGAATACCTCTCCCTCGACTACATCAAGTCATCCCAGGAGCGGTTTCACGCGCTCTATCAATCGCACCGGCTTGCGGTGATTGCGGCATACGCAGGTATTTACATCGCGGTCACCGCACTCTCGCTGCCGGGGGCGGCGGCCTTTTCGGCTTGGCGGTCGGGACCGTCGCGGTTTCGTTTGCCAGCACCATCGGCGCCACCCTGGCCTGTGCCGTCTCCCGTTTTCTCCTGCGCGATTGGGTTCAAAACACATTCGGAGACAAACTGGCGACGATCAACGCCGGTATCAAAAAGGAAGGCGCGACCGCTGCGGGAAAAACCATTCCCTCGCAACGAAAGGGAGAAGCCAATGTGCAATGATCTCAACCACCAACGGATCGCCGACACCATTCATCCTTATCCGACCGGGGCGGAGAGCCTCCGGCCGAACACCAACGATTTTTGATTTCAATTGGTAACCGGATGTATAACAATAATTAACAAAGTATATTATTGTGATGTAAAGTTTAGCATTATCTACCAGACCGGGCCGATGGTATTCCATCCTCCGGATTGAAAGGAGATGTATGATGCGCGACTCGATCAATTTCCTGAACCCGTTCGCTCTCACCTGCCCATTCTGCCTTTTTTCACGTTCGAAACCAGACCGTGAGCGACCGGATCGGATCTCCCAAGGCGGTGGGCGGCAATCCTATACGCCCCGGGATCACGGGTGAACGGCCCAATGAAAAAGTCAAGTGAGGCTTTTGCGGAATGTCTGTTGAATGTCAAGCAAGCAGCTGAATTCCTGAATGTATCCGAAATGACAATTCGGCGGTGGACCAACCAGGGGCTGTTGAACTGCTACCGGGTGGGTAAACGACAGGCCAGGCGGTTCAAATCCCGGGACCTGATGGCTTGGCTGGAAAGGCATCCGGTGGCAACCGCCGCCGACCAGCTTGCTCTCGGCATCAGAGGCGTGACGGTTCCGGACGGCTCGCACGTCACGCACCTGAGCGCTCAAGAAAGCGAGTCATTGGAATTCGCGGCGGCGTTTGTCCTCGAAGGGCTTCAAACCCGCGAGACGGTCTGCATCGTGGCGGACGAAGACAAAGCCGGCGCCATCATGAACATTCTGGCGGAAAAAACGCCTCACCTGGAGAGGTTTTCGGCATCCGGCAAGCTGCATCTGAGCCCGGGTCTCGATTCACCCGAGCGCCACGCGCAGTATCTTCAGGCATTGGCTGCTCACGCCGTAGGGCGCCTCAGGGTCTTCGGCGACATGGCATGGACATTCAAAAAGGGTTGGCGAACCGAGGATCTGGCACAGCTGGAGAAGACCGTAACGAGCCCCAAACAGGCCAGAGGTTGCCTTTTTCTCTGCCAATACGCACTGGACCGTTTCCAGGGAAGAGAAATTATGATGGCCCTGGAAACGCACACCCACAGCATCTACAACGATCGGATCATTGAAAATCCTTACGGCGGCCATCTTGGGACGGCCGATGCAACGGCCCCGTAAAACCCGATCCCGGCAAATCCAAGTAAGGGCGGTTACCGTTTTGCGGGATGCGATGGCGCGTCCCCGGCCGGGCTGATCATTTCCCTGCCGAAATTTCAGGCACACTGGCTGATACTGGTTGCATTAAGGAAGGAGGAAGACGAATCGGAAATGGGAAATCAACTGGAACCACACATAGCGCAAATCCTCATAAAGGCAGAAGACAGGGCGGCGCTGACCCGTAACGAGGCATTATCGCTGATGCGAATCAAGCGTCATACCCGGGAGGCCTATGCCCTGATGGAAACCGCCAACCGGATGTCCCGGGTCCAATTCGGGGCCAAGGGCGAAAACCATTTTCACAGAGGCAGAGACCCTGTTCGATGCCGATTTTGTTGGGGCATAACATGCCGTGCGGCTCGGCGAGGGCCGGGACACGCCCTTGAGCCGGGAAAAACGCATCAAAACCATTCGCGTCTTCAAGGATGTCGGCCTGTTGTGGATGAACTGCGTGGAACCGGTGGGGCCGGAGCACTCGGCCGAAGAGATCATGGACCTGATGCTGTTGACGCGCGATAACGGCGCCGTTTACAGCGGCATCATGCGGCGCATCAATTTTCCAGGCTCGCCCATGGAACGATTCGGCATGATCGGTGCATCCAACTGTTTCAAGGCGGACAAGGTCGGCAGCGTCCCGGCTCTTTAAAGATTTCAGAACAAGGAGACTCTTCATGACACTTATTAAAAAATGCTTTTGTATTGCGGCACTTCTTACCCTATCCCTGGCCCTTCAGCCGCTTTCATCCCTCGCCGACGGACCGGTTCCTGTCGGCACCTGGAAAACCGCCCAGACCATCCAGCCGTTTTTCTATGACGGGTTTCTTCCCGATTCGATGAAAAGCCAGGTCTTTTCCTTCACCAATCCGGCCGACCAGAAAACGGCGCTTCTGGCAGGCAGCCTGGCGATATGCGGCACCACCCTAGCCCATGCGATCTATTCCGCCTCGATGGATCAGCCCGTGGTGGTGGTGGCGGCCCTGTGCAACAAGTGCTCGGCGCTGGTGGTGAAAAAGGACGGAACAATTCGATCCGAGGCCGATCTGAGAGGCAAAACCATCGGCTATGTTCCCGGCACCATGCATGAAATCCTGCTGCGGGAGACGCTGACGCGCAACGGCATTTCACCGCAGACGGATGTCAAGCTGGTCCGGGTGGATTTTTTCGACATGGGAACGGCCCTGGCGGGCGGGAGCATCGACGCCTTTCTTTCCGGCGAGCCCTTTCCAACCCTGGCCGTCAAGCAGGGCTACGGCAGGATTCTCTCCTATCCCTATTACGGCGATTCGGTAGGGGCCATCAACGCCGGGATGCTGGTCACCCGCGCCGCCATTGAAAAACAACCCGAACAGGTGGCCGCGCTGGTGCTGGCCCATGCCGAGACCACGCGTTTTCTTGTCGATCACCCCGAACAATGGCTGAAACGGGCCTCGGCTTTCGGGACGCCTATGGATGTCCTGGAAGCCGCGGCGCCGAACATGGAGCTGGCCTGGGACATGGACGACACCTTTGTCCGGCAGGCCAAGGTGCTGGGCAGCCGCATGCAGGCACTGGGCATCATCGAGCGGCAGCCGGATTACGATCGGCTCTTCGATCTTTCGTTTGTCAATCAGGCAAGGGCAAAACTGCAATGATTCGCCGAATCTTTCTAACGACGCCGTCGCATCGGTTGCTGAACTGGCTGATTCCGGGGCTATTTTTCCTGGCCTGGCTTGGGGTGTGCGAAATCGGCCTGGCGCCCCCATATCTGCTGCCGCACCCCAAGGATGTTTTGGCGACCGCCTCATCCTACCTTTTTGGGGATGCCGGGCAGACGGCTTATGCGGGCCGGTTTTTCGAAGACTTGATGGCCAGCGGCACACGGGTGCTGCTGGGGTTCGGGCTGGCGGTGATCGCAGGCATTCCGCTGGGGGTTCTCTCCGGAAGGCTGGCCTTGGTGAACCGCCTGTTGAGTACCACGATCAATGCCCTGCGGGCGGTTCCCGGCATCAGCTGGCTTCCGCTGGCGATGGTCTGGTTCGGTATCGGCATCAAAACCACCGTCTTCCTGGTGGCCCTGGCGGCTTTTTTCCCGGTCTATCTCAATGCCGAGGCCGGCGCCCGCCAGGTCAGCCCCACCTTGCTGCAGGCGGGCGCCATGATGGGGGTGCGCCGCTTGCGCGGCACGTTCGCGATTCTTCTGCCCGCGGCCATGCCCAACATCATCACCGGCCTGCGCCTGGGCATGGGAATCTCCTGGGCCTATCTGGTGTTGGGCGAGTTGACCGGCGTGCCCAACGGACTGGGCGCCCTGATCATGGACGCCCGCATGCTCGGCCGGATCGACATCATCGTGGTGGGCATCATTTTGATCGCCCTCATCGGCCGGTTGTGCGATGTGGGACTTCATCAGGTGCTGCGTCTCAGTTTCAAAAGCGCCCGGAGGATATCGTGAAGCCCCGTCTTGAAATCGTTTCCGCGGAAAAACGATCGACGACCTTGCCGGTTGTTCTCGATGTCGAGCACGTGAGCAAACGGTTTGCCGTCAACGGTTCGGGAGAAATTAGCGTGTTGGAGGATATCGGCTTCACGGTCCGGCGTGGAGAGTTCATCTGCATTCTGGGGCGCAGCGGGTGCGGCAAATCGACCCTGCTCAAAATTCTGGCCGGTTTCACGCCCCCCAGCGCCGGCACCGTCCGGCTCAACGGGAAACCGGCCGGGCGCCCTGGTCCGGACCGCTGCGTGGTCTTCCAGGAGGACGCGTTGTTTGCCTGGCTGACCGTCAGGGAAAACATCGCCTTCGGTTTAAGGGGGCGTGCCATGACCCGCCTCGAAAAAGAAAGAAAGGTGGCCCGTTTTCTGTCGCTGGTCGGTTTGACGGATTTCGCCGACTATCTGCCGGCGGAAATCTCCGGCGGCATGAAGCAGCGGGTGTCCCTGGCGCGGGTGCTGATCCTGCAGCCCGAAATTTTACTCATGGACGAGCCTTTCGCCGCTCTGGACGCCCAGACGCGCGAGGAAATGCAGGATCTGCTGCTGCGGCTCTGGTCCGAGATGTCCCACACCATTGTTTTCGTGACCCATGACGTGGGGGAAGCGGCGCTGCTGGCCGACAGGGTGTTGTTGTTCGACCGGGCGCCGGGTCGCATCAAGGAAGAGATCCGCATCGCGCTTGCCCGGCCGCGACAAAAAGTGGAGGACGACTATTACGCCCTGTGCCGTTCCATCACCGCGAAAATAAAAGCCCTTTGAGGAAGCTTGATTCTGGAAGAAAACGGACACACCGCTTCGTTGTTTCCGGTACATCCGGCCTTCCAGAAAAACCTTGGCTGGCTGGAAACTCAACTACGGGGGCATCGTGCTGGTATGGCGCGGCAGCTGCATCATCCACCGATAAAATCTGAAATCAAGATTGGAGGACCCATGAAAACAACCACGCAAGCATTTCCCCGAAACCGTTTGGACGTCATATTTCTCTTAACGGCCTTGCTTTTTATGGCAGATATAGCAGACGCGGCGGGATTCGACCATACCCACGCCGGCTATGATCTGCTCCTCAAGCGCTTTGTCACCGACGGCCGGGTGGACTACAAGGGGCTGAAAGCCGACCCGTCCGCCCTGGATGCGTATCTCGACAGCGCCGCCGGGGTTTCCGAAGCGAAATTCAACGCATGGACGGAGCTCGATCAGCTGGCGTTTCTGATCAACCTCTACAACGCGGCCACACTGAAGCTGATCCTGGACCATTATCCGGTCGACAGCATCAAGGACATCGGCAGTTTTCTCAAGGGTCCGTGGTCCCGGCCGGTGGTCCGGCTCTTCGGCGGCACCATCACCCTGGACAACCTGGAGCACGACATCATCCGTAAGCGGTATGACGAGCCGCGCATTCACGTGGCACTGGTCTGCGCCGCAAAAGGCTGCCCGCCGCTGCGCAGCGAGGCCTATACCGCATCCGCGCTGGATGCGCAGCTCGAGGACCAGACGCGGCGGTTTCTCGAAAGCCCGATCGGTCTGCGCATCGACCGCGGCGGGAACACGGTCTATTTTTCATCCATCTTCAAATGGTACGGGGAAGATTTTGTGGCCGGCTTCTCGCCGAAATCCGGATTTGCCGGCCTCGGCAAAACGGAACGCGCCGTGGCCCATTTCTGCAGCGGCTATCTTTCGGCCCCCGACGGTGATTACCTGAAGGCCGGGGGCTACTCGGTCAAGTACCTGGATTACGACTGGTCGCTGAACGATCGGTGAAGGCCGTCCGAAACGCCGCACGCCGGCAATGGGAGACAGCAGAGATGACCGAACACCGAAACGATAACGCCATGGTAAGTCCCCGGGATGCCTACAATCAAGAGCTGGTGTCCCATGTCCACCCCCCGGACTGGAAAAACCCCAAGCCCGCCGCGCGCTACAACCTCGTCGTCATCGGCGCCGGCACCGCAGGACTGGTCTGCGCGGCCGGCGCAGCCGGTCTGGGAGCGAAGGTCGCCCTCATCGAGCGCCACCTGATGGGCGGTGACTGCCTCAATGTGGGCTGCGTGCCCTCCAAGGCCCTGATCCGAGCCGCTCGGGCCGCCGCGGCGGTCCGGGACGCCGGCCGGTTCGGGGTGCATGTCCCGGAGGGCGTCAGGATCGATTTCGGCGAGGCCATGGCGCGGATGCGCCGGCTTCGGGCCGCCATCGCCCCCCACGACTCGGCCAGGCGGTTCACCGGGCTGGGGATCGACGTGTTCCTCGGTGACGGCCGCTTTGCGGACGCGCATACGGTGGCGGTGGCCGGCGAACGGCTCTCCTTCAAGAAGGCCGTCATCGCCACCGGCGCGCGGGCCGCGGCGCCGCCCATCCAGGGGTTGTCGGAAATTTCCTATTTGACCAATGAATCCGTCTTCTCCCTGACGGATCTGCCGAAGCGCATCGCCGTCATCGGGGCCGGCCCCATCGGGTGCGAAATGGCCCAATCCTTCGCCCGATTCGGCTCGGAGGTGTTCCTGGTGGAAAGCCTGCACGGCATCCTTCCCCGGGAGGACGCCGATGCCTCGGGCCTCGTCCTGGAATCCATGCTGCAGGACGGGGTGAAGCTGCTGTGCTGCGGCAAGGAGCTGAAGCTGGCCAGGTCCGAGGGCGGCAAGGTCCGATTCACCGTGGACTCTCATGGAAACCGGTGCGACGAGGTGGTGGACCATCTGCTGGTGGCCGTGGGGCGCGCGCCGAATGTGGAAACCTTGGGCCTGGAAAACGCGGGGGTTGCCTTTACCCCGAAGGGCGTGCAGGTCAATGACCACCTGCAGACCACCCAGCCGCATATTTACGCGGCCGGAGATATCTGCTCGCCCTTCCAGTTCACCCACGCGGCCGACTTCATGGCCCGCATCGTCATCCGCAACGCGCTCTTTTTCGGCCACGCCAAGGCGAGCGCCCTGACCATTCCGTGGTGTACCTACACGGAACCGGAGATTGCCCATGTTGGGCTTTACGAGAAGCAGGCCAGGGAACGCGGGATCGAGACGACCACTTTCACCCGGGAGCTGCGGGAGGTCGATCGCGCGATTCTCGAAGGCCACGCCAACGGCTTTGCGAGGGTGCACGTCCGCAAGGGGACGGATACCATCCTCGGTGCCACCATCGTGGCCGCCAATGCCGGCGACCTGATCTCGGAGATCACCCTGGCCATGACCCACAACCTGGGCCTCAAACGGATCGCCGACACCATTCATCCCTATCCGACTCAGGCAGAGGTCATCCGGCAGCTGGGAGACGCCTACAACCGCACCCGGCTGATGCCCTTTGCCAAGTCGCTGCTTTCAAGGCTGATGGCCTGGCAACGCTGACCGGGCACAGCTGGCAGCGCGGCTTGCCGGAAGCGAGCCGCCGCCAAATTCGCCAGCGGTCAGTAGCCCACCGCGATGGCAGGGTCGCTGATGACGGTGTTGGCGATTTCGTGGTACTGCAGTTTCGTTATGGTAGGTAATCCATACCCGCCGCGACCACAGTGCTCACCACAAAACCAAACGATGGCCTTTTAACATAGGTCGTCGTTACGAAAACCGCCTCACCATTTGAGGTGGTTTTGGCGGTTTGTGGCGCTTCATTTTCAAAATCACCTGTGAAATGACCGGTCACCGATGCGCCCGCCACTGGATTGCCGCAGTTGTCCAGAATGACGACAATTGCCTGCCCATAGCTGGTTCCCGCCGGTCCTCTGATATTATCGGTGGAGATTGAAGCAACCCTAACTGTCGTCGGGTCACATGCACCTGCTAAGGTGGTAAAGCGCCACTGGACGCCCGCGGTAGTGCCGGCATCATTGCCTTCATCGACCCGCCAATAATAGCTGATTCCCGCTTGCAGCGGACCGGGATCGAAGTCGGTTCCGCTCTGAGCGGCAGATACCAACGGAAGATTCTCTGGATCAGCGCCGAAATAGACGTCATGCCAGGCGGCGTCGCTGCCTGCTGACCATGTCAATATGGGGCTGGTGGCGACATCGGTGGCCCCGTCAGCTGGATTGGGATCAACCGCCGCTGCCGGCATGCCTGCAACCGATGAAGTGACGATGTGCATGTCATCAACGAACAGGGTGTCCGGGGAGACATTGCCCTTGGACATGTCAGTATCCGTGACCCTCACATAGATCGTCCCCGAGGTGTAGGCGGGAAGGTCGAAACGCTGATAGCCGTTGTCATCCAAAGTTTTACTGACAACGACCATGTTAAAAAAGGTGGCGTTGTCCAGGGAATAGGCGAAAACAAAGTCATCCCCTTCGGTGTTGACGGTGTGATGGGCCTGGACCAGGAATACCACAGATGGACCACCGGATATGGTGAAGGCCCAGGTATGCTCGAGCACCGACCACCGTCCGGCCTTGACCTCTTCGGTCAGTGCTTCATAGATGCCATCGTCGGTATGGGTGTCGCGGTAACTTCCTGTCACCGTGCCCCGGATGATGGTTTCTGATTCGGCAGAAAAATTCACCTCAGCCGCCCCGTTGACCGTAATGACCAGCGTGGCCGTATCGGCCGCTCCGGCCATATCTTCAACCCGCACCGTGAACTGATTCACGCCAACATCGGTAGCACCAGGCGTTCCTGCCAAGCCGCCAACGGACGTGACATTCAACCAGGACGGTCCATCCATCTTGGAAAACGTCAGTGTCTCTCCGGCATTCGGATCACCCGCATCGTCCTGTAAATCAGCAGTGTAGGGCACGCCCACAGTGGCATCGACTTCGGTGATGGAATCGCTGTTGAAAGCGGGTGGCTGATTGGCCGCTTGCGCTGTGGTAGCCGTTGCTTCGGTAGACGCAGAGGTCGTATTGAAATTGGCGCTCAAATCCCTTGCCCGGACAACGTAGGTATAAGACGTGTTGGGTACCAACCCCGTATCCGTGTAAACAACACTCGCCTGCCAACCGGAGTTGTGGCAGGCCCCCGACACACATTCAAAAGAATACTCAACCCCGCTGGGGTCCGCGGCTTCGCTCGCCGTCATGGTGATACGGGTGTCGTCGACCGCCTGGGGCGCTTGGGCCCACGTCATGGGGCTGGGGCTTGGCGGTGTCGTGTCCGGAGCGCTGACCGCGTTGATCGTGATCCCCACCGAGGCCGGCGAAAAAGCGGCCAATCCATCGTTGGCCACATAGGTAAAACTGTCCGAACCGACAAAGCCGATTTCGGGCGTATAGGTAAAAGCGCCGTCAGCGTTAAGATCGAGGGTGCCGTGCGCTGGCGGATCGATCAGGTTTGCGGTGAGCGCATTACCGTCAACATCCGTGTCGTTGGCCAGCACACCGGGAGCCGGGATGGTAAGCACCTGGCCTTGATCCACCGCATAGGTGTCATCGCGGGCGACGGGCGGGTCGTTGATCGCCGCGATTGCAATGTTCACAGTGGCGTCGTTGCTGTAAGCGTTGCCATCAAAGGCGCTGAAGGTAAAGCTGTCGGTACCCCAAAAACCAGCTTCTGGCGAATAGGTCAAGCTGGGAGGGCTACCCTCGAGAATGCCATGGGCTGGTGGCAAGAGCACCGCATACACCAGCGTGTCGCCATCGGCATCGGAAGCGGTCAATAGAATGGGAATGCTGGTATCTTCGTTTGTGTTGACATTCTGACCTTGAGCCACTGGCGGCTGATTGCTCGAGTCAACCTGAACGGCAATCATATCCGATTGGATGGTCGATCCCACGGCCTGGACCTGGATGGTGTGTCCGCCTTCAGCCATTGCCGAACCGTCCCACATGGCTTCCCACAGATAAGGGCTCCCGGCCACCGGCTGCATGGGATACCATTGGCTGTCGTTGTCGATGCGGTATTGGACCTGCGAGATAGGGTTGTTATCGAAAACCAGTGCCCGAATGGGGTTGTTGGCGGCATTAGGAACCGCGTAACTGTATGGATTGGTAACGCCGCCCAGATCGTGATCTACAGGCGTGGTGATCAGCACCAACGGCCAGACGCCTATCGACTGGGTTTTGGTGGAAAGTCCGTTGCAGTCGATGGCGATCACGCTGAAATTGTTCTCGGCGGATTTGCCCAGCGAGGTGATGTTCAGATAAACGAGCCCGTCGCCGACCATGTAGCCTGTGTAAGTGTCGCCCTTGAAAAGTTCCTCGCTGTATCGATGCGTGTGGCCATAGCCATAAAGCGAAGCGCCGTTCTGGTCCAAATGCCCCACGAAATCGCTTGCCCCGTAATACAGCCAGGTGTCTTGGTCATCACCAGTGTCGGTTACCGGATGATGGCCGAACACGATGGTCAGGTCGGCATCACTGTTTAGGCGAAGTTCATCTTGTATAAAAGACAGTTCCTCCGTGTCCAGCCCGGCATAATCTCCGAATGGCCAAAAAAGGCTGAATGCATCACCTGTATTGTCTGCCGTATTGACCCCCAGAAAGTGATACTTGCCATAGCTGAACTGCCGGTTCCACGATACCTGTGTGGAATTGCTAGCTTGGCCTTGAATCGAATTTGCTCGATAATAAGTAAAGTATTGATCGCTGTAGGCATCGTGATTGCCTGGCAGGTCATAGTAGTTGGTTGAATCGATATCTCCCTGGTTTAAAATCGAACGATATTCATCCCACTCCGACTGGTAGGGGCCATTGGGTAGGCCCAACCAATTCCCATTCGTTGAGTCTGTCAGGTCCCCGGAAACCACAATAAATTCAGGGTTAACGACATTTTTAGCCTCAGTGACCAGCCACAGAAGATTGTTACTGTCCTGACTGCCTCGGGCGCCGATGTGGGTGTCGGTCACGTGTATGAACCAGAAGATTTTATCGGTGTCGGCCGAGTAGTAGGCCGTTTTCGGGTCACCGGGCAGTGCGTTGCTAACGCGTATTGCCATCAGAACCCCGATGCAAACCGTGAATGTTAAGAAGGATCGTCCGCAGCGTTGAATCAACATTGTTCTGCCTCCTTTCGTCTTCACGGCTTATTGAGCCTCTTTTATTTTTTGAATGTAGTCGTTCAGCTTTTGGATAACCTGCTCGTCATCCGTTTCCTTTTTTGCTGCCTCGAGATGGTTGGCGGCTTTTTCGAAATTACCCAATTCGGTCTCGACCACCGCCATTTGTACATACGTGTCTATATCTCCAGGATCGAGACGTAATACATGGGAATATTCGATTGCCGCCTGATCGTATTTTTTTTGGAGATAATACAGACGGGCCAGATTGCGGTGGGCATCGGTAAAGTCAGGGTCGATTTCGATGGCCCGAATGAATGCCTGCTCGGCGCGGGCCATTTCCTGCTGCGCTTCGACCTTACGGCCACGGGGTATCATTTCGTAATAGCCCCGCTTGAAATGGGTTAACCCCTGCTGATTCATCAGCGCTTCCTCTGGAAGAGCGCCTGGGACATTATCGGAAGCCGCAAAAACGATAGATGAGAAAACCAGTATCAGCGACAAACCTATTGCCAGAGTCGGTTTATTGATGGAAAACATAGCGCCCCTCCTTGATATTCTAACCCTGCAGCGATTTGAATTATTGAATTATGACTGTAGCGATACATGTTTTCAGGCAACTCCGCGCAACTTTATAACCCAGCCAAGCCGTTAGATTTACGACCTATCGGTGGTATGGCGATAGTGACTGTAGTGGCGAGGGCTTAATGTACTTATGGCATTTAGCAAAATAGACAATTTAACCGATTTACCAGTTCACGGTCACTTCGTTTGAACAGTTTGAACTCCCGGACTCACAAACCTGGTAGGTGGCCGAAGTTAGCGACTTGGGCGGTTTGTCTGTGTATGCGCCGTCATTGGGAGTTGTTGTCACGAAGATACCGTTTCGATAGACATCCACACTGACAGATGTCGCTCCCGCCCATGTCAAGTCAGCATACTTGTTTGTCCTTATTTGACGCGCAACAACACTCAATGAAATATCGTTCCCAATGCTTGGCAGTACTGTAAAGGATATTTCAGCTGTGCCGGTTAATCCACCAGAATCCGTCACTTCGGCGGTAATGGTGTGGGTGCCCTCCCTGAGTGTTGCACTGAACGAGCCACCAGTGCCAATTTGGCCGTCCAGGTCAGATGTCCAAATCAAACTGGTGGTTAGATTTCCGTCTTCAGCATCAGAAGCCGAGCCGGAAAAGGAAATGCCTTCGCCTGAGTCGAGCGAAGCGCCATCATCTGGGCTGTATATTTCGACAGTGGGTGGATTGTTGGTACTGGCACCGGTCGAAATCAAAGCAGCAGAAAAAGTACTCACGTCGAGCAGTGGTTCAAGAATACCGTCGCCAGAATCATCGGTCCAATCATAATTGCCGGCGCGGATGACCGCTTCATATAGGTTGTAAACGGCTGTCGCATTTGATGGATTATTGACACTTGCCAGCAGGGCCAGAGCACCGGCCACGTGAGGGCTGGCCATGGAGGTCCCACTGATAGTGCCGTACTCCCCTTTTTCGAGGGGAAACGTGGACAGTATGCAAACCCCCGGGGCGGCAATGTCGACCGCATCCCCCCAGTTGCTGAAATCGGCCAAGGTGTCGTCCTGGTCCTCGCGGCAGGTCGGATCGGCCCCGCCGCCGGCCAGGCCGTTGAAATCGGCCAGGGCGCTAACGGAAATGACATTATCGAAGCCGCCCGGGCTGTAGTTGGCGGCATCGTCATCTTCGTTGCCTGCGGCCACGGCAAAGGCCACCCCTTTGTTGACAGCGCCTTGGATGGCGTCGTATTCCGCTTGGCTGTAGCCACCGCCGCCCAGGCTCATGTTAGCCACCTCGATTTTATCGGCATTAGCGGCGACATAGTCTATACCGGCGATAATCCAGGAACTCCACCCGCTTCCCCTTTTGTTGAGGACTTTGACCGCCCAAAGCCGGGCGCCCGGGGCCACGCCCACCACCCCTTTTCCGTTGTCCAGTGCGCCGATAGTGCCGGCCACGTGGGTACCGTGATAATGGTCATCGTCACCGCCCTGAACGCATGTAGGGGAAAAGATACTACTGGTGCAGTTCACACTGTCGTACACATTTGCATTTAAATCGGGGTGCTGAAAATCGATGCCGGTGTCGATGACCGCCACATCCACATCGACCCGGTAATCATCAGTGCCGTCAATGTCGATTTCGGTGTTGTTGTCGGCGAATATCCGCTGGATGCCTGTCGGTGAGGTCTGAGCGAAGGCATACCTGACATAGTCGGTATCCACATATTTGACATGGGGGTTCTTTTCCACGCCGGCTAATGCTTGTTCAGGGATCTGAATCGAAAATCCCTTGATGGCATTCTCGTAAATAAAGCCGACCCGGCCCCCGGCCAGCCGGGCGATCTCTCTGCCGATCTCTCCCGGATTGTCCACATCGTCATGCAATACGACAATGTAGCGCATCAGGTCCGGTGGGGTAGCCATCGCCGCCGGGGCTAAGATCACCAGCAGCACCATCAGAAAGAAGATACAGTGCGAAAATCGTTTCATGGCGTTTTCTCCTCACAACTTTGGCTTCAAGCATATATTTTTAAATAAATTAGTCCTGATTGATTCGTATCCGGCGAAACCTTTGACAACCTAAAAAAAATTGAACATCGAGCTAAGGCAAAAAAGCCGAGTCACCTATCAGGCAACCCGGCTGTCTCATTAAGATCCGTGGCTTTCCGTCCCTGTCTTACGGCAGGTTTGGCTTTATTCATGAGGGAAACAAAAAAGCCCCCATTGGATCCAATGACCCAATGGGGGCTTTTATATGGGTTCCTTCATGGGCATCACTTTATAAGGCATAATTCACTATACCTGCTCTAAAAAATCGTTCACCCCAAATGGGTGCACATACTTCAACCTATTTTCAGGTTTCGGATAAAAAAGGCCAACCCCCAAATTTTGCGATTGGCCTTTTGGAGATTTTCATAATCTTCGGTGGTTATGATGGCTTCCTGCCCGCTATAAGCGCTGTCATCAATTATGATCAGCATGGGCCTCAATCCTTCTTGTGATCAGCATGTACATCGATCTTTCGGAACTTCCATCCGGCTCTGGTCTTGACGAACTGATATTTATACTCTCCTGTGTGCAGCAACACCGCGGTGGCCTCGCCCTCGTCGTATGCCTGATGTGTGACAAAATACATCGCAGTTCCTCCGGCAAGCTTGGGACCGGTAGGGAAGATGGCCAGATTCGTCATAAAGTGCCTGGATTGATTTCATTTTGCTTCCATCTTAAACTCAATGGCGACCGGAGCGAGGACTTTCCAGGGATCGGGCCCCCGATTTGTACCAGGATTGACATAGTTCCGTTGTGCAATCTTGATGGTATCTCCCTTGGGAACCACTTTTCTGGGGACTTCCTGACAATAGGGAAACAGACCGCTGCAGTCCCTTGCAAAATAATACACATAAAAGTATTCATGGGGGTATGTAAGTGCACCATCGAACGCTTCCGCGCTGCCTTTAAGGTCCAGATCAGTAAGGTTCAGGACACCGACAAGCTGCGGGAACCAGTTGACCGAGAGACTTGTGTATGTTGCGTTTCCGGTTTCTGTCCCGAGGATTCCGACCACCGCAATGACCTGGCCGTCGTCAAGGTGATATGTGCCGGCGCTGATATGGGGTTCGTCATCCTGGTTATCACCCAGACAATCCATCGGCCCGCGTGGCAGAGGGATGTCGTCCGTCTCAGGAAGTCCGGCGTGTCCCAGGCAATGCTGGCCGACAAGGTCAACCCAGAGGGTCAGGCTATTGAAATTCCGAGTGTCGGCGTCTGGCTGTTCCCACTGCTCCTTGACTGCTTTCACAAGTTTATCACGATCATCCTTGAGGTCATTCTCATCGAAGTTCGCCTCCTTTTTTTCGTACTCTGGGATTCCAAACGGGTTATTCGCTTTGCCGCCATTCTTTTCCCTCACCCTTAGTACAGTTAGCGGAAGTTGCTTTCGCCACTGTTCACCCAATGTTTTGTCATCTGGCATGGCATAACGTATAATGGTAAAAAAATCGTCTGCCTCGGGCCCATATCCAAGGTTGACCAAATCCGGTGAGACTTTTTCTACAAAGACATCATTGTCATTCACACCCACGTCATTTAACGCTTCAATCATCGCATTGGCCATATCCTCATCCGGCGTGGTCACAAAGAAACGCTGTTGTCCCCAAATTTTACCGCTCTGATCATCAATGACAACGTTGTTGATGGTGTCTCCCATGCTCGCAACCATCATCATGCGCTCAGGATTCGGCGCGGCTCCGAAGACGATCTGCTGCAGATCGGACAGCTCAGGGTACTGGCTTAACATTTCATAGACTGGATCGTATGGGTTAAGTTCAGCCTCTCGTGTAAAGACATATGTCAAATATCCTAGGTACCGGGCAGGCGGAGGAAGCTCAGCCAGAACCACCAAGGCTTCACGTTCCCCCAGCCGGTAGTTCGGGTGCATGCCCTTGCGTGCCTGGGTAAGCGCATGGTGCAGGCTCTGATCGACAAATTCGTCCTTCCATGCGGGCACGAACGCCATCACGTACGGGGCGGTCGGGTTGTTGCCGTAGCAGTACCCCACCGATTGGACGGGATAACTGCAGTCTTTGACCGTATATAGGTCACAGTATCCCCGTGCAATCTCGTATCCTTTCTCCTCGAGGGCTTGCTTGAAATCCTGGACCTTCTTTTCTAACGACGGCGGGAGCCGATTGGCTTTGCTCAGTGGGTCTGTTTTGGCCGAAGCGTTGCTGGAAAACGCGACGAGCAAAAGTAAGGAGCAAATCATGGAAAATTTAAGCGCTCTCATTTCAATCTCCTTTCTTTGTGGGTATGCAAGTCGGCAAATTCTTTGTTTTGATTTGACTCCGATCCCCTTAGATCTTCAGGTATAATAGAAGAATTCACCTTTCGACTTTCATAGGCCGATCCCGGGAGGATAGGGCCCGGCACCGCCATCCGGTCACCCCATGAAGGTCGAAAGTCGAGAGAAGAAGAAAAAAACCGGATTACCCTTAAAAGGCAACCCGGCTATCTCATTAAGATCCGTGGCTTTCCGTCCCTATCTCACGATAGGTTTGGCTTTATCATGAAAAGAATTAGAAAAGTCTTCCGCTGGACCGAATGATCCGATGGCGGCTCTATTTGGGAAATTTAAAACATATCCCTTTTCTGTGCATGGTTTCGCCATACCTTTTCACGCAGAGAAGCGTTATGTTTTCAGGCAAAAACTCTCCAGTCGGGGAAAGCTGGGGTAGGCATCAATCTTTGCCTTTGGGTGAAAGTGGGTAGGACTTGATCGTATTATTGATTACATCAATAAATGAACGGCTTTTTTTTGTAAAGAGATTTTTTTGTTATCAGCAACTTTTTGAAGGTATCCGGAATAGTGAAAACGCAAGTATACCAATCGAATACTCAAAACATAGCCGACTCATGTATTGTGTCGGTATCCTGCAGTGTTAAGTTCCAGTGAAAGCCTTTTTTCCAACCCTTTGCTGAACGGCTTTTTTCAACCGGTCACGCGCCTCAGGGCTTCAAGGCACCGCTTCAGCCCCATGCCGGCGCGGTAAAGCAAGGTCCATGAATTGGTCGGGATAACCTTCATTAAGGGCCGAGACAAGGGCCTCCTGCAACAGTTCCTCGGCAATCGCAGGGTCCTTGACGCGGGCCAGGGCAAACCGGTACAAAGCTTCTCCGTAATCATCTCAAAAAAGCCATCGGCGCGGATATGTTGCCGCATGTTAGTCTTAAGCCGGCATATGATGATAAGAAGATTGTTTCGGATCAAATTGTTTGATCCGATCGTCATATTTGTGGTTAAATCGAGCTGAAGTCAGCAATCCTTCTTAAACCCCTATCTATCCTGATCGGAGGCGTCCCGTGACACATACGACATGGCATACGCTCACCACAGAAGATGTCGTGACGGCGACCGAGAGCGACATGAGCCACGGTTTGAGCGACACCGAAGCGGTCGCCCGTAAGACGCAGTACGGCCCCAATGAACTGCAGGAAAAGGGGGGAACCTCTCCCCTGCGACTGCTGTGGGACCAGTTTACCAACACCATGGTACTTATCCTCATCGCCGCCGCCGTCATTTCCGGATTTCTGGGCAAGGTTACGGAGACGGCAGCCATCGCCGCTATTGTTGTGCTCTTTGCCCTGCTGGGCTTTCTGCAGGAGTATCAGGCCGAACGCGCCATGGCGGCCCTCAAACGAATGGCAGTACCGCTGGTCCGGGTCCGCCGCGGCGGGGTGCTGCGGGAGCTCACGGCACGGGAGTTGGTGCCCGGGGACATCGTGCTGCTGGAAGCCGGTAATGCCGTCCCCGCTGATCTACGGTTGCTGGAGAGCATCAACCTGCGCATTCAGGAAGCAGCCCTGACCGGTGAATCCGAGGCGGTGGAAAAGCACACCGATCCGATTCCAGAGACGGAGGTCTCCCTCGGGGATCGGCGCAACATGGCCTACATGGGCACCGTCGCCACCTATGGGCGGGGCAGCGCAGTGGTCGTCGCCACCGGGATGGACACGGAATTGGGCAGGATCGCGACCCTTCTGCAATCCGTCAAAACCGGCATGACGCCCTTGCAACGACGGCTGGACCAGGTTGGCAAACAACTGGCCGTGGGCGGCGTTACCGTTGCCGCACTGGTTATGACCATCGGGGTACTCCGCGGAGAGTCTCTCCAGGAGATGTTCCTGACGGCCGTTGCCATCGCCGTCGCCGTCGTTCCCGAAGGACTGCCCGCCGTCGTCACCGTCACTCTGGCCCTGGGTGCCCAGCGTATGCTGCGACGCCGGGCCCTCATCCGGAAATTACCCGCCGTGGAGACCCTCGGGTCGGTCACCACCATCTGCTCCGATAAGACCGGCACACTGACGGAAAACCGCATGACCGTTACCATTGTCAGCGTCGCCGGTCATTATCTGGAACTGCAGGGAACGGCGCACCACCCCGCCGCTGCGCTTCGGGTACCAGATTCCAGTCCCGACTTTCTGGAAAACCAACCCCCGGAAATCGGGTTGGCCCTGGCCGCCGGAGCCCTGTGCAACGATGCGTCCCTCCGCTCCGACCCCCAGACAGGTCGCTACATGGCTTTGGGAGACCCCACTGAAGGGGCGCTGCTGGTGGCGGCCTCCCAGGTCGGCCTTCACCGGAACAAACTGGAGGCCTTTGCGCCCCGGGTGGCGGAGCTGCCTTTTGACGCAGACCGTAAACGCATGACCACTGTTCACCGACTTCCGGAAGACCTCGCACGACTTCCCGGCGCCCTGCGAGCCCTTGCCGATCCGCCGGCGCCCTTCGTGGCCTTCACCAAGGGGGCCGTGGACGGACTACTGCCGTTGTGCCACACCATCTGGCTGAAAGGCAGGACCGTTCCCTTGGATGGCCACTGGTGGAAACGCATTGACACGGCCAACACCGAGATGGCTCAAAATGGCATGCGGGTACTGGGATTGGCCCTTCGTTGGCAGTCTGATGCCGCGCCGATCGAGGAAGGGCTGATCTTCATCGGTTTGACGGGAATGATAGATCCGCCGCGCCCGGAAGTAAAATCGGCCGTAGCCGTCTGTAGGACAGCGGGCATCCGCCCCATCATGATCACCGGAGATCATCCGCTCACCGCCCGTTTCATCGCCCACGACCTGGGCATCACCGATAACATGCACGTCAAAACTGGACAAGACCTGAGCCGTATGCCCCCGGAAGAATTGGCCGCCGTGGTACGTGAGGTGTCGGTCTATGCGCGGGTGACGCCGGAGCACAAACTGCGAATCGTCGAAGCGCTTCAGGCCCAGGGTCAGGTGGTTGCCATGACCGGCGATGGCGTCAACGACTCACCGGCCCTGCGCAAGGCCGACATCGGTATCGCCATGGGAATCGCCGGCACCGACGTGGCCAAAGAAGCCTCGGAGATGGTGTTGTTGGACGACAACTTTGCCACCATCGTTTCGGCGGTGGAGGAGGGGCGGGTGATCTACGACAATATCCGTCGTTTCGTCAAGTTCTCCATTGCGGGCAATATCGGTAAGGTGCTGGTCATGTTGCTGGCGCCTCTTACAGGCATCAACGTGGCACTGCTGCCCCTGCAACTGCTGTGGTTGAATCTCCTCACCGACGGCCTCCTCGGGTTGGGGCTGGGCGTTGAAATCCCCGAACCCAATACCATGAAACGACCGCCTCGAAGGCCTCAGGAGCCCCTCTTCGACAGCCTACTGGCGCAACACGTTATCTGGGTAGGCCTGGTCATCGGCCTTACCGCCCTGGGCGTGGGGGCACTCTATCATGATGTGAGGGATCCCGGCAACCGCTGGCAGACGATGATTTTTACGACCCTGGCCTTCATGCAGATGGGGCAGGCCCTGGCATCCCGCTCGACGCGGGCCTCGCTGCTGTCGCTGGGACTCTTCTCCAACCCGGTACTTATCGGACTGGTGGGGATTACAGCGTTGCTTCAGCTCATGGTCCTCTATGTGCCCTTCTTTGCTCCTTTTTTCCAGGTTTCACCCCTTGGCGTCGGCGAGTTGCTGGTATGCGCAGGGTTGGGTCTGGGGATGTTGCTGTTGATTGAAATGGAAAAGGCGTGGCAACGCCGTCGTGAAGATACACGGCAGCCACCGGCTTGAATTTCGGCGTCCGGATGTGGCTTAGTGATATTCGGCTTGTGCCGCAAGATCCTTGCAAAGGGCGATCTGCCGGCAGTCGTTCCGGAGCACAAGGCATGAGCGCCGAGCAGGTCCCCAGAACGGCCGTGGTATCGAGGCGGTACGGTTTCACCTACCGTATTGATTTTTTGCTTGCGATTCTTCAGCCTTTTGGAGATAATCCGTGCCACTCGAAATACGCCTTCTTGACGGCATTATAGGTTCGCAGTGAACGTATAATACGCTGGGAAGATATATAATTCGAGTTCTTTTCTTGATTTCCGCTATAAAATCACGCTTATTTAGGGATATGGATGCGACGCTGGTCAATTGGTGCTCGGCGGTCCGTGAAGAACCCGGCGCATGAATGCGGTGCGTTTTGGCCTGATCCATCTTCTGGATGCTCTACGGCACCCCCCGAGGTGAGGTGGCAGCCGTTCGTCTGGAGCGACTGAGAAAACATTGAAGGAGGTAACGTTATGAAGGCGAAAATATTTCCAATTCTTGCAGCTGTTTCCGTGGCCACATTACTGTGGTTCAGCCAGGCTACAGCCTGGTGATCCGCATGTACTGGCCGGACAAAACCTCTCTCCAGCAAAAGTGGGAGCCGCCCCCGGTCGAGATCCAGGAATAGCGGGAGAGAGCTGTGTTATGCCGCCACTGGGAAACCTCGACAGGTTCTTCATAGCGTACTTGTGAGAGGGCGGGGTGCGATTGGCGATGGCACTGCCACATTGCGAACACGTCTGAAATTGGCCCAACCTCATCCTTTTTTTGATAAAGCAAGTTGCAGGTAATCGTCCGATGAGATGGCCCTATTCTTACAATTCCGACATTTGGCCAGCCTTGGTTACACTCGCCCTGGTAGTATATCTTGGCTCGTATAGTTGGCGACGGAGAAACATACCAGCAGCAAAACCGTTCACAACAGCATGTATCTTAGGCGGCTTTTGGACGCTCGGGGTGATTCTGGAGCTATCGGCCGTCAACTTTTCCACTAAGGTCTTCTGGGTCAAGTTCCAGGCAATCTGGCAACTGCCAGTGGGCGCTATCATGACCTGTTTCGTATTGCAATTTTCTGGCCTGGACCGGCTATTAACCAACCGCAACTACATGCTATTGTTCACTATTCCATTGCTATGCGTGCTGGCAATGATAACCAATGATGTCCATCACCTGATATGGACGGAATTTCGAATGGACAGGTACGTCATTTCGTCCTCCGGCAAACTGTATTGGATCTTTAACAGCTATATCTTTCTGTTGGGTCTTATTAATGTTGTCGTTTTGGTTCAATTGGCCATTCGTTTACCTGGATACCGTTTGCCGGTGGCAAGTATATTGTCCGGCCAAATTATTGGCCGTGTCGGTTATACCATCGATAAACTTGACACCGGTTTGATTGCGCCAGGGGAAGCAGTGCTTTTTCAAATCGGTGTGGTAGCGGTGGCTTATGCCCTGGCCTTCCTGCGATTCCACGCCATCGATCCGGTCGCCGCAGCGCGTGAGGCTCTTCTCGAACAGATGAACGAAGGGTTGTGCGTGCTCGATTTGCAGGGACGTATCGCTTATGTCAATCCTATGGGGGCTGCCATATTCGGAGCCCATGATAATAACCTGCGGCAAAGACATATTGCAGAAGTACTGCCGATCGATGCGGACCTCTTAGCGCAGCTGGGGAATAAGGAAGAAGGCCAAACTGATATCATCCTGGGGCAGGAGGATTCCGCTCGGCATTACAACCTAAAGCTGACGCCACTGAGAGGGCGTCACGCTGAGGTTATCGGACAGCTACTGATGTTACATGACGTGACTGAACAGAAACAAGCGCAATCTCGGATCCTCGAACAGCAAAGTGTTGTTGCCACGCTTAAAGAGCGAGAACGTCTGGCACGCGAGCTCCATGACGGCATCGGACAGATCCTTGGTTATATGGGCATACAGGCGCAAACCGCTGTCAAATGGATAAACGATGGCAATAATGAGAAAACCAAGTCCCTACTTGGGCGACTTGTGGCGGTGGCAAAAGATGCGCACGCTGACGTAAGAGAATCAATTCATCATCTCAGGTCTACTTCAGGTCAGGATTGGTCTTTCATTCCGGCTCTTCAAAACTACATTGATAAATTCCAGGTAAATTATGGTATTCGAACCGAGCTCTCGCTCTACGATGGAATAGGAGAAAATGCCTTCGACCGCGTGGTGGGAGTCGAGCTCTTACGTGTGATCCAGGAAGCCCTGACCAATTCTCGAAAGCATAGCGGCGCCCAGACGTTGAGAGTCTGCATCGAACGGCGTCAAAACAAAGCGTGCATTACCATAACCGATGATGGGCATGGGTTTGATGCCGATCAGCTTGAACGTAACGATGGGAGTCACTTCGGCCTGATTTTCATGCGGGAGCGAATGGAACAAATCGGCGGGTCTTTGAAAATTGACGCGATACCGGGAGGCGGTGCCGCCCTGAAGCTGGATGTGCCAATCCGGAAACAGCGCGAGGGAGCGTAATGAAAGTACTTCTGGTCGATGATAACCGCTTGATGCTGGAAGGTCTGCAGAACCTGCTGGAGGCGCATCGTATTGAAGTTGTCGGTGTGGCTTTTAACGGACTGAAATCTATTGAAATGGCACGTGAGCTTAGGCCTGATGTGATATTGATGGATATCCGTATGCCTCGCTGTGATGGTCTCACGGCTACTCGCCTGATCAAGGCGCAAATGCCCGAGGTAAAGATTATCATATTGACCACCTCCACCGATGACGATGACCTTTTTGAGGCGATCAAATCAGGCGCCTACGGCTACCTGCTCAAGAGCATCGACACGGATGAATTGGTGGCGTCGCTAAATCAAGTTTGGCAGGGGATGCCACCTTTTTCTCCCGGGCTGGCCGCCAAACTTTTGGAAGAATTCGCACGTGCCAACACTCCGAAGGTTCCCATTCCCTCAAAAAAGTCAGAAGAAAACGGTGAGACAACATCCGGAGGCGTGCTGACTGCCCGGCAAATCGAAGTACTAAGATTAGTAGCAGGCGGGCTCTCCTATAAGGAAGTCGGGGCACGATTATTTTTGAGCGAACGTACGATTAAATATCACATGGCCGAAATCATGAACCGGCTGCATTTGGAAAATCGCGCCCAAGTTCTGGCTTTTGCCGGACGGATGGGCTTGACGGCATACTCTCCGAATAAATAGAAACATTCGCGCAGACACTGTCTCGAAGGACAGTCTCTTTTTTAAGAGACTGTCCTTTTTTTGTCCCGGGAGACATTGTAACAATTTCATTTAGTTAGTATGTCACAAAAAAAGGAGGTCTGTGTGAAGGCAAGACAACGAATTCTCCTTTACGGCAACTCTGTCATCATGGGATCTATTCGTGCCAGTCTGCAGCGCTGTTCTCAGCTGGAAGTGGTGACAATTACACCACCGCTGAAAGAAGTGCAGAACCTTGATGCCGTAAACCCAGACATACTGCTCTTCGATTTAGAAACAATCCGCACGGAATCTCTTTTCTCTTTGCTGGAATCTCATCCGAAACTGCTTCTGGTTGGTGTCAGCCCAGGCATCAATGCGGTTCATGTCTGGTCCGGCCGTCAACTGCGGGATTTATCGATACAGGGGTTGCTTGAAGTGATAAACAAAGAATTGAAAGAGTTGGCTGTTGAATCGCGTATCGATGGAAATCATCCTTGAACAAGCAACGGATTCAGAGAAAGCCGCATACTGGCTGGCAGGACAAACAGTAACAATCCATCAAAATCAGGAGGGCCGCATGTCCGGGAAATTTGCATTTAGGAAGATCATGGCGATCAGCTTCGGTTTATTCGTGTTTCTTGTTTTTTCCCCAAACCTATCCCCCCCGGCGCTTGCCGCGGACAACAGCAGCGGGTCGGCAACCTACGATGACTACGACTGCAGCAAGGGCTTCAGCATCGGCCACCCCCAGGACGCCTGGCGGGGCGTGGACATGATCTATTTCAGGGAATACATCTACAACGTCTTCTTCAAGCCCTACAACTGGGAGAACCCAGACCAGGTGGTCACCCTCAGGATTTATCGCAAGCCCGTTGCAGGCGCGCCCGAGAAATGCCCCGATCACATCGGCCTGCCGGAAGGCACCCAGACCTACGCCAACTCCGACCGGCGGCACAGCGCGGTCCGGTTCGCGGTTTTCAAGGACAAGCTCCGCCTTTTTTATGCCAAGACTTACGACGGCGACACCGGATACATCCTCTGGGTGAGGACATCGCCCGACGGGGAGAACTGGCCCGACGACAACAGCAAGAACCTGTGGGAAAACCGGCACAAGGATCCCGATAATCCCCTCACCATCAAAGGCCTGGTCGCGAAGGTGATGAACGATGTCCTGTACGTGCTCATCCAGGCCAAGAACACCCACGATCTCTACCTCATCACGACCGCAGACGGTGAAACCTACACCGCGCCCAGAAAGATCGCCACTCTCCCCGGAAACGACTGCCTGCTCAACGGCGACGTCTTCATGAGAGGGAGCGACACCCAGCCGCTTCTGGCCTTCGTGACAAAGGACGATGTCTACGGCGGGGGCGACGCCACCGGCGCCTCCAGCCTGTATGTATTCGATCCCGCGGACAGCAGCGTGACACACGTGACGACACTCCCCGACAAGTGGAAGGACCTCGCCGTCGTTCAGGGCAATGTCTACAACTGCACCCCATACAGCCTCGGCGCCCTTCAGATATGGGGTCTCAAAATGGACCACGACAATGTTTATCATATGCAATTCGTCTTCAACCCAGACGGCAGGACCGGGGCATTCAACCCGGCTGGCTACATCGACACGGGCAAGGACTGCTCCGGCCACGTGGACAACAGTTTCAGGGGGTACATCGCCGCCTGCAGCGCCCCGGAAGAGGTCGCGGACGGCGACCTGGTCGACCTCCAGTCATACGACTGGGTCTGGTGGTGGGGGTCGACGGACATCTCGAACGGCTACGGTCGGTCCTTGAAGTACAGGGCCGACTACATGAAAAACCTGGGCCCCCAGGGGGACCATACCAATCCGGACGCGGGCGACGAAAATTCCGTCAACGACGCGTGGGTCCTCCTGGGGGTCCTCACGGGGCTTCCGCCTTACTACCCCAACGGCGTCGCGCGGGAGCAGCTGGAAAACTTCTACAAGGTCTCCTACGGCATCCAGAACCAGATCGAGGTCAGCACGTCGGTGACCAGCGAAAAATCGGTCAGCATCGGCTACAAAAGCGAATTCTTCAAGGGGAAGGCGTCCAGCGGCTTCAGCTGCTCGTATGCGGTGGAAGACACCACGGGAAACCAGAAAACCACCACGGCCGAACAGACCCTGGAGTTCGACCCCTCGCACATCACTTCGGGGACGGGGATCGACAATGGCGCCCAGGCCTGGGGAATCTTCCTCGCCCCATACATCGTCAGCGACCGTTACCAGCTGTATGCGCCCGACAGATCGAGCAACCTCGGCCCGACGTTCTACTACACCTATATCGGAGATGATTCCAGCATCGTGGGGCAGGTCTTCGACATGACGAACGCCGTCAACCCGGTCAACGACCCCTTCTGGCACGGTTTCCCGGCACTGCCCAACAGCCTCGATTACAAGGCGTGGCAGGATGACGCCATCGCGATCGCCAGCACCGGGACCACGGACTACGCCACCCTGCTGTCCAAGCAAATTTATTGCAACAACTGCTCCGAGGACTTCAAATTCAGCCAGACCGTGAGCGTCGAAAACGATCGGAAGAGCACCAACACAGTCTCCTTCAGCGCCGGCATGTTCGGGTTCGAGAGCGAATTGGAAGACTCCCTGACCATGTTCTCCTCCAACAAGACCAGCCTCGGGCAGAATATCATCGTCCACTACGGGGTACCCGGCTTCGAGGAGACTGTCCCACCCCCGGATGACTATAACAGCTATCTCAAATCCATGAACATGAACATGTACCTCCTCAACGCGAAAACGCCCGATGCGTTCTGGATACCCGACGGCGCCAAAACGGAGAGCCGCACGCACTCCCCCTGGTGCCTGACCTGGCACGTGATCAGTGCCCCGAGTGTCGGCACGTCCACGCTTCAGGTCGGGGGCTCGGAGACGCACGGCAGCGTCGCCGGAGCACTGCGGGCCAACCCGGAGGTGACGAACGCCGAAATCCGTATCACCTCCGACATCACGGAAAAGGAAGAGATCCTGATCGCCGCCGGCATGTCCGTCTCGGCGAAAGGGGCGGATGCCACCCTGGACGCCCGCGGCAACCCGACGGTCACCGTCACGACCCTGGGGGTGACGGTTGAAGCGGGGGGCAGCCTGCATCTCGAGAACCTCGTCATCGACGCGGCAAACGCCGGCGCCATGATGTCCGCAGGCGGCAACCTCTCCCTCAGGAACTGCAGCATCCGGGGGAACGGGAATGGAGACGGGATCATCCTGGACGACGGCACCCTCTCCATGGACAGGATACGCCTCTTCAAGAGTGGCGGCGACGGCATCCGGATCATACGGGGCTCCGCATCCCTGATCAACTGCGCCCTCACGGGCAACGCTCGGAACGGTCTTAACATCGAGGGGGGAACCGTCACCCTCGAGCATTGCACGCTGCTCCAGAACGGTGGGTCCGACTTCTCCGCCAGTGCATCGGCGGTGAGCACGGCGACCAACTCGGTGATGGGGTCGGTCTCCCCGGAGGCGAGGATATCCCGGCTGATGAACGGCCTCGTCGAGACCCTGCCGGAATCGGCCGTCATTGATGCGCAGCAGGACACCTTGCTGAATACAGGCTCGAGGATCATCGTCGAAAACGGTGAACTGAAAGAGATCCCGCAGGACAGCCCCTGCGTGGACAAGGGCACGCCCTCGGCGGTTGCGCCCCTCGACATCGCCGGAAATTATCGTGACCCCAAACCGGACATGGGCGCCCTGGAATATTACCGGCCGATGGAGATCGTCTCCATCGACACCCTGACCCTGACGATCATGGGCAACGACCCCGCGACCGCATCGGATTCCCTGCGGCTCGTTCTCGACATTGATGTGCCGGCGGACTTTTCGCTGGCGGAGGACGTCCGGTATGCCATCTCCTTCGGGAATCATCTCATCGATTCGGATGCATTCGACGCGATATCAGCGGGAGAGCACTCGCTCCTGTTCTCAATGGACTCCGGCACGTCGACCCTGGGGATGGAACTCTCGTCCGACCGTAAACGCCTGAAGATGAGCCTTGAGCTGTCCGACGCCAAGCTTTATCAGGACATTTCCCAATATCTGCAGGAGGCCAAGGACGCCGCGCCAAACGGCGACGCCTCGACCATCCACATGCCCATACGGGCAGCCGCCGGAAATTACCAGACCGGGGAAGTGTGGATGAGTTTCACGTTTGAAACAAAGGACGGCATCGGCACAGGATCGAACCCCCGGCTAACGTCATCGGAGCCCGAAAAAGCGGATGATTACGACGACGGCGACGACACCTGTTTCATCTCCACGGTGTTTTAGCCCGGACCGCGATATCCGACCCAGAACCCGGCCTCTCGCCCCGGAAACAGCTGTTTTCGGGGCGAGAGGCCGCCCTCGTGAACATCCCTCCCGTCCTTGATCGTACCGATCCGACCGGCCCGCGAGGCTCATCACGATGGACACCCCCTGAATCGTAACACATCAAACCTTCCATCACATAAACGGCATTCTTCGGCCTGCGATAAAAAAAATGATTCATTATGCGATGTATGGAATTATTCATGGTAATAACATAACCAGCTGAATTCAAGGCTGGTTTGGAAAATCATACTCTCAGCGTTGAACCTGATGCTGCCAGACCCATTCGTTGATAACGAACACCCCTCCGTAATTTGCGCCAATGCAGCGTCCAGAATAATGTTATCCAAAGACTTGACTTGTTCACGCCACCGATTTAAATTGAATCATTATTCGTTAAATGACGAAATAAGAGGTGTATATGCTGGGTTTCATGAATATCACCAAAGCCCTGGCGGACGAAAACCGTGTCCGTATTCTCCTGGCCCTGTACGGAGAGAATGAACTGTGTGTATGCCGGCTGATCGACATGCTCGAGCTCGCCCCGTCCACAGTGTCGAAGCACCTTTTCATTCTGCGAAATGCACGCTTGGTAAATTGTCGCAAGGAGGGGCGCTGGATGCACTATCGGCTGAACACCAATGGTGCGTCAAAAGTGGTTAACGGTGCTCTCGAATGGGTGATTCGATCGATGGCTGAAGACCCGTTGGTTCGAAAGGACGCCGAGAGATTGCGTGACATATTATCTGAGGAAACGACGACGAAATGCGGTTCATAGTCGGTATACCGCCGGCAATGGTATAGCGATCGGCACAAGAAACACATGAACCCCAAAATGTTGTTCGACTCCAATTCAAGATCGACATGGTCAGCACCAAGGATTGACATAAACCACTGCAGGTAAGGCTATATGGACACATTCAAAGTATTCCCCGACAAGATCATCACGGATTCGGGACCGGTGTCGCGCGAATTCCTGGACCTGGACATCGGTACCTTCATGGCGGCGTGCCGCTTCGTTCACGAATTGCCCTATGGATACAATTCCGATCGGGACGACCTGATGATTCTGTTCAAGGAGCGTTTCGGCTCCTGCACCACCAAACACGCCGTCATCGCCACCCTGGCCGAGGAGCTGGGGCTGCCCATCCATAAGGCGGTCGGCATATACGCCATGAACGAGGAGATCGTCGCCGGCGCAGACGCCATTCTCAAGAAGTACGGTCTGCCATATCTCCCCATGCTGCACTGTTTTCTGGTCTACGGCGATCACAGGGTCGATCTGACCGAAGGCAACCGCAACGGAAAAAAGCGATCCATCGAAGAATTCCTCCATACGGAAAAGGTTATCCCCAACATATCGAAAAAAGACGAATACCTGCTCTACCGGAAAACTCTCATCCATACGGTTTTACGCCAAAAGGCGTTCGACGGGATCAATGTGAAACAGATCCTGCACGCGCGCGAAGAAGGGCTTGCCCTGCTGAAGGCCAACATAAGACTGGCGTGATTCCAACTGAGGAGATCGAAAAGAGAAATCCGATCCATCGTCATCGAGTTCCGAAAAATACCGCTGAAGTGACGGAAACAAAGGCCATTTAACGGCATGAAAGGGGGGAAAGAATGATGAAAGCTTATGATTCCGATCTGTTGCGACAGGTTGTGAGAAATCGGTATGCCGAGACCGCGAAAGGATCCTCGTGCGGTTGCCGGCCCGGCCCGTCGATGTCATGCTGCGGCGCTTCCCAAAACGGAGTCGATGCCGTGAACCGGCTCATGGGGTATTCAGGAGAGGAGCTCGGCGGCGTTATCGAAGGAGCGAATCTCGGGTTGGGGTGCGGCAACCCCACCGCGGTCGGGAAACTCAAGCCCGGAGAAACGGTCCTCGACCTGGGCAGCGGGGGCGGGTTCGATTGTTTTCTGGCAGCCAGAAAGGTGGGAGACAAAGGCCGCGTCATCGGCGTGAACAGGCCGCCTCGTTGACCGGATGCATCGCCGGAGCAGAGCATGTCGATCGAATCCGCAGCCTCCTGAACGCGGCCGGATTCCGGAACGTCACTATTGCGTTGAAGCCCTACAGCCGGGAGCTGGTCAAGGAGTGGTTTCCCGGAAGCGGCGCTGAAAAATATGTGGCATCGGCCGATATCGAAGCGATCACGCCATAAGGGGGGACGGGGATCCGAGATCGAGCGCAGATCGCCGTGGTCGAACCGAGACTGTCGGCAAACGGCGCAAAATCGGATATCTGGCTGCCCATCGAACCGGGACATGACGGGGCATTGGCGGCGGCCATCGCCTATGTCATTATTACAAACAATACAGAGACCCGGAAACCGGAGAGGCGCCGACCACTGCCGAGGATTTTGCCTGCCGGTATGCCCAGATCTTCGGCGTCAGAGGGATTCGCCTTGCATTTTCGGAAATACATCGCCCATGGACCGTACGCCGGTCTTGACATCAAAACAGGCCTTTGATATAAAATCACGTTAATTTTTATTTTCGTGTTGATTATCACAGCGACCCGACTGGGCGCAATACAGGAGGCCGATATGTTCTTTCATACCGCCGGTATCGAAGTCGCACCGTGGATTCCCCCCCTGGTGGCTTTCATCATCTCGTTTTTCACCTCCATGGGGGGCGTTTCCGGTGCTTTTCTGCTGATGCCCTTTCAGATGTCTTTTCTGGGATACACGAATCCTTCGGTCAGCGCCACCAATCAGCTTTTCAACATCGTGGCCATTCCCAGCGGCGCCTATCGCTACTGGCGGGAAGGGCGGATGGTGTGGCCCCTCACCTGGATCGTCATCGCCGGCACCCTGCCTGGGGTGTTTATCGGCGCCGTGGTTCGCGTGGCCTATCTACCCGATCCGAAAAACTTCAAGCTCTTTGCCGCAGGCGTGCTTCTCTATATCGGGCTCAAGATGGGCCGGGATCTGCTGAAGAAGAAATCGGGCAACAGCGGGAAAGCCTGCAGCGAAAGGCGCTTTCAGGAAATGGTGCGCCGTCACCACTCAAAGGCCGAAAATGAAAAAAATATCATCGACACACCCCTTCCCGCCGTCAGAGTGACCCACTTCAATCTAAAGCGCCTGGGCTATACTTTCTATGATGAATCTTTTGATGTGTCGTTCTGGGGCATAGCATCCCTCAGTTTCATCGTCGGAATTGTCGGCGGAATCTACGGCATTGGCGGCGGGGCCATAATCGCCCCGTTTTTCGTGACCGTTTTCGGGCTGCCGGTCTATACCGTGGCCGGGGCGGCCCTGATGGGGACCTTTGTAACGTCGGTGGCCGGGGTCGCCATCTACCAGGCCATTGCTCCGCTGTATCCCAATATGGCCGTTGCACCCGACTGGCTGTTGGGCCTCTTGTTCGGGCTGGGAGGAATGGCGGGGATGTACCTCGGTGCCCGCTGCCAAAAATTGATTCCCGCCCGATGGATCAAATGGATGCTGGCCGGCGTCATCGTCGTGACCGCCCTGAAGTACGTCGCCGCCTTTTTCGGGTGGTAGGGTAAACCTTTCCACACCCGTTGAAAGGGCCTGGGGAGCGGTTTTCGAAAATCTTCGGGCGAATTTGAACGCACCGATGTGAAACACTTGCCCCAGAATGCGGAAGCAGCTGAGGAGTGGGGGGCTCCCTTACGGAATCCCACGAACGTCAGTGATCGGGACAACATCGAATGTCACTTTGAACTTGCTTTTTCTTGAGCAAACAGGTATCGGTTTAACAAAACAATAGGGGATGGAGTCCCTCCTGATAACCGCCCGGACCGGGCTGATGACTCCTGCCGACAGGAATGTCCGGCGGGTTTTGTCAAACAGGGTTCGCAGGCGGTTTTTTGTTTCCCACCACTGTTCAGTATAACGGCCGCCGCCGCGATGGTTTTTTTTAAAAAGAAAGATTCGATAAAAATGGGAGATTGGGTTCAGGCATGGATTCAGGTAAAAATCGCTCTTTCGGAGGCTTCGCAACTATTTTCAGAGGTCCTGCGCATATTGACCGAAGGCGTTCGGACATGGCAGCCGGCACTGAAAAAATGGGCATTGGTCATGTGCGGGGGCGGCCTGGGCGCGGCAAGTCGCTATGGCATCGGCTTGCTGTCGGTAAAACTCTGGGGCCCCCATTTTCCCTGGGGCACCATGACGGTCAACCTCGTGGGGTGTTTTTTGATCGGGCTGATTTTCGCGCTCGCGGATCGCACCCGACTGTTGACCCCGGACGCGCGCCTGATGATCATTACCGGATACCTGGGCGCACTGACGACGTTTTCCTCCTTCTCCCTGGAAACCGTCAACGCCGGTCGCGCCGGGTTGACACTGCAGCCCGTGGTCAATATCCTGATCAACAACCTGGGCGGCATGGCGCTCACTTTTCTCGGCTTGTGGCTGGGCGGCTCAAGATAGGAGGGCGTGATGCTAGATTATAAGGCGATTGAAATTTTTACAAATGAATCGGCGCGTTATGGAAACAAGCCGTTGACGGACGCCGTCATGTCGCTTCTCCGCGATCTGAAAATCGCGGTCCGATGCGTTGTCACCCGCGGCATTTCAGGTCTTTATGAAAACGGAGAATTGACAACCAGCCGATTGGAGATCCTTTCCTTCAATATGCCGGTCCGGATTTATATCGTGGTTCCGGCCGCGGAAACCGACCGGGTCCTGGACGGACTGGACGGCATGATCGACGAGGGCATCCTTGCCCTGCACGACCTGAAGGTACTCAGCCACAGAACGCACAGTGCATTTTTCCCACCTCAGCTCATGGTTCGCGATGTCATGACGCCTGAACCACACAGTGTCACGGCCGAAACCAACTTGCGGGAAATCACCCAACTGCTGCTCCCCTCGGTCTTCACCGGACTGCCCGTGGTCGATGAACATCACCGGCCCGTCGGCCTGATCACCCAGGGGGATCTGATCCGAAAAGGCGGGCTCCCGTTACGGCTGGGCCTGTTGGCGGAATCCGATCGGAACCGCCTGGAATCGGTCTTGAATCACATGGCTTCCCGGCACGCCCGAGAGGTGATGACGACCCCGGCTGTCACGATTTGCGAGGATCGGTCATTGATCGACGCCGTGGACCTGATGCTGACAAGCGGCGTCAAGCGCGTTCCCGTGGTGGATGAGTCCGGACGCCTGACAGGTATGCTATCCCGGCTGGATATCTTCCGGACGGTCATGCGCGAGGCGCCTGACTGGAACGCTTTTCGGGCGCAGGAGATCGAGGTGACCGACCTGAAGTACGTGGCCGACATCCTGCGCCAGGATACGCCCGTCGTTTCTCCGGAAACCCCCCTAGACGAGGTGATCCGCATCATCGACCGCAATGACATTCAGCGGGTGGTCGTGGTCGATGCCGATGGCAGGCTGCTGGGCTTGATCTCGGATCGCGATCTGCTGCGCTTCTTCAAGCCCGAGCAGGAGGGCGTCTGGCATCTCCTGGCGAGGGTGAAGCACCCCTTCCAACAGGATGCGTGCCGGGTGGGAGATCTGCAGCGGTGCCTGACCGAAACCACCGCCGCTGCGGTCATGATCACCGGGTTGATCACGGTTCGTGAAGAAATGCTGATCGAAGAGGCCGTCCGGCTGATGACCGGAAAAGCCCTGAAGCGGTTGCCGGTTGTCGACGCAGACGGCCGCTTCAAGGGCATGATCAGCCGGGCTTCACTACTCCGCGCCGGTTTTCGCGGACCGGCCATGAGAGGGAACGACCATGTTGCCGTTTAAACAGGAGACATTTTTTTCACGGATTCTACTGCCCAGCGGCGATATTACCGAACGCCCCATCGAAATCCGCACCCACCCCATTACGGGCCGCACCTGCAGAATCACCTACAGCCGCGGTGAAGAACAGGACCCCGGCGCCGAAACCCTCCCTGAACCGCCCACTTTCGCTCAAAACCGGGACGCATGCCCCTTCTGTCGGGCCCGGCTCGCCGACCGGACGCCCCGATTCCCGCCGGAAGTGTGGTCCCAGGGGCGCATGGTCCGGGGTTCCTCGATCCTTTTTCCCAACCTCTTTCCTTATGGCCGGTATTCCGCGGTCAGCCTTTTCGACGATCAACACTTTGTCGAGATCGGCACGGCTCGCCTGGAAGCCTACGCGGATGCTTTTCTCAACTGCCGGGACTATCTGATGGAAATCCTCAGCCACGACCCCGCCGCGGTGTTCATGGCCGTTACCCAGAATCACCTGCCCTCGGCCGGCGGATCCCTGCTCCACCCCCATTTGCAGGTGCAAGCCGACCGAACGCCCGCCAACCATCAGCGCTTTTTGCGGTCCCGCGCTCACGACCACCGGCGGCAATTCGGCACGCGTCTCTTCAGCGATTATCTGGCGATGGAAAAGCAGGCCGGCCGACGATGGATCGGTACCACCGGCCTCTGGCGATGGCTGGCCGCGTTCGCGCCCGAAGGCTTTTTCGAAATCTGGGGGATTCTTCCCGACATCACCACCTTGCGGAACACCACGGAAGCGCATTGGCAAACCCTGGCCCAGGGTGTCCTGAACGTTCAGAACTTTTACCGCAGTCTCGGTCGGAACGGTTACAATCTCGGCCTGCTGTTTCTGGAAGACGGTTCGGACGATCTGGAGCTGCGGGTGATTCTCAGGGTCCGCAGCAATTATGCACCGTGGGTGCGCAGCGATTTTACCGGCTTCGAGGTGATGCTGGGCGACATGGCCACGTTTTCAGCCCCGGAAGCGACGGCAGAAAGAGCGCGTGTGTTTTGGAGGAAGGCTCCCCGTTTTTCGTGATCTTTTCCAGGCTGGCGGTCTATACCGTGGTCAGCGCCGCTCTGAAAGGCAGATCAAGAGGATGCCGACCGGCATCAATGTTGTTACCGCACTGGGATAGATTGCCGACTTTTTGGGACGGCAGGACCGGTTTCCCTGAGACCGTTCCATCGGCGAAATTTGTTATTAGAAAAGACTTCATGACCCATGTTGTTGTCAATCCAGGTTACAAAAGTTATCCGTAGGGCTCGACATTTAGGTTGTCATCAGCCGGCAAATGTGCACATTGAATATCTGCGAAATACTGATTCAATCACCACCATGAAAGCCGGAATTGAATATCAAATTGGATGGCTGTGGGGGCCAGCCTGGACCACCGTCGTCGGCATCATGGATCTGCGGATCTGCTGTTGCATGGCCAAACGGGTAGTCGGGACATGAAATGAGTGATTCAGGCATCGGAAATTCAAACGTATTGGAAAAGACATCCCCTTTAAAAATGAATAAATATCTCTGGACCCTTATTCTTGGCGGCATGTGCCTCTGGGGATTGGCGACTGTTTTCCCGGGCGGCGGTTTCTGGATCGAACATCCGGGAGAGGACAATGGATTTCAATGGTACCATGCCGTCGTACTCGGCATTGTTGAGGGCGTGACCGAATACCTTCCCGTCAGTTCCACCGGACATCTCCTGCTTGTCCAGCATTTCATGGGGCTGACCGCCACCGAAACCGGCAAAGCCGCAGCCGACGCATATGCCGTGATCATCCAGATCGGCGCGATTTTCGCGGTGCTCAGCCTGTACCGTAGACGATCCGGTCGTGTCGCTTTGGGCCTTCTGGGTCGCGACCCCGAAGGATTACGGCTGGCCGTGATGCTGGTGATCAGCTTCATCCCGGCGGCAGTCGTCGGTTTATGTCTCGGCGACTGGATCAAGGCACATCTCTTCGGGCCCTGGCCCATTGTTATCGGATGGCTCGTGGGCGGCATCATCATCCTGATGATGCCGAACCTGCAAAACCGGTCGAAACAGATATCCATCGAGAATATCCAGTGGCGTCAGGCGCTCGCTATCGGCCTGTTTCAGGTCTTCGCCCTGTGGCCGGGCATCAGCCGGAGTCTGGCCACCATCATCGGCGGTATCGTCGCGGGGATGGGGCTTGTCGCGGCAGTGGAATTCAGCTTCCTGCTGGGGCTGATCACGCTCGGTGCCGCCACCGTCTATGAAATGACGGGGTACGGCCCCCTTGTGGTGGCAGAATATGGGGTCGCCCTGCCCGTGGTCGGCATTATCTGCTCGTTTGCGGCCGCATGGGTGTCGGTCAAGTGGCTCGTGGCCTACCTCCATCGGCGGGGGCTCGCCCTCTTCGGGTATTACCGCATTCTGCTGGCGACCGTGACCGGGATACTTCTGTTCCACGGTATTTTATAACTCAACTTTCGACTGTCATGATGGTGACCAGACAGAGGTGCCGGGAGGATACGGCCCGGCACCGGCCTATGAAAGTCAAAAGTTGAGTCATAAGAAGCCGGAAACATTCCTCGCAAAGTCCATCCCGGGCGGCACAGAACCCACGCCGCGCCGGCTCTCCGGGACCAGAGACGTAATGTCGCAAAAATCTGCTCTCGAATTGCCTGACGTGTTCCGGGGATTATCCACAGGTCCTCCTTCTTCAGCCATCGCTTTGACCGAGATCGTAAAAGACCCCGAAGCCCCGGAACGCCGATGCGGTCACGGCCATACCCCGGGAGGTCAAGGTGTCTTCCCTCTTCGGATCCGTCACAGGGACCTGAGAGGGCGCTTCGGTATCCGGAGTCGACGGAAAAAGAGGCCGATATCATCCATCAGGGAATAAACCACCGGCGTGACGATCAGGGTCATGACCGTGCCGATGATCAGACCGAACCCGGCCGCCGTGCCCAGGGGCGACATCCGCTCCAGGCCCACGGCGGTTTCATAGATGATGGGCAGCATCCCCACAAAGGTGGAGATGGTGGTCATGAGCACGGGCCGCAGCCGCAGCCGCACCGACGTCTCGAGAGCGCTTGCCCGGTCCATGCCGTCGGCCCGGGCCTGCTGAATGAAATCGATGAGAAAGATGGAATTGTTGATGATGATCCCGGCCAGAAGAAGGATACCCATCATGGCCGGCATGCACATGGGTTTTCCATAGAACAAAAGCCCCCACAAGGAACCCATCACCGCCAGGGGAATGGCCACGAGGATGGGGATGGGCAGCAGGAAGGAACGGAAAATACCCACCAACAGGACCACCAGGAAAACCAGGCCGATGCCCACGGCTTTCAGGATCCGGCCCATGCTGTCCTTCATTTCCGCGGCCGTGCCGCTCACGACCAAACCGTAGCCGCCGGGCCAGTCCATGCCGGACAGCCGTCCGGCGGTCTCTTCCAGCACCTGGGAAATCCGTCGGGTCCGGTTGTACCCTGTAAGATCCAGGGTATTCTGCAGATCTTCCCGCGTGATGATGGTCTGGCCCTGATTGTCGGAAACCGATGCCAATGCGCGCAGCGGAATTTTTCCGTTTGGGGTGTCGATGTCGATATCGGCCAGATGCGCCGAATCCGACACCCAACCTTCGTCCAGGGAAACCCGGATGGGAACCTCCAGAAATCCTTTGAGACGGAACCCCGATGCCGGAATCCCGTCGATAGCTGCCTGCATCTGCCGGGCCACATCCGCCGGAGTGATACCGTAGCGCCGGGCCATCCAGGCATCGACGGTGATGTTGACCTCCGGTTTGTCCGGCCACCAGGTGCGGGCCAGATCCACCAGCCCGGAGGTGCCCTCGAGGCGTTTTTCGAGCTCCCTGGCCAGGCCCTGCAGGACCCGACTATCCCGGCCGTGGATGACCAGGTCGATGGGCGCCCGGGAGGTGGACATGGGCGTGGCCCCGAACTCATAAACCTGCAAAGAGCGGATTCCCGGCATGCCCGCCAGTTCGGCACGCCAGTGGTCCCCGATCTCCCAGATGGTCTCGTCCCGCTGATCCCGGGTATCGAGGGTGACGGTAATCTGGGCGGTCTGGAGAGTCTGACCGCCGCCGCCAAAGGAAATCTCCCCGGGTTCGGAACCCACCACCGAAGAAATCATGCGAACCGAGGGGGTCTTTTGAAGGATCGCTTCCACGGCGACAAGCCGGTTTTCCATTTCCACAATGGTGGTCGCCGGCGGCATTTCAAAAAAAACCTTGGCGATGCCGGTATCCATGGGCGGCATCAACTCCCGGCCGATCAGCGGAACCACGATCCTGACGGTCAGCACCAGGGCGATCACGGCCAGGACCAGTGCCGTGACGCGCCATTTCAGCGCCGTTTTCAGCAACCGGACATAGACGTCGGCCAGGGCGGCCACCGGCCGGTCAAAGGGTTGCACCAGGCGTTCCAGCCGATTGGGCTTCCAGTCGGGGCGGATCAGCCTCCGTGCGATCAACGGCACGACAAACACCGCCGACAGCAGGGAACCCACCAGGGCCAGGGAGAGGGTGATCGTAAACTGGCGGAGCACCTTTTCCACATACCCGCCGGCAAACATGATGGGAATCAGCATGGCCACGGTGGTGAGCATGCCCGCGACAATCGCCGTCAGGATCTCGCCCACGGCGCCTTCCACCCGGTCCGAGATATTCCCCCCGCCTTCTGAGGAATCGAAATGCCGGTGGATGTTTTCCAGAACCACCACGGTGGCATCGACCACCATGCCGGTGGCGATGATCAGACCGGACAGGGTCACAATGTTGAGGGTGTATCCGGTAAATCCCAGGGCCGCCAGTCCGAACAGAAAAGACAGGGGTATGCTGACGAGCGCGATAAAAGCGGCCCGCAGATTTGCCAGGAAAACAAAGATAATCATTACGGTCAGGCCGACGGCCATGAACAGAGACTGGCGCATGCCCGTTGTGTTGCGGTCGATGAGGGGCGCCTGGTCGTCGGTGATCTCGACATCAATATCCGGCCACTGGGCTTGCATCCCGGGAAGCGCCGCCTTGACCGCAGCAATGGCGGCCATGGTGTCGCCGCCCTCGGCCCGCAGCACGTTGACGGCGACGGCGGCCCTGCCGTTGCCGTGGTAAAGGCTGCGGGGGTCCTGGATGCCCAGTGCCACGGTCCCCACGTCCGTCAGACGGATATAGGCTTCTTGCTTCCGTCCCACCACGACCTTCTCAATATCCGTCAGATGCTTGAATTCGCCGAGGGTTTTGACGAGGCGTTCGCCGTCGGGCCGGTACACGAGTCCGGCCGGGGCCGTAATGTTCTGTGCCCGGATGGCCGAACCCACCTGTTCCGGGTTCAATCCGTATGCCCGGAGCCGGTCCTTGTCGAGCCGGACATCGATCTGGAGCCGGTTTCCCCCGAAGGTGTCCACATCCGCCACCCCCGGGAGACCCAGCAGAAAATCCTTGATGTCATTGTCGGCCAGAAGTCGAATCCGGGCCAGGTCCTGGGGGCTTCCGGAGCGGGGGAAAAGGGCCAGCGTCAGGATGGGTCGGGTCGCATCGGTGATCCGGTAGATCCGCGGCTCCATAATGTCGTCGGGAAGGTCTGCCCGGATGCGGGATATGGCATTCTGGGTATCCACCACGGCCTCGCCCATGGGCTTTTCATAGAAGAATTCAGCGGTCACCGAGGATACCGCGTCCCGGGAGGTGGAAGAGATCTTTTTAAGGCCCGAGAGGCTGGAGAGTTCCTTTTCGATGATCTCGGTGATGCGCCGGCTCACATCGGCCGCGGCCGCGCCAGGCTCCACCGTGACCACCGCCACCTGGGGCGGGCTGGTGTCCGGGAAATATTCCACCGGCAGGGTCAAAAAAGCCTTCAGCCCCACAACAGCCGTCAGCAGGGCGCAGACGAGCATGAGCCAGGGATTGTTCAGCGCAAAGCGATGGGGCTTCACGAGGAGACCGCCATGCCGTTGCTGCGCCGGACCCATTGCAGATATTCGCCCACGGCCACGGATTCTCCGGCAGTCAAGTCTCCCTTGACAAGGGCCTGATCCCCATGCTGGAGCACCACCTGAACCGACACCTGTTTCAGGCGGCCGTCCCGAACCGCATACACGAGGTGCCCGCCCACGGGTGTCGGCACCAGGGCGGTCCGGGGCACCATCAGGCCCCGGTGGCGCTGCACCACCACCTCCAGGGGAATCAGCGTCCCCACCTTCAGTTGTTCAGGACATCGGCAGAAGAGATCGATCTCCGCACGAACGGTCTGGTCCGATTCCAGGGAGGGAAAGATCCGGGCCACGGTTTGGCTTTGCCCCGCTTCGGATACCGGAGCAGGCCAGTGGATCCGCACCACCTGCCCGGAGCGGACCCATGTCAGATCCTCCTGAACCAGATCGAAGGCAAGCTGATAAGAAGAGACATCTATCATCTCAAAAATGGGTTTTCCCGGCATGGCCATGTCACCGACCTCGACATGGCGCTTCCGGAGAGTGGCGGCGGCGTCGGCCCGGATCTCGGTGTAGCTGAGGCGCGTCCGGGCTTCGGCCAGCCGGGCCTTGAGGGCGATGATTTCCTGTTCGGCGCTACGGACGGCCTCATTCGCCTGGGTGCTTTTCCCGCGGGCCGCGTCCACCCGGTTCCGGCTGTCTTCGAGAGCCGAGGCGCTGATGCCTTTTTTCTCGAACAAACGCCGGTCCCGGTCATATTCCCGCTTCGCATAGGCCAGGTTGCTCCGGGCGGCGTCGGCCCCGGCCCGAGCACCGGCCAGCCGTGCTTGCGCGGCCTTGATGCCGGCTTCAACCGCAGAGATCTGCGCCCGGATGTCCCGATCGTCCAGCCGCGCCAGAAGATCGCCCGCGGCAACCCGATCCCCCTCGTTCACCTTGATGGAGACGATGCGTGCAGTGATCTCAGGCGCGATCTCCGCCGCGGCAACGGCCTCCAGTCGGGCCAGATACCGCAAGGTTCGGGAAAGTTCTCCCTCGATGACATCCGCGGTTTCCACGGGCGCGGGCCGTGGCCGCCAGGCCGGCGCCGCCGCCTTCTCTCTTTTGGCTTTGTGCAAAATCATCGCCAGCCCCGCTACGGTGGCGACAATGATAAGAATCGCTGCGATACGACCTGAAACGCGTTTCATGCTTTATTCCTTTTCGACCGGCCACAGGGGATCTCCCGCAGCCCGACGCCATTCAACCCGGGCCAGAAGATAGTCCATCACCGACTGGGAATGGGCGACTTCGGCCAGAAGCATGGCGGCCTGGGCTTCGAGCAGATCGTTGATGCTGCTTTTGCCGTCTTCGTTCTTGGCCTGTTCGATGCGAAAGGTCTCGCTGGAGAGCGCCACGTTTTTCCGGTTCACGTCCATTCGCTTCAGGCTGTCGACGATCCGCGCCAGGGCCTGCTCCAGCTCGGTTTCGACCTGAAGCCGCACGGCTCGGAGTCGCTCCTGGACTTGCCGTTTACGGATTTCCGCCTGACGAACCTGTGCCCGGATGGCCCCGCCGTGAAACAGCGGCAGACTGGCCTGAAGCCCGGCAGCCCATGCATCCTCATGCTCGTCAGTATAGGGAAGCGCACTTCTCAGGCCGTAGGTTCCGAATCCGTCTACCCGGGGCAGAAACGCCGAACGCGCCGCGCTGATGTCCGCTTCCGCCCGATCCAGATCCAGCCGTGCGGCGACCAGCTCGGGCCGCCGGATTTTAACGGCCTTTCTTGCCGCATCCATATCGGGCAGAGCCGCCGGATCGACTGTCAGTTCGCCGCGGACAACCATCCGATCGCCTTGGGAAGTATCCAGACCCATAAGCTGTGAGAGCGCAACGACAAGCACCCGACGGTCAGCCAGAATGGACGATAGTCGCTGCTCGATCTCGGCCAGGCGGACATCGATCTTCATCAGATCCACCGGTGCGACCCGGCCGACATCCAGTTGAAGTTGAGTGGTCTCCTTCTGGGACTCGAGAGCGTCCATGGAGGCCCGGGCGGAACGCTCGGTTTCATCCAGCTGCAGAATTTTGTAGAATACCGCATATAGGTTGAGAATCAGGTCCTGACGGGTGCGCTTCCATATCTCCATCGCGCGCCGGCGCCCCAGGTCGGCGATGACAAGATCGGCCCGTCGCCGGCCGCCCTGATACAGGGGCAGCTGAAGTATCAGACCGGCTTCCAGCAGGTCCCGGTCAAACACGCCCGGCTCGTTGTTTTCATGGGCCTGGATCACCCGCATGGACTCCGAGAAACGGGTATAGCCCGCCAAGGCGTCCACCTGGGGCAGAAACGCCGATCTGGCCAGAGCCACCTCCTCGACCCGAACCGCTTCCTCCTCACCTGCAACCGTGAGGTCCGGATTGTTTTCAAGGGCGACCTCGATGCAAGCCTCAAGGGTCATGGCTGAGAAGTCAGGCCCGGCCTGTTTTGCAGGAACACCCCCTGGACGCAACAGCATCGTGCCCAGGAGAATCAGAAATTGTGCGACAATACGGCGGGTCATCACTCACCCTCTATCCTGTCATTCCGATCTATCAATGGCGGGGTCAATACAGGATCACACCAACGCCGGTCAGGGCCTGTCGACCGCCTCCGCATTCTCAATTTTCGGCGGTACGATAAACACCGGAATGTCGCAATGACGGAGCACGCCCTGGGAGGTGCTGCCCATCCAGAGCCCCTGAACCAGGCCGAATCCCCTGCTGCCCATCACCACCACGTCATATCCGCCGTCGCGGGCGTGGTGCAGGATGCGCTTGACCGGATCGCCTTTCTCCACCACCACGGCGTCGACCATGAGGCGGCAGGCCGGAAACCGACCGTTGAATGTGTCACAGTAGCGTTCAATGAACGATTTCGTCTGTTCAAGAACCTCCGCCTCGGTTTTTTCCTCAAGATCTTTCCGGCTTTCATAGCCCTGGTAGAGGATCACCATCAGTTCCGCCTTGGGAGGCATTTTCTCCAGCACATGCAATATGGTGATGGCTGCGCCGTGAGCGGCCGCCATGGCGGCGGCATACCCGAAGGCACGGTTGGCGTTCTCGGATAGATCGGTGGCGAGAAGAATACGTTTGATATCGGGTTGATGAAATTTCATGGACACCTCGTGGTTTGTTCCGTGTCGGTTTCATGCCGGGCCGTCGGGCGTTGTTTTATTCCCGCTTTGACGGTCCAACCGATCCAATTGTTTCTGCATCAAATTCAGACGCGCCATGATATCCGCAAGTGCTTCGGGGACGGTCATGCCGCTTAGGAAATCCGTGAACCAATGCCGGGTTTGGGTGCAGATCTTGACCAGCATGAGCATCACCGGCACTTCGATAAGTACCCCCACCACTGTGGCCAGGGCCGCCCCGGAAGAGAGCCCGAAAAGCATCGTGGCCGTGGCAATGGCCACCTCGAAATGATTAGACGCGCCGATCATGGCCGCTGGCGCTGCATCTTCATAGGACAGCCTCAACTTTCGGGCCAGCCAATAGCCGATGGTGAAAATGAGCATGGTCTGGATGAATAGCGGAATCGCGATCCACAGAATGGTCAGCGGATTGGCGATGATCACCTCCCCTTTGAAAGAAAACAGCAATACCAGGGTAATCAGCAGGGCGACGATGGTAACTGGTGTGAGCACATGGAGGAATTTCTCCCTGAACCATGTTTCCCCTTTGGCGAAAATGATCCAACGGCGCGAGAGATAGCCGGCCACAAGCGGCAAAGCCACATAGATCAGGATCGAGAGCAGCAGGGCCTGCCACGGCACCGGCAGACGACCGACACCCAGCAGGAATCCGCCTAAAACACCGTAGAGCACCAGCATGGTGAGAGAGTTGAGGGCCACCATCACCAGCGTCAACCCGTCGTTGCCGCGTGCCAGGTATCCCCAGACCAACACCATGGCCGTGCACGGGGCGATGCCTAGGAGGATACACCCGGCCAGGTAGCTCCGCCATAGCGGAATTTCCAGCATTTTGATTCCGTCCATCAGCACGACCGTCCCGGCACCGTGGGTCGCCCCCACCGGCAGATCCAGTCCAAAAGGCAGCTTGACATAGTCCACGCTTTCCGGACCGATGAACCCATAAAACAACGTTCCCAGGAAAAACAAGGCAATACCATACATGGTGAAGGGCTTGATGCACCAGTTGACGAACAGGGTCAGAAAAACCGGCTTGCCGCTTTTACCGGCCTTGATGACCGAACCGAAATCGATTTTCACCATGATCGGGTACATCATGAAAAAAAGGCAGATTGCGATGGGGATCGAAACCACCGGGGCACCTTTCACGTAGATCGCGAGTCCGTCCAGGTACCGGGCCAGTCCCGGGGCGACCTTTCCAAGCAGGATGCCGGCGATGATGCAGAGGAACACCCACAAGGTCAAATAACGCTCGAACATGCTGGTCATCTTGCGGTCGCTGGATGTAACAGTGTCAGTACCCATCTTCTGTTTACTCCTTTTATGCCGTTGTTGCCAGGTTCAGTGTGCCCGGAAAGCCTTCGACAAATGCTTTAATTTCATCACCGGCAGTTCATCATCTTTCGATCCCGAGACCTTCCGCCTAAAGAAAAAACATACACGGTCAGCAACAGCGCCAGCGCCAGGAACCCTCCATCCCGCAGCACCGTCCATATATCCGCCGGTCCTTCGGTGGCTTCGGTGGAAAAACAGCCGCAATGGATGTCCAGCCCCCGGATCAGATTGAACACCAGCGCGCCGATGAAAACCGTCAGAAGCCCGGTGCTCATCAGCGTCGCTCCCGGCAACCACACCCCGGCAATCAGGCAGATCCCCAGCAGCAGTTCCAGCCAGGGCAGCCACAGCGCCGCCAGGTTGACGGCGATGTCCGGTAGGATCTGGTAATTGTAGACGGCCTTGGCAAAGGACTCGGGATTCAAAATCTTGTCGAAACTGGCATAGAGAAACACAGCGCCCAGGAAAAGGCGCAGCACTCTGAAAACCATGCTATGCCTCCGTGAAGGGTGTCGCGGATGAGCGGTGTCTCCGTTTTTCGGCAGAGACGGGTCCGGACGCGGTTTGCCGTTGCAGAACATCTCGCATAGAAGGCTGCCCTCGCCGCAGTCGACGGTTTCGAACTGCAGGACCGGATGGTCGATGTGAAACTGGTGCAGCAGCTCCCGCCGGATGCGCTCGGACAGGTATGCGGTGCGGCTGACCGGCTGGTCCGGCACCACCACGTGGCAGGAAAAGGCGGTGCTGCTGGAAGACACCTGCCACACGTGAAGGTAATGCACACCCAGCACGCCGGGAAGGTCCGCCAGATATCGACGGACGGTTTCCAAATCGATATGGGCGGGAGTAGCGTCCATGAGCACGGCCGTGGATACCCTGAAGAGCCCCCACCCATTTTTCAGGATAAAGGCGACGATGAGCACCGACATCAGGGGATCGAGCCAGTACCAGGGATAAAACATGAGCAGCGCACCGTTGATGAGGACCGCCACCGAGGTCAGAAGGTCGACCATCATGTGCATAAACGCGCCGCGAACGTTGAGGTTGTGGGCCGCATCCCGGTACAGCAGCCAGGCCGAGAGCCCGTTGCCGACCACGCCAACCCCGGCCAGAATCATCACCACAACGCCGCTGACCGCCTGAGGATTAAAAAAGCGGTCGGCGGCATGGTAAAGAATGACGGCCGAAGCGCCGGTCAGCAGCATCACGTTGATCAGGGCCGCCATGATTTCGGCTCTGCGATAGCCGAAGGTGTTTGCAGCGGTGGCGCCCCTGCGGCCGATACGATAGGCGACATAGGAGATCAGCACGGCCGTGAAATCGCTGAAATTGTGGATCGCATCCGATATGAGCGCCACCGAGTTGGCCATGACGCCGCCGATGACCTGTGCCGCCGGTATGAGAAAATTCAGGGCGAGAGTGGCCAGAAGTCGTGGTCCGCTGGTGTCTTTCAACGCCGGCCCGTGATGGTGATACCCCGAACCGCCGCACCCGGCGGTAATCTCCCCGGATGCAGAAGTGGGATATGCAGAATGCAGGACCTGCTGTCTCCGCTTTTCCTCGGACATGATCTCAGTTTCCCCCTTCCGTGGGCAGCCCGGCCTCCTGCCAGACGGTCCAGCCGTTGACCAGCACGCGAACGTTTTCCATCCCCATGTCTTTCAGGAACAGGGCCAGATCATGGCTCAGGTCGCAGGTCTCTCCGTCACAATAGGTAATGATCGCCTTGGCGGACGACAGACGCTCCGCTGCATCCACGAAATAAACCTCTACTCCCTGAACGGGGAGATTCAACGCGCCCTGGACATGCCCTTCGTCATATTGGCTCTCGGGCCTGGCATCCACGAACAGGGCATCGCCCCGCTCGAACAGCCCACGTGCGGCCTCCAGGGAGATAACCAGGCTCTCTCCGGCATCATCGGAAAATCGGGCATCCGCCGACCAGTCCCCCACCAGGGGTATGCCGTCGGACCGCCAGAGGTTGACGCCGACGCCCAGAAGAACGGCCATTGCCGCGAGGACGGGCACCTGCCAGAGAGCTTCCTTGATGGGGGCTTTTCTGTTTTGAATCACGACGTCATTCCTTTTTATGTCATTATGTTCCAGGCTTCCGGTTCTACATGCTCCCGTAACTGTGCAGGCCGGGCAGCAGGTTCACGCCGAAATAGGTGAACAACACAGCCCCGAACCCCGCGATGGAGAACATCGCCGCCCGACGGCCCTGCCATCCGCGCATCAGGCGGGCATGAAGTAGGGTGGCGTAAATGAACCAGGTGATGAGGGACCAGGTTTCCTTGGGATCCCATCCCCAATAGCGCCCCCAGGCTGAATTGGCCCACACCGCTCCGGTGATGATGCCGGCGGTTAAAAAGAGAAAACCCAGCATCACCATCTGGTGAGTCAGTTCGTCCAGAACCCGTGGAGACGGCATTTTCGAATCCAAACCTGCGGACGGGTTGTTTTCTCTCCTTGCAAGAAACATCAAACTGAGGCCAAAGGCTACGGCAAAAGCCGCATAACCGATAAAGCAGGTGATGACGTGGGCAATCAGCCAGTTGCTTTTGAGCGCGGGCAGAAGCGGCTGGATGCGGTCGCTGACATTGGGTGACAGGGATGCATAGGCCATGGCCAGGAAGGCCATCGGCATGGCAAAGGCCCCGATCGTCGGATGACCGTATTTCTTTTCCACGATCAGGTACAGAACCGCAATGGCCAGGGCAAAAAAAACCAGGGATTCATACAGGTTGGACAGCGGCGCATGGCCGACACCCAATTGGTAGGTCTCGGCCCACCGCAACCCGAACCCCGCAACATTGCCGATCACACCGGCGACGCCGGTCCGGAATGCAAACCGTCCCAACGCGTCTTTGTGAAACACCCATGCCGCGATATAGAGAAAAGCGGCTGCCCCATAGACAAAGGTAGTGATGGAAAGAATGAGAGAACTATTCATGAACGCCTCCTTTTTGCCGATTCAGGTCTTTTTCATGGCCTTCCCTGAAATGCCGAACCCGCTCATCCACTGTCTGTCCGTCGGCAAACGTCGCCAGCGGGTTGATTTCCAGCAAGGCCTCCCACGCTTCAACGGCACCCTTCTCATCACCAAGATCATACAACAGAACAATACCCTTGTTCATTCGGGAAACTTCATGCCTCGGATCCGCGGCCATGGCTTTGCTGAACGCCGCCACCGCTTTCCGGGGCTGCTGGTTTCGGCGATACATGACCCCGAGATCGGTCAATACGTTGGGATTGTCCGGTTCGATGGCGATCGATTTCTCATAAGCAACGATTGCTTTCTGAAACTGATCGGCGTCGAAATAGGCGTTGCCGAGTTGCGTCCAGACATCGGCATTTTGCGGATTTCGCGCCGCCTCGGCCTCCAGTGCCTGAAACATTTCGGCCGGCGGCTGTTTACCGGAAGCCGCCTGGGAAACCGTTGAAGACCCGCCGGGCAGTGGGCTTGTCTTCATCACACCGAATATCGTACCGGCAATAAAACCGACCAGTAGGGCCGACAATGAGAGTAGGACCGCTGTCTGGCGGCTGACGGTTGAAGGCTTGTCGTCGACCACCTTGACCGACTTTTTTGGATGTTGATATGCCATATCCGAAAAAACTCCTTCTTCACTGAGTAGATCTTCCCAAACAAGGAAAGAAACCGATGCAGGCGCCTATCCCTATAAATCTTTTGTGGTTTGGCTCTAAGACGCCACCCGGCCGAGGGTTGTCGCAAAACGCCCGATAATACTGTCCACGGTTCAGGCGGCGCTGGTTTCATACACGGCCGCAGAGACCCCTTTCCTGTGAATATCGGGGATGTCTGATGGATAAAGCATGGTCGTGAAGAGCGCCTTCAACACAAAAAAGCGCATTTGATCCTAAAGGGCGGTGGTGATGCCTCGGGAAAGGGGTGTGAAAAAAACAACGCGCCTTTTCCGATCGAAACGGACGACGCTGCCGCCAGTGTCGTTATCGGATGTGAAGTGAATGCCGACGGCTTATCGAGAAGCCTTCTCTCATTCCGGAAATCATATGGATTCGCCCGGGTCAACAGCCGGTCCTCATGGGGCCGACAGGATCCCATATTGCAGGGTACGGAATTGTGCGGGCCTGCATCACGCTGCGAGGCACTGATGCCGTGACACGCCGAAAGGCAGGCGTCGACCGCCGCTGGGGCACACCCATGCCCCGGGTTTGAACCCAGCAACAGCAATATGACAATCCACACTCTCGACATCACCTGAATCCCATCATCCTTATTCCTTTAATTTTCAACTTTCGACTTTCAGATGGTGAGCACATAGAGGTGCCGGGCCGCCACGAGCAAGCTTTAGCGACACTTGAATGAAACCGCGCAGGGCGTGGGCCGGACCCTCCCGGCACCGGCCTATGAAAGTCACAACTTGAGTTTTAATTCTTAAACCATATTGGGCCGGTTTGGAAGATACAATTTCGTCTCCGTCATGTCCCCAGAAACGCATTTAGAATAAAATAAACCCCGAAAAGTCCGATGGCAATGCCGGCCGTCTTCCGGAACCACAGGCTCCCCTGCTGAAAATCGCTGTTTTCCAGAAGCCGCTGAACCAGAACCGTGGAGCTGGCGGCCACCGCAATGGGAATGCAGTGCCCGATCCCGAAAATTACGATATAGCTGACGATAAGGGGGATAACTCACTTTTTAAGCCACTTCTTAACCTCTTCCTTGGAGGGTATCTTGCCCACCGATTTCACCTCTCCATCGATGACCACCGCCGGCGTGCCGAACACGCCGTATTCGCCGATTTTCAGGATGTCGGTCACTTTTTCCACCTGAGCGTCCACGCCCGTTTCCGCAACAGCATCCTTGACCGCTTTTTCCGTCTGCTGACATTTGGGGCATCCAGGCCCCAGCACTTTGATTTCCATGGTACCTCTCCTTTAATGTTGATCTTGCGACGCCCTGAGGCGTCGCAACGAGTTGCATGTTGACTATAATTCAGACCTGATGAAACCATGGCATGAAAAACATCCGACAGGGTGATCGGGGTCACGATTCGGAATCTCAATCATACGAAATAATGCCCGAAAATCATTCCGCACAGGGTGGACATGATGACGACCAGAAACACAAAAACAGCAGTTTTCCTGGTACCCATAACGCTTCGGATAACCAGCATGTTGGGAAGCGAGAGCGCCGGACCGGCCAGGAGCAGCGACAGCGCCGGCCCCTGTCCCATTCCCGAGCCGATGAGCCCCTGCAGAATAGGAACTTCCGTGAGCGTCGCGAAATACATGAACGCCCCCACGATCGCGGAAAAGAAATTGGCTCCGAAGGAGTTTCCCCCCACCAGACCACTCACCCATTGGGAAGGAATGAGCCCTTCGCTACCCGGTTGTCCCAACAGCAGTCCGGCCACCATGACGCCGCCTAGCAGCAGCGGCGTGATTTGCCTGGTGAAACCCCAGGTGGCGATGAACCAGTCTTCGGTTTCGCCACGAGTGGTGGTGATGAGAATAGTGAGCGCTATGATTCCCGCACTGAAGGAGATGAGTGGTTCGTGGGGGAAGAGAAATGCCAAGGCCGCCACACTGATTCCGGCAAACACCACCTGGATCGCATTGACGCGAAACCAGACGATGAACTCAATCCCCAGGCCCACGGCAAACGCCCCCGTCAACCACCATTTGATCTGAAAAACGGCGTTCCAGAAGCCTACAGGTTCAGATGGCTTGCCCCAGGTGGCGGAGATCAGCAAACCGATCATAGTGGAAAAATAGACCACATTCTGCCACAAAGGCCGCTCGACCTCCACAGAAGGCAAATGCATTGCCGCCTGCACCTTTTCTTCTTCTTCTCTCAGGAAGAAAAAGTGCATCAGCAACCCGATGACGATGCTGAACAAAATCGCTCCAACGGCACGTGCGATGCCCAAGGGCAATCCGAGGATCCTCGCGGTCAGCACGATGGCTAGAATGTTGATGGCCGGGCCGGAGTATAGAAAGGCTAGGGCCGGTCCAAGACCCGCCCCTCGCTTCCAGATACCGGCAAAAAGGGGCAGCACGGTGCAGGAGCAGACCGCCAGAATGCTGCCTGAAACCGAAGCCACTCCGTAGGCCAGAACCTTGTTGGCCGTAGGGCCCAGGTACCGCATCACCGCGGCCTGAGACACAAAACAGGAAATCGCCCCGGCAATGAAAAATGCCGGCACCAGACAAAGCAGTACATGCTCCTGGGCGTACCATTTGACTAGAGACAGGGATTCCAGTATGGCATTGGTGAACCGCTCGCTTTCCATGGGAAGATAAAAGGCAACCAGGAACGCCCCCACAATCAACGACATCGGTATCCAGATCGTGCTCCAGTCGATACGGCTGGGTGCCGTTTCCTCTAAATCCTCTGCCATATCGTCCCTCATCGATTCTTTATGAGCTGTTTGAGCGTTGCTCATGACGGATTCTCCTCGTTGTTCGGTTGAGTGTTTTTTCTGCGGTCGCGATTTGCCGACCATGGTTCCGGGAGGTTGTCATCTCCTCTAAAAAATTTAAATTCAAATTTAACGATATATTGATTCAGATTAAAAACGTCCGAATATTAGCTATATTGCACATATGACGATATATAAACCCCAGGAGCATCGGTTGCGGCAGATGCCCGGTAGCCTTTCCACCACCCGAATCACCTCGAGATCGTCATCCAGCCAGTGACGGAGATTTCCGAGAAGGATCGCCGCATAGAAATTTTTGCGCCGTCGGCCAATTGATGGGTGCCCCGCAATCCATCCCTGGAAAAGAAGATCAAACCGGCATCTCCCGGTATGTTGAGGTGCTTGCTGACGGAAGACCGTGCAAGGCCCAGCGCCGCCTGAATTTCGCAGACATATAACATTCCAAACTGGAGCAACTTGATCATCTTCATCGATTGGGTTCCGAAAGTGCCTTCATTGTGATGACAAACTCTCTCATCCCTACCTACTGTATCGCTTTTATGGAATATATTATGCACTCAAACCAGTGTCAATAAAAAAAATTGTGAAAGAATTGGGATCGGTGCAATCCGTTCAACCTACCTTGCAGTCCCAGGACCGAAAAAATGACGCCCATCCTGACCAATCCACTGCTGCCCGGCGCATGATTCACCGCTCCATCTCACTGGTATTTTTAACTATTTACATAATAAATTTTTTCCTTAATTGAGAATAAGTAAGGATCAGAATACAGTCGCGTCGTTTCTTTCCAGGAGATAGACCCTGAAATGGAATAGGGCCTTGTCTTTTTTTGTCTATCCCCTATAAATTCTTTGCGTTGTCCTCAAAGCGATGGATACGGGAAGAGTTTTCTTTTACAGACCCTATTCCTTCGGTGCTATTTTACAGCCTGTTATCGTTATGAATGGAAAGGTTGTGGGGAAATCCATCCCCAAGGGATTCTTTTTTATGGACTGCGACCCTGGCGAATATGAAGTGGTGACGTCGACGGAAGTAAAGCGGAAAGTCAGTTTTATTCTGGATAAAGGGCAAACGCGATACATTCGATTCCGCGTCGGCATGGGCTTTTTTGCCGGTCACGTCTACGGCGAGCTTGTCGACCCCGGGGAGGCATTGCTCGAAATTGAGGATTGCAAATATACCGAGGACTCGACAAAGAAGACATGAGCTCCGGAGTACGACATGCCATTCCGGGCAAGGCTGCTCGAACTCCTTGAGTTTAACGCCGTTTGCTGGTAAGTAAGAGAAAAATTTGCATCCCTCTTTATAAAGGCACTCATGACCGCGTATTTCATCCGGCGATTACTCCTGATCATTCCGACCTTCCTCGGCATCACCATCATGGTTTTCGTCATCACCCGTTTCGTTCCCGGGGGACCCATTGAGCGGATCATCGTCCAGGCTCAGCAGATGCGGAGCCTCGAAGGGGGGCATCGGACGGCAACCGCCATGAGCGAACAGACCCAACCCCTTTCCGAGGAACAGATCGCCGAGCTCAAAAGATACTACGGGTTCGACAAGCCGGTTCTGGTCAGCTACGGCCTATGGCTGGGCAAGGTCCTCCGGGGCGATCTGGGCACATCCACCCGCTACTACGACCCGGTCTGGGAAATGATCAAGACGCGCATCCCCATCTCTCTCTATTTCGGCATTCTTTCCATGATGTTGGTCTACGGCGTCTGCATCCCGCTGGGCGTGGTCAAGGCCGTTCGGCACAAGAGCCTTTTCGACAACCTCTCGTCGGTTGTCGTTTTCATCGGCTACGCCGTTCCCGGGTGGGTAGCGGGGGTCCTGCTGCTCATTCTCTTCTCCTCTTACTGGGGGTTTTTTCCGCTGGGGGGTCTGGTCAGTGATGAATTCGAGGATTTCACCCTGATCCAGAAAGCAATGGACCTCGCCTGGCACACGGTCCTGCCCCTTGCCGCCTATGTCATCGGCTCCTTCAGCATCATGACCCTCCTGATGAAGAACACCCTCATGGACAACCTGGCGTCGGATTACGTCCGGACGGCCATTGCCAAGGGGCTTCCCTTCCGGAAGGCCGTCTTCCGGCACGCCTTCCAGAACAGCCTCATCCCCATCGCCACCCATTTCGGCAACAACGTCTCGGTCATCCTCATGGGCTCGTTTCTCATCGAAACCGTCTTCAACATCGACGGCATGGGGCTTCTGGGCTACGAATCCATCGTCCAACGCGACTACCCGGTGGTCCTGGGCATCCTGGTAATTTCCTCCCTGCTCCTCATGATCGGCAACATCCTGTCGGACATTTGCGTGGCCCTCGTCGACCCCCGGGTGCAGTTCAAATGAGACGCAACCCTCTGACCCTCAAAAAGATCCGCCGGTTCAAGTCGATCCGGCGGGGGTATGTCTCCTTCATCATTTTCTGTCTGATGATCGGGCTGTCACTGACGGCCGAGCTTTTCATTAACAGCCGGGCATTACTGGTTCGTTACGAGGGACGCTACTACTTCCCCACCTACGGCCGGATCCTTCCCGGGGCGACCTTCGGCCTCGACTATGACTACGAGACCAACTACCGCGAGCTGAAGGCGCATTTTGACACGGAGGGTGCTGGCAATTGGGTGCTGATGCCACCTGCGCCCTTCAACCCTTATGAAAACGATCTGAAAGAGGATGCTTTTCCGCCCTTTCCGCCGTCCATCGCCTCCCGCCATTTCCTCGGCACCGACATCGTCGGCCGGGACCTTCTGGCCCGACTGGTCTACGGTTTCCGCATCGCCATCTTTTTCTCTCTCGGGCTCCTCCTGGCCAACTACACCATCGGCATCAGCATCGGATGCGCCATGGGATATTTCGGGGGACGGTTCGATCTCTTTTTTCAGCGAATCATCGAGATCTGGTCCAACGTGCCGTTTCTCTATGTCATCATCATCATCTCGTCCGTCGTCGTGCCCAACTTCTTCATTCTCATCCTGATCATGGCCTTCTTCGGCTGGATCGGGATGACCTGGACCATGCGGACCGTCACCTACAAGGAAAAAGAGCGGGAATACGTGCTGGCGGCCCGGACCCTGGGCGCCTCCAACCTGCGGATCATCTTCAGGCACATCATCCCCAACACTGTCGCGGTCATCGTCACCTATGCGCCCTTCTCGGTTTCCGGGGGCATCGTCTCCCTCACCTCCCTCGACTATCTGGGGTTCGGACTGCCCCCCCCGACCCCGAGCTGGGGGGAACTCCTGCAGCAGGGATGGACCGTGATGGATGCCTGGTGGATCGCCGGGTCGGTCATCGTCGCCATGGTCGTCACCCTCGTCACGGTGACCTTTATCGGCGAGGCGGTGCGGGAAGCCTTCGACCCCAGGCTGCACACGGTATATGAATAGGCGGCGGGAGGTCGGGTGCCATCGCCTCGTCACTGCCGGCCAGGAAGCATTGCACCATTAGGAAGGACAAGCGGATGAAACCGAACAACAGCATATGTACCGTGGCGCTCATACTCATGGGGATCACTCTGGCCGTCCTGCCAACCTCTCTGGAAGCCGCGCCCGCGCTTCCGGACAATATTCAGTGGCTCACCAACACCACGGACCCGGTGTTCGCCTCGCCCGAAGCCCGACGGGGGGGCACCTTTCACACGGCCCTCATGACCTTCCCCCTCACCTTTCGAACAGTAGGTCCCGATTCCAACAGCAGCTTTCGAAGCGCCATCCTGGGCAACCAGTTGAGCCTCATCGGGCTCCACCCCAACACGCTGAACGTCATCCCCGAGCTGGCGACCCACTGGGCATTCGATACGGACAGGAAGACTATGTACTTCAAACTGAACCCCAGGGCACTGTGGTCGGACGGGGTGCCGGTCACGGCGGACGACTTCGCTTTCACCCTGGAGTTCATGCGCTCCAAGCACATCATCGCCCCATGGTACAACGACTACTACACCCAGGAGATCGACCGGGTCATCGTTTACGACGACCACACCCTGGCAGTGGTCAGCACCAAGGCGGTGCCCGACCTCCATCTGAAGCTCGGCATCTCCCCAACGCCCCGGCATTATTACCAGACGCTCGGATCGGATTTCGTCCGCAGGTACAACTGGAAAATCGTCCCCAACACCGGCGCCTACCAGATCTCTGATTTCCGGAAAGGGAAATACGTCATGTTCAAGCGAAAACCCGACTGGTGGGGAGATGACCTCCATTATTTTAAACACCGCTTCAATGTGGATCGGGTCAAATTTACCGTCGTGCGGGATTTCAACGTCCTGTGGGAATATTTCAAAAAAGCCCGGATCGACACCTTCTCGATGAACTTTCCCCAGTACTGGTACATCCGGTCGAAAACGCCCCAAATCGAAAACGGATACATCGAGCGCATCTGGTTTTTCAACGACACCCAACAGTCGGCCATGGGGCTCTGGCTGAACCAAGACCGCGAGATCTTCAGGGATCCACGGCTCAGATATGCCTTTGCCCATGCCATGAACATAAAAAAAGTGATCGAGCAGGTGCTGCGGAACGACTACTTCCGCCTGGAAAGCGGGTTTGTGGGCTACGGCCCTTACTCCAACACGAAGATCCGAGCGCGGCGCTTCGATCTTGAAAAGGTGGACGGGTATATGAAGGAAGCCGGCTGGCGGCGGGGACCCGACGGCATCTGGGCCAAGGGCGGCCGACGCTTCTCGGTGGAGGTCTCCTACAGCATTGAGGAGCACACTCCACGGTTGGTAGTCTTGAAGGAGGAAGCCAAGAAGGCGGGCGTCGAGCTCCGGCTCCAGCGCCTCGACCCATCGGCCGCCTACAAGATGGTCATGGAGAAAAAGCACGACGTGGCGTGGATGGGCTGGAGCACCTCCCTCAGGCCCCAGTACTGGGAGCATTTCCATTCCGTCAATGCCCACAAGCCCCAGACCAACAACATCACCAACACCGATGACCCGGAGTTGGACCGGCTTATCGACGCCTATCGGAGTTCCCTCGATGAGGCAGAACGGATTGACCTCTCAAGGCGGATACAGGCCAGGGTGCATGAGCTCGGCTGCTTTGTACCGACCTTCATGGTGCCTTATGTCCGCCAGGCCTACTGGCGATGGTGGCGACTGCCGACCCCGCCGGGCACCAAGATCAGCGGCGACCTGTTCGATCCCTTCGACAGCGTCACCGGCGGGCTCTTCTGGTTCGACGAAAACCGTCGTGAGGAAACCCGGCAGGCCATGCGAAAGCGGCAGGCGTTTCCGCCGGTGACTCGCATTGATGAAACCTATAAAATGAAGTTCCTGAAGTGAAACCAGCACCCATACTTGAGGTCCGCCGCCTGGTGACAGCGTTCAACACGGAAGAGGGAGTCGTCCGAGCAGCGGACGATGTGAGTTTCTCCCTCAATCGGGGTGCCACCCTGGGCATCGTCGGCGAATCCGGATGCGGCAAGAGTGTCACGGCATTGTCGATCCTGCGGCTTTTGCCCAAACCCGCAGGTCGTATCACAGCGGGGGAGATCCGGTTCGACGGCACGGATCTCGTTCAGCTGCCCCCTGAAGAGATGAGCCAAATCCGCGGCAAACGAATCTCCATGATCTTCCAGGAGCCGATGACGGCCCTCAACCCGGTCCATCACATCGGCCGACAGATCGGCGAGGTTTTCCACCTTCACTTTCCGGATATGCCGGCGGGGGACATCGAAGGGGCATCCATTGCCATGCTTCGAAAGGTCGGCATCCCCGAGCCCGAGCAGCGGATGCAGGAGTACCCCCACCAGATCTCCGGCGGCATGCGCCAACGGGTGATGATTGCCATGGCCCTGGCCTGCCGTCCGGACATCCTGATCGCTGACGAACCGACCACGGCCCTGGATGTCACCATCCAGGCTCAGATCCTGTCACTCATCCGCGATCTCCAGGCGGAAACCGGAATGTCGGTGATTTTCATCACCCATGACCTGGGGGTCATTGCCGAGACCTGTGACGCCGTCGCCGTAATGTACGCCGGGAGAATCGCTGAAACCGCATCCATCCAGGAGCTCTTCGGAAACCCCAGCCATCCCTATACGCGGGGCCTGCTCACCTCAATCCCCCGGCTCGATTTTCCGAGAAAAACGCCCCTCAAGATCATCCGCGGCGTCGTTCCCGCCCTTCACGAGCTGCCCGAAGGATGCCGGTTTCAGAACCGCTGCCCCCATGCGAAACCCCTCTGTCGGACCGACCCGCCCATGATGGCCGTCGGCGACGATCATTTCGCCGCCTGCCATTTCAGCAAAACCCTCCCCCCTTTCAGCCTCGAAACCGATGACAAAAAGAGAATCGGGACCGATGTCGGTATATCGGCGCCGGCACAGGCCATTGCCCGGATCTGCCTCGAGGTCCGAGACCTCAAGATGCATTTCCCCATCTACGGCGGAATCCTCCGCCGTCCGGTGGGCAAGGTCTTTGCCGTCGACGGCGTCTCATTTGTCATCCGACGGGGACGGACCCTCGGACTGGTGGGCGAATCGGGATGCGGCAAAACCACGGTAGGCCGATCAATTCTGCGGCTCTACCAGCCCACGGCCGGGAGCGTGAGGTTCAACGGCCGCGAGGTTCTCACCCTGGACCGAAGGCAGCTCCAGGCCGTTCGACGGGATGTCCAGATGATCTTCCAGGACCCCTTCGAATCCCTCAACAGTCGGTTCACGGTGGCGGACATCCTGGAGGAGCCCTTCATCATCCACCGCATGGGATCCGGAAATGAACGCCGGAAAAAGGTACACCGCCTCCTTGGGACCGTGGGCATGCCCGAAAGCGCTCTCACGCGGTTCCCCCACGAATTCAGCGGCGGCCAACGGCAGCGGATCGGCATCGCCCGGGCCATTGCCCTGAACCCCGAGCTCATCGTCTGCGACGAACCGGTCTCGGCCTTGGACGTCTCCATCCAGTCCCAGATTCTCAACCTCTTGCTGGATCTCCAGGAAGAGATGGGGCTGACCTACCTGTTTATCTCCCATGACCTGACGGTGGTCCATCACGTCTCGGACGACATCGCGGTGATGTATCTCGGCAAGATCGTCGAGCGCACCGATGCGGACGGCATCTACGCATGTCCTCTTCACCCCTACACCCGGGCGCTGATTTCAGCCATACCCGTCCCTGCCCCCGGCCAGACAACCCAGAAGCCGTTTCTGGGAGGCGATGTCCCCTCCCCCATTCATCCGCCGTCCGGGTGTCGTTTCCGAACCCGATGCCCTATTCGGATCGACCGCTGCACCCATGAGGAGCCTTTGCTGCGAAAGGTGGACGACGGCAGCGGCAACGCGCACTGGGTGGCATGCCACCGGGCCTAATCCCCCTTGAGGACGTCGATCATGGTGAATACGCGTCCCCGAATCCCTTGACGCATCCGGCAATGCAGATACACTGCGGCATCCAGGGTACCTTTCACGTAGACCTCGCGGCCGTTGACATTATGGGTAAAGGAAAATTTGACGGTTCCGTCGTCTGACACCAGGGTGTAGGTGTGCCAGGCATGTCCGGCCAGGTGCGTCTCCGGAATACCCCAGACCGACTTCTGCCGCAGGGGGTCTCGCTCCTTCACGATGTCGGCCTCGGTAAAGGCACACCCAAGACGGTTGAAATAGCCGACCATGGCTTTGGCCGTTCCGCTGGTGTCGGCCTTGCCCTGCTGATGGCTCTCCCGGATCTCCAGGGAATACCCAGTGAAAAGGCCAGGGAATGTTTCGGCGGCATAGGCTATCATTGCCTGAAAACCGACGATCTGCTTGGCCATATTTGGTGCAATGACGGCGGAGATGCTCGAGGCAGCGACACGAGCCATGAGTCGCTCCCGGTCGCCGCCGGTGGTACCCATGACAAAGGGAAGGCCACTCGCACAATAGAAATTCGCGTTCTCGTTAACGGCGGCGGGATGGGTAAAATCGATGCAGATAACCTCCGGACCCGCCTCCCGGAGGGCTGCCAGGGCCTGAGATCTTGCCTCCGGCCGGAACAGACGCACCGTGATGCCGTCCAGCTCGCAGGTCTCCTCGGTGATCTCCGGACCTGTCAGCGAATACGGCACCAAAGCAAACCGCGCATCTTCGATGACGCGCCGGATAACCGTTCGGGCGACATTTCCCGGCGCCCCATTGACCATGACCTTGATCGTCTCCATTGCAGCCTCCTTAAAAGTAAAAAAAAGCCCTGCCTTTGCGGGCAGAGCTTTTCAATCGGGTGTCCTCCCAGGAGGAAGAACGGCCTTATTTGTCTTCCGATGTCGTTTCGACGGACAAATCGCCTTCCTCGGGAGCCTTCGATGCCTCGGGGGCGGCCTCTGTTGTCGGTACGGTTTCCTGGGGCGCTGCCGTTGCGGGTGCCGATTTCTCGGCCTTGGGCACTTTTGGCGTTTTGCGCTTGTCCGCCGCCACCAGCTCAATCATCGACATGGGCGCCGCATCTCCGGGGCGTCGTCCCACCTTGATAACGCGAGTATATCCGCCGTTGATGTCGCCAAAACGCTCGCGAGCCTCATCGAACAGCCGGTGAACCACCGCCTGTTCGCGAATGATCGAAAGAGCCTGGCGCCGAGCGTGGAGATCCCCCCGCTTGGCCAGGGTGACGATATGGTCCGCCCAACCCCTCAGCGCCTTGGCCTTGGCATCGGTTGTCCGAATGCGGTCGTGCTTAAAAAGTGAGGTCACCATGTTGCGAAACATGGCCTTGCGATGACTGCTGTTCCGACCTAATTTTACCCCTGCTTTTCGGTGTCTCATAGAATCCTACTCTCCTTCCTCCGCATCTTCCTCCGGAGGCATAAATCCCTCAAGCTTCATCCCAAGAGAAAGGTCCATCTCGGTCAGGACCTCTTTGATCTCGTTGAGAGACTTTCTCCCGAAATTTTTCGTTTTGAGCATCTCGGCCTCGGTTTTGGCGACCAACTGATAGATCTTGTGGATATCAGCATTCTTCAGGCAATTCGCACTGCGGACGGACAGCTCAAGCTCTTCGACGCTTCGGTAGAGGTTCTCGTTAAACTTGGGTTTTTCCAGTTCTTCGGATGTTCTTTCCGGCTCGGGCTCGACATCCTCATCAAAATTGATGAAGATCGACATCTGTTCTTTCAGGATTTTTGCAGCATAGGCAACTGCATCTTCCGGCTTGACGCTCCCATCCGTCCAGACTTCCATCGTCAATTTGTCGTAATCTGTTTTCTGTCCGACACGGGCGTTCCCGACGACGTAGTTCACCCGTTTTATGGGGGAAAAAACGGCGTCGATGGGAATCGTGCCAACCGGAGCATCCTCATCCTTGTTGGCTTCGGACAGGGAATACCCCCTGCCGACCTTGACTATCATCTCCATTTTCAGTTCGGCATCGGCCCCCAGCGTCGCGATATGCTGCTCGGGATTAAGGATTTCCACCCTGCCGTTGTCGCTGATGATATCACCCGCCGTGATTTCGCCCTCTTTACTCACGTCAATTCGAACCATTTTGGGTTCAGGATCGGACACCTTGAGACGAACTTCCTTGAGGTTCAATATTATCTCGGAAGCATCCTCGAGCACACCCGGAATCACGCTGAATTCGTGCATCACCTGATCAAATTTCACGGATACGATCGCTGCCCCGTAAAGGGAAGAGAGAATGATCCGCCTTAGAGAATTTCCGATGGTGATACCGAACCCTCTCTCAAGGGGTTCGCAAACGAACTTGCCATAGGAAGGGGTGGATTCTTCTTTCTGAACCTTTTCCGGCTTGATGATCTCGCGCCAGTTCATATACATGAGTTCATTTGATGACATTTTATATTAACTCCAGACTTTTCAGGAAGATGTCCGAGTAGTCGTCGTTCATATTCTACAATTTCATGAATGGTACGAACGCCCCCTGAATTTCGAGGACGACCGCGAGTTTATTTAGAGTAGAGCTCGACGATGAGCTGCTCCTGCATCGGCATGGTCAGGTCCTCACGCACCGGCAGGCTCTTGACGATACCCTTCATGTTATCCTTCTCGATCTCGAGCCACTGGGGGATGCCCCTGCGAACCACGCCATCCAGTGCATCGGCCATCACCTGAATATTGCGACTCTTGTCTCGCAGTTCGATGACATCACCCACCTTCACCTGATAGGAGGGAATGTTGACCATTTTCCCGTTGACCAAAAAATGCTTGTGCCGCACAAAATGACGTCCCTGGGTGCGTGAACTGGTGAATCCAAGCCGGTAGACGACATTGTCGAGGCGACATTCGAGGGCGACGAGAAGATTGGTGCCCGTGATGCCCTTTTGTCGCTCGGCTCTTTTGAAAAACAGGCGAAACTGATTTTCATCAAGACCGTAAATACGTTTGACCTTTTGTTTTTCACGAAGCTGAACCCCGTAGTCGGACATCTTTCCTCGCCGTCGCTGGCCGTGTTGACCCGGCGGATATCCGCGCCGATCAAAAGCACACTTGTCCGAATAACAGCGGTCTCCCTTCAAGAACAATTTCAAATTTTCTCGTCTGCATAGCCGGCAAACAGAACCTATATATCGTGCCAAGTTTTCCTCCTTATGTTACACCCTGCGGCGTTTCGGCGGTCTGCAACCATTATGCGGAATCGGTGTTACATCCTTGATCATGATGATGTTGAATCCGGCAGCCTGCAGCGACCGAAGCGCAGATTCCCGTCCGGCTCCCGGGCCTTTGACGTAAACCTCGACGTTTTTCATGCCGTGTTCCATCGCTTTTTTGGAAGCGTCCTCTGCAGCCAACTGAGCGGCGAAAGGCGTACTTTTCCTGGACCCTTTGAAGCCCTGCACACCAGCACTGGACCAGGAAACGATATTCCCCGTCGGATCCGTGATGGTCACAATGGTGTTATTGAACGTCGACTGAATATGCACGACGCCGTTTAATATATTTTTTTTCTCTTTTTTTTTGGTTCGAGTTTTTTTCGGCATAAACGCTGTCCCTCTGTTGCGCGCCCATCGGCGCTGTTTGCGACGCCGCGCAATCCCTCATAATTTACTTTTTCTTGGCTGCGCCTTTTTTCTTCACTGCCGCCCGCCGCGGCCCCTTCCGGGTCCTCGCGTTGGTTTTGGTCTGCTGACCCCGGACGGGAAGCCCCTTTCGATGCCGAAGCCCACGATAGCATCCCAGATCCATCAACCGCTTGATGTTCATGGAGATATCGGTACGAAGCTCGCCTTCGACCTTGTATTCACCATCGATGATTTTTCGAATATCGTTGATTTGTCCTTCGGTCAAATCATCTGTCTTTACATTCGGGTCGATATCCAGCTTTGACAGTATCCGACCTGACGACGTTCGGCCGATACCATAGATATAGGTCAGCCCGATTTCAATCCGCTTTCCCTTAGGTAAATCTACGCCCGCAATTCTTGCCAACGCTTATCCTCCTCTGTTAACCTTGTCTCTGTTTATGGCGTTTGTTTTCGCAGATCACTCGGATCACGCCTCTTCTGCGGATAATCTTGCATTTGCTGCATATCCTCTTAACAGATGCCCTGACTTTCATTGAACCAAACTCCTTTAAACGCTTCTGCGCTTATTTTGATCGATAAACAATTCTGCCCCGGGTCAGATCATACGGAGACAACTCAACCGTCACAATATCGCCAGGTAAAATTCGTATAAAATGCATCCGCATCTTCCCGGAAATGTGCGCAAGAATCTGATGGCCGTTTTCCAGTTCCACCTTGAACATGGCGTTCGGCAGGGTTTCCTTCACCGTACCTTGCACCTTAATCGGTTCTTCTTTCGGCATGCTATCACCCTCTGTCTTTTCATTGGGACGGCTCCAACAGCTGCTTCCGTAAAGCGCAGCTTTTAGTGGCGTCCCTTGATTCTTGTTCCGCTCCCTTTTTTCAGGAAACCCTCGTAGTGACGGGTGAGCATGTGGGATTCGATCTGGGAAACCGTATCAATGGCAACCCCCACCACGATCAATAATGCTGTTCCACCGAAATAAAACGGGATGTTAAATTTGGATATCAGGATGGACGGCAACACGCATATCGTGGAGACATAAATGGCGCCGCCCAGCGTAATCCGCGTCAGAACCCGATCGATGTAATCGGCCGTGCGCTTGCCCGGACGAATCCCCGGGATAAACCCCCCATGCTTTTTCATATTGTCCGCCACATCAACCGGGTTGAACGTCACAGCGGTATAGAAATAGCAAAAGAAGAAAATGAAGACGACGTAGAGCAGCTCATACGCAACATTCCCTGGTACCATGGCGCCCGCGACCTTCTGCATCCAGGGAACGTTAATGAAGTTGGCGATCGTCGCCGGAAACATGATGATGGACGATGCAAAGATGGGCGGAATGACGCCCGACGTATTGATCTTGAGGGGCAGGTGCGTACTCTGACCGCCGTACATTCGCCGCCCCACGACGCGCTTGGCGTACTGAACGGGGATTCGACGCTGCCCCTGCTCCACGAAAACAATCACGGCTACGACAACCAGCATCAGTATCAGCAGAATCATGATGGAAAAGATCCCCATCTCTCCAGTGGACACCAGACGGAATGTATTGGAGACGGCAACGGGCATCCTGGCCACAATGCCGGCGAAGATGATCAGCGAGATGCCGTTTCCAATGCCCCGCTCAGTGATCTGCTCGCCCAGCCACATGATGAACGCGGTTCCCGCCGTCAGGGTAATTACGGTCATCAGCCGAAACGTCCAGCCTGGATCGATGACCACTGCGGCGCCGCCAGGGGAAGTCATGCTCTCCAGGCCGATGCTGATTCCGAATCCCTGAATGATGCTGAGAAGCACTGTCCCATAGCGGGTGTATTGGGTGATTTTCTTCCGTCCCTGCTCGCCTTCCTTGGAAAGTTGCTCTAGATGCGGCACGACCACCGTCAGAAGCTGAATGATGATAGAGGCGCTGATGTAGGGCATGATTCCCAGCGCGAATACGGACAGTTGCTCGAGCGCTCCGCCCGAAAACATGTCGAAAAGCCCCAACAGGGTGCCTTTTGCACGAGCAAAGAACGACGCCAGCGCAACGGTGTCGATTCCCGGTGTCGGAACATGAACCCCCACGCGATATACGGCCAAAAGGCCAAACGTATACATGACGCGTTTTTTTAATTCGGGAATCTTGAAAATATTCTGGAACCCGCCACCAACCATAGATATCCCTCGTCTGCTGCTGTAGATGTGTAACCTTTTTCGTCAGTCCGACAGGCCGTGGGCCCTGCCACTCAGACGACCGTGCCGCCAGCGGCCTCGATCTTTTTTCTGGCGCTTTCACTGACGGCATCCAAGCGGATCGTCAGTGGATAATCGATATCCCCGAATCCCAACAGTTTGATCCCGTCAATACTGCCTTTGACGATCCCGGCCTTAATCAGGGCCGCGTCGTCGATGGTGTCGCCGCTCTGAAACCTTGCAAGATCCCGGATATTGACAACAGCGATCTTTTTCTTGAAAATATGGGTGAATCCCCGTTTGGGAAGACGGCGATGAATCGGCATCTGGCCGCCCTCGAATCCCGGCCTGACACCGCCGCCGGAACGGGCATTGTGTCCTTTGCTGCCTCGACCCGCCGTCTTTCCCCATCCGGAGCCGACGCCGCGCCCAAGGCGTTTCCGTGATTTTCGCGCCCCTTCCGCGGGGGACAATTCATGCAGTTTCATCAAGCATCTCCTCTGACTTCACCAAATGCGATACAGCGCCGACCATCCCTCGAATCGCGGGGGTGTTTTCGAGAACAACCGTTTTGTTTAATTTGGTCAGCCCCATTCCCCGCAACACCTTGCGATGCTTTTCCGGTCTTCCGATCATGCTTTTTACAAGTGTTATCTTTAATTTTTCAGCCATTTGTCTTCCCCTAACATCCTTTTGCCGTAAGTGCGCATCCAGCTGGACGACTCGTTACAGTTCTTCCACAGGCTTTCCCCGTCTTGCGGCGACCTGCTTGCGACTCTGGAGTTGATAGAGCCCTTCAAGTGTCGCCTTTACGACGTTGTGTGGGTTGTTGGACCCCAGACACTTCGTCAGAATATTTTGTACACCGACGGCCTCCAGAACAGCGCGCACCGCACCGCCGGCGATAACGCCCGTTCCCTGGGACGCCGGTTTCAGAAGGACACGGCCGGCACCATATTTGCCGACGATTTCAAACGGGATTGTCCCGTCAACCAGCGGCACCTTCAGCATGGATTTTTTGGCCTTGTCAACGCCCTTTCGAATGGCCTCGGGGACTTCGTTGGCCTTGCCCAAACCAAAACCGACGCTGCCTTCACCATCTCCGACAACAACGATCGCGCTGAAACTGAACCGCCGACCACCTTTCACGACCTTCGCCACCCGGCTGATATGGACGACTTTATCGATTAATTGATTCTCATCCGTATCCTGTCTTTTCGCATTAAAGACCAAGGGAATGCCTCCTTATTCCTTTTAAAAATCCAATCCGGCCTTGCGCGCACCTTCGGAGACGGCCTTGACCCTCCCGTGGTACAAAAAGCCGTTTCTGTCGAAGACGACCTGTTTCACGCCTTTTTCAATCAACCGTTCGGCAATCAGTTTCCCGATAAATTCAGCGGTCTCCTTTTTGCCTTTGGCAGCGGCAAGCGCTCCATTTTCCCTGGCAACCGGTTCCGTGCTGGAAGCAGCGGCCAGAGTGATGCCTTGGGTGTCGTCAATCACCTGCGCATAGATGTGCTTCGCGCTTCGAAAAACACTCAATCGAGGCCTTTCGCTGGTTCCGGCCACATGTTTTCGAATTCTTTTTTTGCGCTTCAGACGCGCTTGTTTTTTATTGAAAGAGCCCATCTTATTCTATTTCCTTGCACACTTGAACCATCAGAAAGGGTATTTTCTATGGCTATGGGTTATTTTGCTCCGGTCTTTCCGGCCTTGCGCTGAATCTTTTCCTGAGCATATTTGATGCCCTTGCCCTTGTAAGGCTCCGGAGGTCTCAGTCGTCGAATGGACGCCGCCATCTGCCCCAGCGCTTCTTTATCGATTCCTGAAAGTTTGATCGTATTGTTCCGGTCGACTTCAGCGGAAATCCCTTTGGGGATTTCGAAGTTGATGGGGTGGGAATAGCCAAGGTTCAGCACGATCTGATTCCCGCTCACCTCCGCGCGGTATCCGATGCCGTTGATCTCGAGGATTCTCTCGAATCCGGCGCTCACTCCGGTAACCATGTTGGAGACCAGGCTTCGGGTCAATCCCTGGATTGCACGAATTTCACGGGTATCCTTCTCCATCGTCACACGAATTTCGTTGTCCTGAACATCCAGGTTCACGGCATCGTGAATCGTCCGAGTCAGCTTGCCCTTTTCGCCTTCAACGCTGATCATTCCGTCTTTATAGGATACCTTGGTTTTGTTCGGTATCGGAATCGGTTTCTTACCTACTCGAGACATTTGTCACTCCTCTTCCTACCAGACCCTGCAGAGGATTTCGCCCCCTACATTTTCCTTGCGGGCCCTCTGGTCGGTCATGATCCCCTTGGATGTGGACAAAATGGCAATGCCTGTGCCGTTAAAAAAGGGTTTAATGTCCTTGCCCTTCACATAAACCCGCCTGCTCGGTTTGCTGACGCGCTCTATCTGATAGATGGCGTTTTCGGAATCCGCACCGTATTTCAGATAAACCCGAAGGACGCCCTGCTTCTCATCTTTAATGAACTTGTAGTTCTTGATATAGCCTTCGTTTCGCATCACTTTGGCCAGTTCGACCTTCAAGTTCGAGCCGGGGATGTCAACACTCTTCAGCTTCGCCCTCCCGGCATTCCGGATTCGGGTCAGCATGTCCGCTATTGGATCGCTAATGGTCATTATCGTTGCTCCTTGCCCTGATGTATCCGTCTACCAACTCGACTTTATAACGCCGGGGAGTTTACCTTGCGAAGCGAGATTCCGAAAACAGATACGACAGATCCCAAACTTTCTGATGAACGCCCTTGGCCGGCCGCACATCGGACATCTGTTGTACGCCCGTACCTTGAATTTCGGCGTTCCCGTTGCCTTCGTTCTTAGTGCTTTCCTTGCCAAATCTTCCTCCTTAATTCCTGAACGGCATCCCCAAGAGCTTAAGCAGTGCCTTTCCTTCTTCATCGGTCTCGGCTGTTGTGACCACCGAAATGTTCAGGCCCTTGATCTTGTCGATCTTGTCATAGTCTATTTCCGGAAAAATGATGTGCTCCCGGATACCCAGGGAGTAATTCCCCTTTCCGTCAAAAGCCTTCCCGGAGATACCTCTGAAGTCCCGAACACGCGGCAAGGCAATATTCACCAATTTACTGAAAAAATCGTACATCCGATCGCGACGAAGGGTCACCCGGCAGCCGATGGGCATGCCTTCCCGCAGCTTGAAAGCAGCGATGGACTTCTTGGCGCGCGTGACGACCGGTTGCTGCCCGGCGATCATCCTGAGTTCCTCAACCGCGGAGTCGATCAATTTGATATTGTGGATCGCTTCGCCCAGCCCCATGTTAAGCACAATCTTGGTCAGCTTCGGAACCTGCATGATGTTTTTATACTTGAAGGTCTCGATCAACTCGGGAACGATCTTTTCCTCATAAGTCTTTTTCAAACTATCCATCATTACCCTCCAACACAAGCCCTATGCGTCCAACACCTCATCGCATTTTGCACAAACGCGCACCTTGTTGCCATCCTCGAGCCGCCGCATCCTGATACGGGAAGGCGACATGCACTTGTTGCACATTAACATGACGTTCGTCCAGTGAATCGGCGCTTCGGTCTCGATGATGCCGCCCTGTCTGTTCTGCGCGCTGGGTCTTGTGTGGCGCTTTACGATATTGATGTTCTCGACAAGAACCCGATTCTTCTTGTTGATCACCTTCAGCACTTTGCCAATTTTCCCCTTGTCCTTGCCGGTGATGATTTTGACTTTATCGTCCTTCTTGACGTGGCATTTACTCGTCTTTTTCATTCTTCATTTCTCCACAGGGCAAACCGAGATGAAACTACAATACCTCTGGAGCCAGTGAAATAATTTTCATAAACCGTTTCGCTCGCAGTTCTCTTGCCACAGGTCCGAAGATACGTGTTCCAACGGGCTCCTTGGCCGCATTGATCAGCACGGCGGAATTGTCGTCGAATCGGATGTAGGATCCGTCCGGACGCTTGATCTCCTTCTTCGTCCGAACCACCACCGCTTTCAGGACTTCCCCTTTTTTGACCTTTGCATTGGGTATGGCTTCCTTGACGGTCACCACGATGATATCACCGATGCTGGCATATCGCCTTCTAGAACCACCGAGGACTTTGATACAGTATAGAACTTTGGCTCCGGAGTTATCCGCTACCGTCAGTCTAGATTCTGCCTGAATCATTCTAATTTTCCTTTACGTATCAAACAGCTTTTTCGAGTATCTGACTTACTCGCCACCGCTTGGTTTTGCTGAGCGGCCTGGACTCGGTAATCATCACCTTATCCCCCACCTGGCAGACGTTAGCCTCATCGTGGGCTGCAAACTTGGCCTGCCTACGAATGTATTTCTGGTAAAGTCGATGCTTTACCAATCGCTCGACCTGGACAACGACGGTTTTATCCATCTTGTTGCTGACGATCGTCCCGGTCAACTGTCGTTTCATTCCTCGCTTTTTCATGGCTATTCTTTATTTATATGGTTTTGCGTTCAGTCTCTTTAATAATCGTCATGACTCTAGCCAAATCACGCTTGGTGGATTTGATCTTCTGCGTGTTTTCAAGCTGCCCCACACCATGCTGAAAGCGCAGGTTGAAGATCTCTTCATAGAGGTCGTTAGCCTTCTGGCGCATTTCCTCGGGGCTCAGCTCTCTAATCTCACTTGCCTTCATCACACATCCCCTCTTTCAACAAATTTGGTCTTGATGGGAAGCTTGTGGGAGGCCAGCCGAAGGGCCTCTTTGGCCAACTCCACCGGGACGCCTTCCATTTCGTAAAGGATTCTGCCGGGACGAATGACGGCCACCCAACCTTCAGGCGCGCCTTTGCCCTTTCCCATTCGCACTTCAGCAGGCTTTTTGGTGAAAGGCTTGTCGGGAAAAATCCGAATCCACATCTTTCCACCTCTCTTGACGTGGCGGGTCATGGCGATACGCGCGGCCTCGATCTGCTTGGAGCTGATGGTGCCGCACTCCATCGCCTGCAGGCCGAACTCGCCGAAAGCCAGGCTGCTTCCGCGCCAGGCGATCCCACGCATTTTCCCTTTTTGTTGCTTCCGAAATTTCACCTTCTTAGGACTCAACATGTCCGTATCTCCTTCGCATGCTTACCGCTTGGCTATATCGCATCCTTCTTCAAGATTTCGCCATTAAAAACAAATACCTTAATACCGATGATGCCGTATGTCGTGTTGGCTTCCGTAAAACCATAATCGATATCGGCCCTCAAGGTATGCAACGGGACGCGACCTTCCCGGTACCATTCGGTCCTTGCCATTTCCGCACCGCCCAAGCGGCCTGCGCAGATGATCTTGACCCCCTTTGCGCCAAAACGCATCGCCGAGGAGACCCCCCGCTTCATCGCCCGCCGGAAAGCCACGCGCCTCTCGATCTGGGCGGCGACATTCTCGGCAACCAACTGCGCATCGATTTCAGGCTTTCTGACCTCCTGAATGTCGATCAGAACCTCTTGGGTGATCATCTTCTCAAGCTCGTTTTTGAGCTGTTCGATCTCTGAGCCCTTTTTACCGATAACAATCCCCGGCCGTGCTGTATAAATTCGGAGTCTAACACGCTTGGAAGATCTTTCGATCTCTATTTTTGAAATCCCTGCGTGGTAAAGCTTCTTCTTTATAAACTTCCGGATTTTAAAGTCCTCTAGAATGTAATCCGCATAGTTTTTCCCAGCATACCAGCGGGAGTCCCATGTCTTTACGATACCGAGTCTTAACCCAACAGGGTTTACTTTCTGGCCCAAGCGTTTACCTCCTTATCTACGCCATTTCCTCTAAAATTACAGTGATGTGACTGGTCCGCTTCAGTATCTGCGTGCCCCTGCCGCGTGCCCTGGCGTGAAAACGCTTCAACATCGGGCCCTGGTCGGCAATTACATTTTTAATGACCAACGCGTCAACATCAATCCCCAAATTCTCATCCGCATTCGCCACCGCTGAACGGATTACCTTTGCAACAATCCCTGCGGTCTTTTGCGGCATAAATTTGAGAGTACCCAGCCCACGTTCAACCGGCTGCCCTTTAACGGCATCGACGATTGCTCGTACCTTCTGCGGAGAAGTACGCACATATCTTAATACAGCTTTGACCTCCATTACGACATACCCTTTTCCCAGAATGGACTACTTTTTCAATTTAGATTTCTTATCACCGGCGTGACCGTAGAATGTACGCGTAGGCGAAAATTCACCCAGCTTGTGCCCCACCATGTTTTCCGTCACGAACACCGGGATAAATTTCTTCCCGTTGTGAACCGCCAGCGTGGTACCCACCATCTCAGGGATGATTGTCGAACGCCGGGACCACGTTTTGATCACCTTGTTACTCCGGGTCTCCTGGGCCACCAACACCTTGTTCATGAGTTTGGCATCAATGTATGGACCTTTTTTTAACGACCGTGGCATAAGCCTCTCCTACACTTGCAGACGGCCTGACATTTGGATCAGGCTTGCGCGCTTTTATTTTTTCGTACGCCTTTTGACAATATATCGATCGGTCCGTTTGTTTTTACGTGTCCGATATCCCTTCGTCGGAATGCCCCATGGCGTGCACGGATGACGGCCGCCGGAGGAGCGACCTTCGCCACCTCCCATGGGGTGGTCCACCGGGTTCATCGCCACGCCGCGGACCTTGGGTCGGCTGCCGAGCCAACGTTTCCGACCGGCCTTGCCCAAAGCGATATTCTCGCTTACGACGTTCCCCACTTGACCGATGCTGGCCTGGCAGGTCAGCAACACCATCCGAACCTCGCCCGAGGGCAATTTGATCTGGGCGTAACGATCCTCCTTGGCCATGAGTTGGGCAAAAGTCCCGGCACTCCGGACGATCTGACCGCCCTTTCCAACCCGCAACTCGATATTGTGAATGAACGTTCCCAAGGGAATGTTCTTGATCGGCAACGCGTTGCCGGGCTTGATATCGGCTTCGGGCCCGGACATGACTTGATCGCCCACGGCAAGGTTCACCGGCGCAAGAATATATCGCTTTTCACCGTCCGCGTAATAAAGGAGCGCGATCCTGGCGTTTCGGTTGGGATCGTATTCAATGGATGCGACCTTTGCGGGAATGCCGATCTTGTCCCGTTTGAAATCGATGACGCGGTAATGGCGTCTGTGCCCACCGCCGCGATGCCTGCACGTAATCCGACCGTTGGTGTTTCGACCACCTTTTTTCTTGAGAACCCGAAGCAAACTCTTTTCAGGCTCATTCCGGGTGATCTCCTCAAAGGTAGAATATTCCTGGAACCTACGACCGGGAGATGTTGGTTTTATCCTCTTAACTGCCATTACAACTCCTAAATGTTAAACGCCTTCAAAAAAGTCAATCCGTTCTCCGGGCATCAGAGTGACCATAGCCTTTTTCCAGTCTTTCCGCTTGCCGACAATCCGGCCTCGCTGCTTGACCTTGCCCTTGACATGCATGGTCCGAACACTGGCGACGCGAACGCTGAAAATTTTTTCGACCGCCTTTTTGATCTCTACACGGTTGGCCCTGGGGTTCACTTCAAACGAAAACTGATTGTTGAGTTCTTTCTGATTCGTCGTCTTTTCCGTCACCAGAGGGCGTATAATCTGATTGTAATAGGTGTTCATGCGGAAAGCCTCCCTTCAATCGCTTTTACGGCGGGCTCGAGCAAAATGATATCCCTGTATTTCAAGATATCGTAGACATTGAGCCCTTCGACCTTGATCACCTTGACATTAGGAAGGTTCCGGGAGGAAAGAAAGAGTTTTTCATCCGCCGCATCCGTCACCAGCAAGACATTGTTCTTGTCCAACGCACGGATTACCTCGGCAAACGCCTTGGTCTTGATTCGATCCAGTTCCAGTTGATCCACTACCGTCAGCTCATTTTCCTGAAGCTTGCTGGAGAGCGCCATCTTCAGTGCCATTCGCCTGACCTTCTTGGGGACTTTGTAGGCATAAGATTTGGGCGAAGGGCCAAAGACGACACCGCCCCCTCTCAACAACGGCGACTTGATATTTCCCCGTCGCGCCCGACCGGTTCCCTTCTGACGAAAAAGTTTTTTGGTGCTTCCAGCGACATCACCGCGACGCTTGACCGACGCGCTCCCCGCCCGCCGGGAGGCCAACTGCATGGTAACCACCTCATGAAGAACGCTGGGCTTCACAGGGACGCTGAATATCTCATCCGAAAGCTCTACCTGAGAAACCTTCTCGCCTTTGCTATTTAGAACATCTACGACTGCCATAACGAACCTCGCCGACCCCTTACTTGACCTCTCCCTCGTTGAGGATCGGCCTTCGCGGGGCCTCACGCGATTTTATTTCGCGAATTTAGTTTTTCTCACCATCACCAGCCCGGACTTCGATCCGGGAACCGCTCCCTTCAGCAACACCAGATTTTCATCCAGCCGAATATCGACGATCTCGAGGTTTCTGACGGTCTGCTGTTCGTTCCCGTAGGCCCCGGGCATCCTTTTGCCCTTGGTCACCCGTGCCGGCCATGCACTGCACCCGATGGAACCCGGAATGCGGTGGCTGTGACTACCGTGGGTTTTTTTGCCCCCGGAAAACCCGTGCCGGCGCATGACGCCGGAAAACCCCCGACCTTTGGTCTTTCCGGTGACATCCACCTTCTCACCGACATGGAAAATATCCGCGGTAATGACCTGACCGGGAGTGAACTCCTCGGGCTTGTCCACCGGAACCTCACGCAGGGCTGCCGTTGACGTGAGGTCGCTTTTTTTCAAATGTCCCTTTACCGGCTTTGTAACGCGTTTTTCTTTTCGCTCTCCAAACGAAAGCTGAAGCGATTCGTAGCCGTCCGTCGGCTTGGTTTTAACCTGGGCAACCGTGCAGGGGCCGACTTGCACCACCGTTACCGGGATTTGCTTGCCATCCGGCGAATAGACGGTGCTCATGCCCAATTTTCTTCCGATCAATCCTTTGCACATCGCTCTATCTCTCCTGTCATCCTGCTACAGCTTGATCTCCACATCCACCCCCGGAGAAAGATCGAGCTTCATGAGGGCGTCGACCGTCTGTTGGGTAGGATCAAGGATATCCAGCAGTCGTTTGTGGGTTCTCATCTCAAACTGCTCACGAGATTTTTTATCGATGTGAGGGGATCTGAGCACGCAATACTTGTTGATTGTGGTCGGCAGCGGAATCGGCCCGACGACCTTGGCGCCCGTTTTGTTGGCAGTATCAACGATATCCGCCGATGACTGGTCCAACAGCTTGTGGTCGTAGGCTTTCAGCCGTATCCTGATCTTCGTATTCATTATCATAGCTTCAATCGTCCTAATTATTCGATAATTTCGCTCACGACACCGGCACCGACAGTACGGCCGCCTTCACGGACGGCAAACCGAAGCTCCTTCTCCATGGCGATCGGTGTAATCAACTCTCCGGTGATCTTCACATTGTCTCCCGGCATGACCATCTCAACGCCCTCGGGAAGCGACAGAATGCCCGTCACGTCCGTCGTCCGAAAATAAAACTGGGGGCGATAGCCGGTGAAAAACGGCGTATGGCGGCCGCCCTCCTCCTTGCTCAGAATGTACACCTCCGCCTCGAACTTCGTGTGCGGGGTGATGCTCCCCGGCTTCGCAACAACCTGGCCCCGCTCCACCTCGTCCCGCTTCGTCCCTCGAAGCAGCAGCCCGACGTTGTCGCCCGCGCGGCCCTCATCCAACAGCTTCCGGAACATCTCCACTCCCGTGCAGACCGTCTTCGCCGTCGGACGGATACCCACAATCTCCACAGCTTCGTTCACCAGAATCTTCCCGCGTTCCACTCGACCCGTCACAACCGTACCCCGACCCGAAATGCTGAATACGTCCTCGATGGGCATCAGAAACGGCTTGTCAATATCGCGCTCCGGCTCCGGTATGTAACTGTCAATCGCGTCCAAAAGCTCAAAAATGCACTTGGCCGCGTCGCTGTCCGCATCATCCGACTCCAGCGCCTTCAAGGCCGAACCCCGAATGATCGGCGTGTCGTCCCCAGGGAACTCGTACTTGTCCAAAAGCTCCCGAAGCTCCAACTCCACCAGTTCGATCAGCTCCTCGTCGTCCACCATGTCGCACTTGTTCAAAAACACCACGATCCGCGGCACGCCCACCTGACGCGCCAAAAGAATATGCTCCCGCGTCTGCGGCATCGGACCGTCGTCCGCCCCGACCACCAGAATCGCGCCGTCCATCTGGGCCGCCCCCGTGATCATGTTCTTGATGTAGTCCGCGTGACCCGGACAGTCCACATGCGCGTAATGGCGGTTGTCCGTCTCGTACTCCACGTGCGCCGTCGCAATCGTGATCCCGCGCTCCTTCTCCTCCGGCGCCTTGTCGATCTGGTCGAACGGTACAAAATTCGCCCTGCCCTTCAGCCCGCACATCTTCGTGATCGCCGCCGTCAACGTCGTCTTCCCGTGGTCGATATGACCGATCGTCCCCACATTCACATGCGGCTTTTTTCGTTCAAACTTTTCTTTCGCCATCTTAATCGTCCTCCCCCGCCATTGATAAACGTGTCAATTCAAGCAATCTAAAAAACCGAAACTGATGAAGCCTCGTGTATTCCGAAAAAGGCAGTGCTGCAAAAAAAATGGAGCCCACGACCAGAATCGAACTGGTGAACCTCTTCCTTACCAAGGAAGCGCTCTACCGACTGAGCTACGTGGGCATGGATGGATTGAATAACACGCACTTCCGTCAGACAAGTCTGATTGGAGCGGGAGACGAGGCTCGAACTCGCGACATTCAGCTTGGAAGGCTGAAGCTCTACCAACTGAGCTACTCCCGCGTAAGGCAAACTTAGTCTAAAACCGACCCGGAAGGCGCGTTTAAGACCGATGTGCTGGAAGCCGTGTAGTCATACAATCCAACTTTTACAGCTGAAATCTCCTACAACCAGCCCGCAATGAGATTGGTGGTGGGGGGAGGATTCGAACCTCCGAAGGCTTCGCCGACAGATTTACAGTCTGTTCCCTTTGGCCGCTCGGGAACCCCACCCAGCAATATGGAGCCAACGGAGGGACTCGAACCCCCGACCCACTGATTACAAATCAGTAGCTCTACCAACTGAGCTACGTTGGCTTTTCGTTGTCTGCATATTCAAATGCTCTCTCAAAGACCAATGACATTTATACCTTAAGCACCTTTTTTTCAAGCTGCAAAAACAGCAAAAAATAAAGTCTTTATTTAGTTTAAAACAAAATATTAACGATTTTAGTCTTATTACGATTATTTACTCCTGATATCTTATTTTTTTAATCATAGAAGCTTTTTCCCGAATAATTTCCTTGGCCGCCTGTTCTTTGGCTTCTTGCACATAGGGGTTCCCGAGCATCGTCCGGAGGGCATCGGCGACCATAATTTCTTGACAGATCTCGATCTGTTGTGCTTTATAATTCATAATATGCCGGTTTCGGACCACCAGAGATCCACTAAAGACGGTTTCACGTCGCATCATAGCTGATTTCAACGCTACAGATAACTAAGGAAATTTCCCTATGAATACGTTCCGATCCGCTGTTGTGTCATGCTGTTTTCTCGTCTTTATCGTCGGTTGTTCCAATGTATCCCAAAAGCAGACCGCAGTGTCTCCCCGTCAACCTGTAGCAAAAAAGCGCACTGCCGTAAACAAGGCCTCTCGCAATCCCCATCCCGACACCATTCTGTTTTCAACACCGCCCGACATGCCGTTAGATCCCCAATCCCATGCCATCGTCAACAAGGCGCTATCCTACTGCAAGAAATCCCAGACCTGTTGGCAGAAGGAGGAGCTTGAAGAGGCTCTCGCGGCTCTGGACAAGGCCTATGCCCTGCTTCTGAAAATAGATGACGAAGACGACCCAGGCATGGTCAAGCGCAAAGAGGACCTCCGGTATCTCATCTCCAAGCGTATTCTGGAGATCTATGCATCCCGTAACACCATGGCCAAGGGCCATCGCCGGGCGATTCCCGTCGAAATGAACCATTACGTCCAAAAAGAGATCGACTACCTGATGAGGGGAGATTTTTTCGTCAACGCCTACAAGCGCTCGGGGCGATACCGCGCCCACATCAGCCAAGAATTGGCCAAGGCCGGTCTGCCGTCGGAGCTTTCCTGGTTGCCCCTCATCGAGAGTGGCTACAACGTTCGGGCATTGTCCACCGCACGGGCACTCGGTCTCTGGCAGTTTATCCCGTCGACGGGATACCGGTTCGGCCTGAATCGGGATCGATACATCGACGAGCGGATGAATCCTTATAAATCCACCCAAGCGGCCATCGCCTACCTCAAGGCCCTTCACGACATGTTCGGCGACTGGACGACCGTCTTGGCCGCTTACAACTGCGGCGAAGGGCGCGTTCTCGGCGTCATCCGTGCCCAGCAGATCAATTATCTCGACAACTTCTGGGATCTCTATGAACAACTCCCCAATGAAACCGCCCGATACGTTCCCCGGTTTCTGGCAACCCTGCACATTATCAACAACCCCAAAAAATACAACATTGACAAAATAAAACCCTACAGCCCCATCCCCTATGAAACCGTCACAGTCTCGAAACAGGTTTCCCTCAAAGACCTTGCGACACACCTCGACGTCTCCAGAGAAACCTTGAAGGAACTGAATGCCGAACTGCGCCAGGGGATCCTTCCCGGAACCCCTTACGATCTGAAAGTGCCCCCGAAAAAAGAACGGCTGCTGCTCGCTAAGCTCGACACGATTCCCGTCGCCAATCCGCCCAGAACCGTCAAACCGACCGTCAGATCGACCGCCCGATCCCAAAAGAGTCCACCTGCGGTAGTTTACCACCGCGTTAAAAGAGGCGATACCTTGACGGAAATTGCCCGGACCTACCGTACCGACGTCAATACCATCAAGCGCGCCAACGGCCTGAAACGCAGCAACGTCATCGCCCTCGGGAAGGTTCTCAAGATCCCCGGCGGCGAAGCGCTCAAGAGTTCAGAAAAAAGGGCCCCTGCGGTGGTCTACCACCGCGTTAAAAGAGGCGATACCTTGACGGAAATTGCCCGGACCTACCGTACCGACGTCAATACCATCAAGCGCGCCAACGGCCTGAAACGCAGCAACGTCATCGCTTTCGGGAAGGTTCTCAAGATCC
>Ga0209164_1000558_pt1 | contig 81534 bp, 71 predicted proteins | sample MTBNYHSulfiMetaG_FD_187458 | JGI IMG/M metagenome (GOLD analysis project Ga0209164, IMG submission 187458) | Enrichment culture microbial communities from rom New York Harbor, USA that are MTBE-degrading - MTBE-NYH (New York Harbor Sulfidogenic)... | ecosystem: Environmental > Aquatic > Marine >... | reverse complement strand
TGCGGTATCGGGTCCTGGCTCCGCCAAAGAACCGGCTCTGCAAGGCTGCGATCCCGCAAATAGTTGCCGCTTTTTTCGGACCGGCTAATTATTCTCAATCGGATGGGTAAAAGCGCAGGACTGACTATCCGGAGGGTGCACCCAAATAAAAGGCCCCTTGGGTCGCATCGTATGCCGGGCGGGTTTTTTCGGCCCGGCTACCCGATGCGACCAAAAAAACCTTGGCGTCCTTGGCGACTTTGCGGTTCAATCAATTCATAAGAATTTGGGGACAGTTATCCAGTTCATTTAAAGGATAGGCCGTGTAAAATTGAATGCAAGGATAAAGTATGGCTAAAGAGTTTTTAATGAGTTGACATTTTCTGTAAGAATGTATATACAGAAAGTATATATACAGGTTAAATAGAGGTGGTGCGATCATGAAAACAGCAAGGGTGTTCAAGTCGGGAAATTCCCAGGCGGTCCGGTTGCCCAAGGAGTTCAAACTCGACGTCACGGAGGTTTGCGTCTTTCGAAAAGATGAGGATCTGGTATTGCGGCCGCTGCGAAAGAGCTGGCAGGATTATTTCAAGCGTGGGCGGCGATTCAGCAAAAACTTTCCCGAATACATCGAGGATCTGGCGTTGGAGGATAAAGTTCCATGGTGACGCGCTACATGCTGGATACCGACAGCTGTATCGCTTTGATAAAAAATCGTCCTGAAGCCATGCGCATCCGGCTGTCTTCTCTTATGCCGGATGAAGTGGGAATATCAAGCATTGTTGCTGCTGAGCTTTGGTTCGGTGTTGCACATTCTCAGAAGAAAAGGCAGAATGAAGCTGCCCTGAAAGATTTCCTGGATTTTGTGAACATCTTGAATTGGCCCTATGATGCATCCCCACTCTATGGTCAAATTCGTACGGAGCTTCAGATACGGGGCACTCCTATTGGCGCTATGGACCTGCTTATTGCCGCCCATGCTCTTTTTCTCGATGCAGTCCTTGTTACCAACAATACAAAGGAATTCAAACGAGTAATCAACCTGAAGGTTGAAAACTGGCTCTCCGGGTAGATTCTTAACCCGCCCCATATCGTCAATACGCTCATCTCGCTCAGACAGAATAACCCCATTTTCGATAAAACTACACGGGTCAGGCGGTTAGATAACATCGACACAAATGGATGGATCTTTTATGTCCTGCCTTACAGGCAGATCAAAACATCGGATAAATTGAATTTGTGTCCGCTAAGGCGTGAGCCTTTTTCCTGATCTTGGATGCCTGTCCCGTGGATTCACTTGAGCGGGGCTCAAGGGATCAGAAAAAAGAAAACTCAGCGCCTCTGCGCCTCTGCGAGAGATAAAAACAACCCTTCTTGGCATCCTTCAACTTTGCGGTTCAATCAATTCATAATTCAGCATTTAAAATTCAAAGTTGCTTTTTTGAACCGCCCGTTCGCTTCGCTCTGCGCGCTCTGCAAGAGAAGGCAGGGACGGATACTGAATTCAGGTGTTGACATTAATGATGGCATTGCATACATTGATTGCATACGATGAGTGAAAGGGGGCTAAATAAATATGGCAAGCCTGACCTTGAGGAATATCGATGAATCGTTGAAAGCCAGTCTTCGCAAGCACGCTGCCGAAAACGGCAGGTCTATGGAAGAAGAAGCGCGACAAATTCTAAAGCAGTTCTTGTTGCGAAAGCGGTCTTCGGTCGGAATCGGTTCACGTATCGCCAAGCGTTTTGCCGCAATCGGAGGGGTGAATTTGCCGGATGCGCATCGGTCGACGCCTCGCCGGCCGCCCATCTTTTTTTCGGATGACGCGCAGTGATACTCCTGGACACCAATGTCCTCTCGGAATTGATGCGGCCCATGCCCGATCCCAATGTAGTCCGGTGGCTGGATGCATGGCCGGAATGGGATGTGTGGATCAGTGCCGTGACGGTTGCTGAAATACGATTCGGTATCTTACTGTTGCCTGCCGGCAAGCGGAAAGAACTTTTGGCGGATCTGGCTGAGCAAATGTTTCTGGAAGATTTTTCCGACCGGTGCCTCCCCTTTGATTGCGAGGCTGCCGTAGAATATGCCCTGATAGTTACAGAACGGAATCGACAAGGTCGCCCGATCAGCATTGAGGATGCGCAGATTGCAGCGATTGCCGGTACGGCAGGCCTGACACTGGCGACGCGAAATACCAAAGACTTTTCAGGCATCAAAGGATTGAAACTGGTCGATCCCTGGGCGGCTTCATAACCCTTTCCCGGTGCAGGTCAGCTCCTTAAATTTTTTACCGCCCGTTCGCGTCGCTTGGGACTTCGCTCTGCGAGCTTCGACCCACAAGGCGCTCAATCAGGCTTCGCTAAAGCTACGACCTGACAGGGACGCTAAGACCGCATTACCTTTTGCCGCGATTCAGACCAGATTCCTGAGAATTCGGAAGATCCCGTCGGAATTATTATGTTTACAAACAGGGGCGTATCGGATTTAATACCTAAATTGTGCAAAATCCAAGTAATAGCCGTATGAAATCGAAAATCGTCGATAAAAACTTTCTGATTATTCTTGTCAGTGATGCACTGCTTGTGGCGGCTGCATGGTACGGCGCGCATCTGCTGCGGTTTAATTTCCAGATACCGGACGCCGGCATGGGGTTGGTCATTCGGATTCTTCCGATCGTCGTGCTGCTGAAACTGGTGGTTTTCTATATGTTCGATCTTTACCAGGGGATGTGGCGCTATACCAGCCTGAACGATCTTTTCAACATCATCAAAGCAAGCGTGGTGAGTTCCCTGGTCATCCTGGCCCTGATCCTGTTTGCCCACCGGTTTGTCGGGGTGGCGCGTTCGGTGCTGATCATCGACTGGGTTCTGACCACCATTTTCATCGGTGCGGTCCGCCTGGCCATTCGTCTTTTTTTCAGGATTTATTTTAAGGAAAAGGGAATTTTCAATCTGACCAATGGGATTTTTAAATCAAAAGGAATGGACCGGAACGCCAAGCGGCTGTTGATTATCGGGGCAGGGGATTCCGGTGAAAAAATTTACCGGGAAATCCAGGACAATGCGCAGCTCAGATATTACGTGATCGGCTTCATCGATGACAATCCGGAGAAAACCGGCCGGCGGATTCACGGAATTCCCATTATCGGAAGTGTTAAGAATCTCAATACCGTTGCCGGTACATTCAAGGCGGATGAAATTCTGATAGCCATACCGTCGGCAACCGCCGACCAGATGCGGGCAATCATAACCGCCTGTAAAGCCAGCGGCCTGCCGTTTAAAACATTGCCGGGCATGGGCGAGCTGATTGACGGCAAGGTCACGGTAAAGGCGATCCGGGATGTGGCCTATCGCGACTTGCTCGGCAGAGAAATCATCCGTCTGGAAGAGGACCGCATCGGAAATTATCTCGAAAATGCCCGCGTACTGGTCAGCGGCGCCGGCGGTTCGATCGGATCCGAGCTGTGCCGTCAGATCTGCCGGTTCAAGCCCGAAAGGCTGATACTGTATGAGCGGGCCGAAAGTCCGCTTTACGATATTGAACTGGAACTGAAAAAGGATTTTCCGTATATCGACGTTATTCCGGTTCTGGCGGATGTCCGCGACCGCCGCCAGCTCTCACAGGCTTTCAGGCACAATCAGCCGAAAGTGGTCTTTCATGCCGCGGCCTACAAGCATGTGCCCATGCTGGAGCGGATGCCGTGGAAGGCGGTTAAAAACAACATTGCGGGCACCCGCAACATCATCGATATATCCAATGAAAACGGCGTCGACCGTTTTGTGTTTGTATCAACGGACAAGGCCGTGCGACCCACCAATGTCATGGGCGCCACCAAACGGGTATCGGAAATGCTGGTGCAGGGCCAGAACGGCTGCGGCCTGTCGGCGACGCGTTTTATGACGGTACGGTTCGGCAACGTGGTGGGAAGCGCCGGGAGCGTGGTGCCGCTTTTTCGAAAACAGATCGAAAAAGGGGGACCCGTCACGGTCACGCATCCGGAAGTAACCCGCTATTTTATGACCATTCCGGAAGCCTGCCAGCTTATTCTGCAGGCCGGGGCCATGGGTGAGGGGGGGGAGATTTTTATCCTGGAGATGGGTACGCCCATCAAGATTGTCGATATGGCCCGGGACCTGATACGGCTTTCGGGTTTTGAACCCGACAAGGATATCAAGATCGAATTTATCGGTTTAAGGCCCGGCGAGAAGCTTTACGAAGAACTTATCACCGAAGGCGAAGGGATCGTCCCGACCGTTCACGAAAAAATCATGGTGCTCAGAGGCAAAAGCTGCGATCAGGAGATTTTAAACGGCGCTATTGAATCGCTCAGGGATCTGGCGTATGAACAGGAAGCTGCCGGCATTCAAAAAAAGCTGAAAGAGATTGTGCCGGAATATGAGTATGGGGGGAAATAATTTTTAATGTTTAATTTTTAATTGTGAATTTTGAATATGAGTTTGGAATTTGGATGAAAGAAAAACCCAATATAATTAAAGATAAAGCTTATCAATTTGCATTAAAAATAATCGGTTTTTATCTGGAGTTGATAAAGGCTAAGGAGTTCGTCCTGTCTAAACAGCTTCTTCGGTCCGGAACCAGTATCGGCGCTAACGTTGTGGAAGCAACTGCGGCTCAGAGCAGGAAAGATTTCATTTCGAAAATGGCGATTGCATCTAAAGAAGCCCGGGAAACGCATTATTGGCTGCGATTGCTGCGCGATGGTAAATTATGTGAAAATGTTGATCCGGCCTATTTGCTTGAAGATTCTGAGGAAATCATTAAAATGTTGACTTCCATTGTCAAAACAGCGCAAAAAAATAATTTTTAATGGTGAATTTTGAATTTTTAATTGTGGATGTATTTTAACATTTAACATTCAAAACTAAAAATTATTTACAATCATGGTCAACGGAAAATACAAATTCGGAATAGGGCTTCTGTTGGGAATTATCCTGGCGGCTTTATTTTTCATGTATTTTGCGCCGCGCTACCAGACGGTGGAGTCGGGGGGGATCGTGTACAAGCACGACCGCTGGTCCGGAGATATCTGGCGCTATAGCGACAACGAATGGAAAAAAGTCAGCCAGCATGACAAGGACTGGAAACGGATGGATGAAGTGTTGATTCAGGCTCTGAACATTTCGGGGGTCGAAAAGGTCCGGGCGGCGGCGCTGCAGCAGCTTAAGGATAAATATCCGATTCTAAAGGAATTCAGCGACGAAGAAATACTGGAACGGGTCAAGATGGTTTACGCTAAGGAAATTCTCAGTAATTTGTACCTGGAAAATTTTATGAAAATTCAGGAAAATGCACCGGCCGGACAGGCTGCACCGGCCGGGACGCCGCAATAAACCCTCTCTTTAAAGAGGGGGTAGTGCGGTTCAGGGGTTCAGGGGTTCAGGGTTCAGGGTTCAGGGTTCAGGGTTCAGGGGTTCAGGGGTTCAGGGGTTCAGGGGTTCAAGGGTTCAAAAAGATATCGGGGAAGTTGAGAGGGTGATGAAATTTTATATAAGATCAGACTTGTCCAAAAACGGTTTTTGAAAAGTTAGTCAAATGAGCCATTGAAAAAAGTATCCTCCTTGTGGGAGATTGTTAAACCACCACGAATAACAATTTCCCAACAACCAAGGAGGATGTCCCATGGTACGTTATGCGAGCCTGTTCAGTCAACTGGTAGCGGTGTTTAGCAGAAAAAAATTTTATGAACTGGTTTCTCGACATCAATCCGAACGCTTCGCTAAAAAGTTCAGCTCATGGGACCATTTCGTTTCCATGTTATTCTGTCAGATCGCCCAAGCCAAGAGTCTCAGAGAGATTAGCGGCGGTCTGGCCTGCTGTATGGGCAAAATGAGGCATCTGGGCATGAAACAAGCACCGAATAAATCCACTCTGTCATATGCCAACGCCCATCGTCCCTGGCAAATGTTTCAAGACCTTTTCTATGATACCCTGAACTGGTGCAGCGCAGCCGCACCCGGCAAACACAAGTTCCGTTTTAAAAACAAGCTGCTCTCTCTGGACAGCACCACCATCTCGCTGTGTCTATCACTGTTTCCGTGGGCCAAGTTCCGCCGGACCAAAGGAGCGATAAAACTGCATCTGTTACTGGACCACGATGGCTATCTACCCACTTATGCCTATGTGTCCAACGGCAAGAAGCATGATATTGCCGTTGCCCGAACCGTTTCTCTGTCTCCCGGCTCCATCATCGTGCTGGACCGGGGATATAGCGATTACCAGCTGTTTGCCGACTGGACCGAAAATGGCGTCTATTTCGTAACCCGTATCAAGGGCAATGCCGACTATGCAGTTATCCACGAGTTTGAGGTCCCTGCAAACCGCAATATCCTGTCCGATCAGATCATCCTTTTTACGGGATATTATTCACAGAAAAAATATCCGCATCCGTTGCGAAAGATCGTGGTCTGGGACAAAGACCAGCAAAGAGAAATTGTTTTATTGACCAACCATCTGGACTTCGGGGCCACAACCATATCGGCTATTTACAAAGACCGCTGGCAGATCGAAATTTTCTTTAAGGCCCTTAAACAGAACCTGAAGGTCAAAACCTTTGTCGGTACAAGCGAAAATGCTCTCTATATCCAGATTTGGACAGCATTAATTGCAATCCTGCTGGTTAAGTACTTGCAGTTTAAATCCACATTCGCCTGGTCGCTGTCGAATCTGGTGGCGTTTCTTCGATGGAATCTGTTTTCTTACAGGAACTTATGGGACTGGATCGACAGTCCATTTGAAGTATTGCCGATCATCCCAAAGTCTGTCCAAAAGCCGTTGCCGTTTGCCGGAGTTGGACAGCATCTGTACTAAAAAATCGGAACCTCGTTTGGAAAAGAACAATTTGTTGATGCTAACCAATTGTTTTTATTAACCCGGAATACTTAAACTCATTTTATCTTGGACAGCACTGATATAAGATAAACGGTACAAGTGTTCAGTGATACTGTCGAACAGGTAATCGAATAGAAAATAGAAAAAGCCGGAAAAAGTTTATTTCCGGCTTTTTTTATGTGCGCAAAATTTCAGGACTGAGGCGCCAACTGAAAAAAGATGCAAAAGAAATTAATGATGCGCCGTTGTATTGTCTCCGGTGCTGATGGAGTTGGCAATACCCGCTCCTAAAAGCAACGCGCCGGCTGCAATTCCGTAAATTACGAGGGGGGACAGGGCTGCGGTCGCACCGGCGCCGGCGGCGCCTCCGGCTGCAGCGGCTCCACTTCCGGCGGCTGCCTGCGCAAGTTCAATCGTTTTGGGCGGAGCCTTAGGCGGAGTTGCATCTTGTGCCATACCCATGGAGGGATAAAACGGCAATACAACAAAGGAAATCAGAATTGGCAGAACAACGGATTTCATTTTCCAATTGGTTTTTCTTAACATGCGTGCACCTCATACCGTTTCGTAGATTCCATTAAAGTTACCCGCCTCCTGGAATAATCACATCTCATTATGGGATTGTAGAAAGTACCCTTTATTACTGCAATGGAGGCAATACGGTATATTGCACCTTCCGGACGGGGTATCGTAATCGGAAATTCCAGTATTGCCTATCAGGGGAAATCCTACCATCAGCCGCTTCTATCCTTAGCGATCATAGGGATGTCGCTGGGGATAAATCAAGCAGTGACTCCTACTAACATTCCAAGGGCGCCCACCCAGCGCGGGTCTGATTTCTGTTTATACCAGTATTAATACATTCATTTTAAAATGCAAGCTTTTTTTTAAGCTTTTAAATATTATTTTTTGATGTCGCCGGGATTCCTTTTAAAGTCGCCCGGCATCAGGTCGGCGCCGAGATCGAACAGGTTTTTCCAGTGATTGACGGTGGCGGCGACATCCCGGGTCCAGGGGGAGATGGAATACCGGTATTTGGTGTTGGTTTCATAATTGGTAAACATCCGGGCGGGCAGATGCACAAAAATTCCCTTGTCATGGTAGTCCCTGTTGAAATCTCCGGGAAGGTCATCGGTATCCGTGAGACTGTACCAGAATCCCACCGTCAGGCCGGATGCAAAGTCCCGGCCCACCTGGAAGCGCCAGCCGACATCGCCGGCCAGAAAACGGCCGTACTGAACCTGGAAGGTGGTTTGAATGCCCGGGACCTTGTAAAAAATATTGCCGAGAAGCGTGTGGGCGGTCAGATCCTGCAGATCCAGGGTGCTGCCGGGTTTGCGTTTCCGAACCCAGTCTCCTTCAATACCCACGGCCAGGCTGCCGTCGCCCAGAAAGGTCAGGATCTCCCCGCCGGCGCCGGCATACATGGTTTCCAGGTATCCGGCGCTCAGCCGGGCAAAAGTCATTTTTGAAAGCCGGAGGCTCTGGTCCAACATCAGGCGGTCAAGGGAGGGATCGTCGTCCAGATAGAGCCAGGAGTCGCTGCGCACCGCATCCGGCAGCGGCGGGTTGCTGGACTCGATATCGGAATAGAAGGGTATGTTGTAATGGGCAATGGCGGCCCCCCCCTGCCAGGGAGCGGCAACCAGGTAAGGCTCGATGCCGACCCGGGCTTTGAAAACGCCGGAAGGATCGTTCAAATAGGTCTGCAGCATGGGCTTGATGCCGAAGAGGTAGCGGAAATCCTTTTTATCATCCGTCCCGATGACTTCCTTGCCGGCGGCCGCTTCTTTTCCATCGAATGCTTCAATGGTGAGAAGATCGGTGAACGTATCTTCGGATATCTTTCCCAGAAGGTAATGGTCCAGGTGATCGGGCTTTACCGCCACCTTCAGGAAGGGGAGGCCGCGTCGCTTGAGGATGACGATCAGGCTGCGGGTGTCGGCCGGGGAATGATACAGCAGGATGCGCAGGACCCGGCCGGCCGCTTTCTGATTGGATAAATATTTCGTATTTTCAAATTCGGCTGCAAGATCATTGCCGTCCGTATATATGCGAACATCCCTGAAACCGGCTTCGGTGACGGCGTTTTGAATTTTTTCACCCAAAGCCTGCAGATCGCGCCCGGCAAAGGGGCTGCGGTCCACCGGCGCCCACCAGGGCGGGTCGGGCCGTTTGGGAAGCAGCGGTTTGCCCAGTTCGGCCTGGATGTGAGCCATAAACCCGAGCGTGTCGCCGCGCTGGTAGGAAAGACCCAGGTCGATTCCCGGCACGATTTTCCAGCGCAGGCCGATGTTGACGGGGATATCGGCGCCCTCGGGAACCCCGCGGACGCTTGCCCTGTCTTTTTCATATTGAACGGGATTGTATTCCGCCAGAAGGTGAAACTGTTTGCTTACGGCCCATTCTACGCCGCCCCAGATTCCAAGCTCGTCGGTAAAGGGGAGTTCGGCCGATCCCCGCAGCCGTTTGCGTCCGATGCCGAAGGTAAAATCAAGGGGAAAGACCTGGCGGCTGAAAGCCAGGTACTGAGCCTCGAACTGCTGGGTGCCGTGAAAATCGTGCAGTCCTATCGCCACGGCCGGAAACCATTTAGACTCCGGCAGGAGCTGGTATTTCAGATCAAAGGCCTTGTCTTTGACGGCGCCGTAGCCTGGCAGGTTTGATTCGATATTGGTGATTTCCGTAAAACGGCCGCTGACCTCCAGGCCGGGAAAGACCCCCATGGCGCCGGTAAACCAGCGGTAGGGACGGGCTTCGGCATACCCCAGCCGCACAATCCCGTCCTCCAGGATCCGGGCCGTGGGAATTTCCAGAAGGCCGGTGCCGCCCCAATTGGCCGCATTGTTAAAGGGGCGGTCGCCCGAAAACGCCATGGCGGCAGGGAGCATCAGCAGCAGGATCAGGGTGCACAGCCTCACGATTCTGAATGAGTTCAGATGCCGTTGCTGCGGTTGTTGGATAAACTGCGGCATAAATCCTTGTTTCTTGACACAGGTCGGACGCTTTGTTAGAGAGTTAAGCTGTGCGCTTAACACAGATTATTTTAAATTTCAACAACCGTTCCGGCGAGGTGCCTGCGTGTTTCGCTCTAAATATCTGGCAGTGTTCATTTTTTATGCCGTTTATGCCTTTTCCGGCTGCGCCCCCGACAAGGTCGGATTGGAGCTGGTGGACTATGTCAACCAGGGAATGCTGAGCATTTCCCAGTTGGAAATCAAGGCCCTCGAGCGCTACGGAGCCGTGACCGGCGCCAACTATACGACGGATGAGGCGGTTTACGAGACCCTCAAAAACGAAGTGATTCCCCTTTACGGCCGTTTTGTGGAGCTGCTCAAGCAAATTCCGCGGCAAAGCGACGAAGTCCGGCAGCTTCACACCCTTTATTTGAACGGCGCTGAGATGATGTACGCCGGATTCAAATCCAAGCAGCAGGCTCTTGAAAAAAAGGATGCAGCCCTCATTGAAGGTGCTAATGCCCAGATTGAAAAGGGGCGGGTGGAAACTGAAAAATGGCACGTGCAGCTTCTATCGCTCTCCGAGGCCCATGGCGTCCGGTCCGCTCCGGAAAGCAAAGATTCGGCGTTCAAGCGGCGGCTCATCGAACCGCCGACGGAATGAATCAGATGTCCGGCACAAAGGCCGGGAACACAGCGAGATAGATCCATTCATCCTTAAAACATAACCGATTCCGAGGACTCATGACTAAACTCCACACTTTTTTGCGACGGATTTTTCTGGTCGGATTTCTTTTTCTTCTGCTTTCAGCAGGCGTACCGGCGCAGCAGTGGACTTCGGCGGAAGATATCGAAAAATCCCCCCTGGTGCAGCAGGCGCTCAAAGACGGCAGGATCACGCCGCAGCAGCTTCAGGAAGCCGTCAATGCGCTCAAGGAAGGTCGGCTGCCGCCCAAAGCGTTTATGGATTTACAGCAGGATGCCCTTCGGGGAACGTTGACGCCGGCTGAAATCGAGACCGGCCGGGCGCTGCTGGAACAGAAACGGTCGGAAGCGGGCCAGGCGAAAGAGGCTGATATAAAAAAAGAAAGCGCACCGGCCGACCGGAAAACCGAAGCGGAAGTCAGGCCTGCTTCGGAAGAAGCCGGGGAAAAAAGTGAAATCAAAAAACCGCCGGAAACAGCGGATCCTTTTTTTAAAAAGACCGATCTGCCGGAACTGCCGGAGCTGGAAATTTACGGGCACAAGCTGTTTTCGCGCGACCCGGCCACATTTGCGCCCATTACGGCCCTGCCGGTTTCCGATGATTACATCGTCGGACCGGGAGACGAGATCAAAGTCCTGATGTGGGGCCGGCTGGATGCCGAATACAGCCTGGCGGTGGACAATGAAGGGAGCATCAACTTCCCCAGAATCGGCCCGCTGACCGTGGCCGGGCTCACTTTCGACGAGCTGAAAGACCTGATCCGGCGCAAGGCCGAGGCCATCACCGGCGTGTCCGTGAACGTCACCATGGGTCGCCTGCGGACGATCCAGGTGTTTGTCCTGGGAGAGGTGAAATCCCCCGGGGTCTATTCGGTCAGCGCCCTGGCCAAGGTCGGCAACGCCCTGCTCTATTCAGGGGGACCGACCCCCTTGGGGTCCCTGCGCAACATCCAGCTCAAGCGCCAGGGAAAAGCGCTGACGGTTGTGGATCTCTATGATTTTATGTTGAAAGGGGATGTCAGCGCGGATGTGCGCCTGATGCCCGGGGACGTGGTTTTCGTGCCCCAGGTGGGACCGCTGGTTTCGGTTTCCGGGAACGTGAACCGGCCGGCGATTTATGAACTCAAAGGCGATATAGATCTTCAAACGGCATTGAATATGGCCGGCGGTCTGGCGCCGCGGGCGTTCAACCAGCGCATTCAGATCGTACGGGCTTTTCAGAATCAGTTTCAGGTCGTCCTCGACATTCCCTATGCGGAAGTCAGGGATCGACAGGCGGTCCCCCTGCAGGACGGGGATGTCGTCCGGGTGTTTGCCATTCTGACGACAACAGAGAACGCGGTTTACCTTTACGGCAATGTTCTGCGGCCGGGGCAATATGCCTTTAAGGAAGGTCTGCGGATTCTGGATCTCGTTCCGGACAAGCAAAGCCTGGAACTGGATACCTACTTTGACTATGCCCTGGTCAAGCGCTATCACATCGAGACGATGCAAACCGAGTTGATTCCCTTTGAACTCGGGCGCCTGCTGGAGGGGCGCGATGCGGCCCACAACATTTTGCTCAAACCACTGGATGAAATCTACATTTTCAACAGAAGTCTGTTCAAGGACAGGGAATTTGCCCTGGCTGAAGGCCGGGTGCGCAAACCGGGACGCTATCTGATCGATCAAATGAAAATCCGGGACCTGATTTTACAGGCCGGCAGCCTGGCCGACGACGCCTATCTGCCCAAGGCCGAGCTTATCCGGGTCGACAGGAACCGGCACCTGCGCACGATCTATTTTGACGTGGCGGCCGCCCTGGCCGATGACCCGGAACACAACCTCGCCTTGCAGCATGAAGACCGCGTGATTATTCATTCCATCTGGGAAACCCAGTGGAAGGCGGCGGTAACCATCGAAGGCGAAGTCAAACAGCCCGGGGAGTATCCCCTGACCAGGGACATGCGCCTGAAGGATCTCTTTTTTAAAGCCGGCAATTTTACCCGGGATGCCTACCTGTCCCTCGGACACCTCTATCGGACGGACCGCCTGACCAAGGACGTCAGCATTCATACGTTCAATGTCGAGAAGGCCCTGGCCGGAGATGCGCAAAACAACCTGGCGCTGCAGGATCAGGACAAAGTGGTCGTTCGCAACATCCGGGAATACAAGCCTCTCTATTCGGTTTTTGTAAACGGGCAGGTCAACAACCCCGGCGAGTACCCCCATGCTTCCAATATGACCGTAAAGGACCTGATTCTGATAGCCGGCAACATCCGGGATGCCGCCTACCTGGACAAGGGCGAGTTGACCCGCTTTACGATTGTGGACGGACAGCAGGTTGAAACCTCGATTTTGAATTTCAATATCGACCTGGCCCTGAAGAATCACCCGGCGCACAACCTCAGGCTGCAGCCGCTCGACATCGTCACCGTCAAGACGATCCCCAACTGGTGGGAAAGAAAAAAGACCGTTACGGTCAGTGGGGAAGTGATGTTTCCGGGCGCCTATCCCATCCGGGAAGACGAGCGCATCAGCGACGTTCTGGAACGGGCCGGCGGCTTCAGCGGATATGCCTACCTGCGCGGCGCCGTTTTTACCCGGGAGTCGGTTCGAAAAGTTCAGCAGCAGCGCCTGCAAGACCTGCTCGACAAGCTGGAAAGCGACGTGGCCCGCCTGTCGTCTGCGGAAGCCCAGGCCGCCCTGTCCCCGGAAGACCTGGCCGCCCAGACTCAGTTTGTGTCGGCCCAGAAAGCGCTGATTGCCAAGCTCAAGGAGTCCCGGGCCAGCGGACGGGTGGTGGTGTCCATGAAACCTCTCGGCGTATTAAAGGGGAGCCCGGGGGATATAGTGCTGGAAGACGGTGATGTCCTCCATATTCCCGGCAAGGTCAACACAATCAATGTGCTCGGTTCGGTTTACAACCCCACCGCCCTTATTTACGATCCCGCCAGGCCGGAACTCAAACACTACCTGGCGTTGACCGGCGGTCCGACCCGGGATGCCGAGGAAAAGTCCATGTATGTGGTGCGGGCGGACGGCACCGTGATCAGCAAACAGAGCTCGGGATGGTTCGGGGTAAACTGGGATTCGGAGGAAAACCGCTGGGGCTTCGGCCGGTCGTTTGAAAGCGTCAGCCTTAATCCCGGGGATACGGTCCTGGTGCCGGAAAAAATCATCAAACCCAGCTATATGCGCGACGCCAAGGATATTACCCAGATTCTCTTCCAGATCGCCGTTGCCGCCGGGGTGACGATTGCACTGTTCTGAAATGATAATTTTAAATTTTGAATGTTTAATTTTGAATTTTAAATAGGGAAATCGATATGACGGGCCAGGATTGCCGGACAATCAAACCGGGTGAAGACAATCTTCCGTGTGCGGAAGAAGATGAAATCAACCTGCTGGACCTGCTGCTGGTGTTGATCCGGCACAAATGGCTGATTTTCTGGCTGGTTTTCCTGACCGGGGTTGCCGCCGTGACGGCCAGTCTGCTGATGACCAATATCTACCGTTCGGAAGCCACCATTACTCCCCGGGAAGAGGAAAAAGGGGGCGCCCTGTCTTTGCCTTCCCTGGGGGGCTTGGGCGGCATGGTGGCCGGGGAGCTGGGCCTGGGCGGCGGCGGCAGTCTGCAGAAACTGGAAGTGGTTCTGGGGAGCCGGGATCTGACCTTGCGGATTATCAACACGTATGAGCTGATGCCGGTGATCTTTGCCGATGATTGGGATGCCGGTCAGAAAAAATGGAAAACCGACCAACCCAAGACGGTTCAGGACGGTTTAAAAAAAATCATGAGTGATTTGCTCAAGATCAGCGTGGATTCCGGCAAGAATATCATTAAAATCGGATTTGAACATAGAAGACCGTCAACAGCCCGGGACATCGTTTACCATTATCTAAAGGAGGCCAGTGAGATGCTGCGCGAAGAGGTCATCCGGGACGCCGGCGAAAACCGGCGCTTTTTCACCGAGCAGCTCAACCAGACCGCCGACCCCCTTTTAAAGGAAAAGATTTACGCCCTGCTGGCTAAGGAAATTGAAAAAGAGACTTTTGCCCGGGCTCAGAAATATTACAGTTTCCAGGTGCTGGATCCGCCCATCGTGCCGGATCCGGACAAAAAGGTTAAACCCCGGCGGGCGCTGATCTGTGTTCTTGCGGTGGTGGTGGCGTTTTTCATGGCGGTTTTTCTTTCCTTCCTGGTTGAATTCATCCGGCGGACCCGGTCGGACGATCCCCAACGCTACCGGGAGCTGACCGACGGATTAAAGTTCTGGAAAAGACGCCGGCGCGGGGAGTGACGGGTTGCGCGTTGCGTGTTGAGGGTCAAAAAATAAAGTCAGACAGGATTAACAGGATTGTCCGGATTTAATTTCAGGCTGTCGGTGGGAAGAAGATAGACTGAAGGCTGAAGGGGATTAGGCTGAAGGGAAGTGGTTGGATGCGGATGGCGAGTAACGAATAACTGATAACGAGTAACAAGCAACTGATAACGAATAACGAATAAATGGAACCCCGACTCCCGACTCCCAAAGAGACCTTTGAAAAATGCTCAATTTCGTTCAAGTTCAAGGAAGGCGATAATTTTAACCACAGGAATACATTTGGTATTTCGAGGATTAAAATTTGAGCCTGACGCCGAAATTGAGCGAAAGGGGGCGTTTTGCATGGGCCTCTTACCCGGCCAGGGTGTAAGTGGTCACCTGAAGGGTCAGTTCGAGGGAGCGATTCTTGCCGCTGCCGGTGGGTTGAATTTTTATCTTGTCGATCAGCAGAAGATTTCTGGAATGCTCGATGCGGTAAAGAAAATCGACCAACTGCTTGATGTCAAGCCGGCCCAGGCGCATTTCGATGCCGGTCGGCCGGATGGGATCATCGACTTGCGGGAAACTGACCGGTTTAATGTATTGTATTCTGGTATCGATGCCGAGTTCCCGGGCCACCTGCTCCAGGTAGGTCAGCAGGGTGAATTGGCTCCCCCGCCGGTTGAGGATTTGTTCCGCTTCGGTACGCCACTCCTGAAAGTTTTTCCATTCCTGTTGGAGCGTCAGCATCTGCTGCAGATCGGTTTCTTTTTTGCCGACGTAATCGATAAGATAGCGCTGTTTTGCGCGTGCCGGCGCAATTACGATGAAATACCACGAAAGCAGGACCAGCCCGAAAATAATTAGAGAAAAGATTCCGAGATCGCGTTTTCTGAATTTCATTTCTTTTTCTCCAGGTGAAAACCGAAGCGCACCACGTTGTCCTGGTTGTCCATCTTGGCGCCCACCAGCCGGATGGACCTGAAAAACTCCGATTTTTCGAGCGCGCCTTTCAGGCTGTCGACGGTTTTAAATGAGGCGGCGCGCCCGTCCAGCAGAATCCGGACCCCTTCAATGGAGATGTTGTCGACGGTTACGTCCGAATAAATTTTGAAGGTGTCGGTCAGAACGGTCAGGACATCGAGGACGGAACCGGTTGCGTTGATATTTTCGAGCCACTGGAATCGATTTTTTTCCCGGGTGATTTTCTGCCTGAGCTGCTCGAGTTCCCTCCCCCTGATAACGGCGCCGGATCCCGGAAATGTTTCTGTCAATGTCCCGGCCAACCGGGCGTTCAGAACCTCGTATTTCTTTTGCCACTGCGACAGCCGGTGGTATGCGGCAAAGGTCAGCAGACCCATCAGGACAATGATCGCGGACATGGCATAAACGACCCTGTTTTTAAGTTCAAAAGGGGTCCGCAGACTGAACTCTTCCTTGCGGAAATCGAGGGTTTTCGGGGTTGCATGGATAAGTCCGAGGGCCAACCCCAGGGGAACGCTCATTTCGGCATGCACTTTGTCTCCGGACTCTGCCGACAGATTTTTGACTTTCTCGAGCGGTTTCCATAGCGATGTGGGGATGCCGGTGAACGATTCGATTTTCCCGATCAGTTCCCTGTCTCCTGCAGCCGCTCCGGTAACCAGGATTTCGGCAACCGGCCGGTCGGGCTGCCGCAGGCGATGGAGCGCCAGGGTTTCCTTCAGGCAATGCAAGTCGGCCGCATCGTCCAGCCCCACGCGCAGGAGCAGCGGTTTTTGCCGGTAAACGATTTGAACGACGGTTTCGCCCCCCTTCAAATGTACGATTGCCGTCGGTTGTTCTTTCCTGTCGGAATGAAGGTGAACGAAGAGGTAAAACAAGGCGGCATCTTCCAGAGTCACCAGGGCGGAATCCAGGGCGGCGCCGGCAAGAACGGAGATGTGCTCGGACAGGCGTGTTTTGGGGACGCCCATCACCAGCATGGGCCGGCCGGGTTCGGCCGGGAGGAAATCGACGACCGTTTCTTCGATGGGCCAGGGGAGATGAGGTTCAGCCTGAAATTTGATTATTTTTTCGATTTTCTTGATATTCTTCAAGGGGAGGGTGATTTCCCGGATGGCCGCCCGGGACGTCGGAATTGATGTGATGATATCTTCCGTCTTGAGGTTTTCCCTTTTAAAAAAATCGGCCAGTTCCTTTCCCATTTCAGCAGGATCGGCGACTTCGTGCCGGAGCAGCCGTTCCACGACCGGCGATCCTGCCGGGTTGGCAACCTGCACCGCGCGGATGACGCCGCCGTCGATCTGCAATCCCACGACGGACTTGGGATGAAAAAGATCCTTGAATATGCTGAACATAGTTGCCTAACCCGGCTTTAGACTGAACTGCATTGTAACTTCACTGCAATCCCCCATGCGGCTGCCTTTTTCAAAGGAGATCGCCATGGGGATTTTGATTTTAAATAATTGGCATCTTAACCATTATCGGGAGTTCCGTCAAGCGGCCCCCTCGGTCCGGTGCGAACCCATTGATTCTCCTTAAAACGGCAGCCTACGTTTCTGGCAAAGGTGCCCACTTTTTTTCCGGCAGCACCGAAAGCTCTAACCTTGAGGCGACAACCATTTGCGGGATCGCAGCCTGGTGGAGTCGGTTCTTTGACGGAACCGGGACCCGATACCGCAAATGTTTCTCTTTGCGACCTTGGCGTCTTGAGCGCAGCGGGCGGTGACGTATTTTACTGAATCGGGTTTCGCCGCTGTCATTCCTGGATTCCGGCATAGAACATGCCGGAATGACAGAGAAACTCAAAGCGCCTGTCATTCCTGCGAAAGCAGGAATCCAGGCAATTGAGGTTGCTATCGTATTTATGCCAACATGTACTAAGTCGGGAGTAAAGCGACCCTGGTACAGAATGCCCCTTACGTCATCTAAGGAAATAACTTATACCTACTACTGTAAAAGCGTATAGCCTACATAACCTTTATTCGCAAAATAGGGGTTTTTACCAATGGTATTTTTCGTAAAATACCGCATATTGCATCCTAAATCCGTACACCGGGATTCGGGAATTGCGCAATCGCAAGGTCGCAAACATGTCCGAATGAAGCGTACGGTCAGATCCGAAGTCAAACAAATATTCTTAATTATCAGATAGTTTCAACAAGTTTCGGCATGGAACCCAGTGGCCGGAGGTGTAAGTAAGGTCCGGAAAACCATGAAAGTTTGGAGGCGATCCCAATGATTCTAAAGAAGACAGAAAAATCCGCCCAAAAGATCCGGATCCTTATTGCCGATTACCACAAGATGTGCTGCCAGACGCTTTCCAGCTTCCTGAGCAATCAGGAAGGGATGGCGGTGGTGGGGCTGGCCCACAGTGGACAGGCGGCCGTAGAATCCGCCCTGAAGCTGTTGCCCGACATTGTTCTGATAGACATATCCTTTCCAGATGTTGAAGGGACCACGGCCACCCAGCGCATTCTGGAGAAATGCCCGGATATCAGGGTCATCGCACTGACCGTGCACTCCGGCCGGGAATATTTTCAGAAAATGATGAAAGCGGGCGCATCCGGCTATGTGGTGAAAGATTGCGGGATTGAAGAACTGCTCCGTGCAATCCAAACAGTTTATAGCGGTAAATCCTACGTGTGCAACGGGATGGCGAGCGTTTTGATCGAATCGTACCTCTGCCGGGACAACGCCAAACCGAGCGGGAACCTGACGGAAAGAGAACGCGAGGTGCTCCATTGCATTGCCGACGGGATGAGCACCCAAAAAACGGCGCTCCTGCTGAAGGTCAGCGCCAAAACCATTGAAACCCACCGGCGCCAGATCATGCGCAAACTCAATATTTTCAATGTCGCGCAGCTCACAAAATTTGCGATACGCGAAGGATTGTCCACCCTTGAACCCTGAAGGCGGCAGATCCTTTAAACCAAGGGAAAATCAATCACAAAAAGGAGGAGAAGAATCATGCAAAAGAAAAAATTCAGCAAACTCGAAATGGTATTGTCGGCAGCGGTGGTGTTTTTATTTGCGGCAGTGTTGACGGTGGGGGCGGCCGGACCGGCGGGAGAAAAATCGATGGGTGCTCAAATGCGGGCTGACATCGATCAAGCGCCCACGGACGATATTCAGAAAGTAGCGGCTTGCCCCTTCTGCGGCATGAACCGTCAGCAGTTCGCCCATTCAAGGGTGTTTATCGAATACGACGACGGCTCGGTCCTGGGGACCTGCTCGATCCACTGCGCCGCCGCCGACCTGGCCGTTCATCTCGACAAGGCGCCCGTAAAGTTCTGGGTAGGCGATTACAATACTAAAAAACTCATCGACGCGGAAACGGCGGCCTGGACCATCGGCGGCGACAAGATGGGCGTGATGACGAAAAGGGCCAAGTGGGCCTTTTCGGATGCGGCTGCCGCCGATCAATACATAAAGGCGCATGGCGGCCAAACGGCCGGTTTTGAGCAAGCCATGGAGGCTACCTACGCCGACATGTACAAGGACACCAAAATGATCCGTGAACGGCGTGCGAAGAAACGCATGATGAAAACGCAGCATGCCAAATAAAAGCTGTTTTTCATTTTTGACAGGATTAACAGGATTTAATTTTGACGGTTTTCAGATGAAACCGTGAAAAAACATGTCTGACTGTCATCCTGAACATCCTGTTAATCCTGTCTGATTATTAAAAAGGGTGGAAATGATGATGCGATTCGCAAAATCAGGACGAATCATAATTTTGGCGATGGTCGTATTTCTCTTGCCGTTTTTTTCAGCGCACGCTGAGACCCGGGCGCCGCGGCAGCCTGCCAAGAACGATAAATGCCCGGTCTGCGGCATGTTCGTTTATAAATATCCCGACTGGGTTGCCCAGATTGTTTTCAAGGACGGCGCCGTCGTGTTTTTCGACGGCGCCAAGGATCTGTTCAAGTATTATTTCAATCTGAAGAAATACGGCCCGGACCGGAGCCTTGAGGATATTGCGGCGGTCTACGTCAGCGAATACTATGAAATAAAACCGATCCAGGCGGCCGAAGCCTATTTCGTCGTCGGCAGCGACGTTTATGGACCGATGGGGCATGAACTCATCCCGCTGGCGACGGAGACGGACGCGGAAACCTTCAAGAAAGACCACGGCGGCAAAAGCATCCTGAGGTTTAAGGAGATAACGCTGCAGGTAATCGACACGCTGGATTGACCCTAACGTTGCAACGATAGGGTTAGCCCTGGGGTTGCATAAAAAACAGGGGAGGCGGGGAGCGGGAGCGTGAATATTCGCCATTTCAAAAAATCACTGGTGGCCTTCAATATCGTGTTGACAGGGCTGATCCTCTATCTGGGGACGATAATTTTCCGGGAATGGAAATCCGAAAACCGCCCCGGCCGGGCGCCGGATCACGCTGTCTCCCAAAAAAGCCGGACCCCTGCGGGAACTCCCGGCCAGGAAGCCCGCCCGGCGGCCTATCAGGCCATCGTGGGGCGGGATATATTCAGCACGACCCCCTCTCCCGTATCGATGGCGGCGAGACTCGAGGAGGAAACCATTGCGCCGACCCAGCTCAAGCTCCGGCTCAATGGAACCGTGGTGGGCGGCCGGTACGCCTATGCCGTCATTCTCGATGCCCAAACGAACAAGGAAGGGATTTATACGGTAAACGATACGGTTCAGAGTGCAACCATCGCTCATATTCAGGCCGATCGGGTGGTTCTGAATGTGAGCGGCAGAAAAGAGGCCCTGATTCTATTTCCTGAAGAAAAGGACGCAGACGCCAAATCTTCGGGGAGCGGGTATCAGGCGGCTCCGGTTAAACGTCCGTTTGCCCCCCGGCATGTGCCGGACATCCGGCGGCCTGCATCCCGGCTGCCGTCCAAATAAAAGATGCACCCGGGTTGATATAATGCCTGCCGACAGCAGAGGTCAATGACGTGAAAACAAGAACCATGTTGATTTTTTTGCAAATCATAGTCGCGATCGCCCTTTTTTCGATCCCGTTTCCGGGCGACACCGCCGCCGGCGCCGAACCGCCGCCTGCCGGTTCGCGCGTCAAGTCCTTTGGGGAAAGGAAGGCTGAAATGACCCGCCGGGTCGAAGCCTTGCGTCTGAGGCGCTCAGCCCAGCGGGGAGAGCAGCCTCCGCCCGGAGAAGCCGGAGCGCCCGGGACGCAGCTACAGGGGGAACCGGAAGCCGCATCGGTCGTGCCGCCGCAAACACTGCGCCCGCAGGCGCCGGCGGGGATTCCGGCGGCCGGTGCGCCGGCGGGAAAAATTCCGGAGCCCGCGGTACCGATACAGCGTATGCCCGACAGCGACCTTATCACCATGAACTTCAATGACGTGGACCTGCAGACGATGGTTAAGTTCATGAGCGACCTGACCGGGCGGAATTTTGTTCTCGACCCCAATGTAAAAGGGCGGGTTACGATCCTTGCGCCTGAAAAGATTACGGTGGCCGCCGCCTACCAGGTGTTTCTTTCGGTTCTGGAGGTGCATGGACTTTCGGCGGTGCCGGCCGGGAAAATAATCAAGATCGTGCCGGCCCAGGACGCCCGGGCCAAGGGGCTCGAGACCCAGAAGGATATGCAGTTTTCAGCTACTGAAGACAAGATGGTTACCCAGCTTGTTCCCCTGAAATACGGCGACGCACTCGAGTTCACCAAGTTCCTGGCCCCGCTGGTGCCCAAGACCGGCCTGATGATACCCCATGCCGAGACCAACACCCTGATTATTATCGACGTGGTTTCAAACATCAACCGGCTCATCGGGATCATCCGGGAACTGGACATTCCGGGAGACAAGGAGCTGATCAGCATCATTCCCCTGGAACATGCCAGCGCTGAAAAACTGGCCGGAAAGCTGACTGCGCTCTTCCAGGTCCGCGAAGGGCCGGTGCCGCGTGCGGCCGCTCAATCGGTCAAGATCATACCGGAGGAAAGAACCAACGCGCTGATCGTGCTGGCGCCGCCGGGGACCATGGAGCAGATTGAAAACATGCTGCAGGAACTCGACCGGGAATTCACGAAACAGCGCAAAGGGATTCACGTTTACAACCTGCAGAACGGGATCGCCGAGGATATTGCCAAGGTGCTGGGAGAAATCCCCGGCAAAGGCGGAAGCGAAAAGGAAGGGGATGCCAAGAAGCCTCCGATAGTATCCAAGGACGTGCAGATATCGGCCGACAAAGCCACCAACACCATCATCGTCATAGCCGAACCCGAGGAGTATAAAATCCTGGCGGACATCATTCGGACCCTGGATGTGGCGCGCACCATGGTCTATGTGGAAGTCCTGATAATGGAAGTTTCGGCCAGCAAGTCGCTCGACCTGGGGGTGGAATGGCGCGCCGCCGATTCCTTCAACGGCGGGTTCAGCGCGGGAACGGACGGCGGCGTGGTGATCGGGGGATCCCCGGGGGCGGGCGCCGTGGACAGTCTGGCCCGCGGCACCATTCCGAGCGGGATGTTTGCGGGCGTGGTGGGCAACGCCATCACCCTGGGGGGGTTGACCTTTCCTTCTTTCGGTGCCTTTGTTCAGGCCGTGCGTTCGGACAGCGATTTCAACATCATCTCCACGCCGCAGATTCTGACCTTGGACAACCAGGAAGCAAAAATCGAAGTGGGACAGAACATTCCCTTTGTCACCACGGTCGTCCAACAGAGCACAACCGTCGATCGCCCCATTCAAAGCTTCGAATACCGGGATGTCGGGGTTACCCTGCAGGTGACCCCCACCATCAACAACAATCGCGTAGTGCGCCTGCTGGTGGAACAGAGCGTCAAATCCGTGGTGGAGAGTACGGCCTTGGGCGGAAGCGTCCTGGCGCCGACCACCACCTTCCGGACCGCCAAGACCACGATCACGGTCAATGACGGTGATACCGCCGTGCTCGGCGGCCTGATCCAGGACCGGATGGATCGGGGTAAGACCCAGACGCCCTGTCTGGGCGGTCTGCCGGCCCTGGGCTGGCTTTTCAAGAGCATCAGCGACCGGGATGAAAAGACCAACCTGATGGTCTTTCTTTCCCCGCATATCGTCGAAAATCCGCAGGAGGCCAGGGCGCTCTATGAACGCAAAAAGGGGGAGATGGACAGATTCATGGACGAGGCCGTTCAAAAACAGCAGCCCGAGAGACTGCGCAAGATGGGGTTTGAATAATCGCCGGCAAAATTTCTCCGGCCATGAGGATATTTCTCCTGTCCGACTCTTTAAACCCGACTTTTTATTACAACCCGAAACAGTGAGGTTGCAGCAACCCTTATGAAAGTACGCATACAACTATTGATATTGGTGCTCATCGCCGTTCTGGCTTTTCTGGCCGGTTCCTGGGCGACCTTCCAGGGCACAAGGCCTGACGCGGCGCCGGAGCGCAAGATCCTCCACTATGTGGATCCGATGAATCCGGCCCTCAAGTTCGACGATCCCGGCATCGCCCCCTGCGGCATGCCCCGGGAGCCGGTGTATGCCGACGGGCTCGATGGGGACGTCCCCGGGGGTGATCTGCGTGCCTCCCTCCCGCCGGGAACGATCCGGATTTCGCCGGATAAGCAGCAGCTTATCGGCGTAAAAACCATAACGGTCGAAAAGGCCCCCTGGACCCATACCCTGCGGGTCCTGGGGCGGGTGACGCCGGACGAAACCCTCGTCTACCAGATCAACGCCGCGACCGAAGGCTGGATCGAAACCACCCAGCCCGTTACCACGGGAAGCCAGGTAAAGGAAAACGAACTGCTGGCCACGCTCTCCTTCTTTTCACTGGAATACCGGACCCTGGTTCAGAATTATTTCAACCTGGTCAATCTCGGTGATGTGGCGGATGAAGGGCTTTCGCCCCTGGTGAACAACCCGCAGTACAGCGAGCCGCAGCTTCGGCTGATGCGCAAAGCAGCGCGATTTGCCGGCCCCATCGCCGACAGCTCCCAGATCGATTATTACCGCAAGTCCCTTTACAACTACGGCATCACCCCCTATCAGCTCAGGGAGATGGAGCGCACCCGCACCTTTCCGGAGCTCGTCGAAATCCGGGCGCCTGCCGCCGGGTTCGTCCTGTACCGCAATGTCTCGCCGGGACTGCGCCTCGACCGGGGCGACGAAATCTTCCGCATTGCCGATCTTTCCCGGGTCTGGGTCCTGGCGGACATCTTTGAAAACGAGGCGGCGGTCTTTAAGCCGGGAATGCAGGTCGCAATCGAGCTTCCCTACCGGAAAAAAACCTTTTACGGCCGGGTCAGCCCGGTGCTGCCGCAGTTCGACCCCGCCACGCGGACCCTCAAGATGCGTCTGGTCGTGGACAATCCCGATTTTATCCTGCGCCCGGATATGTTTGTGAACCTGGAGATACCCATGAGCGGGCCGGAGGCCATCGTCGTTCCGGTGGACGCCGTCATCGATTCAGGGCTGAAAAAGACGGTCTTTGTGGCCAGGGAGGGCGGCTATTTCGAACCGCGCTCCGTGGCGACGGGGCGGCACATGGGCGAGCGGGTCGAGATCTTCCGGGGACTCATGGCGGGTGAAAAGATCGTCGTTTCCGGCAATTTCCTGATTGACTCCGAGGCCCGGATCCAGCAGGCGGCCTCCGGAATCATCGGGAACATCGGCCGTGATCCTGTTTGCGGGATGAATATAGACGAAGACCTGGCGAAAGCCGAAGGCCGCTTTCTGGAGTACAAGGGCAAGACCTACTACTTCTGCGAACCCCAGTGCCTGGAGGACTTTCGCATGGAGCCGGAGCGCTATGCGGGGGCACCCCCGGCCGGTATCGAACCGGCGGAAGCACACTCCGGGCACGATGGGATGGCGATGCCCGCCATGCAGGCCCCGGCCGGGATGGCGGCCATGCCGGAGGCTCCGTCCGGCATGAAACCGGAATCCGGTGCGGGGATGATGCCGATGCCCGGAGCACCCGATGCCGCCCCGATGCCGGGACCGATGGAGGGGGAACACCTTCCCGGAGCGATGCCAGAAGCGGCCGCCCCGCCGGCGCCGGGCGCCTCCGGACCGGCGATCAACCTGCGGACGGAGCGCTACGGCTCGCCGGCGTCCGCTCCGGTTCGCCGGCAGCAATTGAGCAGGCCGGCTCCGCCGGCAGCGGCTGTTCCGCAGCCCGGACCGGTAGACCCGGCCCATCCGGAAGCGGAAGAGATGCCGGTGCCCGGAGCACCCGATGCCGCCCCGATGCCGGGATCGATGGAGGGGGAACACCTTTCCGGAGCGATGCCAGAAACGGCCGCCCCGCCGGCGCCGGAAACCCCTGCTCCGGGGATCAACCTGCGAAAGCAGCGCTTCGGTTCGCCGGGAGCTGCCCAGATCCGCCGGCCGAAAATCAGGAGACCGGCGCCGCCGGCGGCAGCCGAACCCTCTCCGTCCTTGCCGGAGTCCGGGGAAGTGTTGATGCCCGGCGCTGCCGAACCCGGTCCGGACGGCGTGCCGACACCCGGATTTGAAAATAGCATGCCGCTCCCGGAAACGGGGCCCGGAGCGAGTTCCGCCACTCCCCCCGAGGCGCCGAGGTGAAGGCCATGAATGCATACCTCCAGCGGCGGTTACGCCCATGATTAACCGGATCATCGATTTCTCGGCTCACAACAGGCTGATCGTCTTTCTGCTCGTCGCCGCGGCCGCCGTCATGGGCTGGTGGTCCATGAAAAACGTCCCACTGGACGCCATCCCCGACCTGTCGGAAATCCAAGTGATCATCTATTCCCGGTGGGACCGCAGCCCCGATATCCTCGAGGACCAGGTCACCTACCCGATCGTTGCGGCCATGCTGGGCGCCCCGGGGGTCCGGACGGTGCGCGGATTTTCAGACTTCGGCTATTCCTTCGTTTATGTCATCTTCGACGAGGGGACGGACATTTACTGGGCCCGTTCGCGCACCCAGGAGTACCTGTCGGCGGTCTTGCCGCGGCTTCCCCAGGGGGTCCAGACGGAACTCGGACCCGATGCCACGGGTCTGGGCTGGGTGTTCCAGTACGTCCTCTTGGATACGACGGGCGCGCAGAGCCTGGCGGAACTGCGTTCCTACCAGGACTGGTATCTGCGCTACTACCTCAAGTCGGTGCCGGGGGTGGCTGAAGTGGCGCCTATCGGCGGTTTCCGCCAGCAGTACCAGGTCAATCTCGACCCCAACCGCTTGCAGTTTTACAATATCCCCGTCAGCCGGGTGGTGGAGGCGATCCGGGGCAACAACGACGATGCGGGGGGGCGGCTGATCGAATTCGGCGGAACGGAGTATATGGTTCGCGGCCGGGGGTATGCCCGCTCCGTGGAGGATTTCGGCAACATCGCCCTGGCGGTGAACGAGGTCGGCTCGCCGATCCGCATCCGGGATGTGGGCGAGGTGGTCCTGGGGCCGGACCTGCGGCGGGGAATATCCGACCTTAACGGCGAGGGCGATGTCGTCTCGGGCATCGTGGTCATGCGCCAGGGACAGAATGCACTGGAGGTAATCGATGCGGTCAAAAAGAAGATCCGCGAGATTGAACCGGGTCTTCCTCCCGGGGTCCGGATCGTTCCCGTCTACGACCGCTCCGATCTGATCGTCCGGGCAATCGATAATCTGAAATGGACTCTTACCGAGATCATGGTAACGGTTGCACTGGTGGTGCTCCTTTTCCTCTGGCACTTTCCCAGCGCCGTGATCCCCATCGTTACGATCCCCCTGGCGGTCCTGATCTCGTTCATCCCCTTTCGGATGATGGGAGTCACGGCCAACATCATGTCCCTGGCCGGGATCGCCATCGCCATCGGCGACCTGATCGATTCCTCCATCGTGGTGGTGGAGCAGACCCATAAGAAACTCGAGATCTGGGAGCAGGAGGGCCGCAAAGGCGATTACCGCGAGATCATCATCGAGGCCGTCAAGGAGGTCGGCGGCGCCAGCTTTTTCGCCCTGCTGGTCATCGCCGTGTCGTTTCTTCCCGTTCTGACCCTCGAAGCCCAGGAGGGGCGTCTCTTCAAGCCGCTGGCCTACACCAAGACTTTTTCCATGATTATTGCCGCCTTTCTGGCCATTACCCTGGATCCGGCCCTGCGGCTTTTTTTTACCCACCTGCGCAGCTTCCGCTTCCGGCCGCTCTGGCTCTGCCGGGCGGCCAATGCCGTCATGGTGGGAACCATCCGCTCCGAGCAGCATCACCCCATCAGCAGCCTGCTGATCCGCATCTACGAACCGGCGGTGGCCTGGACCCTGCGCTGGAAATGGACGGTGATCGGGATCGCCGCTCTACTGGTGGCGGTGACGGTGCCCGCTTTCCAGAAGCTCGGTTCCGAGTTCATGCCCCCCCTGGACGAAGGCACGCTCTTTTACATGCCCACCACCATGCCGGGAATCTCCGTTACCGAAGCGCAGAAGCTCCTACAGGTGACCGACCGCATCATCAAGAGCTTCCCGGAAGTGGATCAGGTTCTGGGGAAGGCGGGACGGGCGGAAACATCGACGGATCCGGCGCCCCTTTCCATGCTGGAGACCCTCGTCATTCTCAAGCCGAAAAGTCAGTGGCGGCCTGTGGCCACCTGGTACTCCGCCTGGGCGCCGGAGTGGATCAAGGCGGTGTTCAGACGCGTCACGCCCGATACCCTCTCCACCACGGAGCTGGTAGCCCGGATAAACGAGGCACTCCGGCTTCCCGGCCTCTCCAACGCCTGGACCATGCCCATCAAGGGACGGATCGATATGCTTACCACGGGCATCCGCACCCCGGTGGGCCTCAAAATTTCCGGGGCCGACCTGGTGCAGATCGAACAGATCGGAGGACAAATCGAGGTCGCCCTGCGCCACATGGAGGGGACCCGGAGCATCTTTGCCGAACGGACCGGCGGGGGGTATTTTCTCGATATCGACTGGAACCGGGACGAACTGGCGCGTTACGGCCTTTCCATCGATCAGGCCCAAGGCGCCGTCCAGAACGCCATCGGCGGGGAAAACGTTGCTGCTGCGATCCAGGGGCGGGAGCGGTATGCCGTGAACGTACGCTACCGGAGGGACTTCCGCAGCAACCTGGAGGCGATCGGCCGCGTCCTGGTGCCCGTCGAAGAAGGCCGGCGGCAGATCCCCCTTTCCCAGCTGGCACATGTGAGCATATCCAGCGGGCCGGCCATGATCCGCAACGAGGACGGCCTGCTGACGGGCTATGTCTATGTGGACATTGCCGATCGCGATCCGGGGAGCTACATTGCCGAGGCGGACCGCCTCCTGCGGGAGCAGATCGAACTGCCGGCCGGCTATGCGGTGAGCTGGAGCGGGCAGTACGAGGCGATGGAGCGGGTCCGTGAGCGCCTGACGGTGGTGGTTCCCGTGACGATCCTGCTGATCGTCCTGTTGCTCTATCTCAGCACCCGCTCCCTCGTAAAAACATCGATCGTGCTGCTGGCCGTCCCCTTTTCGGCGGTGGGGGCCGTCTGGTTCCTCTATCTGCTGGGCTACAACATGAGCATCGGCGTCTGGGTGGGACTGATCGCCCTGCTGGGGGTGGATGCCGAAACGGGCGTCTTCATGCTCCTCTACCTGGATCTGGCCTACGATAAGGCCCGCAAGGAGGGGCGTTTGGTCACCCTTGCCGACCTGCGGGGAACCATCTTGGAGGGGGCTGCCAAGCGGATCCGGCCGAAATTCATGACCATGGCCACCACGGTGCTCGGCCTTATGCCCATTATGTGGTCCACGGGGACGGGGGGCGATGTGATGAAACACATCGCAGCGCCGATGCTGGGGGGGATTGTGACCTCCTTTCTCATGGAACTGCTGGTCTACCCGGCCATTTACGAAATCTGGAAATGGAATTTCGAAATGAAAAAGCGGCCGCTTGCGCCGAAGTCCTGAAGCCGGAGGAAAGCGTGGAAAACTCCGCAGCGAGACTCATCTATAAAGGTTGATATGTTTATTCAGCAAGCTCAAACAACGGCGCCCGGCTGCCGGGGGTATGACTGTCTGAAATCGGAGACTGTCCCGAAAATCGGACAAAGGGGGTTTTTGAGCAACGGTCGCGGTCGGGGATGGAAATGCCGTCTTTCCCGGCTGTTCCCGCTTTTCTTCCTCGTCCTCATCGTCCTGCCGGTCGGTCCGGACCGGGCACAGGCCGCGGCGCCGCGCATCGGCAGCGCCCTCCCGTCGCTCACCCTTCCGGACGTCGGGGGGATGCCTTTCCGGATCCCCGATAGCGTCCGCGGAAAAGTGACCGTCCTCCATTTCTGGCAGGTCGGGTGCAGTTCCTGCAAACTGGAAATGCCTGCTATGAATGATCTATACCGCCAGTACCGGCGGCGGGGATTGGAGATCCTGGCGGTCAACGTGGGCCAGAAAAAAGAGGTGGTGCAGGGTTTTGTCGCCGACCTGGGCGCTACCTATCCGCTGCTGATCGATGCAGATGCGAAAAGCGCTGCCGTGTACGGGGCGACGGACGTGCCCCGGACCTATCTGATAGACCGCAAGGGGATCGTCCGCTACCGGATTCTCGGCGGCGTTGCGCCCGAGATGCTCAAAAAACTGGTTCTCAGCCTGCTGTAGGCGCGCTTCGGATACCCGGCCGCCCAGCCTGGGACTTCGCCCTGCGAGCTGCGACCCACAAGGCCTTTAAGACGCAAAGCTCAGGTAGGCAAGGCTCTCATTACGTAAAAGGAGAAAGAAAATGAAAAAATGGGTTATTGTGACGATCGTTCTGTTGTTCCTGACAGCGGCCGGCCTTTCTTCTGCCGCTTCACCGGGGGATTCCTCTTCCGCGCCCCCCGGCGTTTTGCCCCGGGCTCCCGGCATAATCGCTCCGCCCGATATCCCGCCGCCGGAAGGCATCGCCGGCGGCCGCAGGGACTACCGGGGCAAGTGTGCGATCTGCCATGGGGCCAACGCCCTTTCGACGATGAAGACGGCGCGAAAACTGGGCATCGATCCCCGCAAGCTGGCCTTGATGTCCAGTGAGATGGGCCGGGAGGAGATGATCGCCATTACCACGAAGGGCAAGGACAAGATGCCCGGCTTCGAGAAGGATCTGACGAAAGAGCGGATCGCTTCCGTTATCGACTATATCCTCGACTTTCGTGCGAAAAGAGTCCGCAAAGATTCGCTGATCCGGCAAAAGGCGCCCGTAACCCCGGAGCCCGCTCCGGCGGAGACGTCCGAAAAAAAACCGGCGGCGCCGTGATGAGACTTTTGCGATCGGCGTCGACCCGTAAAATGAGAGGAACGAAAATGCCATGAAAAGAATGATCTTGTGCGGTTTGCTTGTCGCGCTGTTTCTTTCCCTGGGAAGTGCATTGCGGGCGGCCGAAAACGACATTAAGGAATTTCCCGTCTGTAAATTCTGCGGGATGAACCGGCAAATCTTTGCCTACAGCCGGATGTGGATCGAATACGATGATGGAACGAAAGAGGGGGTTTGCTCGCTTCACTGCGCCGCCATCGATCTGGCCCTGAAACTGGAAAAGGAACCCAGGGCGATTTGGGTCGGCGATTACAACCGCAAGACGCTGATCGATGCGGAAACAGCCGTCTGGGTCATCGGAGGGAGCAAGCCGGGGGTAATGACCAAAAACGCCAAGTGGGCCTTTGCCGACAAGGCGGACGCGGAAAGATACCGGCAGGAGTTCGGCGGCCGCATAGCCGGTTTCGACGAGGCCCTCGACGCGACGTACAGGGATCTGGACGAAGACACCCGGATGATCCGGGAGTTGAGAATGAAACGGAAAATGAAGATGATGGAACTTAAAAAATGAAGCAGGCCGCAAAAATCAGGAAGCCGCCGGAATCCGGGGCGGCGCCGGAGGCAGTCAGAACTCATGCTTAGAGAATCCCTGCGGAAAAATAAGTACCGGACAGGCGTTGCGCTGCGGAAATCGAGCCTGGCCCTGGGTCTGGCCGGTTTCAGCGCGTTGCTCGTGGTCCTGATGTTCATCCACGCCCGCCTGCAGGGGCAGGCTGATCTTTTCCGGATTAGAGCCGTCGCCGAAGTCGCGGCAAAACTGGAATTGACGGACCTGGCGCTGTTCACCGAGGCGCGCTACACCCGCCATCCTTCCCAGGCCGACTTCCACTCGGCCTTTCAGGATCACCCGACCGCCCTGGAACATTTTCCCACCGGTTCCCTGGTGCGGCCGCCGGCGCACCTGATGAAAAAGTCTGAAGCCAAATAGGGTGAAAGTGTATTGACAGAAACGATTCCGGTCGGTTGTCCATCATCCGTGGGAGCATTTTAACGGACTATGGACCACAACCGACTGACATGAGCAACAACAACCGGAAAAAGACATGATATTTAAATGGATTGAAAAGCACAGGAGCATCCTGGATTTCACCCTTTCTTCCCTGCTGCGGCGCAAAGGGAAAAATCTCAGTCTCTTTGCGGTCTATGCCTTAGTGGTGTTCATGCTCGCTTCGGCCATGTTTCTTACTCAGGCGATGAAGCGGGAGGCCGCGCTGGTTCTGAAGGATGCTCCCGAGATGATCGTCCAGCGATTGCTGGGGGGACGCTACGACCCGATTCCGATGGAATACGTGGAAAAAATCAAGTCGATCCGGGGGGTCGTCTCCGCCGCGCCGCGATTATGGGGCTACTACTATGACCCCGTCATCGGCGCCAACTATACCCTGATGGTCCCGCGCAGCGACGCCCCCGCCTCCGAAAAAATCGTCATCGGAAACGGCATATCACGAACCCGGATGATTTACCGGGACGATATCCTATCCCTGCGGGGAACCGACGGTATGACCCGGAGCTTTACCGTTGCGGGCGAGATCTCTCCGGAATCGGAACTGGTTTCGGCCGATCTCATCCTGATGGCGGAAACCGATTTCAGAGGGCTCTTCGATTTTCCCGCTGACCGGGCGACCGATATCGCCGTCTCGGTCCGCAATCAGAAGGAACTTCTTACCATCGCCCGTAAAGTGGCGGATCTGCTTCCCGATACGCGGCCGATCCTGCGGGAGGAAATGGTGCGGACCTACGACTCGGTATTCGACTGGCGCGGCGGCATCATGATCGTGCTGCTGCTGATGGCCCTCCTGGCATTTGCCATCTTCGCCTGGGAGAAGGCCTCGGGACTCAGTGCCGACGAAAAGCGGGAGATCGGCATTTTAAAGGCGATCGGCTGGGAGACCGCCGATGTGATGATTGTCAAGGCCTACGAAGGGCTGCTCATTTCTTTCTTCTCGTTCACGGTGGGTATTCTGACCGCTTACGGGCATGTATTCTTTTTTTCGGCTTTCCTGTTCGTGCCGGCCATGAAGGGGTGGTCGGTGCTCTACCCGGATTTCCGGATCACCCCCTTTGCCGATCCCTACCAGGTGGCGATCCTGTTCTGCCTGACCGTGATGCCCTATACCGTGGCGACGATCGTGCCCTCCTGGCGGGCGGCGATCATCGATCCCGATGCAGTGATGAGAAGCTAAGAGAGACTGATTGACCATGATCAAATTATCCGGCATCATCAAAATTTTTAATTCCGGCAGGACCAACGAATTTGTTGCCGTCGGCGGGGTCACGCTGGCGCTGGAGGCCAACCGCGTCACCGTCCTGAAAGGGCCCAGCGGTTCGGGCAAAACAACCCTCCTGAGTCTGATCGGCTGCATGGCGAGACCGACTTCCGGCCGGATCACCCTGCACAACGGGCTGCTTTCCGGGAAGCGATTTTCCGGGATCGGGGAAGTCGCCGAGGTGGAGGTGACGAGCCTTCCCGAACGCTTTCTGACCGAAGTCCGCCGGCAGACCTTCGGTTTCATTTTCCAGCAGTTCAATCTGGTGAAGGGCGTTACCGCCCTGGAAAATGTCATGCTGCCGGCCTATCCCCTGGGGGAGAAGCACGATACGGTCAGGCGGCGGGCCCTTGACCTTCTGGAAATGTTCGGTCTGAAAGCGCGGGCCGCGGCCCGGGTGGAGTGGCTCTCCGGCGGCGAGGCCCAGCGGGTGGCCATCGCCCGGGCGCTGATGAACGATCCCCCGGTGATCATCGCCGACGAGCCGACGGCGCACTTGGACAGCAAGCTTTCAGTGGACTTCATGGAGATCATCGCCAAGCTCAAAGCCCAGGGGAAAACGACCGTCATCGCCAGCCATGACCCGCTCGTTTGCGGCGCGGCCATGGTGGACCGGGTGATCGCCGTGCGGGACGGCCGGATCGACGGCGAGGGACCATGATCCTCCATCCGGCCATCGTCGCCCTGGTGCTTGTCTCCCTGCTCCTGACCATGATGAGCCTGGCGGGCGCCTTTTTCGGGATCCGCATCATCCGGCGCTGGGATCTTAGCAGCGGCAGCGAGGAGCAACTGGTTCTGGAAAGGCAAACCTATCTCATCTCGACGATCCTCTCCTATGTGCTCGTCTTTGAGATCGGTTCGCTCTTTTTGTTCATCTACACGGCCGACAGCATGCACACCCTCTTTACCGGCGCCATGTGCGCCGCGGGAACTCTTTATGTCGACGCCTACGGTTATCCGGCCCTGCTGCTGAAGATCCTCAACGTCATCCTGGCCGGCCTGTGGCTGATCTTCAACGGTGTCGACAACCGGGCCTACGATTACCCCCTGATACGCAAAAAATACGCCATGCTGCTGATCCTGGCGCCGCTGATCCTGGCGGAAACGGTCGTACAGACGCTTTATTTCACCCGGATGAACGCCGATGTGATTACCTCCTGCTGCGGCAGCCTCTTCAGCCTCGAGGGGGGCAGCCTCCCTTCGGATATTGCCGCTCTGCCCGTAAAGGCCGCGATGGCCGGTTTTTTTTCCGTCCTTGGGCTGACGCTGTCGTCGGGTCTTGTCTATCGGTTTACGGGCAGGCTGGGGTGGCTTTTTTCCTTTAGCGGCGGTCTTTTTTTTCCGGTGGCCGGCGCTGCTTTCATAGCGTTCATTTCGCTCTATTTTTATGAGCTGCCGACCCACCGCTGCCCCTTTTGCGTCTTGCAGCGGGAATACGGCTATATCGGCTATCCCCTCTATGCCGCGCTTCTTGTGGGCGTCATCTGCGCGCTGGGGGTCGGGCTGTTGATCCCGTTCCGGAATATCTCCAGCCTGGCGGGCATCCTGCCGCGGGTTCAGAGAAAGCTTACCCTCGGATGCCTCCTGGCCTATCTCACCTTTGCCGGGATCACGGTCCTGCAGATGGTCCGCACGGACTTCATACTCCTCGATTAGCAACTCGGTTATTTCATGAAAATGTCCGGGTTAACTTTAATTGTTCACATGCAGGGCTGCAGCGCTTTTGCGGTTCAGGCAACAACAGGGCAAACGGATGAAACCGAATCGACTCACAGACGAATTTTCCAGAGAGAGCGCCATGGCAAAACAGCCGCCAGCGGAAGCCGGCGACCTGAAGAAGGGACCGCTTGCGGACATGACGGAAGAAGAGCGTCTCAAGGGATGGGCCCAGACACTGGACATTCCCTATAGGAAAAACATTATCGATGAGTTCGATTTCAGGGATACCTTCCATATCCCCATTCAGTATTTTAAACGCCTGGGGATTGTCCCGCTCAACACCGGCGACGACATGCTGACGGTAGCCGTCAACGATCCGGCCGGGATTCAGCCAGCGGATGAGTTGGCCCGCCTGGCGGGGGCTAAACGGGTGCGACTGCTTTTCAGCCCTTTGGGAGAGATTCATGCCGCCATCAACCTGCTGTTCGATCAATCGAGCGACGAGGCCGCAAGAGTGGTTCAGGACATCGAGGCCAACGGATCGGACGGCACGGTATTCAGTGAAATTGAAGAGACCGAGGACCTGCTGGATGCGACCCATGATGCGCCGGTCATCCGCCTGGTCAACGTGGCCTTGACCCAGGCGCTGCGGCGGGAAGCCAGCGACATTCATATCGAACCGTATGATAAGCAGGTGAAGGTGCGTTTCCGCATCGACGGCATCCTTTATGAAATCTTTACCCTGCCCAAGCACCTGCACGCCCACATGGTCTCGCGCATCAAGGTCATGTCCAACTTGGATATCGCCGAAAAAAGAGTTCCCCAGGACGGTCGGATGAAAATCCGGGTGGGGAGCAAGACCGTGGATATCCGTGTGTCCATCATCCCCATGGCCTTCGGCGAGCGGATCGTGATGCGACTCCTGGACAAGACGGTCTCTTTACTGGGGCTCGGCGACATGGGGCTGGCGCCGCAAAAACTCCAGGTGTTTGAACGGCTGATCAATAAAAGCAGCGGCATCCTGCTGGTGACCGGTCCCACCGGCAGCGGCAAGACCACCACGCTGTATGCGGCCCTGAACCGGATCAATTCCCAGGAAAAAAACGTGATCACCATCGAAGATCCCATCGAATACGAATTAAAAGGCGTGGGCCAGATTCAGGTCAACCCCAAGACCGACTTGACCTTTGCCAGGGGGCTGCGCTCGGTCCTGCGGCACGACCCGGACATTATCATGGTGGGCGAAATCCGCGACATCGAAACGATGGAAATAGCCGTTCAGGCTTCGCTGACCGGGCACCTGGTCTTCAGCACCCTGCATACCAACGATGCGGCCGGCGCCCTGACGCGCCTGGTGGACATGGGGGTCGAGCCTTTTCTGATCGCCTCTTCGCTGCTGGCTGTTGTCGCCCAGCGCCTGGTGCGCAAAATATGTCCCGACTGCCGGGAGTCCTTCAAGCCCGATCCGGCCATCCTTAAAGACCTGGGATTGCCCGCCGATCAGCTTTTCTGGAAGGGCCGGGGATGCGAGAGCTGCGGCCAAAGCGGTTACCGCGGCCGCACCGGGATCTTCGAGCTGCTGGAATTAAACGATGAAATCCGGGGGATGCTTACGGGGGGGATCGATTCGGTCACCATCAAAAACAGAGCCGTGGCCGGCGGCATGCAGCCCCTTTTCCAGGCCGGGGTAATGAAGGTTACCCAGGGAATCACCACCCTGAGCGAGGTGCTGCGGGTGACGCAGGAGTAAAGCCGGCTGAAGGGCAACAGGCTGAAGGCTGAAGGTGAGAAGCAAACCAGGAGACGAGTATAAAACCCGTAACCCGCAACTTGTCCCTTCCGACCATTAACCAATAACTAATAACCAATAACTATTAACTCCACTAATGCCCGTTTTCGAATACAAAGCCTACACCGAAAAAGGCCGCAAGGTAGCCGGGATCATCACCGCCGACGGCCAGGTCGCCGCCAGGCTCAAGCTGAGCCGCAACCTGATTTATCCCATGGAAATCCGGGAGGTTGAACCCGCGGCCGGCCGGTCCCGGATACAGGCGGCATTTTCACGCCTGCCCGGTTTCACGCGGATCAACCCGGTGGAGGTCACCACCGCCATGCGGCAGCTTTCGACGCTGGTGTCTTCGGGCCTGCCGCTGCTGGAATGCATCAACGGATTGATCGAGCAGACCGAACAGAAACGGTTAAAGCGCGTTTTTACGCAGATCAGGGAGAAGGTTACGGAAGGAAGTCCGCTTTACCAGGCCATGGCCGACCATCCGTCGATTTTCAGCCGCATAGACGTAAACATGGTCAAGGCCGGCGAGACGGGGGGCGCCCTCGATATCATCCTGAAGCGCCTGGCCGACTTTTCCGAAAAACGGTTGAAGCTGAAAAAGAGAATCGAATCCGCCCTGGCCTATCCGCTCTTCCTTTTCATGATCAGCAGCATCATCCTTATTTTCCTGATGACATTTGTGATGCCCAAAGTGATCGGAATTTTCGAGGGGATGCACTTGACCCTGCCGCTGTCCACCCGGCTGCTGATCCGGACGACCCATTATCTTAAGACATACTGGTGGGTGCTGGCGCTGGGAGCGGGAGCCCTGTTTCCGGCAGCTTTGCTTTGGGTCCGGACCCTGCAGGGGCGCCGGATCTGGGACCGGATCCGGCTGCACATCCCCCTGCTGGGGAAATCGCATCAGAAGGCTGTTATCGCCAGATTTACCCGGACCCTGTCGATTCTGCTGAAAAGCGGCATTCCACTGGTGACTTCTCTTGAAATCGCCAGGCTTTCCATGGGCAACCGCATCATGGAAGAAGCCATCAGCGATACCGCCCGTTCGGTGGGCGAGGGCGCCGACTTCGCCGGCCCGCTCAAAAAGACCGGCCGCTTCCCCGCGCTGGTGGTCCAACTGGTCCGGGCCGGCGAGCAGAGCGGCGAACTGGAAGAGATGCTGGCAAAGGCGGCCGAGGTGTATGAAGACGACGTGGAAGCCACCATTGCAACCCTGACGTCTATTCTGGAACCGGTTATCATACTCTTCATGGGACTGGTGGTGCTGTTTATGGTGCTGGCGATCCTGCTGCCGATCTTTGACATGACCGGGGGAATGAGATGGAGCGGTTGATGAATTTTGAATGGTTAATGGTTAATGGTTAATGGTGAATGGCTAATGGTTAATGGCTAATGGTTAATGGCTAATGGTTAATGGTGAATGGTGAATGGTGAATGGTGAATGGTGAATGAACGGGGTGCGAAGTTCGATGTTGGATGTTCGACGTTCATAAATGAATAAGAAAAGCGAAGGTTACACTATGAATTTTTCACAGCGAAATACAGAAAAGGGTTTTACCCTTCTCGAAATCCTCATCGTGATTACGATCCTGGGGATCCTGGCCAGCCTGGTTGCCGTCAAAATCATGGACCGGCCCGGCGAAGCCCGGACGATGAAGGCGCGGCTGGATATCAGCACGCTGGAGAACGCCCTGAAACTTTTCAAACTGGATAATGCCTTTTATCCTTCCACCGAACAGGGACTGCGCGCCCTTGTGGAAAAACCTGCCATCGGCCGCATTCCCCACAACTGGCGGGAGGGCGGATATATCGAAAAGGGAACCATCCCCAAGGATCCGTGGAACAACGACTACTACTATATGAGCCCCGGGGTGATGAATAGCGATTTCGACCTCTGGTCCTACGGCGCCGACGGAGAAGAGGGCGGCGAGGGGGAAGACGGAGACGTTGCAAATTGGACCGACCGGCAGGCCTCGGGCAGTGCGCGCTAAGAATTTTTGACAGGATTGACAGGATCGGCAGGATAAAAAAATAAGGAAAGTGAATTCAAGGACCCGTGAAAAAAACTTCTGATCCCCGCGGTTTCACCCTTCTGGAACTGGTGGTCGTGCTGGCGCTGCTGGGAATTTTCACATCGGTTCTCACCCTGCGGGTCACGGACGTATTTTCCGACGGCGATTTGCGCCTGGCCAGCCGGATGATTATCGGCCGCATCAGTGCGCTGCGCGGTGAGGCGGTATACAGCCGGACGGAACAGGCCTTGGGGTTGAGCATCGGCCGCAATACCCTTTATGAAATTGATCCGGTGCAAAGCGACCCGGCGGCGGCGGAGGGGATCTACATCGGCGAGGAAAAAACTGCCGGCGAGGCGCCGCTGCCCCAGGGGGTCCGGTTGGAGGACGTCATCCTTCCGCCCCGGGGAAAAATTCAGGAAGGGGAGGTCCGGATCCGGTTTTTTGCAAACGGCCGCATTGAAAAATCCCTGATCCACCTGCGCAACGAAGCCGATGCGGTTTACACCCTTGAAATCAATCCGCTCACAGGTCTTGTAAAGGTACATGACCGGTATGTTGAACAAAAAACCGTGCAATAGCGGCTTTACCCTGCTGGAAACGGCTATTTCCCTTTTCCTGGTGGCAACGGCGCTCCTGGCCGTTTTCCGGCTGCAGGCCCAGAACCTGGACCTTCAGTCCGAAGCCTATTTCATGACCGTTGCCAGGCTCCTGGTACAGGACAGAATGGCGTTGATCGAGTCCGCCGAAAACCTGACGGAAGGAAGCGCCGGCGGCGACTGCGGCGAGGATTTTCCGGAATTTTTCTATCAAGCGGAAATCCGCAAGGTTCAGGGCGGGGAGCGTCTCTATCAGGTCAGGGTCAGCGTGTTTCAGGAAGAAAATCGTCCGGCCCGCAATCTGACAATGGAGACTTATCTATACCGGTGAATGTCAATCTCATGAAAAATTCGGGGTTTACCTTGCTGGAGATACTTGTGGCGACCGCGGTCATGAGTGTTCTGCTGACGGTTCTTTACGGCGCCTACACATCGAACCTGGAGGCCATCCAGACGTCCCGCAGCTCCGGCCAGCTCAGTCAGACCGCCAGAATCGTGCTGGAGCGCATGAGCAAGGACCTGGAGTCGGCCTTTATCACGGTTCCCTATACAGAAACCCCGGTTGCCCTCGGCATGCGACTCGAGGAGCAGCGCATCGGCGAACGGCCGGCGGCCCGCCTGGATTTTAGCGCGCTCAGCCACATCTCGTTTTCCGGCAAAGGGGAGGGCGATCTTTGCGAAGTCGCTTATTTCCTGGAAGAAGATCCTGAAGGGGGCGGCCTGATTCTGTATCGCCGGGACGACGGCAGCCCCGACCATGATTTCACCGAGGGGGGCTACCGCGAGGAACTGGCCCGGATGGTGGCCGGTCTGGAGATTGTATTTCAGGACGACCAGGGCCGGGAGCACGCCGCCTGGAGGGCCGAAAACGACGGAGCGCTGCCGGCGCTTGTCCGCATCCGGTTACGACTGGCGGATGGGAGCGGTCGGGAACGGGTGTTCAGCACCCGTGTCCGACCGGCCTTGGCTAACCCCAAACCGGAATGATGGGGCGGAACAAAATTGGAATAATGGAAAAATGGAATGATGGGGAAGAGGACAATCGGCCATATTCCAATATCCCACTACTCCAACATTCCAACATTTTGAGTTGATGTCTGAATGACTGTGATATCATCCGTAAACCCATTAAAGAGACTGCAAGATGAATCCGGCACCGTCCTGATCGTCACCCTCCTGATTGTCGTCACCCTGGTTACCCTGACGGTTGCCTTTACGGAAGAAACCAGTGTGGAACTTCATCTGGCCGGATATGCCCGCGACAGTTTCCGGGCCTATCAGGCGGCGCGGTCCGGGGTGCATCGGATGCTGGATGCCATCGACCGGGACGAGAGCGCCGAGGTGGACGGTTTCAGGGACGGTTGGGCCGATGTGTCCGGAAACGTTTTATCCGGCGATCCCGCCCATGAAGTTTCGGTTACCGGGATCGTCAGCGACGAGAGCGGTAAATTCAATCTTAATTTTTTGCTGAACGCCGAGGGGGAAATCGATCCGGAGCGGGAACAGCAACTTTATCGTCTGCTGCGGGCGCTTGCCGTCGATGAAAATCTGGCGGCCCCGATTCTGGACTGGCTGGATGCGGACGATATCGAACGGATGAACGGAGCTGAAAACGCATATTATCAAAACCTGGCGGAACCCTACGCCTGTAATAACGGACCGTTTCCAACCAGCGGACAATTCCTGCGGGTCAAGGGCTTTGCGCAGGCCGGGCTGATGGATTACGTCACGGTCTATTCCGACGGCCTGATCAATATCAATACGGCTTCAAGGGAGGTGCTGCAGACCCTCTCCGAAGCGCTGACGCCCCTCCTGGCCGACGCCGTCATTGCCTTCAGAGAAACAGCGGATTTCATAACGGTGGAGGACCTTAACCAGGTTGCCGGTATGGATGCAACCCTTTTCAATGAAATCAAGGATCGAATTTCCGTCAGGAGCGCCGCTTTTTCAATCGAGTATGAGGGGCGCTATCGGAATACGGCTGCAGTCATAACGGCCGTGGCAACCCGCACGCAGAAGAAGGTAAGCCTGCTCTACTGGCGGGTGGACTGAGCACTTTTTAATCCGGGTATTTCTTAAAAATTGGTTCCTTGCCGCACTAAACGCAATTTTAAAAGATATGGCGCCCGTTAACACAGGCGCTTTTTTTTGCAGTCAGGAAGGCGCGTGCGAGTTTCCAGCCGGAATTTCCCCGATCCAACCGTTCGATTCCGATGCGAAGGGATTTCCATACACCCCTTTTAAGTCCCGTCCCCCCCTGAAAATAACCGATCACAAAAAACCATGTGGTTGCCGCTGTAGGAAATTGCCTACATTGTGATATTCCGAAACGGTTGTTTTTACGTTGTTTCATCTGATTATCAGATAGTTATAACACTGGCACGCTTGTTGCTTTAAGGGAGATATGAGATTCAGCCTTGAATGAAAAAATTACAGATTGCGGAAGGAACGTCACATGCCCCCGATAAAGCTGAAAGTGATGGACGGATGGAAGGAATAAGGCCCAGACGGTTCATATGCGGTTTTTTTGCAATGGGCTTTCTTTTCTGGCTTTGCTTATATGTTGCGGATGCGGCTTCCAGCAGGGTGTATTACGATTCGGCCGGCGACATCATCTCTGAAGAGGAATACCTCAAATTAACCGGTCAGGCGCAGCCGGCGGCGTCTCCGGAAACGGTGAAATCACCCGGGACCGAGACCGTCCCGCCGGAAGAAAAATCGGCGCCGGAAACACCGCCCGCTGAAAACGAACCCCGGACGCCGCCGGACGTCCGCAAGAGCGGGGAAATTCCGCCGGCAACTGAAAACGAACCTGGAAAACCGGTACTTCCATCCGATCAGCCGGTATCGGCGAGGTCCTTGACATTCCGGCGGCCTGCGCCGGCGGAAACGAAAGGCGGACCCCTTTATGAGGCAACCATCACTTCAGATACCCTTTTCCGGGCGTTTCAACGCGATACGGACAAAAAGCCGGATGCAACCGTATCGCCCTTGTATGAGTATCTGCAAATCGATCTGGATACGCCGGAGAAGGGATTCTCCCTGCATACGTTCGGCTGGGGCCGGTATGATTTCAATGACACTAAATTTTACCGGGATAATCCCGACGGCGAGCTCCTCTACGGCTATCTTGAATACAATCGATCGGACTACGGCCTTAATCTGAAACTGGGCCGGCAGCATATTTTCGACGGCATCATCAACAGCAGCATAGACGGGCTGGGGATCAAAAGCAGCCTGACCCCTTATTTGAGCCTGTCCTTTTACGGCGGATCTCCGGTGGCCCTTTCGTCGGACAATGGTCGTGCGGGGGACTCCTTCTGGGGCGGCCGGATAGCCGCACATCTGGGGTCCCGTTATGAACTCGGCCTGTCCTATATGCTGGAAAACAGCGACGGGGTAAAAGACGGGGAAAAGGTGGGCGTCGATCTTTATCTGATGCTGCCGGGCGACATCTACCTGCGCGGCCAGTCGGCCTACAACCTCGATACCAGGGGATGGGGGGAGCACTTTGTCGAAGCCGGTCTTGATGTGGGTGATTTTCATCTCCGGCCGGTCTTTGAACGCTATCAGTTTATCGATTATTTCAACAAAAAGGACAACAGCGCCGATCCTTTCCGGTTCCTGGCGGATACCGATGAAATTCTGACGGTTCTGGGCGGCGACGTTTTATGGCGCCGATTCGGGCAGGTGGACCTGGGCGCCAAGATCCTGCATTACAGTTATGATCAGCGGGATGACGACGCCATGTATTACGAGGGGAATCTGGCCTGGTATGTGAACGGCCATACCCGGATTGGCGGACAGATCGGCCGGATGGACGGCGGCACATCCGAAACCGCCTACTTTCTGACCCGGGGGTTTTTCCACTGGGACCGGCCGCTGGATTTCATTCCGTTGGGGTTTATCACCGGCGATATCGTCAACGTTCATTATGATGCGGACATATTCGGCAAGGACAACGCCCTGTCCGTTTCCCTGGGAACCGGGGTAAAGTTTTTCAATGACAGCCTGGAAATGAAGCTTTCAGCCGATTACAGCAGCGATCCGTATTTCGATTCGGACCTGCGCGGGATGCTGACCATTCGCTATCAAAAAAGCATGCAAACGGGCGCCGGCCGCGACCGGCAACGCCGGCCGCGGCCATAGGCGCGGCAACTGGAAAAAATATGGACCGGATACATCTGAAATACCTTCACAGGGGCGTATTGCTGGTGGTGATGCTGTTCACGCTGGCATGGTTGTGGGCCTGTGCCGCCATGCAAAGCGGTTATGTGCCGCCGCAGCGGCATCCGCGAATGGGAGGAGAGAATCTGCGCTTTTGCAGCAATTGTCATGAACGTGGGGAAGATCGCATACCCTATGAACGCTTTACGCATACCCTCGTTTTTGCGGACAATCACAGCCAGACGGCGGGGCGCTACGGCAATGTCTGCGCCATGTGCCACCGGGCCAGCTTTTGCAGCGATTGTCACGGGGTGGGCGTCGAACTTAAGCCCTCCCTCAAGAACCCGACCGAAAATTATCGCCGGATGCCTCACCGCGGCGATTATCTGACGCGCCACCGCATTGACGGGCGCATCAATCCGGGCTCATGCTACCGCTGCCACGGCAATCCGAAAACTTCGCAAACATGTAAACCCTGTCATGGCTAACCGGGGAGACCGCATGGATCGATATTCAGCTGCACCGATTTCAGAGAACCCGCAAACGGCAAACAAGCTGCTTCTTTATATTTTTCCGGTTGTTGCGGCCTTAAGCCTTTTCGGCTGCTCTTCCGGCAATTCGGATGCGCCCGCTCCCGGAGACGCCCACCCCCCGAAATTCGTCCTGGTCCACAGCGCCCAGGCTTTGGCCGACCTGGGAAGCTGCCAGACTTGTCACGGCCTGGATTTCAAAGGAACGACCAATCCGGTGCCGAGCTGTTTTTCCTGCCATGCCGACGGCCCCCCTTTCAGCATCCACCCGGTTCCCTATACCGACCCGGCCGATCACGGCGCGGCGGCAAAGGCTGATGCACTCAGCTGCCGGAAATGCCACGGGGTTTCTCCCAATGGTTTCGACGGCGGGATCGTAGCCGACCCGGCGCTTTACAACCGGCCGGCCGGCACCTGCAGCGCCTGTCACACCGCGGCCAAGGCTCATCCCACCAACTGGCAGGGTTCCAATGAAGACACCGACCTGGGTTACGGTTCATCCCACCGGAGCATCAGTGAAAAAGCCGTCGACGAAAGCTGCATCCTGTGCCACAAAACCAGCGGGCCGGGCAGCGGCCCTTATCCCGGCGCACCGAGCTGCTATAACGCCACCTTTATTAATGCCGACGGGTACACCTCCGGCTGCCATGCGGGGGGATTCAACGTCGCGCCTCACAGCATCCCCTACCTGGCGGCGAATTTGCACGGCGCCCCCGCCAAAAATGACCTGGCGTACTGCCAGCAATGCCACGGCGTAGCCGGGACGACGCAGTTCAGCGACGGCATTGCGCCGACTTCGTGCGCCGCCGCGGCGTGCCATCCGGCTGCCGGGGCTCATCCCACCCGCTGGCAGGGCGCCAACGATGTGACGCCGGGTTATCTCTCCACTCACCGGACGGCGCATCAATTGGACAGCAGCTGCGCCATCTGTCACAATGTAACGGCCGATGCGCCCGGTCCCCATCCGGCGGCGCCGAGTTGTTTAAGCGCCGATTTCAGCAACAGCGACAACATCGCCAGCGGCTGTCATGCGGGCGGCCCGGGCACTCCCCACGGGATTCCATTTACCAGCGGCAATCTGCACGGTCCCGCCGCAAAGGCGGACCTGTCCTATTGCCAGCAGTGCCACGGCGCGCCGGGAACGATTCAATTTAACGGAGGCGATGCCCCCACTTCCTGCTCGACGGCGGCCTGCCATCCGGCCGCCGGGGCCCACCCCACCCGCTGGCAGGGGAGCAACGATGTTACTCCGGGTTATCTTTCGACCCACCGCAACGCCGGCAACCAGAATGCCGCCTGCAGCATCTGCCACGATTTTACACAGGACCGCGCGGCGCCGGATCCGGCGGCGCCGAGTTGTTTTCAGGCTGATTTCATCAATGCCGACGGCATCGCCGGCGCCTGTCATGCCGGCGGAGCGGGTGCGCCGCATGCATTGCCCTTTACTGCGGCGGCCCTGCACGGGCAGGAGGCCAAGGCCGACCTGGCATATTGCCAACAGTGCCATGCGACTCCTTTTAACGGCGGGCCGGGGAGCAATCCGCGCTTCAACGTGCCGGTGGGCAACCTGGCCAACGGCTGCGAAGATTGTCATTCCCCCCGGACGGCGCATCCCTATCCCTACTGGATGGGGGCGGCGGCCAACAGCCACAAGACGGCCGGAAACATACCCGACGCCTGCACCCTCTGCCACGGCACCAATCTTCAGGGAGGGGCGGGACTGGCCTGCCAGAGCTGTCACACGGCCGGCAGTCCCGTGACGGCCGCCAATTGCAGCTCCTGCCACAACAATCCGCCGGACGGCGCTGCGCCGGCCGGCAACAGCCGGCCCAACCGGGCCGGCTCCCATGGCCGGCACACTACCCTGGCGAAGGTTGCCGGGCAGTGCCTGGCCTGCCATAATGGGTCCGGGACCAATACGGACGTGCATTATGACACGTCCGCGCCCGCTTCCGTTTCGATCCTGCCGACATACCAGGCAAAAACCGGCGCCTTCAGTTATAATGCCGCCGATGCCGCCTGCAGCGGGGTGAGCTGCCACGGCGGCCGGACGACCCCCAACTGGTCCGGCGGCAGCATTAATGTCAATACCGATTGCAGCGCATGCCATATTTCCGGAACCACCCAGTACAACAGCTATACCGGACGCCATACCAGTGAAAGCAACCACCAGAATATTGCCTGCACGTTTTGCCATGATACGGCTAAATTGGCTCCCGGTCACTTTGCCGGCCTCGATACGCCCCAGTTCGAACAATCTGCGGGCGCGACCATTGCCGACGCCCTCGGGTACGACCCGGCTACCAAAAGAGGGTGTTCCGTATCGGGCTGTCATGGAACCGAAACATGGAATTAGAACGGTCGTAAAAAAACGCTCTTTCCGTATCCCCGATCAAGGCTGCAGTTTAAGAAAATCGCAGCGGGGCGGCGCCGGGTTATCCCGCCGCCCCCGGCATATTCCCTCACAACCCGTCCGTTCAACGACGGTCATGGATTCCGTACCAACCGGAGCCCTTTCCTGATTTCCACAGCCATTAGAAAATCCGACGCCGGTTTCGCGGCTTGACTTATGCCGGAATTGTATATATGTTACCCTGTAGCACAAAAAGGGTGGCCGGGGACACCTGCAGCCGCTACAGGAAAACTCAAGAAGGTAAAAAAGAATTCGACCGGCTTTGGCCTAATTCCGGGGAGTATGCCTGCCACAGGAACATTTTCCGACGATTCATCGATTTTTCCCTTTTCGCAACGATTAGAAATTGACGGCTATGGAGTTTCCAAGATTTACCATTTTCAAAAGAATCACGATCGGCTACGGCGTCGTGCTGGTCCTGGTTCTCTTCATGGGGGTCTATGCGACCGTTAAACTCAACCAGATCAACCGTATTTCCCTGACCATCGGCCAGGTTGACGATAGCGTCATCAAACTGGCGGAACAGCTTTCAGAACTTCTGTTTTCCCAGGTCGGTTTCGGGAAAAAATTTCTGATCTCCCGGGACCATGATTTCTACGTGCAGTTTATGGAAAAGGAACAATCCGTCTGGGAGAACTTTAATCGCCTGGCCGGGTTGATATCATCTTCGGAAAAAAATAAGATCCTCCTCGGGACGGAGAACCTGTACCATCGCTTTATCGAGATGTTTGCCGAAGAGGTCAAAGCGGCCGGGCCGAGAGATGATTTCGTGAGCCGGATGCGCCAATTTGAATGGGATGAGGTAGCGGACCGCATCAATCGGAATCTCACGGAAATTATCCGCCTGTCGCGCTGGGATCGGGATGAAAAAGCAGTCCTGTCGAACCGGATCAGTATGCAGGTGCTGCGAGTTACCGGAATTACCGCGGTTTTGATCATCCTGATGGGCATTTTGATGTCCTTTCTGAATACACGCAGCATTAACCGGCCCCTGCGGCTGCTGCAGGACAAAACCAAGGAAATCGCCAAGGGAAAATTCGGAGAAATAACGAATATCGCTTCACCGCCCGAGGTCAAGGAACTGGCCGATCACTTCAATGCCATGTGCCGCAGGCTGAAAGAACTGGAAGAGATGAAACTGGATTTCATCAGCCATGTTTCGCACGAATTGCGTACGCCCTTGACCGCCATTAAAGAAGCCACCAGCATGCTGCTGGAAGGCGTGTATGCCGGCAGTGCCGAAAAAGAGCACGAACTACTCATCATTACCCAGGAAGAGTGTGAAAGGCTGATCGGTTCGGTAAACCGGATTCTGGATCTGTCCCGGATGGAGGCCCGAATGATGACGTTTCATTACCGGGAATGCAGGCTGGAACCGTTGATACGCAAAGCCGCCAAAAAGACGGACCCGATCGCCCGGAAAAAAACCATCCGGGTTGAACTGAAGCTTGCAAAGGGTCTTCCCCCGGTCAACATCGATGAGGCGCGGATCGAACAGGTTTTTGAAAACCTGATCGGCAACGCATTGAAATTTGCCGGAGAAGGCGATATCATCACCATCAGCGCCATTTTTAACCGGGAAAACGGGAAAGTCGTGCAGGTGGCAGTTGCGGATACCGGTCCGGGAATCCACGCCAAGGACCTGGGAAGGATTTTTGACAAGTTCCAGCGCATTGAAAACGGAATTGAAACCGTCCGGGGGACAGGGCTGGGACTTTCAATCGCCAAACATATTATTTCTTCGCACGGAGGACGCATATGGGTAGAAAGCAGGGAAGGGGCCGGCAGCACCTTTTACTTTACGTTGCCTGCATCCTTGTAGGGTGCCAGCTTTCAGCCGGCTGCGCTCAACTGACCCGGAATCTGCAGATTACGACATCGCTGGCAAAAGCCCGCGAAAGCATGGACGCCGGCGACTTTCGCACGGCGCTGCTGGAAAACGAAAAGGCGCTGCGGCAGCCCTTTCCGGTATCCACCGGCCGGGTGCTCTTTCAGCGCGGATTGATATATTCCCATCCCGGCAATCCGGAGCGGGATGATTCGGCCGCAAAGGCCTATTTCCGGAAGGTGATGGACCAGTATCCGTCCAGCGATCTTGCCGCGGCGGCGGAAATCCTGACGGCGTTGAACGAGCGGATGCTGATCATTGCGGATGAATTAAAGAGCATGAATGCAGCCATCGTCCGTAAGGAGGAGATCCTCGCCGGACAGCAAAGCAGCATCCGGAGCTGTCGCGAGGAGCTGGAAAACCGCCGGGGAGAGATTGTTTTCCTGACGTCGGCGATCGACCGGATGAAACTTGCCCTGAAGGAGCATCAGGGCGACCTCGATCAGTACCAGCGGGCATTAACCGGGCGGCAGGAACATATTGAAGAACTGAATTCCCAAATTGAGGGATTGAAGGGTCAAATTGAGGATTTTAAAAAAATCGATCTGAATATTGAGAAAAAGAAACAGGATACCAAACTGCAATAATGATGAGTACCGACATGGAAAATAGTAAAATTTTAGTGGTGGATGACGATAAAAACATCCTCAAGGTCATTAAAATGAGGGTTGAGGCCGCGGGTTTTTCAATCGCGGCGGTGGAGCAGGCGGAAGCGGCCATAAAAGCGGCCGCTGAAACCGCCTTCGATCTGGCGCTGGTGGACCTGAAACTGGCCGACCAGAGCGGCATCGATCTGATGGAAAAACTTCACCGGATCAACCCGGAAATGCCGATAATCATTCTGACCGCCTTCGGGACCATCGACAGTGCCGTTCAGGCCATGCAAAAGGGTGCTTTCAGCTATCTGACAAAGCCCTTCGACTATCACGACCTGCTGAATCAGATCGATAACAGCCTGGAAAACAGCCGGCTTCTGAAAAAAATCAATCGTTTTCAGGATGCCGAAATCAACCGGAGCCATCGTCAGCAAATCATCTGCAACAGTGAAAGGATGAAAACGGTGCTCCGCCAGGCCGTCCAGGCGGCGCAAAGCGATTCGAATATTTATATCGAGGGGAAAAGCGGTACCGGCAAGGAGTTGGTTGCCCGGCTGGTGCACACCGCCAGTCCGCGAAAGAACAAACCGTTTGTGGTCATCAATTGCGCCGCCATTCCGGAAAACCTTCTGGAAAGCGAACTTTTCGGTTATGAGAAAGGGGCCTTCACCGGCGCCGCCAATAACAAGGAGGGGCTTCTGACCAAGGCAAACGGCGGCACCTTCTTTCTGGATGAAATCTCGGAAATGCCGCTGGCGATGCAGGTCAAACTGCTGCGGGTTATTCAGGAGCGGGAATTCTATCCCCTCGGGAGCCGGAAAATTGTAAAAGTGGATATCCGTATCATTGCCTCTTCCAACCGGGATTTAAAGAGCGAAGTGGAAAAGGGAAATTTCCGTGAGGACCTGTTTTATCGCATCCACGTCATTCAGATCGATCTGCCGTCCCTGAGGGATCGAAAAAAAGATATCCCCCAGCTCGCCAAATTTTTTCTGAAACAGTTCAGCGAAAAGGCGAACAAGGCCGTCAAGGGGTTTGCACCCCTTGCGATTCAGAAGCTGATGCTTTATGATTGGCCGGGCAATGTCAGGGAGTTGAAAAACGAAGTCGAACGCGCCGTGGTCATGACGACCAGAGACCTCATTACCGAAGACATTGTCCTCCCGGGTCAGGCGGCCGAAGGCGAAATGCTCAAACCGCTCAAACAGGCCAAAGAAGAGTTTGAGAGAGACTATCTCGAACGGCTCATCGAACTTACCTCCGGCAATGTCAGCAGAGCTGCGGAATTATCGGGAAAGTACCGGGCCGACCTGTATGAACTGTTAAAAAAGTATGAAATGGATCCGGCGGATTTCAGGAAGCCGGCTGCATCATAAGCCGCGAACATCTTCCGATGACATCCCGAATCCGGTTCTCCAGCCGATTTTGAAAAGAGCCGATTGCAGGCGCCATGCGAATGCGTATCATCCATATCTTATCCACCGTCTTTATTTTCAGCCTGATGGCGTCGTGCGCCTACTCGAAATCGATCCAGGCAGAATCCGGGGCGGCGACCCATCCGCTATCCGCAACGATTCAGTTCTACCAGGGGCCGCTGAATCATCTCGACGCCGTCCGGATGGGCGAATGTCCCATGTATCCGTCGTGTTCTCAATACGGTCTTGAAAGCATTCAAAAACACGGCGCCCTGATGGGATGGATCATGACAATGGACCGGCTGATGCGCTGCGGCCGGGACGAAATCCGGCTGTCGCCGCCGGTTATCGTTGACGGCCGGTTGAAATCCTACGATCCCCTTGAAAAAAACGACTTCTGGCGGCGCGATCAACAAGTAACGGACCGATTCAAGCGGTAAACGGTTCCGGCAGTCCTGTTTTTATTCCCACACGAAAAACCTGGTCTTCAAGGCCATGCCTGTCCCGCGTGGCGGGAGCCAGAGACAGATGGCTTTGCCTTGCGAAATGAGAAGGCTCTAAATTCGAAGCACGAAATTCGAAATCCGAAACAATACATAATGACAAAAATTCCAATGAGCTATAAGCATATCTGCTATCGCGATTCCGGTTTTGTTTTGTCATTAGGACATTTGGTATTCGAATTTGTTTCGTATTTCGATATTTGCCGATATCAGTTGTGAAAATCATGCCCTCTGGGCTTAGACCAAGGCCGGGCCCTCTGGACCCGGATCTTTACTTCCGATTTAATATTAAGCGCTTTACCCTATTGCTGCAAAAGCCGGAGGGCTCCAGATCCTGCGTTACCAAGGACTCGCAGTAGACGACTACGGCTTCGCCCTTGGATGCCTTGGCTCTGGAACCCTCCGGCTTTCCCGAAGGGTAAACAACATGGCAACGACCGATCCCATCCTTAGTATGCACAGTGGGTTGGAACTGCCTGTGTGGACTATTCGAATGATTTTCGCCTGAAAATCGAATTGTTGGTTACTCTTTGCCATGTTGTTTATGCAACATTAGGGTTTACTAAGGCTGCAATGGGTGATATAGGGGTCCAGTCCCGTATTTTTTGATGATGAAATGATTCATCTCAATTACCGGCGGACTTGCGGGAACGGACTTGCCGGGGCGCCGGATGGATACTTTCAATATCCGCCGGCAGCAACCTCTCACGGGCGGGTGTGAACCGGGCGGTCCTGAATCCGGAAAGGATACGGAAATGGCGGAAAAAGTAAGGCTCCTTATCGCTGAAGACCATACGATTCTGCGGCAGGGGTTGCGGGCGTTGTTAAGCGCCGAACCCGGCATTGAAGTCGTCGGTGAAGCCGGGGACGGCCTGGAAGCCATCCGAAGCATCGAAAAATTAAATCCCGACCTGGTTTTGCTGGATCTCAACATGCCCAAAATGGACGGGATTTCGGTAATCAAAGAGATCAGCAAACGGTGTCCCGATACCCGCATACTGGCGTTGACCATGCACCGGGATGAAGAATATGTTCTCGAGGCTTTTAAATCGGGGGCCAACGGCTATTGCCTGAAGTCAGCCAGCCAGGGGGAGCTCAAGCTGGCCATCAAGGCCGTTTTATCGGGCAAAACCTTTGTCAGCCCTGAGATTTCAGATAAAATTATGGAAGGTTACCTGGAGACCAAAAAAAGCATCAAAAAGGAAACTTCATGGGATACCTTGACCCAGCGTGAAAGAGAAGTGTTGAAACTGATCGGAGAAGGGTATCGCAATAAAGAAATTTCGGATTATCTCTGCATCAGCGTCAAGACAGTCGAGAAACACCGGGCGAATATCATGGAGAAGCTGGATCTGCACTCGGCCTCGGCCTTGACCGCATATGCCATTCAAAAAGGGTTGGTCAGCCAGTAGGCTTGCCCGGGTACACACCTTTTTCGTTAAAAATACATGAGTGCATTTATATACTTTTGCAAGGGCCGGTCTTATAGTCGGATATGATCGGCATTTTTGTTTCCGATCGGGGGCAAAATGGACCCTATCGTTGCAACAACAGGGTTGAGTGACCCCAGTGACCCCGCGGGAGCCTGCAGAGGCGGAAAAAAGTGGCGGGAGATTCATTCCGGCGGTCTGCAACCTGGGAAAAAAGGAGGTTACGATGATTAATATGAGATCAGCTGAAAAACTTTTCATTCCGGTCAGGATCATTCTGGTTATTGCCATGCTGGGACTGATGGGTCCACATGGCGGCGCTTCGGCTGCCATTATCAGCACCGAGTCGGCGGTGCAAGCCGACCCGGCCGATCAGGCCCGCAGCGATATCCGCAAGGTTCTGGAACGTGCCGAGATTCGGGACGCATTGATGAAACAGGGCCTTGATGCGGCCGAAGCGACGCAACGGGTGGACAGTTTGACGGATGCGGAAGCCGTGCGTCTGGCGAACGAAATTGAAAAACTGCCGGCCGGCGGGAACGCGCTCGTTGTCGCCGTGGTTGCAGCCACTATCGTATTTCTGATTCTGCTCTTTACCGATATAGCGGGATATACCGACATTTTTCCTTTTGTTAAAAAGTGATCGTTTGATGTTCAGGTTATTCCGGGCCGCCGTCATTTGCTTAACCATAGGGCTGTTTTACGGCTGTGCTTCATTTGATGGCGCAAGACTGCCGCCGTCCGACAGTTTAAAAGTTCCCCTGCATAACGAAATCGGGAATATTCCTTTTTTTCCGCAGACAGACTACCAGTGCGGCCCGGCGGTCCTGGCCATGGGGCTTGCCTGGTCCGGGGTTCGGACCACGCCCGACACAGTGGCGCCTGAAGTGTTTACGCCTTCGCTGAAGGGAAGCCTTCAATCGGCGATGGTCGGCGCCGGCCGCCGCAATGCAAGGGTGGCGTATCCCATATCGGGAATGACTGCGCTCATAAAGGAGCTGGCGGCCGGACATCCGGTCATCGTGCTCCAGAACCTTGGACTTTCGTGGGCGCCGGTCTGGCACTACAGCCTGGCCGTCGGCTATGACCTGCATGACAGGATAATCATCCTGCATTCCGGCAAGACCGCCCGCAAACAGCTGTCGCTGGATGTTTTCAGGCGAACCTGGGCGCGCAGCGATTATTGGGGGTTGCTGATCCTGCCGCCGGACATGTTGCCGGCTACCGCGCAGGAGGACGTTTATATTGCGGCGGTAATCGGTCTTGAAAGGGCCCGGCGCTGGAATGAAGCCCTGGCGGCTTATGTAACCGCCTTGAACACATGGCCGTCGAGTTATGCCGCTCATCTCGGGATGGGCAACTGCTACTATGCCCTGGGAGACCTTAACGGGGCCGAGACGGTTTACCGAGGGATGGTCTTTCGTTTTCCTGAAAAGGGCGCGGCCTACAATAATCTGGCGCAGGTGCTGGCGGAACAGCATAAATACCCGGAGGCGCTGGCCGCCATCCGGTCTGCAATCCGTATTGACGGAGCATTTGCCGATGAATATCGCAAAACCCTTGATGAGATTAAGGCAAAAATGAAAACAGAGGATTACTGACGCCCGATACGGTCCGGTAAAAAGACATATAAATATTTATATGTCTTTGCCGGGGGATGGCCAAATGGCCGGATGAAACATTGCCGGGAGAGGTCTCCGGCTGATTGACAACTACGAATCTACGAATCTTATTAAGCGAGAAGGAGGTTTCAAATGGCATTAATTACCATTTCGCACAGCGCGGGCAGCAGCGGTGTGAGCATCGCCCGGCGGGTTGCCGAAACATTGGATCTGGAACTGTATGACGATCAGAGGCTCAAGGAACAGGCGCTGAAGATGGGAATCCGGACTGAAGATTTAAAAGGTCTGGATGAAAAAAACCCCGGGCTCTTTGACCGCCTGATAAGCTCAAGACCGGAGGCCTACAAGGATTTAATGGAGTCCGTGGTTTATCAGGTTTCCCGGGAAGGGGATGGCGTTATCATCGGGCACGGCAGCCAGGTGCTGCTGCGGGACTTCGGCTGCGCATTGCACGTGCTGGTGCATGCTTCCGAATCCTACCGGATCCGAAATATCATCAAGGAGCAGAAGCTGGACCATGATTCAGCCGAAAAGCTGATCCGGAAGAGCGATCAGGAAAAAAAGGGTTTTATCCGGTTTGCATACAATCGGGAATGGGACGATCCCGAGATTTATGATTTAATGGTGAATCCGGAAAAAATGGGCGGGGATGCGGCTGCAAAAATAATCATCGATGCCGCCCGATCGGATGAAATCAAGGCTTGCAGCCTGACCGCACTGGAAAGCATCGAAAAAATGTCGCTGCAGCGGTTGGTCCTGGCGACGCTTGGAAATAACAACTTTAACCTGTCCCTGCTGAATGTTGATGTGCCTGAAAAAGGCACCGTCGTTATAAGGGGTTTTACCAATTCCGAAGAAGACAAAGCGCAGGCGGTCAAACTCGTCCGAACGGTTCCCGGAATTTCCGACGTTCAATCTGAATTAGCGGTTATATCTTCGCATGCGTATTAAGACCTGAATCAGGCAGGATTCAGGCAATAAACATCGACAATGCCGCTGAAATTAAGGCGTCATTCATTGTGCTTGGACGGCGTTTTGATGAACGCATGCTGACGCTTCAGCGGGCAGGGGCGCATCGGAACGTTTGCACCCCTTAAAGGACAGGAGGCGGCTCATCTGGGGGCTGTTGCCGCAACCGGATTGTCGATCTGTTTGAACATCCCCGGAAACTGATGCTGGTTTGACAATCCAGGGACTTTTTACGAAGCCGTCAATTATGCAACCCGTGATAATAAGGGGGACAAAAATATCATGGTAATGGGTGAGGTTACATAGGAAAGACCGGTCGCGGCGGTCGCTTTCCGTGCGAGTTGCCGATTCCGGCCGTATTAAACCCTAACGTTGCAACGATAGGGTAAATTTAAAAGCCGTAGAAAGTAACCCCTGATGAATTGCCCGATCCAAAAGTCGCTGGAGCCGGATGCCAAAATCGTTTCAACCAAGCTGTTGAATTTTTTTGCCCAAAAACTGACCAAAAAAGAATACCTTGATTCGGTTGCAGACGTGATTGCCGAGTGGCCCGGTTTCAGGTGCGTGGGCATCCGTATTCTCGATTCCCGGGGGGGTATCGCCTATGCATCCCACGTGGGGTTCAGCCCGCAGTTTCTGGAAACGGAAAACCGGCTTTCAATCAAAGGCGATGAATGCGCTTGCGTCCGGATTATCAAAGGCAAATTTAAATTACCGGACCAGTCGGCTATAACCCCGAAGGGATCGTTTTACTGTGAAGATGCAACCCGATTCAGCGCCGGTCTGACCGAAGACCAGAAAGCGCTGTTTCGCGGCGCCTGTGTCGCCGCCGGGTTCAGGTCCATCTGCCTGGTACCCATCCGGCACCGGAATGAGATCGTGGGGGCCATTCATCTGGCGGACGAAAGCGCCGCCGTGCTTACTCGAAATTCAGTCGAGATGATTGAATCCACGGCGCTTTTGATAGGTGAGGCGATTTTTCGATACCGGCTGGAAAAAGCCCTTGAGGAGTCGGAAAATCGATACCGGACCCTTGTCGAAAATTCTTCTACGGGTATTTATCTGATCCAGGACGGTAAAATCATATTTGCCAATAAAATATTTGCCGATAATCACGGATATCCCAGGGATGAAGTTATCGGTCTGGACTCCCTTGAAATCATCCATCCGGCGGATCGCCGAATGATCGAGGATATCCGCCGAAAAAGGCTGACAGGCGAAGAGGGTCTGTCCGAATATGAGATCCGCGGGGTTAAGAAAAACGGAGAAGTGATTTGGCTTCAGCGCAGAAACGTACTTATTGAATACCAGGGTAAGCCGTCGATTTTGGGCTACGAAATCGATATCACGGGCCGTAAGCGCACAGAAGAAGCGCTGAGGGCTTCGGAAAAAGAGCTGCGATTTCTCTCGACACGGCTTTTTACGGCACAGGAAGAAGAAAGAGAACGAATTGCCCATGACCTGCACGACAGCATCGGACAATTCTCCATAGCGATAAAAATGCAGCTGGAAAATCTGATCAACCGTTTCGATCCGGACGCGCCTGAATGCAAATCTTTGAAAAACATACATTCCATGGCCCAGGAAGTCATTAAAGAGAGCCGTCTGATTATCGCCAATCTTCGCCCCCCTGTAATCGACAATCTGGGGCTTCTGGCAGCCATTTCGTCTATATGCGCTCGTATTTCCAAAGACAGCCGAATCCGTATTGAGGAAACCTATCGCATCAATGAATCCGAAATACCCGAACCGCTGAAAATAATTATTTACAGAATTCTGCAGGAGGCCCTGAATAATGTCCTCAGACACAGCCGGGCCGACCGGGTGCAGGTGTTTGTTGATGGGATTAACGATTTAATAGCGCTGACGGTTGAAGACAACGGAACGGGTTTTGATATCAATGCCGAGATCATGAAAAACGGGATGGGAAAAGGCGTCGGAGTTTCCAGCATGCAGGAAAGGACCAAATTGTCCGGCGGATCCTTTTGCATCAGCTCAAACAAAGGTTCGGGGACAAGCATACGGGCCGTATGGCCGAAAAAAAACAGGTAGCCGATACCGTTTTTTTAGAACGACAATAGGGTATTTACCCTATTCAAAGACGCCGTTGAACCGGATAAACTAAATTTTTATCTATGAACCGATGAACTCAATATCAAGGTCATATCATATGGATAATAAAATTCGTGTCATGCTGGCCGATGATCATTTTGTGGTGCGACAGGGGTTGTCGGCCCTGCTCGAAAGCCAGCCCGATATCGAAATCGTGGGGGAGGCGGCCGACGGTGTGGAGGCCGTGACCCTGGCCCGGAAGTGCTGCCCGGATGTGGTTCTGATGGATATCAACATGCCGATAATGAATGGTTTGGAAGCCACCCGGATCATCAGCGCAGAGCTGCCCCAAATACGGATTATCGGGCTTTCGATAAATGATGATGCCGAAACCAACGCCGCTATGCAGGCGGCCGGAGCCGCTACGCTTGTGGGAAAGGACTGCGGTTCCGGTACGTTGTTAACGGTTATTCGCAGATGCACCCCATGAAATAAGCCGGCCTGATAATTATCCCCCCCGTCAGTTGTTCCTCCGATAACCGCCATGGTGATTTCTCATGGCGCTTCTCTACAAAAACCTTGCCTATGCATTTTCCAGTTGATATGGTATTTACCTTTCGTTAAATCTTTAAGTGGAATTCTAATAATTTCGTGTGGATTTAAATGCGTTGAATCAGTCTTCGGATGAACCTGAAAACTGCCCGAGGTCGTGCGTTTTTGATAGACCGGCGGCCGGAAGAAAGTCATGATCCTGAAATCACGGAAAAGGATTGAGCTGTTGTCCGTTGCCGGGGCGATGATTCTGGCGTTGGTTTTGGGATTGTCGGCCTGTCAGGGAGAGCCTGCGGCAAAGCTCGAAACCGTCACGGTCGGAATGGAGTCGACTGCGGTCAATTCTCTTATTTACATCGCTGTGGAGCAGAACTACTTTGCAGCCAACGGCCTTGAGGTTGTCATCAAAGAGTATCCGTCAGGTCTGGCGGCCGTCAATGGAATGTTAAACAACGAAGTCGATACGGCGACAGCCGCTGAGTTCGTTGTTGTCGGCAAGGCCCTGGCCGGACACAGCCTACGTGTGCTTGCCAGCATTGATAAGTTCCGGCATATCTATCTGGTCGGTCGGAAAGACCGGGGAATAAATAAATTTTCGGACATCAAAATGAAAAAAATCGGCGTTCCCCTGAAGACGGCCGCGGAATTCTATTTGGGCAGATTTCTGGAATTGCGCGGAATGACCCCTTTTCCGGTAGCGCTTATAAATGTCCCTCCTCCGCAGGCGGTCGATGCTCTGATAAACGGAGATGTCGATGCGGTTGTCACTTGGCAGCCCGGCGTAAAGACAATTGAAGATCGACTGGGCAATGGCGCCGTCAAGTGGCCCGTCCAGAGCGGGCAGTCGGCATACTGCGCCGTCCTCGGCAGCGAAGGATGGATAAAAATGAATCCGGAGCGGATTAAACGGTTTCTGAAAGCTCTGGCACGGGCCGAGGACCATCTGGTCCGTTATCCGGACGAAGCCAGGGCTATCGTACAGCGCAGAGCCCGTTATAATGACAGGGATATGGCAACCATCTGGACGGAGCACCAGCTATCGCTGTCCCTTGACCAGTCGCTCATTCTGGCGATGGAAGACCAAGCCCGCTGGATGATCAGGAACAAGCTTACGGATGAAAAGAATACCCCCGATTTTCTGGATTACATATATGTAGATGCTTTGGCGGCAGTCAGACCCGGAGCGGTTAACATTATCCGCTGAGGAAGGCAAAGATGAAAATCAGGACCCAGTTTATTTTTACGATGGCTCTCTTCGGCATTATGCTGCTGGCTGCCGCCGCCGTGGTGTTTGTCACCGGCCGGCGGGTGGCGCATCTGAATGGGCAGATAGGGATTGTCCACCGGATTGAGCGGGGAACCAGCGATCTCAGTTATCTGTCGAACGATTATCTGCTTTTTCACGAAAGCCAGCAGCGCACCCGCTGGCAGACGAAATTCGCCTCGTTTTCCGCCGACTTGGCTCTGCTGGATCCGGACGGCCTGGAAGAGCGGGCGATCACGGATAATATCAGGGGAAGCCGGCAGCGGCTGCTGGCGGTTTTTGAGGATGTAGCCGATACCCTGGCAGATATGCCTGAGCCCCATGATGCCGCCGCGGTGCATGCCGTCATGCAGGTATCATGGAGCCGGATGGCAGTTCAGAACCAGGGGATGATTTTTGATGCCCACCGGCTCGAGGGGTTGATGCGCGCCCGGATCGATCGCCTGATCCGGCAAAGAAATCTATTTATTTCAGCTCTTCTGGTCATTTTCAGCGCCTATTTTCTTGTCAATTACCTGCTCGTTTTCCGGCGCACATTAAAATCGATATCAGATCTTCAGGTTGGAATGCGGATTATCGGCGCCGGCAACCTGGATTTTGTCATTCCCGTGGATCGAAAAGACGAAATCGGCGATCTGTCCCAAGCCTTTAACCGCATGACGTCCGACCTGAAGACCGTGACCGCTTCCAAAGCAGATCTGGAGCGGGAAATCGCGGAACGCCGCAAAGCCGAGGATGCCTTGCGGCAGCAGCGCGAGTGGCTGCGGGTGACGCTGGGGAGCATCGGGGATGCGGTTTTTGCTACCGATACCAACGCCAGGATCACCTTCATGAATCCGGTTGCCGAAGACCTCACCGGCTGGACGCAACCGGAAGCTTTGCAGAAGCCGGTTAAGGAGGTCTTCAAGATCATTAACGAACAGACCCGCCGGGAGGCTGACAACCCGGTTGCCAGGGTCCTCCAGGAGGGGAAAATCGTCGGTCTGGCAAACCACACAGTCTTGGTCCGTAAAGACGGTGCGGAGATCGCCATTGATGACAGCGCTGCGCCGATTAAAGACGGCGACGGCCGAATCATCGGTGTGGTGCTCGTGTTCCGCGATGTTACCGAAAAAAGGCGCGCACAGGCCGCGCTGCTCGAAGCCGCCGATCGCTTTCGCATTGTTGCCGATTTTACTTACAACTGGGAGTATTGGCGCAGTCCGGATAATCGACTGCTCTACGTTTCACCTTCTTGCGAGCGCATTACAGGATATACGCGCGAGGAGTTCATCCAGGACCCCGGGCTCCTGACCCGGATCGTTCACCCGGATGATCGCGAGCGGGTTGCGACCCACATGCGTGAAGATCTTTTACATTCCGGATCATGCGCGCTTGAATTCCGGATCGTGCGCCGCAACGGTGAGGAGCGCTGGATCAGCCATACCTGCCAAGCCGTGGTAACGGCCCAGGGCCGACCGATGGGACGCCGCTCATCAAATCACGATATTACCGGCCGCAGGCACGCTGAGAATGCGCTGCGTAACAGCGAACAGCGCTACCGCAGTCTTTTTGAAACAATGAACGAGGGGTTTGCCCTCCACGAGATCCTGTGTGATCCGGAAGGCCGGCCCTGCGACTATCGCTTCATGGAGGTCAACCCGGCTTTCGAGGTTCAGACGGGTCTCAAGGCCGACAATCTGATAGGACGGACGTTGTTGGAAGCCCTTCCCGATACGGAACATTACTGGATCGATCGCTACGGACAGGTGGCGCTTACGGGCAAATCCGACCGTTTCGAAAATTGGAGCAAGCCCCTGGGGAGGTGCTTTGAGGTAAGCGCTTTTCAGACCGAACCCGGGCGTTTTGCCACCGTGTTTCTCGATATTACCGAACGAAAGCGGGCCGAAGGCGCCCTGCGCGACGGCGAGGCCCGCTTCCGGCTGCTGTCTAAAACGGCCGGTCGGCTGCTGGCAACCAACGACCCGCGCGAGACCGCCGATGAACTTTGCCGTGAAGTCATGGCATATCTGGATTGTCAAACCTTCTTCATTTTTCTGGTGGACGAGGCGGCCGGACGGCTTCATCTCAACACCTGCGCGGGGATTCCGGATGAAATGGTCCAAAAAATCGAATGGCTCGATTACGAAGGAACCGTTTCCGGCTGCGCCGCAAGGGACGGAGAACGGATCATCGCGGAAAACATCGGCGATACCCCCGACCCCCGGACGGAACGGGTGGCATCCTTCGGCATCCGGGCATACGCCTGTCATCCGTTGATCGCCCATGACCGGGTCATCGGCACGCTTTCTTTCGGGACCCGGACGCGAAGCCTTTTTCAACCCGAAGAACTCGCCCTCATGAAAACCGTGGCCGACCAGGTGGCGACGGCCATGGACCGAAGACGGATTTTGCATGAACTGCGAAGGTCGCGGGATATACTGGAAATGCGGGTTCAGGAGCGCACGGTCGAGCTGGAGAAGCGTGCCCGGCAGTTGTCCCTGTTGGCTTCGGAGTTGACCTTGGTCGAAGATCGTGAGCGCCGCCGGCTGGCCGGGATTCTGCATGACAACCTGCAGCAGCTGCTGGTGGCGGCCAAAATGAACATTGAAATTTTAACCAACAGCATCGCTACGGATCAGCGACCGGCTGTTGAGAGCATTCTCGATCTGATCATCCAGTCGATCAGTGTCTCGCGTTCTCTGACCGACGAGCTGTCTCCGCCGCTGATGAAAAATTACGGTCTGGCGGCGTCCCTGAAGTGGCTGGGGCGCTGGGTGCATGAAATGCACGGCCTTAAGATCGATCTTTCGGTCGATCCCTCGCTGGACCCGAAACAGATGGACCATACCGTGCTCCTGTTCCAGTCGGTTCGGGAACTCCTTTTCAACGTGGTAAAACACTCGGGTGTAAAAACGGCACGCGTTGAAATGCGCAAAGATGAAGATGGCTGCCATCGGATTATCGTGAGCGATCGGGGAACCGGGCTTGATCAAAAGATCATTTGGGAAAATGCGGATGCCGGCACCGGTTTTGGCCTGTTCAGTATTCGCGAACGGATGATGCTCATGGGCGGACGTCTGGAGGTGGAAAGCAGGCCGGGAATGGGAGCCTCGTTTTCGCTGGTATTGCCACCAGGGAAGGAACAATCAAGCGAATCGGTTTCCACAGAAATAATGGCAAACCCGGCAAAAACCGATTTCAGACAACCGGACACTTTCACTATCGGAGATAAGATTCGTGTCATGCTGGTGGATGATCATGAGGTGGTGCGAAACGGGCTTTCCACTTTGCTGGGGATCATTCCGGATATCGAAGTCGTGGGAGAATCATCCGACGGGGAGGCCGCCGTCCGGATGGCCCGGAAGATTCTTCCGGATGTGATCCTGATGGATATCAACATGCCGAAAATGAACGGTCTGGAAGCCACCCGGCTGATTCATTCGGAATTCCCGCAAATCCGCATCATTATTCTTTCCATGTATGAAGATCACGACGACGCTGCTGCCGCTTTATCTGCCGGGGCCTCGGTGTTTCTGACCAAAAGCGGCAGTACCGACAAGCTTTTGGCTGCGATTCGGAATAAGGATGAATAAATGATTTCAGGTAGTGCCCATCAACTTTTCCACAGCCCGTGAAGGTTGCAGTATTCCCGGGCTTGAATGTTCCCGGCAGTAATCGCAAAGGATGCTTCCGGTTTTTCACCCGGTTTTAAAAACTGCCGGTAAGCCTTGCCGTCGGCGATGACTTCAACCCATTCAATGTAGTGTTTGTCCTCCATGGGGTGGGCCGTGCTGCCGACTTTAACTTTAATCCCGCCGGAAACCGTTTCAATGACCGGCACATGTTTTTCTTTGGCGGCGTCAACCGTATTTTCAACCATGAGTTTCATCGGCTCCCCGCAACAGACCAGTTCACCATCACCGCCATGCACGACTTCAACAATATTTCCGCAAATTTCACACTTATAAATTTCCAGTTTCTTTGCCATTTTTTCTCCCTTCATTCAAAACGGTTGATTGATAATTTTTTATGCAAAGGCAGTGCCCATCATCTCAGATTTTGATTTTGCAGATGCCATTGCCGATGTCCTCCCCGCCGATTAATGAGAATTCAAAAATATAGCATCCTCAACCGGACTTGCGGGGACGCTGTATTTCTGACTGATTACCTATTAAGGGGTATCGATGGAGATGGTAAATGGGGTAAATTGTGTATAAGGATGATTTTTTGCATGTATTTAATTCAATCCGCAGGGGGAAACGTTCGTCCCCCCCCGGCAGATCCCGCATAGTTGGAAAGATCAGGTGCACAGAGCCGGGCGCGGTAAATCAAATCCTTGAATCCCGGCGGTACAGCTTTTTTTTTATCATTTTCCCTTCCGGGCCGAATGACTACTTATTCAGGTGAACGGAAACCGGGGTCGATTTCGTAATCGTGTTGAACACCGGCGAGTATTTCTGAGCCATGGCAACGAGTTCTTCCTTCTGCTCGTCGGAAAGGTCCGCATCGATCTTAAAAGCTACACGGATATTCTGATACCCCACCGGAACTTCTTCGGATATTCCGAGAAAACCCCGAAGATCGATATCCCCCTCGTAACTGGATTCCACGCCCCTGATTTGAAACCCCCTGGCAGCCGCGTGGGCGATCAGGCTGGTTGTCAGACATCCGGACAGGGCGACCAGAAGATACTCAACGGGATTTGCCCCCAGATTGTTTCCCAGGAGGACGGGAGGTTCATCGACTTCAAATACAACCGGTTCTCTGGTGTCATCCTCTTTTAGGGCTCCGTAGAAACCCTTGACGGTTGCACGGTTGTGAGCGCCGTCTATCCATCTATTCCCGGCACGGAACTTGAATTTAGCGATTTCCGGGTCGTTCTTGATCAGATTGATTGTTTGAAATAGCTGATTGACGTCAATTCCATTTAAAGACTTTTGTTTTATAGCGGCTTCCATCGTTCACACCCTCCTTTCATCCTTTTGCAACAATGTTATGAATGCCGCCGCAATGGGTAAATAGGGCAAATAATGTATAACATCAATTTTTTGGTTGTATGTTGTCGTGAGAGGTTGTTGATCGAATTTCGGGAATACCTTACTTAATTAAATCGGAGGGCAACCTTCGCTGTCTTTAAAGTCGTTTATATGCTTTCCGACAAGTTGGCCTGCCAACCGAAGCTTGAATCGCAGCGGAAAGCGAAGGTTGGTGGAGGCGGCGGGAGTCGAACCCAAATGCAGAAGTCTCACTACCTGTCAAAAATTTCTTTAAAATCAAATAATTACAAATATAACCGTCCAACCTTCTATCTGGCTGTAGTCCGTATTATTAAAGAATTATCAAAACATTCTCTGCCGGAAACATCAAGCGGGTGTCCCGTCAGTCACAGCGACCTGTTTTGCATATTTACAATTTTTGTGCTTTTGAAGTAGCTGTGCAGCAACCAGCCCAGGATGATCCCTATTGCAAAAATCAGGAACATCATGAGCGCCCTAAACATCGACAGCGTCCAGAATAAAAACCTCAGCTCTGTAACAGCGACATTCTGGCCAATGAATACTACCGCCAATCCAGACAGAACAACGCCAGGTATAATTTGATAAACAATTTTAAACGGAACTATTTTGCCCATTCCGTTGTTTATCCATATTTAATTTTCGGTTGTCCGATGAGGGGTTATCTTCATAGTCGGTAAATTTGAACTCCTTTGAGATCAGTTCTCTCACATATGTCTGAACGTCACTTTTCAATATATCGGTCATTTTTTCTTCCTTGATATCAATATGGTTCCACTCTTTGTTATTTTAAACCTGGGTCGAAGCTGTAATTGCAGCTGCGGCTGCCGAAAGCATCTTTCTAAGCTCCTCCCCCTGCACGCTTTCCTGTTTCGAAAGGAGATGGGCCAGATCATCCAGGACCGTTCGCCGCTCCGAGAGAATCTTGCGAACCCTTTGGTGGGCTTCCTCGACAATACGCGCGACCTCCTCATCAATTTGAGCGGCTTTGGCTTCGCTGTAATTCTTGGCGGGAGAAAAACTTTCCGGAAGAAACATCGGCTGGCGGGGACGCTCATAGCTCACCAGCCCGAGGCGATCACTCATGCCGTATTCCGTGACCATGGATCGGGCAATATCCGAGGCCCGCTGCAAATCGTTCTGGGCGCCGGTGGAGATTTCTTTAAATACCAGTTCTTCTGCCACCCGGCCGCCTAAGAAAACGGCCAGCCGATCCAGCAGCTCCGAGCGGGTCATCAAATAGCGGTCTTCAGTGGGTTGCTGCTGGGTATATCCGAGGGCTGCAATTCCCCGGGGAATAATGGAAATCTTGTGCACCGGGTCGGCATGCTCAACGGACTCGGCCACAATGGCGTGTCCGGACTCATGGAAGGCGACAATTTCTTTCTCCTGAACATTCATGACCCGGTTCTTTTTCTGAAGCCCCGCAACCACCCGGTCGATGGCCTCGTCGAAATCCGCCAGCCCCACGTCCTCTTTGTCTTTACGGGCCGCCAGCAATGCGGCCTCATTTATGATGTTGGCCAGGTCGGCCCCCACAAAGCCCGGGGTGCGGCCGGCAATCTTGCGGAGATCAACTTCAGGACTTAACAGCACATTCCTGGAATGGATTTTCAGGATGGCTTCGCGCCCGTTGATATCCGGGCGGTCTACCAGAACCTGACGGTCAAACCGCCCCGGGCGAAGCAAAGCAGGATCAAGAATTTCCGGCCGATTGGTGGCGGCCATGATGATGACCCCTTTATTCGTTTCGAATCCATCCATCTCCACCAGGAGCTGGTTGAGCGTCTGCTCGCGTTCGTCATGTCCGCCCATGACATTCATTCCCCGGGCTTTCCCCAACGCATCCAGTTCATCGATAAAAATGATGCAGGGGGCCTGGCCGGCGGCCTGGGCAAAAAGATCGCGAACGCGGGCTGCGCCGACACCGACGAACATCTCTACAAATTCAGAACCGCTGATGCTGAAAAAAGGGACATGGGCCTCCCCGGCCACGGCCTTGGCCAGGAGGGTTTTGCCGGTGCCCGGCGGGCCGACCAAAAGAACCCCTTTGGGAATCCTTCCCCCCAGTTTCTGAAATTTACCCGGATTACTCAAAAATTCCACGACTTCCTGGAGTTCCTCCTTGGCCTCGTCGATGCCGGCGGCATCGGCAAATGTTACCTTGGTCTCACTTTCGGCAAAAATCTTGGCTTTACTCTTGCTGAAAGACATGACCCCCATCCCCGGCCCCATCTTTTTCATGGCAAAGCGCCAGATCAGGAAAAAAATGCCGATGGGGATGACCCATGAGAGCAGGACGCCCAGGAATTTACTCTCGTAGCGTCCGGAGTAACTGACCTTGTAATCGTCCAGATCCTTCACCAAGTTTGGGTCGTCCACCCGCAGGGTCGTAAACTTCTGGACCGGCGTGCCTCTCAGCGTTCCATGGATATTTTCCGGACCGATAACCAATTCATTCACGTTGCCCTGGGCGATGTATTGTTTGAACCGGCTATAAGGGATCGTTTCCACTTTTGATGTAAAATAGTTCTGCTGCAGGTAGCTGAATGTCAGAAAGACGATCAGGAAATACCAGATGCTGAAACGGGTTTTAGGGGGCATGCCGCTCATTTTCTTCCGGGGTTCCTTAATACCGAAGAGGGAACGCAACTGGTACTTTAAATTTTCGATCGGCTCTTTTTTGTTATCCGAGGTCATTTTCTTTTCTTTCCATGAAATTCTATCGAATTATTTTTGGGCAAGCAGTTCAAGACCATCGGAACACGCACGTGCAACGCCATAATCAGCTTCCTTTTGTCCGGGCATTTTATCCCAGCCGCCCTTTTCAATAAATTCGGTTCTCTTCCATGAATCTATTTCCCTGAATTCCTTGATTTTCTCTTGATGGTTCGGTTCCTTCATAAATTGGGCAAACTGGGCGACGCAGATCTCTGCCTGACTCGCCAAAACCGCTTTTTCGTTCATTGTTTGGGTCGTACCGGCGGTTGTCCACCCTCCCCATGAAAAACCGATGATCATTGCGATGACGGCTCCGCAAACAAGACCCCAAACGCCATACTTAACTTTCCCTTCAGTTTCCGGTTTCATTGATACTACCTCCTTGAATGATTTATGCTGTTTTTGCCTGTGATGACCCTGCGATCCATAAATGGGATGCGGCCATCGCCCCTTGCCGGTACATTCTTTTCTTTATAACCACCACCATTATTTTTTTCCGAGACCGCTTGAACGCCCATGCTTCCTGAATTTGGTCCGGCCCTACGTGAAACCGGAGCCGCTCAGCGCTGTGCTTTGCCCGGAATCGCCTGTTTAACGTACTGATAGAAGTCGCTGTCCGTGGTGAGGACCAGTACGGAATTCTTGTTCGTTTTCTCTTTGTAGCTTTCAAGAGTGCGCAAGAAGGCATAAAATTCGGGATTGCGGTTATACGCTTTGCCGTAAATGCGCGTGGCATCCGCATCGGCCTGGCCCTGGATCTCCTGAACCCGGCGGTAGGCCGTAGAGCGGATCTGGCGCAGCTCTTTTTCCATCGTCCCGAGGATTTCCGCGCTGCGTCCTTCTCCCTCCGAACGAAACTGTGCAGCGATGCGTTTGCGCTCTGAGATCATGCGCTCATACACCTTCTCACGAACGCTTTCCACGTAATCGAGACGTTTAATGCGCACATCCACCAGTTCGATGCCGTACTGCGGGATGATTTTTTGCGCTTCGGTCAGGATCGTTCGGGTGATCTCCTCCCGCCCGCGGGCGATTTCTCTCTTAAGTTCTTCTTCGCGCTCTTTTGGGATTTCTTTCAGCGCTTCGTCCTCGGGGATCTCCCAGGACGCGCTGCGGACGAGTTCCACGAGTTCGCTGCTCGACACCTGGTCGCGCACCACGGAATCGAGAATATCATTCAAGCGGTTCTGGGCGCCCGCTTCGCTGGCCACATTCTCGAGGAATTTTTTGGCGTCTGCAATTCGCCAGCGCGCCGTGGTGTCCACCCAGATGAATTCACGTCCTTTGGTAGGAATCTGGTTCGGATCTCCATCCCAGACGAGCAGGCGCTTTTCAAAGCGCCGCACCTCCTGCACAAAGGGGAGTTTAAGGTGCAGCCCGGCCTCGGTCACCGGTTCTCCCACGGGCCGGCCAAACTGCACCACAATCGCCTGCAACCCTTCTTCCAGAGTGTAAAGCGCGCTATTCAGCACGATCAAGACAACTACTGCCAAGCCGATGGCCGCTGCTTTCAAGGAAAACTTCATGGCTTCCTCCCTTCTGCTGACGGTTGCCCGCCGGACTCCAGTGAGAACCAGGGCACCATGGCCTGCTGATCCCTATCGACAATATAGAGCCCCTTCATATCCGCCAGGAAACCCGTCATGGCTTCCAGATACAGACGCCGGCGTGTGACCTGCGGCGCTCCCTGGTACTCACCTAAAATGGCCTCAAAACGGGTCGCTTCTCCTTCAGCCCGGTTGACGCGCTCCAAAGCATAACCCTCGGCCTCGCTGATACCCTGAGTCGCCACTCCCCGGGCCTTGGGAATTTCACGATTGGCTTGTTCCTGAGCCTTGTTGATGGTCCGTTCCTTGTCCTGGCGCGACTCGTTGACTTCATTAAAGGCCGGTTTTACGGTATCCGGCGGGGTTACATCCTGAAGTTCCACTGTAACAAGACGCACGCCGGACTCATAAGCCGTCAGGATTTTCTGGATCTCCTCTTTGGCTTCACTGGCGACCGCCACCCGGCCGGTTGTCAAGACATCGCTGCCGAGGCGGTTGCCGACCGACCGCCGCATGACCGCCTCGGTGATATCGCGGATCGTTTTCGGCGTGTCGCGCACCTGGAACAGGTAGCGGATCGGATCTTCGATGCGGTACTGGATGATCCATTGGACATCGATCACGTTTAAATCACCGGTCAGCATCAGCGATTCGTCCTTGTAACCACTGCCGGGATTATACTGCGTTCTTTGGCCGGGCATAGCGATGGCCATCGTCCGGAATCCGAACTCCTCTTTGAGTACGCGGGCTGTGGGTAAAAAACGGACCGTTTCGACGCCGAAAGGCAGTTTGAAATGCAGTCCCGGTCCGGCCGTGCGCATCACTTTTCCAAAGCGCTGTACAATCCCCGTCTCCTCCGGCTGGACGGTAAACCAGGCGCCCCAGAAAAGAGTTACTATCACCACCACGGCAACAAGAATAAGGACCGGACCCCTTTTAAACCCCTTTAACTTCAGTCGAATCGTCTCCAGAATGTCTTCCAGAGACGGTGATGGTCCTCCTGGGAATTGATTCGATTCGGGCATAGTTTACCTCCTTTGCGCCTTTACAATTTATGGCGTTTATAATTTTCGGACAGACCTTGCCTGCCAATCACTTTCATACCATCCGCTGGAGTCATGTAAGCGATCATAGGGCCGCCCGGCTTAGGGAATATGCAAATCGCATATCCTGCGAAAGTGATGACCGTATATGGCAAGGGTGACGGCCAGCGGCAACAGCCGGGGTTTGCGGATCAGGGTCCAGAGCAACAAGTGCCAGTACTGGAGACGCTCCCTGCCTAAAATGCCCAGCCGCAGGCCGGATCGGAAGAACGCGAGGAACCGTTGAAAATCCAGCGGGATGGTGATATCCGGCGCCCTGAGTTCCATCAGAAAGTTCCTGACTCGCTCATAAAATTTATGAGGTGAATAGATCTGCTTCATAATCGACCGATACCCATCCAAAAGCCTTTCCAGACCCATTTTAGGGATGATGTTGGTCGACCCATCCACATTATCTCCGGAAAACGTCCGGACCACCCGGTTTTCCTTTTGAAGCCGGTCAAAGAGGCGTGTTCCCGGAGGGGCCTGCAGCATTCCGACCATTGCGGTGACGATGCCGCTTTTCTGGATAAAATCGATCTGCCGCTGAAAGATGGACGGCGAATCGCTGTCAAAACCGACGATAAAACCACCCATTACCTGTAAACCGGCACGGTGGATCGTTTTAACGTTTTGAAGCAGGTCGCGATTTTTGTTCTGGCTTTTGCGGCATTCTGCCAGACTGGTCTCATCGGGCGATTCGATGCCGATAAAAACGGAATCAAAACCGGCCGTAACCATCATATCCATTAGCTCGGGATCGTCGGCCAGGTTAATCGAGGCTTCCGTAAAAAAAACACATCCCTTTTTACCTTTGCGCCACTGGATCAGGGCGGGCAGCAACTGTGTTTTAAGGTAATGCTTATTTCCGATAAAATTGTCGTCGACAAAAAATATGTTGCTGCGCCAACCGGCAGTATAGATACAATCCAGTTCTGCAACAATCTGCCGGGGTGTTTTCATGCGTACCCGATGTCCGAAAAGAGCCGTGACATTGCAGAAATCGCAGTTAAACGGACATCCCCTGGAAAACTGAACGCTCATCGACGCATATTTTTTCATGCGGATCAAATGCCATGCGGGGATAGGGGTGTGATGCAGCTCGCAGAAACCGGATGCCCTGTAAATCTTTTTCGCCTGGCCGTTTTTTAAGTCCTCAAGAAAAGACGGCAACGTGAGTTCGGCCTCGTCGAGAACCAGATGGTCCACATCCTCAAACATTTCCGGTTCTGCGGTAAAAAGCGGTCCGCCCGCGACGACTTTCAGCCCCCTCGCCTTGCAGCGGGCAATGATTTGTTTGGCCGAGTCCCGTTGAATCGCCATGGCTCCGATAAAGACCATGTCGGCCCACGCAAGATCTTCATCCGTAAGGCCGTCCACGTTAACATCCACCAGGCGCTTTTGAAATTCATCCGGCAGCATGGCCGCGACGGTAAGCAGGCCTAGCGGTGGAAAGGCCGCTTTTTTTCCGATGAAACTCAGCGCGTAGGCAAAAGACCAAAACGTATCGGGAAACTTCGGGTAAATCAGGAGAACGTTCATATCAGCAGGCTCCTCTCTGCATTCTTATGTAAAAATCAGCTTCTTTTTTTTCTTGCTGAATGGACCGCTTCGATACCTTGAAAACCTGAAACCGTTAAGACTTGAATTTGCAATGGCTCGCTTAAGAGGCTTTTTGTCCCCAGCAAAACGCTGAACCTGACGGACCGCATATGGTGGTTCAGATCCTGGCGGGTTTTCCATTCCGAAATCAGGTTGAAAATATTTTTGTCTTCGATATCACAGTAGATGCCGTAGCTCAGATAGCCATTTTCTTTTTCCGGCGACTCGATCATTGATAAAAGCGTTTGCATGACTTCTTTCTGCTTTTCAGGAATTACATTCATGACTATTCTGACTACGATCATTACGGTCACCTATCGGCAATGCAATGCTTTTTTCATGAAAGCCGTATCTCATCATATCCCGGCCGTATTTGATTATTTCATCAGGGTCCTGGCCCATCGTTCCGTAAGAACCATATCCTTATTCTTATTTATTCAATTTTTATGCCAACCCTCTCACAGGCAGGGTAACACCGTCCATCACTCTGATTTATCGGCAAAATCGGTTTAAAAAACACTTCCCGGGCCGTCCTGAAAGCCATATAGAAAAGGTCATATTTGCCCAAGCGGTCATATATGACCCTTTTTTTCCACTCTGTTCTCCTATGTGTTTGGTGCGGCAAATGAAAAGAGCAGGTTGAACATGATAATCGGCACTTAATATAAGGGCATCAGTCTGGACTTTGAAAATCAGGGTCCAGAGCATCAGCCACCAGTTCGGAGTCTGTTTGAAAACGATTCCTAATTCAATAGGGCCATTTATGTATTTCGACTGACAAAATAGTGAATATATCTGTGCGATGAATTGTCGAGAACTCTGGGAGAGAACCAAAGCCCTTTGCCGAAAAAATTCTCATCACACAGGATATTCCCTAAGCATCTCATGGATGCCTTTGTGCATTTCGTACCAGAACTCGTAGGCGGCGGCGTGCCTGTTTCGAGTAAAAAAATCAATCCAGCGGTCTAGTTCAGGATGGTTGACTCCGTCGGCCTCTTTTTTGTTTTTCAGGAATGTGAACACCATGTCACTGTTGCGTTGCGACTCCCAGAACACCGATGCATTACGGCTGGTGATGCGGCCGGCGGTCAGGCTGATGGAGCGCAGAAACGATTGCCCGCACCCGAAGACATTTTCCACGATGTCGGGTATCAGCGTTTCGGCCCAGGCCCGGTGAAAGCGGCAGATCCCGAGGTTGTCCAGCATCAGTTCTTTGAGCATACGCCGGGCATTTTCTTTCCCCAACTCCCGGGGCGGCAGGAAATCCCGGCCATAGTGCATGTAATATTTGCCCGTGATGGCCATGGGGGCATAAGCGCCGGGCGTCCAGTACTGGTTAGGAACCATCCAGCCCTGGCGGGCAAAGGCATTGTATACAAACCGGTCAAGCACCGCTTGGCCCTTTTCCCGCGCCAGGCGGCGCGCAAATTTTCTAGCCCCGAATTGCAACGGTATTTTTCCGCCGGATTGCGTCATCTGATCCAGCAATGCCATGCCAAGCGCGGCATTGTGCATGGAATCGCCCACCACGTCAAAGTTCACCGGCTCCCACTTGGGCGCCCGGTCCACCCCCAGCTCCGCAGGTGTGATCAACCCATCGTCCAGACAGTCCATCAGCCAGGCAAGGATCCCGCCCGCGGAGATGGCATCAAAGCCCAGCCGGTCGGCATGGTGGTTGAGTTTTTCGGCGGCGCGCTGGTCGAAAATACCGCACAGCGGCCCCATGGATTGATAGGGTTCGTAGTCTTTTTTATAGATGCCGTGCATTTTTTTGCAAACCGCCGCGCACGGCTCACCGCAAGTGTGCTGCTGCTTGGTTTGGATGGTCTCCTCGTTAAACTGCTTGAGATAATGATTCAGGATAAATCGCTCGTGGAGATCCCTGCGCGCCTCCTGACTCCAGTAGATGGTGCGGTAATTGAACGCCATAATATCGCCGTCCATGGCGGCGTAATTGACCCCGAAGGTGCCGCCTGTATTGAATTTCGGGTCGTAACGGTACTTGGTGGTGACCTCCATGTCCTTGGCCGCCATGCGCTGGTTGAATTTATCCTGGAACCATTCGTCCGCTACGGAGCGATCGCGAAAATCATCGTCGATATGAGTTCCGCCGTATATGATGCCCACAAGGCCATGCTCCTGAAACAACTTGCTGCCGAAGCCTCCCCGGCCGGCCCAGGTGTCCACATGGGTCAGTTCCCCCTTTTTCAAAGGGGCGGATCCAATGGAGCCGAAATCCGAATCGCGAGCGGCCGGACCTGTTGCCAGCACCCGGGGGTCCTTTTCATACCTCGGACCGAACAGGTGGACGGCATGCTCCATTACGGCATACACCCCTTTGCGGCCTTGGTCCCAGATCCGTTCGGGTACGAGCGGAAGCAGTTCCACCTCGATTTCTTCGCCGTGATTTCGATTCAGATACAAAAGCGAAGGCTGCGGCGCTTTGCCGATGAGACTGAGCATGTTGATGCCGAGGTTGTCGAACACCAGGGCCGCCCCTCCCATGGAGGAGATATAAAAACCGTGCCAGCAGGGAGAGATGCCGGCGAATATAAGCCGGTTGGATCCGGGAAAGACGGAACCGGCCAGCAGCCCGCCCCCGATGGTCAAGGCGTTATGCTTAAAAGCCAGATGGATCCCGAGATCCACTGGGCCGAAAAAATCGCCGATACGGTAGCGCTGCATTCGATAAAAACCGGTGGCAGCATCCAGCATGAATACTTTGAGTTCATGTGTGTTGTCGTGCATTTCAAACTTTTCCTTGAGGCGCTATTATCAGGCGCTGATTATTTTGAGCGAGTCGGTTCCTTGCATGTCCTTGGTTGATTCGTCCTCTACCAGAATCACTTTTTCACCTTTTTCTATCATCCCTGCCTTGCCCATAAATCGCATAACCCTATCGGCACGGCCGTTTGCTTCATCATTGAGGCAAACCGGATGAACCCCGTAAGACAGGGCCAGGAAATTATTCGTCTTTTCATCGCCGCAAGAAAGTATCCAGCAGTTAGGTTTGAATCTGGAGATAAGGCACGGGGCGCCCTTGCTTTGCGTGTGGGTCAGTATATAGCGCACATTCAATGCATTCGCGGATTCGACGGCATTCAGGGAAACGATATCCTCAACGGTGGTATCGCCGGAACCTGCACCTGTTCTGAAGTAGGCGGGCAAATCGGCCAACGCCCTGACAGCTTTCCGTTCCCGCTCGGCGGATGTCGCGATCTTACTTATCATTTCAACCGCTTCCACAGGATACTTTCCTATGGCCGTCTCTTCAGACAACATTACGGCGTCTGTGCCGTCCAGGATTGCATTGGCCACATCGGATACCTCGGCACGGGTCGGCCGGATATTCTCCGTCATGGACAACAACATCTGCGTCGCCGTTATCACGGGCCGACCCAAAAGATTTGCCTTCCGGATCAGTTTTTTCTGAACGGCAGGCACGTCCTGTAAAGGGATTTGAACCCCCAGGTCACCGCGGGCAACCATGATCGCGTCTGCCGCAGAAAGAATCGCATCGAAATTGTTGATGGCCTCGGCCCGTTCGATTTTGGCAACCACATACGCGGATTGCCCTCTCATTTGCGCAAATTCCTTCACCTTCAGGATATCATCGGCTTCTTGGGCGAATGAAACGCCAAAGGCATCTACGCCCTCCTGCAGGGCAAAAGCGACAAAATCGAGGTCCGTGTCCGACACCGCATCGGCCAGTATTTTTACCCCGGGAAGATTTAATCCCTTGTAGGAAAGGAGTGGGCCGCCGATAACCGTTCGGCAGATGACCTCCTCCCCGGACACCCTCTCCACCTGGAGCTGTATGAAGCCGTCATTGAGAAAAATCAGGCTCCCCGGGTTCACGCTCTCAGGCAATCGCTTGTACTCAACAGGTATCCGGTTGGGTGTGCCGACAAGGTCTTTGACGGTCAATATGACCTCACTCCCTTTTTCCAGCAGGAGCGGCTCATCCAGGAGTTTTCCGATTCGTATCTTGGGGCCGGGAAGGTCGGCCATAATCATGCAATGACGCTGCAGCCTTGACGCCGCAGCGCGGATGTGCCCGATATCCTCTTTGTGCCCCTGCAAAGTTCCATGAGCGAAGTTAAGCCGCGCCACATTCATGCCCTTCAGCATGATGCGTTCCAGGGCAGCCTCCGAGCGGGAGGCCGGGCCGATGGTGCACACTATCTTGGTCTTATGGGCCGGCAATTTCATGGATGTCTCCTTATCCGGATAAATGGGATGGATCATGACGATGAAACCATGCCTTCAAACAACCTCACGGTATCTTCCCGCCGGCACAATTCCGTTCCCGGCGTCATGACGGCCGCTGTGCCGGCAGCCACACCGAACAGAACGGATTCCCTGAGAGAGTTGCCCCGGGCAAGGCTCAAGACAATACCGGCCACCATGCTGTCACCGGCCCCGACCTTGCTGATAATGGGCACGGTGGGCGGCAGGACGTGTTCGGAGATCTTCCCGGAAACCATCAAGGCGCCTGCCGCGCCAAGCGAGATGACCAGCACCTCGCACCGGCCGCACTTGACCATCTTTTGGGCTTCTGCCTTGATCTGCGATTCTTCTTTAATATCCTTGCCAACCAGTTCCCGGAATTCACGAACATTGGGCTTGATCAGATACACCCCTTCCTGGAGGGCTTGCTCCAGGGCTTCTCCCGAAACGTCGATGATCGTTTTTGCTCCCCAGTTCTTTCCGATGCGCGCTACCTGCGCATAAAAGTCAGCGGGCACGCCCAGAGGAAGGCTACCGCTGGCCACCAGATAATCAGGTGAAGGTTCTATGGCCGATAATCCATCAAGAAATTGCTCCCATTCTTTTTTCTGAACCTGCGGTCCCGGCATTCCAAAACGATACTGCCGACCGGTGGATTCCTCCAAAATAACAAGACTCTCCCGGTTCACGCCCTCGATGGGAAACGGCCGGTGGTTCAGACCTTCATCGTCCAAGAGTTCTTGAAGTCTCTTCCCCGTCAATCCCCCCGCAGGATAAAGGAGCATGGATTGCCCTCCTAGTTTTTTTATGGCCCGGGAGACATTCACCCCGCCTCCTCCGGGCTCAAAGCGAGGGGGGGTGCAGTACAGCTTTCGCTCCGCCATGACATGCGCAACACTTGAACTCTTGTCGATAGCCGGATTCATGGTCATGGTTATGATGGTTTTCATGGATAGCCCTCCCTGCAGCGGCTCACCGATGCGGCCTACGTTTATATAATCCTCCGATTTTTATCGGTTAAAAAGAAGTCGGTCCGGGTTTCCATACTCAGGAACTCCTGGTGGAGGTGCCCACTCTTATGGAGTCGGCCTCCATTATTTTTATAGATATTTTTATAGACATAATTCGTTGCCTCAACAAAACCGTCCACACTTCCGCAGTCAAAACGGCGGCCCTTGAATTTATATGCAATAACGGCACCTTGCCGGGCCTGTTGGTCCAGCGCATCGGTTAATTGAACTTCCCCGTTTTTTCCAGGTTTTGTCCGGCTGAGGATATCAAATATATCGGGTGTCAAGATATATCGTCCGATAACCGCCAGGTTTGTCGGTGCTTCGTCCGCTTTAGGTTTTTCAATCATTTCGGACACCCGAAACAGGTCTTCCCTTATTTGTTCACCGGCGATAATGCCGTACTTATGTGTCTGCTCTTTCGGTACTGCTTCAATGGCAATGATACTACATCTAAATCGATTATATATCTCAATCATCTGGCCAAGTACGCATGCATCGCCATTATCTGAAAAACAGAGGTCATCCGCCAGAATGACCGCAAAAGTCTGGTCGCCTATTAAAATGCGACCGGAAAGAATGGCATAGCCCAATCCGTTCATATGTTGCTGCCGGGCAAATGAAAATTCACAGTTTGCCATCAAGTTTCGGATGGGTGCCAACAATTTTTCCCTGTCGGATCCTTTGATCTGATGCTCCAGTTCATAGCTGACATCAAAGTGATCGGTGATTGCACTCTTTCCCCTCCCAGTAACGAATCCGAAACTGTGGATTCCCGCCATGGCCGCCTCCTCTACGCCGTATTGGACCAAAGGCTTATTGACGATCGGCAGCATTTCCTTGGGCATCGCTTTCGTTGCGGGCAAAAAGCGTGTGCCGTAGCCTGCTACAGGGAGCAAACATTTATTTATTTTAATATTTTTCGCGTCGGTCTTCATTATTAGCCCTTTCAACTCATTGTTTTATTGCTTTCTTTCTCATAATTTTTCTCCCCAAAATGTTCTTTATGCAACCGCAATTCAGACGCTTTCCCCGGGGCATACCCCGCCATCCCGATCATGAATCGCACCAGGCCGTAACATAGCCAGCTCGCCAGACGCAGCCGGATGGGTTGGGTTCTCCAGTGATTCAGAAATATTCGCCGTGCCCCCATATTGATGGCCTGTTCCAGGCTTTTTTTTAATTTTTTAGCAAAGTTTACATCATCAACAACGACATTTGCCTCGAGAGCGAGCAGCAGACTGAAAGGGTCAAGATTTGAAGATCCCACAGTAGCCCAATGTTCATCAATCACGGCAACTTTTGCGTGCATCAGGCTCTTGTGGTATTCGTAGATCTCCATCCCTGCATCAAGAAAATTTCCAAGTAAGGCATGCGAGGCAAAATGCTGAATTCGGTATTCCACCCTTCCTTGCAACAGTATGATCACCCGGACACCGCGCCCGGCTGCATTCAAAAGCGCATGACGGAAATTCAATCCCGGCAAAAAGTAGGCATTTGCAAGAATAATTTCGAATTGCGACCGGTCGATCGCCTGCAAATAAGCCTCTTCAATATCGCGGCGATGGCGGATATTATCCCGTACCAGAAAACCGGCGCGCATACGGCCCCTGGGTTCGATTAAGGGAGCTTGTCTATCGTTATCCCGCTCCCGGCCCCAGCCGGGACGAAAACGGGTCCAGGCCACTCGCGACCACACCCGGCTGGTGGAATCATGAATCTCTTTCACCAGCGGCCCTTCCACTCTTACGGCGTAGTCATAACGAGGCGATGTTTGACCCGGCATATTCATATCATCGACAATATTAATGCCTCCGACAAAAGCAATCTCCTGGTCTACGACCACAATTTTCCGGTGCAAGCGACGCAGCCTCCGTCGCCGCAGCGTCCAGGGCGATGTCTTGGGCCGGAACTTCAGCACTATTACGCCGGCCGCCTCAATGTAATCAAGCATGGCTTTCGGCAACCTGATCGAGCCGAATCCATCGATCAGCATGTGGGTTTTTACGCCACGAAAGGCCGCCCGCCTGAGCGCTTCTGCGATGCGTCGTCCGGTATTATCATTTTCGAAAATATAGCTTTCCAGATAGATTTCACGCACCGCCCGGTCCAGCGCCACTTCGATCGCCGGAAAATAAGCTTCGCCGCTTTGCAACAGGGTAATCTGATTGTTTGGAATAATTCGGGTCACAGCAGGGTTTTCCTAAAAATTACCTGCATTGACGTTAGCGCGGCCGGAATCGTCTGGCCAATATATGAGCGTTGATCAATAACGCTCAGAACGTTTACCGAACCTTTTAACTGTTTTGCAAGGTCTACTCCATACCTTGCTGTCATGTGCGCTACCTCTGACCCGTCTGTTGGAATAAGAATCTTAGAAATCATGATCCCTCCGTTAATATTCTTCAAGTTTTACTGCTTGCCGCTTTCATTTTATGACTTCAATTTTTGTGCCAGATTTCTCATACGCAGGATCGCGTCATTCATCATTCTGATTTGCCAGGAAAATCAGTTTAAAAGCACTTTCCGGGGCGGGCCTCAACAGTCATGTAATAAAGGCCATATTTGCTCAAACGGTCATATATGACCTTTTTTTTGAGGTCTCTGGGTGATATGGGAGGCAAACGGCGCTCAATAATGCAGGCTGATTGTCAGCTCCAGATCCTTCCCCATCATAGAAGAAGCCGGCGGCAGAAAACGAAGGTGCGCCGAGCAAGGCTGTTGCGTCGTTTGAAAAACCGTAGCCTTCCGTTGGGATCCCCATCCGATTGGTGTCAAGCTTCCCCCTCGCGGGTTATCCCCGTAAACTTGTTTACCGCTCTCGGTGCTGGCTTCACCATAAACGCGCTATCCCCTGAAGTCCGTCGATAGTGCGCAGCTGCTTGCTGGCTGCTTCCCGTCGCAGCGGGTTTTCTTTAAACAGAGTAATTGTGGCAACTCCGTTGACAATCTTCAAAATATAGCTGTCTCTCTCCCAGTGCAGGTCCCGCTCAAGGATGGAGGCAAGATAACCGGCCAGAAATTCATTGCTAACTCTGTCTGCAGCAGTTGCAGGGGGAGATGGGAAAAGGAGCATGAGGCAGAGAGCGGCAGCACCCAGGCGACCGATAACAATGAAAACAGTGCAATTTAACATGAATCCTCATTTTTCTGAACAAGCGTTTCATTAGTTATTCTTCCAGCGGGCCGGTTTTGCTATCAAGACCGGCGCTTTTGCCCAAATCAAAGCAATGCGCTAATCCACAAGCTTCCAAGGCCTCTTCTGCAAAGTTACAGCAATTGTGTGTCGGTGGATTATAGTCGAAAGCTTTTGTCTGCTTTCCAGCTTTTAGCGCCTTTTCAGGATTATAACTTTCAGTATAACTGGTTAGGCAATCCATGTACCATTGGGTTGATCTCCTGGTGGCTTTTTTGTCCGTGCAAATCGGCATGGTTGCATAATGGGGTTCTTTATTATCCAGTTTTTCGCGTTCATTTTTGTCGTTAAATTCCACAATATCAAATTGATCTACGGTCATGCCCAATAAATGTATTGCCGCCCCGATTTCACGAAAATCTTTCATGCCTGCTTTCTTTAAATCCGGCACAGTTTGTAATTCCAGCTGATAAAATGAATTCGGATCTGTTTCGATGCGAATGGCACAATGCGAAAAGATCCCCCCCCACATGGCATAAAGTTCCAGCGTCGGCCCTTCAACTATTTTTGAAAAATAGGATGCGGCTCCATGTTTTTCCTTATAAGATTTAATCTTTGTATCAATAGTTTCCTGATTGACTATAGAAAATCCGCCTTTAGGAAGACTTGAATCTTCAAAAAAAGAGTATGTATTCGTTTCAATGCGGGTTACGCCTCTACGGTTCTTTTGTCTTCCTTCCGCCGTTTTGTTGTTTGCGATGGGTTTTTGGTAATCATAGCCGATCGTTTTAATGCGTGAACGATCGATGCCAAACCTTTCAACAAGATAGGCTTTTATATTGGCAGCACGCCGGTGGGACAGTCTGACATTGACAACCTCTTTACCGACATTGTCCGTATGCCCTTCGATGACCGCCGACGTTGAGGGATATTTGTTCATAAAGTCGGCAATTCTTTTTATGTCATTGTGATACTTTGGTTTGATGGTTGCTTTGCCAGTGTCAAATTGCACGTTCAGGGTAATGGAAGCATATTCAGGCACAGGTTCCGCAAAGGTCGCGGCTGAGGACTCCGGTAGCCCAGCCGAAAAAGTTACACAAACTATTACGATTAAAATAACAGATATTTTTTTCATCATTACCCCTCCCGGTTTGTATATTCATCGGCACGGTTCGCCTGGAAGTTGAAGTCGCCCTGCGTGCATCCACTTGTGTGTCGATGCAATCATCTCACCCCTTCTTTCCCAACTCGAATAGACACAAATTTCCAGAAACTGGGTTACCCTTCGGGTTGCGCTACGGAACCTGAGTAAAATACCGGACACTCTTCACCCTGAAAGAATTCCCACGCATCGCCCAGCGGATTCAATATTGATCCGGCAATTGACTTAAAAATATTTTCCTTCTCGATCTGCGGTTTACTGAATGGCCCTTGCACTTTCTCGCTGTAAACGCTGCACCCGCGTTTGTCCAGGGCCGCTATGGTTACGTCGACAAACCGTTCGTTGATGAAGTTCAATCCCCCTTGCATGGCAATCCTCTGCTTTTTTGAGGTAAGGGCTACATCGCGCGCCACGGCAATACCGTTTTGAACCTTCCAAACCGAGACGAGTTTTCTGATAATCCCCTTTCCACCCTGCGACTCTTCGTACAGGCGTGCAAAATTGTAGCTCTTGGTGAGTACCGGTCCGAAGGGGCCCGTGAGCAAGAATGCCCCCAGATCCACAAGGTTAAAGTTCTGGCTTCGATCGTACTTCATGATAAATGCATCAATATCGATGTTGTTGAGTATCAGGTTTTCCCCCTTCAAGGAAAGATTGCCTTTGAGCGATCGCTTCACCTCGTCTGAGCTTCTCCCCATTGCCGTCAGATCCACGGAAATATTGATCGGTCCTTCTATCGTTTTCTGGGGAATTTTCTCAAGCGGGTAAAGCGAAAGAAGATCTTCTGTCCTGACCCGATTAAGCGTATAGACTATCCTGTAATGGGGCGACGGCCCCGTCACGTCCACATGAATGCTTCCGTTTCCGGTTCCACTAAAAAAATTCATACTTACCGGGTCGATATCGAGTATTCCCTTTTCACCCTCTGCTCTTATCACGACGTTCATCAGGGTGAAGTCATAGATCTTAAGTATCTTGCATTTGGTTTCACCGGTGAATGAGATGTACTTGAATGGTTCTGAGCTTTCCGTCCCGCTGGAAACAAGGTTTTTAATGCTCAAATCCAAGTCGCTGACTTCGATTTTCTTGCCGGTTTCGTCAGTATAAACAAGGCTCCCCTGAGAAATGGATATATTTTTCACAGCAAGAAGTTTTCCCCATAACGTGCGTTCCGGTTTTTCAAGATTGATCATCCCCTTTTTGGACCGATTAATGCAGAAGACCGGCCTGATAAGCCCGACCTGGATTATCTTGATTTGGAAGCTCGCGATGGGGATGAGCTTCAGCCCTATCATCATCTTCTCAATCGTAACGATATTCAATCCTCCGTTCCGCACGTTAACGTCCCTCAGCGATAGACCGAAACCCGGAAAAAGAGCGATGCCCACCCTGCCTTTGATCCGGACGTCCATTCCCAGAGCAGTAGACGCAGCTGCCTCGATCTTCGGTTTAAAGGCATTGATATTGAGCAGGAGAGTGAGGATGCCCGCTAAGACAACAAGCGTGATGATAGCCATAGTTATGAACATAACCTTTTTCTTATGGAGAAATATATTTCATCTCCTCAGGTCTTTTCTCAAATGCTGTGCGGCATCATCCTGATCAATCTCGAGTTGAAACCGAGGGAACGGTCGATGAGACTGGTGATACATTGGCCTGGTCGCTGTCAGTGAGGCAGCAGAGGATGTCGGTTTGCGCGGGATTGGACTTCGCGCAGGATGTTCGGCTGGTTGCCATTCTCCACCTTCTTCAGAACAGTCTCCCTGTCAGCGCCCGTCAGCAGAATTATCGGCGTGCTTGAGGATCTTTCCTTAATGTGGCCGGCTAATCTCAAACCGTCCATGGCGGGCATCTCAAGGTCGGTTAAGACCAGGTCAAAAGAACTTGCGAGAAAGGCAGCCAGGGTTTCAACGCCGTTGATGGCATGAGCCACCTCATATCCTATAAACTCAAGGAATCCGGAAACTACATCCTGTATGGCCTTGTTATCATCAGCCAGCAGGATGCGGTTGGCTATTGCCTGCCCGGCGTTTCCGGATATAGAATTTTTATTATCCCTCTGCACTTTCATGCCTCCATTTTTTGTAACAATGATGCTCACAATCCACGTCCATTCAGGCGAACGTAGGGCAACAGGCCGCCATGCGTATGCGTTCAGCGTCACTGCTTTATTTAAATCTCAAGGAGCACTGTGACAGTCGGTTTTGACTTCAGCCCCTTTTCCTTCCCACGACCAGCAAAACGATGCCGCCCACGAGGGCGATCCCCCCCACGATCGGCGGAAGCGGAATGGTTCTGGTCTTATCAGCCGACATCTGGATGGGACCCAAATCGACGACCTTCTCTCTGGTCGTAAAGCTGATGCCCT